>ERZ887942.406-NODE-406-length-36136-cov-45.152047_pt1 | contig 36136 bp, 36 predicted proteins | sample MGYA00521099_ERZ887942 | MGnify/ENA primary metagenome ERZ887942 (study PRJEB32303, sample SAMEA104408605) | aquatic metagenome | biome: Brackish water; feature: Pelagic; material: water | place: Baltic Sea | collected 2014-06-07T06:48:00 | depth 16,251 m ...
ATTTCAGACGCCATTGGCAACAACAAAGAATGGCTTCCCGGACACGCTGCTAGCTGTGGCAACCAGTGACGAACGTAGCTGCCGTCCCGGTCGTAGTCCTGAGACTGCTTGATGGTGTTGAACCAACGAAAGCCGCGGGCGTCGTTTCCAACACCGGCGTTGTAGTTCCAGTTGCCGTAGTTGCTGCATGGGTCGTAATCAATGAGTCGCGATTCAAACCATTCGGCCCCCATCCGCCAATCGATGCCGAGATTCCTGGTCAGAAAGCTAGCGACGTTTTGGCGGCCACGATTCGACATCCAACCGGTGAGCTGCAGTTCACGCATGTTGGCATCGATCAGTGGATACCCTGTCGTACCACTCGTCCAACGTGCAAAGAGCTCGCTGTCCCGAGACCACGGCAGTTCGGTTCCGCGGAGCCCGCCAACTCGAAACAGATTCGCTCCGTGTTTTTCTGCCATCAAAGCAAAGTAGTCTCGCCACAGGAGTTCAAAGATCAGCCAGTACGTCGAATCGTTACGAATGCGTTGTTCTTCGTACCGTTTCACCTCCGAATAAATCTGTCGGGCAGACACGCAACCAAGAGCCAGCCACGGCGAAAACTTAGACGAATAATCTGGTCCCAGCATGCCGTTGCGAGTTTCTTTGTAGCGTCGCAGGTGGTCACGATCCCAAACGTATTCCTGCACACGATTGAGCGCTTCGGACTCGCCGCCGATGAAGTTCAACACGGCTCGCGAGTCGGCCGAAATCGTTTCATACTGAAGCAAGTCGATGTCTTTCACCGACAGAGTTTGCCTGGGGGGGTGGCATCCTGATCGCTGTCCCAATTCTGCTAACACATCCACAGGCACGGGCAATGGTTCACGAACGTCCGTCGTCCTTTCTACCTTGCAACGGAACTGAGTGAAGACTTCCGGGGCTTCGTGTGGCTCAAACGGCAGATCTTCGAAATTCAGCATTGTGTTGGGGGACGACACCTCCACACGACATGAAATTGCTTCGACTGCCGAACGCACCAGTGTTTCGACGTCAGATTCTTCTGTTCCGATTTCGTGATGAAAATAGACACTGCTGTTCGGCGCGTCGTGACACAGTTGAGGCAAAATCACTTCCGGATATCCAACGTGCAACTGCAGAGTCAGCCCAAATGCTGCGACGCGGTGTTGAAGACTCTCCACCGATTCCGCCAGAAAGCGTCGTCGGATGGGACTGACGCGTTCGAAACCAAAACGTGTCTGACCGAAGTGTCGTGGGTCGACGACGTAAACCAGCAGTAGCTCCTCACTACGTTCAGCCGCTGCGTCGATCGCCCTGCAGAGTGGCCGATGATCATGGAGTCGCAGATCTTTACGAAACCAGACGACGTGTTTTGGCATTGGATTTTTCATACGCTCGTTGAACAGACCCTGACCCGACCATGTCGGGACCATGTCGACACAGTTACGGTGCAGCTTCGGAGGCGGGTATTTGTGGCAACCCTGCAGCTTGCACTTGTGGTTCAGATTGATGAACGTCGGCCAGTGTGACTCCCAGAAACAGTACAACAACGCCAACGGAGAAGAGCAGGAGAAGTGAGTTGGTTGGCTTGTCGTACCGCAGATGCATGAAGTACGCCGCGACCAGAAACGCTTTGACTCCAGCAATTCCAAGCGCGATCCAAACATCGAATCGGCCGACGGGCCATGTCGACGCGGACACTGTCAGCGCGGTTAGTCCGAGCAATGCGACAAAGATCGAAATCAATTGTTGTGGCGAACTGACGTGCGAATGAATCTGTTCGTCCGCTGGCAGTGATGAGTTGTTCATGCGTATCTGCCTGTCATCCAATCAGGTATAGCAGCGGAAACAGAAAGATCCAAACCAAGTCGACCAGGTGCCAGTACAGGCCAACCGTGTCAACGGGCGTGAAATAATTTGGCCCAAAGTCGCCTCGCAAAGATCGCATCAGCACCCAGCCGATCGCAGCGATTCCAGCAACGATATGAATGGCGTGCAGCCCGGTCATCGCAAAATAAATACTAAAAAAAGTGCCAGCTCGATCAAAACCACCCACGCTCGCAGCGTCTCCGGAAGAATACTGCGAGGCCCACAAATGACCTTCGTGCCACTTGTGTGAGTACTCGACACCTTTGATACCAAGAAACACGATCGCGGCAAAGATGGTCAGGCTCAGGCAGATAACCAATCCCCGTTGCTGCCCCAACTGGCTGCATCGAACGGCCCACGCCATTGTCAAACTGCTAAACAACAGGATGACGGTGTTGATTGCTCCCAAACGCGTGTCCAGCAACTGAGCCGAATTCATAAAGACCTCCGGATGCAGCGTGCGGAACACAGCGTACGCGACAAACAACCCGCCAAAGAACAGCACTTCGGTGACCAAAAACAGCCACATCCCCAATTTGCTGGCGGCGTACTGTTGTTCGGCGGTTTCGAAATGATGAGCTCGAAAACGCGACGGTGCTTGAGTGGCTGATGAGGCTTCGGCAATCATGCTTTGACCTCCGAAGGCTTTTGTGAAGAAGTTATCCCAGCCGGTCTGCGTTCGTAGTTGCCTGATGTTTCGTTCAGCACGAATCCTTCCAGATCGTACGGATCAGTGACCTTGGGCGTATCTTCGAAGTTGTGGACTGGAGGCGGAGATGTCGTTTCCCATTCCATTGTTGCCACGCCCCATGGGTTCGGCGGGGCCTTCCGGCCACGAAACAGCGAATGCACCAGCACCGCAGCACAGATTACTAAACCGACGCCCAACACGAACGCTCCCAGAGTCGACACAACATGCAGCCCCTGAAATTCCGGCTTATAGTTGTAGTAGCGACGGGCCATACCTTTGGTGCCCAGCAGGAACTGAGGAAAGAACGTCCAGTTGAAGCCGACAAAGATGCCGAGACACGACATTCGTCCCCAGAACTCGTTGTACATTTTGCCAAACATTTTCGGCCACCAGTAGAACAATCCACCAATAAACGCCATCAGTGTTCCGCCCATCATCACATAGTGAAAATGAGCCACGACGAAATAGGTGTCATGCAAATGAACGTCGGTGGCGAGAGCTCCCAGAAACAGGCCGGTGAGTCCTCCGAAGGCAAACAGCACGATGAATGACAACGCAAAGCACATCGGTGTTGTTAGCGAGATGGAGCCTTTATACAGCGTCGCCAGCCAGTTGAAAATTTTGATACCGGACGGAATCGAAACACTGAATGTTAACGCACTGAAGATCACGGCCGCCATGGCTGATTCGCTCGTGAACATATGGTGTCCCCAGACGAGGAACCCCAGCAGAGCAATGGCGACGCTGCTGTAGCAAAGAAAGCGATAGCCGAAAATTCGCGTCCGGCTGAACGTGGAAATTAATTCGCTGATGATTCCCATCGCCGGCAGAATCATAATGTACACGGCGGGGTGCGAATAGAACCAGAAGAAGTGCTGGTACAAAACAGGGTCGCCGCCTAAAGCCGGGTCGAAAATTCCGATGCCCGCGACGCGTTCCGCAATCAGCAACATTAACGTGATGCCGAGCACTGGCGTTGCCAGCACCTGAATGATGGCGGTTGCGTACAGCGACCACAGAAACAAAGGCATGCGAAACCAAGTCATGCCTTTCGGACGCATCGTATGCACAGTGGCGATAAAATTGATGCCCGTAAAGATAGAACTGAAGCCGAGAATGAAGACTCCCATGGTCGCACTAATCACGCTGGAATTCGTTGTTGTGCTGTACGGCGTGTAGAAAGTCCAGCCCGTATCAAGCCCGTTCAATCCCATCGCAGCCACCAGAAAAACGGCTCCGAAGACCCACAGATAGAGACTGGCGAGGTTCATCCGAGGAAACGCAACATCTTTCGCTCCGATCATCAGTGGCAACACGAAATTTCCCAGGGCGGCAGGGATGCTGGGAATGATGAACAGAAAAGTCATGATCGCGCCGTGCAGCGTGAACATGTGATTGTAGGTGTCGGCATCCATGATCGTGGGGCCCGGCGTCAACAATTCGGTCCGCACCAGCAGCGCCATCACACCGCCCATCAGAAACGATGTCAGGATGCCGATCAGGTACATCACACCGATACGTTTGTGATCGAGTGTGAACAACCACGAGCGGATACCGCGTTCGGCCGTCAGATAGCTCAGGGGCTGCTCTGTTGTCGATCGAGGGCTGATGAATTGCGGCAGCCGATGTTTAGGTTCGGTAGTAGTCGACATTTTTGGGTTCTCTGCCGATCGTACTCGGCAAGGTAATGATGGAGGTTTTGGTGTCTACGGCGTCCGGTCGCTGGAGCTGACGTGAAACGCGTCCGCGACAGCGCGCCACCGGTGGACGCTGGGTCGAGGTCACTCCTTCAGAGTCTTGATGTACTCAATAATCGCAGCGATCTCTTCATCCTTGAGCTGCCCCTGATAGGTGGGCATCACCTTTCGATATCCGGCTCGTGCTTTCGCCTGTGGCTCCAATATCGATTCGCGGATGTAGTTTCCGTCGACGCTGATTGCTTCGCCTGTGTCCAGAACTGCCTGCTGGCCGAACAACTTGTAGAAGCTGGGGCCGACCATCTGACTGCCGTCGACGGAATGGCACTGCGCACAACCTCGCCGCTTGTACAAAGCTTTTCCCGCGTCCGCAGGAGACATTGTTTCCAGAAAGTTCGACGCCTTTTCCAGCCATGCTTCGAACTCGCCCGATGGATGAACGACGACATCGCTGTACATATCTGAATGTTTGGTTCCGCAATACTCCGCACAGAACAGGTCGAACGTTCCGGTCTGCGTCGCCTCGAATGCCAACGTTGTGTAGCGACCGGGAATGACATCTCGTTTCACGCGAAAAGCGGGAATGAACACACTGTGGATCACGTCATCCGACGACATGGTGAGTTTGATGGGCTGGTCGACAGGAATGTGGAGAGCGTCATCGATGTATCCATTGGGATATTGAAAACTCCAGACCCACTTTTTCCCGACCACGTGAATTTCGTAGGCATCGTCCACTTCCGCTGCCATACCCATGAATGTTCCAAAGCCAGCCACAAAGATCACGATCAATAACATGAATGGAATGACGCTCCACGCGATTTCCAAAACGGTGCTGTGGTGAATTTCACGCTGCGCCGGAACGCCAGGCTGACGACGATAGCGAACGACAAACCAAACGAGAGCTCCGACGATTCCAATGAAGAAGATCATCGAGATCCACAGGATTAAGCTGAACACTCCGTCGACTTCGCCCGCCACAGTCGAACTCTGACTCGGCAGCCACACGCTGCCGGTCGATTCTGCAAAGATGAGATATTGGTTGAGCGTATTCATCGTTTCTTGATTGCAGTCCGCACGGAATCCTGCTGGTTATAGACACGGTCTATTGAGTGACCGGTCTTCCCGACGCGAATCGGTAGCGAAAGATTAAAGTCGTCAGCACAACGATCGTGGTGATTGCGCCGAATCGCATGAGTGTCCAGGCGGCCGGTGCATATTTGCCGGTTGAACTGTCGTAGCGAAAGCAAAACAGCAACAGCTGATCCAGCGGTGAACCGATCTTTCCGGCGGACGCTTCGGCTATCGACAGCCGCACAGTTTCCGGATCGAACTGTACTCCGTATAGATACCGCGAAATCACACCGTCCGGCATGCACACGATAGCGGCCGCGGTGTGCGAGAACTCACGCTGCTTCGGCAGAAATTTGTAGCGAAAGCCGGCGGCATCAGTGGCCGCAGCGATCGATGTTGGCGATCCCGTCAGAAACGTCCAGCCGCTCGCTGAGTCGGCTCGACCATACGCCGTGACATGGTTTTGCTTCGAAATCGCCGCTTGCTGAGTTGTTTCGAGCGGGTCGATACTGATCGAAACGACCTGAAATTCCTTCCCGGCCGTCCACTGCAGTTGTCGCAATGCTTCCACCAGGCCGTTCAGTTGAAGTTTGCACAGCAGCGGGCAGCTGGCGTAGTTGAATGTCAGAATGACGGGCCGATCACTGGCGAATAACTGTCCCAGGCGAACTGCCGTCCCCCCGGAATCTGTAAACATTGCCTCGAGCGGAAGCTTCTTTCCAGATCGATCGTCAATGCCCACATCTTTGATGCCGAGCGGCGTGTTTCGCAGCATCTGCGCGTTCGCGTCATGTAATGAAAGACAACACATCGCGAGGACAATACATGTTAATCGACTCATGATGAGGGCTCCCGCCTGACTTCCGTGTCGGCTTTCTCGTCAGCTTCCGTTTCGCCAGCGAGTTCCCGAGCCGTCAGTTCAATCGCGAGATCGATGGGAATGGCGACGACGTCATTTTGTCGGTCGAGCCATCCATAGCTATTAATCTTCGACCGTTGTTCCGCCATTAACGAAGCCGAAGAGGCGGCGGTTGATGTGCCTGATTCTTTCTGCTCAGCGGCTTGAAAATTGAGATACAAAACTTGAAGTGCGACGATCATCGCAAACGTACCGATCGCCGCGACCAGTCCGGCGGTGACCAGGGCCGGGGTATCAAGTCCGTCGGTTGGTTCGTGTGAATTCATGTTGTATTGCCTGCTTGACGTTATCTGAATGCCATCGCCTTGCTTCGGTGTAAACTCATGCAGCCTTTTGATCTAACCGTTAGGCAACGTGATGGCTAACGGCTTCCGGAAGTCTTGGATCGGCAGCCGGAATGAGTTTCTCGCCCTTGGCAAACCAACCTGCCACGACCGCTGTGAAGCTGACGGCGAACATGGCGCCGAGTATTTCCATGGAACCTAAAATCGGCGACTCGTTGAACTGGGGATAAACCAGCCAATACAAGTCCAGCCAGTGCATTATCAAGAGAAGCGACGACACCGCGATCACAACGTTGGTGTTACGTTTCGCTACACGCGGCATGAGAACCACGAAAGGAACAAAGAAATGGCCGAACATCAGCACCATCGTGACTGCATCCCAGCCGTGTGCCTGACGGTGCTTGAGCCAGATGGTTTCCTCAGGAATGTTCGCGTACCAGATCAGCAGGTACTGTGAGAACGCGATGTATGCCCAAAAGCAGTTAAAGCCGTACATCATCTTGGTGATGTCGTGAAGATGCTCTGCGGTGACAAGACTTTGATACCGCCCCGACTTCACCCAGACTGCTGCAACAATCGAGAGTACTGCGAGTGCTGCCGTCATACCTCCCGAGAACACATAGATTCCGTAAATGGTGCTGAACCAGTGAGGATCCAGTGACATCAGCCAGTCAAAAGAGGCAAATGTCGTCGTGAGCGCCAAGAAGATCAAAATCGGAGCGCTGCGACGTTCCATCTTCAGCGTGAGACTCTTGTCGCCGGTGCGATCCTGGCGCTGAGAAGTTTTCAACATCCACACGCCTGCAGAGACCCATACCATTGCATACACGAGAAAACGAATCGAGAAGAAGGGAGCGTTCAGGAAAGCGTGTTTGCCTTCAAGAATTTCGTCGCCAGCAACGTAGCTCGGGTCATTCCAGGAAAACAGATTGCCATGTCCGCTGAGCAGGGCAATTAACACCGGAATCAAAAGAATCACCGGCCCCACGATGCTGGCTCCGGTTACCTCCGCTACTCGCCGCAAAGTGACGCTCCAGCCCGACCGTGTGATGTGCTGAATACCCACGAAGAACATCGCACCGAGGCATATACTTAAGACGAACCAGACGTTCAGAAGCCAAGCGAACCCCAGTTGCCTGCCGCCGTCGTTAAGTCCAATCCCGACTGCCAGCATCCCTACAAATGTGGCCGCGACCATCGTAAACAGGACCAAATAGAGGTTCGTTCGTTCACTGCTTTTGACGTGAGACGCCGCTTTATCAGATTTTGCTGTCAGATTTGTTGTTGGTGCCGACATGTTTAGATCATTTTCTGTTGCCTGGCTTTTCGCCTGGACTTCGAGAGAATCAACGGCTCAGAAAGAACCAGCCGCGGTAAATTAAGCCAGCGATATATCAGTTCAGTTCACGCATGTTGGGCAGCACATCGGCTGGCACTTCGTCGGCTGTTGCCGTTCTGGTTTTTTGCAAAGCTCGCAGATACGAAATAATGGCCCAGCGATCGCGGACCGGAATCTGTGACGCATAGCCCGGCATCTTCCGAACGCCGTTAGCAATCGTGTTGTACAACTGCCCGACCGGTTGTTCCCGAATGGGTTCTGCATGCAGAGATGTCGGCTTCACCCACGTTCCCTGTTCCAGTTCCAACGCTCGCAATGTTACAAGTCCGTCGCCATCGCCTCCGATACCGTGGCAGGTCGCACAGAAGATTTCATATCGCTGCTGGCCGCGACGAATCAAACTCTCATCGACTGGCACGGGGAACTCCGTCACCCACTTTGGCACGTTTTTGGGTTGCTCGTCTTTTATCGAGGCGACACCATTGGCTGTTAGCGTGCCGGTCAAAAACGTGACATTGCCTTCGCTGTCGCCTGACACACTTCCAGCCGCTTCCTGTTCCTGAATCCCGCGATAAAACGCCGAGTCATCGCGAAGATCACCTTGAGCGATCGTGCCAGCCATCTGTGGTCTCATCGATCGCCCGTCCGCGAACAGCGAGTTCGTGGTCTGAGCCTTGAACTTCGGCTGATGATCCATGTCAGAAATGAACGACAGCCGAGGCAGGGTGGAGGTTGTCGATCGTGCTTTGGCAATCAGAACCGGTGGAATCAGAGCCAGTACGCTCAGGACGATCGCAACCAGCACGAACGGTCGCGGCAGCTTGGATTCACGCGAGTCGATCACGGGGACCGATTCGATGCGAACACTTCTGGCATCCTGCAACAGCGTTTTCGTTTTCTCTGTTTGGAACTTTGCATCCGCTTCGTCGACGCAGATGAAAAACCGATCGTTGGTGGCACGAGCGAACGCTGGAATTCGAAAGAGTCGATTCGCGGGTCGCGGCAATCCGCCCAGAGCGATCGCGCCACCGAACACTGCGAAGGCGGCCAATAGAATGGCAAGTTCAAACGCGACCGGTAGACTCGGCAGGAACGAGAACATTGGTTTGCCGCTAATGATGAACGGATAGTCGACCGCATTCATCCACCAGGCCATCCACAGCCCGCCGGTTAGGCCAATGATCGCTCCGGCCAGAGCTCCCCACGGCAACAGCGAGCCCTTTGCGTTCAGAACTTTGTCAATACCGTGAATCGGATGCGGCGAATACACCTCCAGATTTTGGTAACCCTGTCGTCGCAGCAACTTCGCAGCGGAAACCACGTCAGCGGCCGAACGAAATTCAGCAAGCAGGCCACCGACTTCGATTTCGGATTCTGCAGGAGCAACGGGTTGTGTAGGTGTGATTGTGGACATGATGTCTTTAGGCAGTTAACGAAATGTTGGAACCAATTTTTGCAATTTGGCAAAACTGTGACGGTCAACTCGGTGGGGACCACCAAGCTAATTCGGGAGTACGAACGCACCATTCAGTGAACCGCTTCAGTGTCCTCCACTTTCAGGCAACACCGACTTCACTTCGGCCATGGCAACCATGGGCAGAAACCGGCAGAACAGCAGGAACAGCGTGAAGAACAAGCCAAAGCTTCCGACGAACATCAGTACGTCAATCAAAGACGGTGTGAAATAGCCCCACGACGAAGGCAGGAAATCACGGCTTAACGACGTGACGGTGATGACAAACCTTTCGAACCACATGCCCACGTTGACCAGCACGCAAATGACGACCATCGCCCATGGAGTCGTGCGAACAGCTTTGAACCAAAACAACTGAGGAGCCAGCACATTGCAGCTGACCATCGTCCAATAGGCCCAAGCGTAAGGTCCGAGAGCTCGGTTGATGAACGCGAACTGTTCGTACTTGTTCCCTCCGTACCAGGCGATGAAGAATTCTGTGGCGTACGCGTATCCGACCATCATGCCGGTCGCCAACACAATTTTACAAATGTTTTCAAGATGCCTTAGCGTCACCAGATTCTTCAGTCCGAAGAATTGCCGAGCAGGAACCATGAGCGTGATGACCATTGCGAAACCACTGAACACTGCTCCCGCCACGAAGTACGGCGGAAAAATCGTGGTGTGCCAACCGGGAACCTGCGACACCGCAAAGTCGAAACTTACAATGGTGTGGACACTCAACACCAGCGGCGTTGCCAGAGCCGCCAGCAGAAGGTAAGCCTTCTCAAACAGTCGCCATTGTTTTGACGAACCTGTCCAGCCCAGCGACGCAATTCCATAGGCGATCTTTCGAATTCGCGTTGTGGCCCGATCACGCAGCGTTGCTAAATCCGGAAGCATTCCAAGATACCAAAACATCGCAGAAACAGTTGCGTACGCCGTAACGGCGAAAACGTCCCAAAGCAGCGGGCTGCGAAAGTTTGGCCACATCGCCAGTGAGTTCGGCAGCGGTGCCAGCCAGTACACAAACCACACGCGACCGATGTGGATCGCTGGGAAAATACCGGCACACATGACCGCAAAAATCGTCATCGCCTCAGCAAAGCGATTGATACTCGTACGCCAATCCTGGCGGAACAGGAACAGAATCGCGGAAATGAGAGTCCCGGCATGCCCGATCCCCACCCAAAACACGAAGTTGACAATCGGCCAGCCCCAGGCAACCGGCGAGTTATTTCCCCAGACACCAATACCCGTTGCAATGAGGTATCCAATCAGAGCAAACAGCATCACGGTCAGGCTGGTCGAAATGGCGAACGCAATTTTCCACGCTCGAGGTGCATGCTGACGCTCGGCCAGAGACGCGACTTGTTCGGTGATTGAACTTAGCGAGTTCTCTCCGCCCATGAGCGGTGGACGGACCGCTGGATCGATCACAGTGTTGTCAAATTCGTTAAGAGTGGCGGTTGCCATAACGTTAATTTTCAAAGTGTGGTGCTGCTGTTATCTAACGTGGCACGGCGGTCTCCGCCGTGATGTTTTGCTCGATGGGTCTTGCCGTGATGGCCTACTCGGTGGGGACCACCGAGCTACATTCAGGATCAAACGCCCTCTTCTGCCAGCCACGGATGCGGATTTCGGATTCGAGCCAAATACTTCGTCCGCGGTTTCGTGTTGAGTTCAGACAGCATGCCGTAAGAACGATCGTCGTCATGAGCTTTCGCCACGGCGCTGTTCTTGTCGTTCAGGTCTCCGAAGACGATCGCCTTCGCGGGGCATGCCTGCTGGCAGGCCGTTACAATTTCTCCATCTTCAATTGATCGTCGGTTGTTTTTTGCGTCGATCTTGGTGTCCTGAATTCTCTGCACGCAGTAGGTACACTTTTCCATCACTCCACGACTGCGAACGGTCACGTCCGGATTCAGAATCATCTTCTGCAAAGCGTTTTCCGGCTTCGCAAGCGACGCGTTGTAGTCGAAGAAATTGAACCGTCGGACTTTGTAAGGACAGTTATTAGCGCAATAACGCGTGCCGACGCAGCGGTTGTAGACCATGTCGTTCAGGCCTTCGTCGCTGTGAACAGTTGCGGCGACCGGGCAGACCTGTTCACACGGAGCATTCTCACAGTGATGACAGGCGACTGGCTGATGTGCGACTTCAGGATCTTCCGGGTCGCCCGCAAAATAACGATCGATCCGTAGCCAGCTCATTTCCCGTCCGGCAAGCACCTGATCCTGTCCAACGATTGGCACGTTGTTTTCTGATTGGCACGCAACCGTGCAGGCGTTGCAGCCAATGCAGCGGTTCAGGTCAATCGCCATGCCCCACGCGTGGCCATCGTACTGCTGTTCTTCCCATGGAGATTCCAACGGTGGATGATGAGGCCCTCGGTGTGCGGCAAAATCGGGATGCTCTTCGTATTCCTTCAACGTCCCCGTGCGAACAAGTTCGCCCAGACGATTGCCGATAGCTTCGAAGCCTACAGCATCGATGGCAAAGTGGTCCTGAGTTGTCGCGAGCTTGTGCTGTTTGCCCGTCGGCGTGATGGTCACAGCTTCGCGAATAATTCCGGTTTCGTCTTGCAGCAGAGGCGAAACGTCCACGCCAACAGGGTTCACGTCATCTGCAACGCTGCCTCCAACGTGTCCCGCGGAGGTGCGACCGTATCCCAAAGCTAGCTGTACGGAATTCAAAGCGATCCCGGGAAGCACGAACACCGGCAACGAAACGGTGGTTTGGTTGACCGAGATCTGCACAACGTCTTCATGACTGACGCCCAGTCTTTTCGCGGTCGACGGCCCCATAATCGCGGCGTTGTCCCACGTGAGCTTCGTCATCGGGTCCGGAACTTCCTGCAGCCACCCATTGTTGGAAAATCTTCCATCGTGCACCGATGCATCAGTATTGATCACCAGTTCGATCTCGTTTGCGGACAGCGATTGCTCAGTTTTAGTGAGTTTCCCGACAGGCAGTCGCTCATCCAGATCCGATTCAAGCGTAACGTCTCGAGCCGCGAAGTCAGATTCTTCGACAAAGCCATCATGAACAGCCTTCCGCCATTCTGACTCAGACTTTAAACGAACGGCTTCGCGTGGCGGCTTCATCGTTTCTGATGACCACGACAGAAATGCACGCCGGACGAGCTGCTCACTCGAAGTCAGCCCGGTCCTTGTGAATAGAGAAAGCAATTCCGTTGTTGTCCGACCACCAAACAGTGGAGCAATCAAAGGCTGAGCGATCGTTGCAGTTCCGTCCCACGTCCGGCAATCGCCCCACGCTTCCAGAAAGTGAGCGGCCGGGACATGCCACTGGCAGCACTTGCTGGTTTCGTCCCTGTAGACGCCAGCGTGCACGGAAAACGCGATCTGCTTAAGTGCCGTCGCGAATCGCTGCGACAGCGGACTTCCGTACGCTGGATTTGATTCCAGCACGACAAGGGTTTCGATCTGTCCCGCTTCCATTTGCTGCACGAGATCAGGAAATGCAGTCACGGCGATGTCGGAATCAATCGGATCAATCGTATGAGTCACCGTCGCCCCGACGTTGCCCAGCATCGCGTTCAGTCGCTGAATCCGAGCGTGGACTTCGGCAGGCTGATTCGGCCCCACCATCAGCACCGATTCGCCGCGATGCTGTACAAGGTCACTCACGAGAGCCGCAAGCACGCGTGGCATCTTTTCAGCGTCAGCGGAAGCACGTTCAACAATCTTGCCCGATTTAATCGCGGCAGTCACTTCGGTTTCAAGACGCGCAACGAAAGCCGGGATGTCGCCGGACCGCATCGCCAGCCGATGATCCGCGTTCGATCCCGTCAACGACATGCCACTTTCGAAAGCATACAGGCGGTTCATCCAGTTGGCGTCCGGATCGCGACGATCCGCCCAGTCTCGCACCATCTGCATCGCCGCCGGGTGTGCCCCCATCGGATCAGCGTCGAAGCAGGCAATCACTTTTGCCTTGCGAAAATCCAGATGAGTGCGAACACTTTCTCCGAAGGCCATTCGGCTGCCTTCAGCTTCGAAACGCGTGATCGACTGTTCATGTTCGCACCACACCATTGCCGGAAACCGAGCGGCGATCAGTTGCTGTAACCGCTTGCGAGTCAGCGATGAAGACGCGCCGCATACAAACGCCAGGCCGCGCCCTCTCGACTTATCGTGCAAGGCGATCCGACTTTGGAGGGCGTCATCGAACTCTTCCCAGGTCCGTCGAATTGATTCCTTCCCAGGTCGCTCGAACAGCCCATCGCTGCGGTCCGGGTCGTAGAGAGCAAGAATACTTGCCTGATCGAAAGCGTCAGAGCCGCCATTGGTAAACGGATGCTGCTGATTGCCATCGACCTTGATTGGACGCCCGTCGATCGAGGTAACGGTCAAAGCACGGCCCGTTCCCGCGAGTTCCCAGGTGGAGGAAAAGTACTGCTTCTCGCCGGGAGTACGATTCTGGGGACGCACAGTGAAGGGAGCGAATTCTTCGACTTCCCAGCGGCAACCAACCATGCCCCCAAATGCCAGCGACGCGCCCATGAGCTGCATCCAGCGCCGGCGAGAAACTGAATCCGGAAGTTCAGAACCCGCGGCAGGAAATTCGCGCGACATCCAGTCACGAAACGCCGGCTTTTCAGCAAGTTCGTCCAGACTCCGCCAGTAGCGTTTAGGTTCAGATTGTGTGTCGAGGTCAGTCATTTGATGTTAGTTCGTTAAGAACGGGATTTTTAATCGAGGTCATGCGATGCCGCAGTTCCAGGGCTAGTAATGGCACGTTGAGCAATTCTGATTCGCTTTTATATTCCAGTGGTCTTTTACAATCTCGCCGATTTCGCTGGCAGGCTTCGGCGGAACCCACTCCATGTTGGTAACCGTCTCCGACGGTCGCAGATGCGGCGTAGGGTTGCGGTGACATTCGAGGCACGTCGCCATGCTGAGAGTCTTCACCTGAGACACGACGTCAGTCTGGTCGATTCGCCCGTGACAGGACACGCATGAGACGCCGCGTGTGACGTGAGCTGAGTGATTAAACTTCACGAAGTCGGGTAAATCGTGAACTCGCTTCCAGCGCACCGGAGTATCGTTGGCCCAGCTCTTGTGGATTTCCGACAGCTTCGAACTGCCGGCGTGAACAGCGGTTAACGCAACACCACCATTACCATCCGCGGGGCTGTGGCAGTTGATACAGGTTTGTGTCGGTGGAATTGCCGCGTGAGCAGTCTCTTCGACTGTGTTGTGGCAGTAGCGGCAGTCCATCTTCAGTTGGCCTGCATGTAGTTTGTGACTGAACGGAACGGGTTGCTCAGGCGCGTAGCCGATATGTGTCGTCTCAGGAGCAATGCCCGCCATCAGCACAATCGCTCCGTACCCGATCACGATCGGCGTTCCGATCAGCAAACATCTTGCCAGCCGGTTGACCCATGTTGGAAATTGAAAATCGTTCATTGCATGTCTACCTTCCTGTACTCATTTCATAGAACGATCAACCTCGCGTTCAACGCATCTTTCACTTGACATTCATCCGCGGCGAAAACACTTCTCGTGCCCAAGACTTTGGAAAGAGTTGGTTAATACTGGTCAGGTTTGATCAACACGAATTGTGGAGCAGCGGGCTCAGCAGCGGGGCATTCAGTCTAATATGACGGCGCTGACAGCGCCGTCAGTCTCAACGTCGGACAGGATTTCGACCTGTGTTTGTATTAGATATAGATCAGGTAAGCGTGAAGGTTATGGAACCACGCGAATCTGACAGGCTGGAAGCCTATCCCACGCCGTTTGGGCCTGTTACTACGTATCAGATGTGGCCACGGAACGAAGATACTCGCGATTCATCTGAGCGATCACGCTTACGCTGATATTCTTCGGGCAGACGGCTTCGCATTCGCCGTGGTTCGAACAACTTCCGAACATTTCTGCATCCATTTGAGCGATCATCTTCTGCACGCGGGCGCGGCGTTCCGGATCGCCTTGCGGCAGCGTCGCGAGGTGAGTCACCTTGGCAGCAACGAACAGTGATGCAGAAGCGTTCGAGCAGGCAGCGACACACGCGCCGCAACCGATACAGGCAGCGGAATCCATTGCCTGTTCAGCAACAGCCTTGGCAATGGGAATCGCATTCGCATCCGGCGCACTGCCGGTGTTGGCCGATACAAAGCCACCGGCCTGCTGAATTCGGTCAAACGCGCTGCGGTCGACAATCAGATCTTTCGTGATCGGAAACGCCTTCGCTCGATACGGCTCAATCCAGATTTCACTGCCGTCTTCGAAGCTTCGCATGTACGTCTGACAGGTTGTCGCACCCCATTCGGGACCGTGGGGCACGCCGTTGATGACCAGCGAACAAGTGCCGCAAATGCCTTCACGACAATCGTGCTCGAAGGCAACTTCCGGTTCTCCTCCACCTGTCAATTGCATGTTGACTTGATCGAGCATCTCCAGAAAGGACATCTCGGGAGTGATACCGTCGATCTCGCGAGTCTCGAAGTTGCCGCTGTCGGAATTGGAAGGCTGTCGCCAGATGTGAAGCGTGAATTTCATTACTTGTAGCTCCTGACCGCAAGATTGACGGATTCAAATTCCAGCTCTTCCACAAGCCGATTAGGTTCGGTGTCGTCACCCGTATGTTCCCAGGCGGCCACGTGACAGAAGTCCTGATCGTTACGGACCGCTTCGCCATCCGCGGTCTGATGTTCCACCCGGAAATGAGCGCCACACGACTCTTCACGCGTTAGAGCGTCTCGACACATCAGCTCACCAAGCTCAATCAAGTCTGCGACACGCCCGGCTTTTTCCAGAGTCATGTTCAGATCTCCCGCGTGCCCGGTCACCGCCGCCGTTTCCCAGAATCGCTGCTTGAGATCTCGAATGTCATTAATCGCCTGAGGTAGGTCTTTACCGCTGCGGGACATGCCGCACGCTTCCCAGACGATGTTTCCCAGGTCGCGATGCAGTCGTTCGACCGGCGTCGATCCTTTAATCGCAAGAATCTTCTGCAACCGCGCTTTGACCTGCGCTTCTGTTGCCCGACCGGATTCCTTCGCGGCTTCCGCATTGATGGCCGGTTTTGAATTCAGGTAATTACAAATGGTTGCCGGCAGAACGAAGTACCCGTCCGCCAGTCCCTGCATCAACGCACTGGCACCCAGTCGGTTGGCACCGTGGTCGGAGAAATTCGCTTCGCCCAAAGCAAACAGCCCCGGAATCGTCGTCATTAATTCGTAGTCGACCCACAGTCCTCCCATCGTATAGTGCGGCGCGGGGTAAATTCGCATCGGTACCTGATACGGATTCTCTGCCGTGATGCGTTCGTACATGTGAAACAGGTTGCCGTAACGTTCACGAATCGTGCTCTCACCAAGTCGATCGATGGAATCGGAGAAATCAAGGTACACACCCAAACCGCCCGGTCCGACGCCTCGCCCTTCGTCGCAAACTTCCTTAGCTGAACGCGACGATATGTCACGCGGCGCGAGATTTCCGAACGCCGGGTACTTGCGTTCCAGATAGTAGTCGCGGTCTTCTTCGGGAATGTCGCCGGGCGCTCGCTTGTCACCCGGTTGTTTGGGAACCCAGACTCGGCCATCGTTCCGCAACGATTCCGACATCAACGTCAGCTTCGACTGGAAGTCTCCGGCAGGCGGAATACAGGTGGGATGAATTTGCGTGAAGCACGGATTCGCAAAGGCGGCTCCCTGTTTATGAGCTCGCCAAATCGCGGTGGCATTACATCCGGCGGCGTTTGTCGAAAGAAAGAAAACGTTGCTGTAACCACCCGTGCACAACACCACCGCATCTGCAAAGTGGCTGGTCATCGCGCCTTTACGAAGATCGCGAGTCACGATCCCGCATGCTGTGCCTCCGTGCATGATCACATCCAGCATTTCCGCGTGAGTGTGCAGATTCACTTTGCCGAGACCGACCTGCCGATTTAATGCGGAATAGGCGCCCAGCAACAACTGCTGCCCGGTTTGTCCTCGAGCGTAAAACGTCCGGGAGACCAGCGCGCCGCCGAAGGAGCGGTTCTGAAGGAGACCGCCGTATTCTCGGGCGAATGGCACGCCCTGAGCGACGCACTGGTCAATGATCTGAGTGCTGACCTGAGCCAGCCGATAAACGTTCGCTTCGCGGCTGCGAAAATCGCCGCCTTTGATTGTGTCGTAAAACAGCCGCCAGGTGCTGTCGCCGTCCCCCTGATAGTTCTTGGCCGCGTTAATTCCCCCCTGAGCCGCCACGCTGTGAGCTCGACGCGGTGAATCATGAAACGTGAAAACATCGACCTGAAATCCAAGCTCAGACAACGTCGCCGCTGCTGACGACCCGGCAAGCCCGGTGCCCACAACGATCACCTTGAACTTTCGCTTGTTGCCCGGACCGATCAGTTTTGAGTCCGCTCGATAGCGGTCCCACTTTTCCGCCAGAGGACCATCGGGAGTTTTTGAATCCAGAATCATCGTCGATCGTCCTTTAAAGTTTGTTCGGCAACCGTCACGCTAAGTTCGTCAGGCGATGCTGAGTCTCCACCCGGGGCTTCGATTGCCGATGAAGCTTCACCGGCAGTGACTTCGTCCACCGCCACCAGCCCAGTGACTACCGAAAGTGGCACCGCCAGAAATCCCGCGATGATCACGGCCGCAAGCACGGGCGACGCCTTTCTAAGTGACGACTGATGCCCTTCCTTCGCGAGCCCCAGCGTTTGTAGCGCACTTGAGATCGCGTGTTTCAGATGCACGGACAGCCCCAGCATTCCAACGACGTAAACCATCACGATAAACGGGTTGGAAAACCCGGCAACGACCATTGCGTACACATCGTGACGACCTTCCGCATCAGTTTGCTTGTAAGCGTCCGGCAGAATGAGCCCGCCGGTAAAATGCAGCAGGTGAAAGATCACGAACGCCAACACGAGCAGCCCTGTCATCATCATCGATCTGGAAGCGCGGGTTGTTCGTCGATATGTCGTTTTCGCGTAGCGGCGGTCCCGCTGACTGCGATTGCGAACACTCTGACGCACGGTCATCGCAATGTGCAGCACGATCAGACTCAACAGACCCAGTCGCGCTGTCCACAGAACTGCCGCCGACGACTTCAACAACACGGCGTACTGATTCAGAGCATCGGATCCCGCAAAAATTTGCAGATTGCCGCCCATGTGAACCAGCAAAAAGCCAACCAGAGCCAACCCGGTTGCTCCGGCGACGACTTTCTGGCCAACAGTGGAGTCGAGAAGTTTTATGAGCTTCATGGTTGCGATGCAAAGTTTAGGTGCGAGGAAGTAGCAGGCAATCTCTCGGTTGAAGACAACCGACATCCGCGATACCACTTAACGAACTTTTCGAAACGGTTCATGTTCGTGGCGACGACGCGACATCGTTGAAGACGGTTTGTTCACTTGACGAAGCACAAGGAAAAAGTTTCTGTCGTCTCAGGGCTGACAATTCTGTTTCTTATGATTCGTGCAGTTCGGAGTCAGGTCTCCGGATTGGTCGTCAGGTCAAATGCCGCGACTACAAACGGTTGCAGCCAGATTCTGCGATAGAAAGGCACGACTGTGAAATCGGCATCGACAACTCGAGAGCGAAATCGTTCACTGGCCACTTCTGACAAGGACCGCGTTGCGGTAACGCCCCGCTTAGAAGACGCAAAGTCGGAGAAGATCGATCGCGTCCAGCAAATGCTGAAACACGAAGTGAGCTTCATCTACTGCGCTGAGTTCGACGAGCCGGATGCAGCCAAACGAATCGCGGACCCGCGGCTCGCCGCAAGCACCATGAGCGCTGGCCGTTTGAAGACGCCCGGGGATGTTCCGCCACATCTGGCTCATCTTTGGAAGATCGCCCTGCTGAAGCCTGAACAGGAATACCAGCTTTTCCGGCGCATGAACTTCCTGAAGTTTCGAGCGAACTCCGGGCGCTGTCGGCTGAACCCCGATCGACCGAATGTTCGCGTGATGGATCGCATCGAAAAGGACCTTGAAGACTCACGTCAGATTCGCGACCACATCATTCAGGCCAATCTGCGGCTCGTCGTTTCAATCGCTCGCAGGTTCGTAACCGACGTCACCAGCCTGGACGAACTCATCAGCGACGGCAACCTCATCCTGATGAAGGCCGTTGATCGCTTTGACTACAGTCGAGGATTTCGATTTAGCACCTATGCGACTCATGCCGTGCAGCGAGAGTTCTATCGAAACTACAAGAACGGACGGCGACGTCGGATCACGGAAATCGCAACCGATCCGGCGATTTTGTTTGGTTCCGTTGTCGCGTCCGATGATCAGCAGCAGAGGAACGACATGGAGGTTGTCGAGCGCCTTAAAAAGCTGATGCAGGATACGTTAAGTCCTCGCGAGCAAAATATTCTGGATTTGCGACTTGGGCTGAACGCAGACGACGGAGGGCAGACGCTTCGAGAGGTCGGTGAGAAACTGAATATCAGCAAAGAACGCGTTCGCCAGTTGCAGACCCGGGCCATCGAGCAGGTTCGTGAGCTGGCTCTGCACGCCCCCGGCGACCATCGGCCACCATCGAATCTGCTGTGACCGGCCGGACAGACTGAGATCTGTGTCTAAGAAGTAACAAATGAGCGAGCATCTCATTCATTTTTCGCAAAGTTGTCTGCAGCCCAAATCTACTCAGGTCACCGCCATGTTCAATCTTTTCCGAAAAGACCCACTTCAGCGATTAAACAAAGAATACGCCCGTTGCCTCGAACAGGCTCGAGATCTTCAGCGTAAAGGCGACATACAAGGCTTCGCGGCGATGTCCGCACAGGCGGAAGAGTTGCTGAAGCAGCTCGACGAGATCGAGCAGCCTGATGCAACCCATTCGGAAACGTAGCTCCGATCGAGCTTTTAGCAAGGCGATCCACGCAGTGATCAGCAGCTCGGTAAGACCACCAAGTTACGTTGAAAAGACGACCTCACCGAAAACGTCTGATCCCTGCTGCCGTCGTCGATTTTCTATTTCTCAGCATTAGCCGATGCGAATGCGTGGCAGCCCATGTTTCAGTGTGCCTCAATCGAAGGCGACGCAACTCAGCCCAACCTGTCGACGCAACAACGCTTTTGCTTTTTTCAAGGTCAGAGCATCATTTAATTGGCCGTTTCGAGAACACGATCTACAAACTCGCATCGATCGAAATCAAGCGTGTTCCAAACACAAACGCAAAATCAAACTTAAACACACACCAGGAAATCGAAGACCATGAACAAGCTCATCGCTCTCACCACTGTTGCAATGCTTGCAGCGACAGCCAATGCCGGACAAAAATGCAACGGCTCAGCTATTATCAGCAGCAAACCCTGCCAGCAACAGACGCACGTCGCCTACATTACAACAGTCCAACCAGTGGTCGGTCACCCCGCCACGAAGGCAGACATCGTTGACACAGCAGTAGCGGCAGGTTCGTTTAAGACATTGGTCGCTGCAGTTCAGGCGGCTGGTCTGGTTGACACTCTCAAGGGAGCAGGTCCTTTCACCGTGTTCGCTCCAACTGACGAAGCATTCGCAAAGCTACCCAAGGGTACTGTCGAAAGCCTGTTGAAGCCGGAAAACAAGGCCAAGCTTCAGGCCATACTTACCTATCACGTGGTCGCCGGCAAAGTAAGTGCTGCCGACGTCGTAAAATTGACCGGTGCTAAGACCGTACAAGGTCAGCAGATCGACATCAAAGTCGCGGATGGCAAAGTAATGGTCGACGGTGCTAACGTTGCTAAGACTGATATCGAAACCAGCAACGGCGTGATTCACGTCATCGACAGCGTTATTCTGCCAGCCGACAAAGACATTGTTGACACAGCTGTCGGAGCAGGCTCGTTCAACACACTCGTTGCTGCCGTTAAGGCCGCCGGTCTTGTAGACACACTGAAAGGTGAAGGACCATTCACCGTGTTTGCTCCAACAGACGAAGCGTTCGCGAAGTTGCCAGAAGGTACCGTGTCTAATCTGCTCAAGCCTGAAAACAAGGACCAGCTCGTCGCGATTCTGACCTACCACGTTGTGGCAGGGAAAGTTCTGGCCAGCGACGTTGTCAAGATTTCTTCTGCCAAAACTGTCAACGGCAAGTCCGCCGCCGTCAAAGTCAGCGACGCCGGCGTCATGATCGACGGCGCCAACGTTGTGGCGACCGACATCGAAACCAGCAATGGCGTGATCCACGTAATTGACAGCGTCATCCTTCCATAGTCGTCACTGGCCCGCGACGACTGTGCTCGGGCGACCGGAGTTATTCCGGTCGCCCCTTTTTACGACCAGATATTAGCGCCTTCCCACGCGAAATCGAAAGAAACATTATGTCCATTGCTTTCCCTGAAACCATCTCCAATGACACCGAAGTCGACTACCAGTGTGTGAACATCAACGCGAAATTGCCCAATCAAAAGCGAGTGTCACACCCCTTCGAGGTTGACCTTGAATCGATAAAAGACGCTGTCCGGACGATCTTGCAAGCCGTCGGAGAAGATCCCGACCGCGATGGCCTGCTGGATACACCTCGCCGAGTCGCGAAGATGTACGCTGAAATGTTTGGCGGACTGCACCTTGATCCGGGTCGCCATCTGGACGTGACATTCGAAGAAAACTATGACGAGATCGTATTGGTCCGCGACATTGAGTTTACCAGCATGTGCGAACATCATCTGTTGCCGTTTCGGGGCGTCGCTCATGTAGCCTACATTCCCAACGGTCGCGTGACGGGCCTCAGCAAACTAGCTCGTGTCGTCGAAGAAGTGTCCCGGCGACCGCAGGTGCAGGAGCGGATGACTCAGACGGTGGCCGATTTGATCGAAGAACGACTCGGCAGCAGCGCTGTGGGAGTAATCGTGAAGGCGGAACACTCGTGCATGTCCATTCGCGGAATTCGTAAACCGGGCAGCATGACAGTCACGAGTTCCATGCGAGGCAGCTTCCGCAAAGACCCGGCCAGTCGGGCGGAACTGATGTCGTTGATCAATCAATAATCTGAAGTGGATCGTAGGGCCGGTTCCTACCGGCCGCTCCGATGAAACGCATTGTCCGGTGGGAACCGGCCCTACGAAGGCATACCATGATCATTCAAAAGCAATACAAGTTCTACGCGGCTCATCGCAACGAAACGCTTCGGGACAAGTGCAGTAATCTGCATGGTCATCGCTACGGCGTGAAATGCCACTTCGAAGTCGAACGAGACGGCGACATCAGCACGCTGTTCGGTGACTTCGATTCAAAGGTCGAACCGTGGCTGAAGCAACACTACGACCATGGCATGTTGATCAATCGACATGATTCTCTGTACGAATCGCTGCAGATCCACATGGATCGCACGGGCGAATCACTTCGATTAAACGTCTTCGACGGCCCGACCAGCGTCGAAAATCTCTGCCACAAACTGTTCACCGAAATCACGCAAATGGGATTTCGCCTCGCAAGGCTCGAAGTTCAGGAAACGGACACTTCCGTGGTCAGCTACACGCGAGAAGACTGGGTCGCCGATAATCGCTACTTCGGAAAGCAGTCGCCGGCGACAGTCAGCTCGGAGCCATTTTCAACCGTATGACTTCTGATGCCACGCGTGAGACCATCGAAAATTTGCCCCGTCTGCGAACGACCGTTTTTGTGGCGTAAGAAGTGGAACCTCGTCTGGGATTCCGTACGCTACTGCAGCGAACGCTGCCGCCGCTCTCGCGGGCCCAGCGCGGCTACGAAAACTGACGGAAGTGAGACGAAGCATGTCTGATGAAGACTTCATGCGGACGGCCATCGAACTCGGTCGCAAAAATCTGCAGCATCCATTCGGCGCCATCATCGTGGATCGCCGCAAGCAGGATGTGATTGCGGAAGGAGTGTATCAGGCCGGCAGCCATCCACTGTTTCATGGCGAAATTGTGGCAATCAACAACGCAGTCGAGACTGGCTGATGTCGACTGGTCCTCGTTGACGCTGTTCACAACAGCCGAACCATGTCCCATGTGCATGAGCGCCATCCTCTGGTGCGGCTTTCATTCAGTGGTTTTCGGCACATCCATTCCAACGTTGACCGATCTTGGCTGGAATCAAATCAGCATCCGAGCGAGCGAAGTCGTTCAGCGTTCGCACCGTCCACAAACTGCTGTTGTCGGAGGCGTGCTGGAGAGTCAGTGCGATCAGCTTTTCCACAGTGCTCGCAAAGCAACGTGAAGCTCGATTTAGGCACCGCCGTTCCGACAGAGAAACGACAATTGAAAAGCGAGGCCAAAGACTTCCGAGAGCTGCAAGATTGGGCTGGAGCAAAGTCCGTACGATTTGCCTTCATCGTTCTTCCTGCTGTCCATGGGACAGGGCGATCCCTGTTTGCGATTTGACGGGCCAAACCACCTGCGTCTTGCACTTAACACTCAGGACGGGCCTGTTGCTGTAACTTTGAAGCATCGTGGCGACGAAATTCAGGCGGACCTCGTCGGCGACGGACAAAGCTGGATCGCCGATCATCTTTCGGAACTGATCGGCCTGCAATATCCGCCTCCGCGATTCGAAGTGCCTCGACGGCTTCGAGAAATCGCCCATCGTTTTCAGGGCATGAGAATCCCTCGGCTGCCATGCATCAGCGCTCGGTTGGTACAGATCATTCTGCAGCAACTGGTCAGTTTCCGCGATGCGTGTCACGGATGGCGGCAGCTTGTGCATCGCTTCGGTCAGCCAGTACCGGGACACGAGGATCTATGGTTTCCGCCCGGGCCGGATATTTTGCGAAGACCAGTTTCGCATCAGTTTGTCGAATGCGGAATTTTACCGCAGCACGGTCGTCGAATTGTGGAAGCGATGCGGCATTCATCAAAAATCGAAGCTTGCTGGAATGCAGGTCGCGACCCAGAATCGCTGGAATGCACGTGCGAACTGATGCTGCGAATTCCGGGCATCGGCGAGTGGAGCATCGGCTTTCTCCGCGGCGCTGGACTTGGTGATCCAGACGCGGTAGTCCTCGGCGACTACAGCCATCCGAAGCACGTTAGTTACTTCTTTACTGGAAACACCACGGCCGAAGACAAAGAAATGCTGCGACTGCTGGAGCCATATCGGCCTCACCGATTCTACGTACTCGCGTTGCTACTCAAAGGAAGTCCGCCTGCACCGCGCCAAGGGACCAGGCGTCGGAGTATTCGAGGGCGATTTCGCTGATGAACTCACGCAGAGGTTATGGTTTCAACCAAAGAAAAACGACGGTGTGGCCGTCCATCGAAAGGTCGAAGTGACTCCGGCCCGAAGAATCAATGGTCGGCTTTAGCAGCGGCTAAACGGAATGCCGCTTGCCCATTCGCTCGTATTCGGCTCGGTGCCTTTTTATGAATCTGGTCAGAAATCGAGCTTCACAGTTGGCGGTTTGTCGAACCTGCCTGCGATCGAGTGGACAGAGATTTCGAGCAACTGACCAATTTCAAGCGAGTGTTGCACGGGGGCAACATTTGCCTTGGAAGCCTGGGCGAACTGGTGCAGTCAGCCAACCTGAGCGGCAGTCCGGCGATCTGTCTAACTTGGACTTTTTGAATGAAGTATGCCCTTTGCATTACAGGTGTTCTGGCTGGCTTGGCGTTAGCATGTCCCGTGCTTGTGCTTGTGGTGGTGGCATACTACTTGCCGACTGTGCCCGGGGGGGTGATCCTCACGATCGCTCCAACCGTGTTCGTCTATCTGGCTGGAACCGCAGCGGTTCGCCGGATGCTTCCCATCGCTTCGGCTTTCAAGGCGACCGCAGTTAGTTTCGGGCTAATGCTTGGGCTTGGGTGGCTTGTTATGCAACCGTTTCGTAGCAATCCGTTCAAGGAATATGCGTCAGACCGCCAGCCTGACGTCGTAGCCGATCGCGCGATCGAATTGAGCGGACGTGTCCGCATCGAGGCGGCGGATTCCCGAAATGATCCCCATTGCGGATATCACTGCTTGGCTCTCCTCGATTTGCCCGAGGTTGAAAGTGTGACGATGGTGACATCCGGACGCCGCAAGGAGCCCGGTCTGCAACAATCTGCTGCCTACGTTTTAGAGTCTGCTGAAGACAGTCCCGCTGCCGGTTTGTTTCCGAATAATTCTGGACAGATCGTCCGGGAGTTTCGTCCGTTGGGCTGGGATTTCGGAAGACTGAAGGTGACTGCGGCGGCCAAAGCTGTGGAAGCCGATTGGGCTTTGCGACTGGCGGGGCGTTCCCGATTGCGAAAGACTGATCCGGTTCCGTCCGACGTGGCGGATTGGGGCATCGAAATTGACCAACGAAGGGAAGGTGCAAACTCCACGATTCGCCGCGTTACCGTTTGCGATTCGACTGGGGAGGTACGATTTCGTAAGAGCTACCTGGAACGTCATGTGCCGGCTGCCATGTTTTACTTCGGGTTCGAAGCCTTCACCGGCGGCGGAACGATTTCCGGAGCTTCCTTCCATATCGGCCGACAAGGCCTGCATGCCGGCGAAAGATCTCTGCATCTGAAATCGGAACTATTGGGCGCCATCAATTTTCGGGTTTCACAATGTGATGCGACATTCATCACGCGACTGCGATCTGCTGCCGAGCAAGCCCTGGACGCACCTGAAGCTTCTGACGTCCAGCTCGATCTGGCTCGCCGGTACCTTGGGCTGTTCTACTTTGATGCGAAAGAGCAGGACTATGAATTGATTGCAGGAATCGTGTCTGACAACCGTGTCGAAGGCATCGACGAGCAGCTTATGAATGTCTTCTCAAAGAAGAAGACGCCGAAGGCAGTGCGAAACGCGCATGCCGAACGAATCGCAATGAACCATACTTCGGCTGAACTCAGACTGTGGTTGGCCGAAAGCCTGACTGCATTACCATCGGGTACTTTTGCTGCCCCGACGGCGGCCCACCTGAAGATCTGGACTTCGCCTGAAATCTATCGGGATGCGGGGGCATTCTTTTCCAGAACCGCTGATCTTGGAGCGACGCAAGCACTTTCGATGCTTAACGCAGCTCTTGATACCGCGATCACAATCCCCAGTTGGTCCGAGCGTCGACCTTTGGTTGGTGGAATTCGTGAGGCATTCGTTCGACTCGGGCCATCGGCTTTGAGCGCCGCAACGCGTGTGCGTGAGCTGTTTCTGCTTCGTCCTTCACCTCTCATGAACAACTCCGGTGAGGCTGATGAATGGCGATTCGCCCTCGCTCGAATGGGAGTCGAGGAAAAGGATCTGCCGTTTTTTCCCAATCAGTCGATCAGCACAGCTCAACGCATCTCTCGCAAGGTCGCCCAAAATCTTCACCGATATGAACAGGAACTCGTTGCGGATTCAGGAACATGATTGAAACGATATGGACTCACGTTTTTGGGTATGGCGTCTTCATTGGCCTGATTTACGGCATCTGGAAATGCAATGCCCGACGTTGGACGCGTCTGGCCCATATTTGCGGGGCCGCCGACACGTCTGATTTTGACACGTCAGACTGCGATAGCAAGCGTATGCAGACCGTCATCCTCACCGGGGGCGACGTGGGATGGAATTAGTACAAGGGCATCGTAACCGTCGTGTTGACGAGAGACGGCATTTTGTTCCAGCTCAGGTTGCCATTCTCTATCTTCCATCCGCCGCTTCTGATCCCATTTTGCGACATTCAGGTTTCGCCCAAGCGCTGGTACTTGTTTGGTAAGTCGTTCCAGTTGACCCTGACTGGCGTGAATGACGTGCGGATAATTATTCACGCTGATTTGATTGCCTGGATTGAGCAGCAAGCAAGCTGGTCGTTGAATTCGCGACAGAAAATCGGGGCGCTCAAGATTATCAAGATCGAAATCCTGAAGTGCTGATCTGACGCCCTGTCTCATGGCGACAGAAACACGGATGAACCACAGCCGTCTCAACAAGACGTCAGTGCTGTTCGGCAGGAATTGCATCATTGTCGCCGATTCAGGACAATTGCAATTCCGTTTTTGAGCCCATCCGTCAGTGGGGCAATCTGCGCGGATAACTGTGCGTCAGTTTGTGTACCTTGCGATGACGTCAGCTCGATTGAGTAATTCGACGAGCGACGGATTGACGGGAACACCTTTAGACGTTTGTCCTGACAGGACTTCGTCGCTGGTCAACCAACTTACGTCCCTGTTGAGCTCAACCATCCCGCGACTCGCCTTTCCGTACAGGTCTGCGATGTAGAACTCCACCACAAAGAAAGTTTCGTCGTCTGCTGCTTCTACCGGCACGTCAAGGTGCAGCCGAGCCTGACTGGAAACGATGTAATCCTTCCCACGGCGTAAGTCCAGAACCCAGGCGATCTCACGATCAAGACATTCTCGGAAGGATTCGTCGTCGAGGCGTTCTGCCGTCACGAAGTCAAAGTATTGACGACGTGAGTCCCAATGGGCCAGCCAGAGATGCTCCAGCTGTTCAGGGTGCCTTAACAGGGCGACTGATCCCGTGAAATGATTCATGTGTCTTCCGTCTTGATTGGCAACTGAGCTATTTCATCAGTCGGTATGTGAGAACAAGCACCAGTATTCCTTGCGCTGTTCGTGCTTCAGGTCTTATCCCATTTTTGTAGACACAAGTTTTTGGTAGGCGTTCGTTGAGAATTCTACGGCCAACGATTTATGAGCAGGTGCAGACAACATCGCGGTCGCCAGTCAAATCAAAACCGCGAGTCCGATGTCTTGAATCGTTGATGTCGTTCTTCATACATTTTGAACTGCGCCTGCCCGAAATTCGCGACCAGCAGATGACGCACAACCTGTACAAACCAGGTCAGCCCCGCCATGAAGAGGGTGGCAACGATATGAGCCATCGTAATTAACTTCATTGGCTACGCTTTTTGAAATAACGTGGTTGTCGTTGACTTAGATCCCCTAACAAACCCGCCTGAGACGCGGCACCGTTGCAATTCCATTCACGACAAGACCGAAGAGCATGTTGCAGTGCCTGATGGAACTTCGCAACTCTGAGGGAATGCAGCAAGTGCGACATAGTCTGGCCGATCGGCTGCAGAGTCGTGCCGGAACCCCGCCAATACTTGTCCGTTATGCAGCAGGAAAGCACCTGGCATTCGAAAACCGTTGCCATTGAGTGCTCCGATACCGTGGCCGGCTAGTGCCGCCTTCATGCCGCGAAACCAGACTTTCGGTCCGAACAGTTGCCTGAAGGAACCGATTCGCAACCCAAAGTATTCCTACAGTTGACCAGTGGCGTCACGGAAGCAATGCACGTCTTCAAGACCGTATTTCTTCAGCAGGTCGACGGGTTCTTCTGCTCCCATGTGAATCAGGGCAATGCGAGTTCCCTTCGCTTCGATCTGTTCTCGCAATTCTGAAAGATCGCCAAGCGTTTCGCGGCAGAAAGTACACCCGGAATGCCTCAGCAGTACTACAAGCGTTGGCTGGCTTCGTGACAGCTCGCTCAAGCTTGCTCCCCGTTGGCTGATGAAGCGTTGGAAGGGATCGAGTTTTAAGCGTACAGGCGGCACCACCAGCAAATCTGACTGCGATTGATTTGCCACGGCAGCATTCCACAGGATCAAAGCAAAGGGAACCCACCAAATCAAATCGTTGGTTAGGATGGTCCAGCCCATGGATAAAGGAAAGCTCCCGGAGGTCACGGCACCGACAAATCCGATTGGACCAAACACTTTTCCGAGCAATCCGACGAGAACAATCGGCCAGTGTCGGTAGGGATTTGTTGCGGCGATCGCATAACCGATACCGTAGACGCCGACGATCATGCCGACGCACTGCCAAAGTTGCGGGTAGGACGGCAATGGATCAAATCCAGCCCATCGGAATATCGTCAGCGGGGTAAGAATGGCAAACGCACCCCACAACAGGTTGTAAGCCGCTGCGGCCAACAGTACATTCCGCATCCAGTGTGGAACGGAATGCGATGTGGCTCCAGCGTTTTTTAAGTCCTCAATTCGTGTTGGTTCGACCGCCATAATCATTGTTTTTCCCGTGCCATGCCGTGCCGTGGTTGCTGCTGGTGCCGCTGCACCTTTTTCACTCAGATGACCTGTTGTAGGCGAGAATGAGCATCTGGCGACCTGACAAGACTCAGGGCAGTCCCTCAATGCGCTGCGTTCAGGGCGTGACTGGGGTTGATGGACCGCTGAGTTCTCCGGAAGCGGTTTAAAAAGCGTTGAGAATGTCACTTCGCGGCCGCCGGCGTCAGTCGTAGCCCCGCTGCGAATCGGAGTTTCTTCGTGCAGACCCAAGTTTAGCGGCCGTTGCTCGGGGCCTTGAAAGTGCTTCACAAGTTGCCAAAACACGCTGGTCGCTTCACGTTCCGGGCCTAGAACCTAGCGTCGCGGGCTGTAAGAGGAATTCTTACAACTGCACGAGTATACGAAAATTCGATAGGCGACCTCTGGCGGGCGACGTGTGTATTCCGGTGGATCTGCTCGACGCGACTTCTGGTTCCATAACAGCCTAAGTTTGCGTCGCATGGAAAGAACGAACACTCCTGCGGCGAGCGGTACGGTTGGTTCTCGTAATGACTTTCGGGAATATGGCTGTTTTCGTGAGCGTGCAAATATAACGCGATAAGCTCCCGGTCGGCATCACTTTGGCTGAACTGCTGTCCAAAAGAAACAAAACTGTGCACCAATAGTCCTTGGGGGCAGCTTGATGTCTGATTCGTCCAGTAATTCGTCTCCTGAGATGGCGATCGTCGGAGCAGGTATGGCCGGACTCGCTTGTGCTGCTCAACTTCGTGCGGCTGGGGTTTCAGTGAGCGTCTTCGACAAAGGCCGCAGGCCCGGTGGTCGCATGTCGACTCGAGCCGTTGACGACAGATTGTCATTCGATCACGGTTGTCAGTACTTTTCCGCGAACGATCCGATTTTTGAGAGACAAGTGCAATTGTGGATCGACGCGGGAGTTGCGTCCGTATGGAGTGGCAATGTGGCTGATCTTGAAGACGGGCGAATCACTCGAAAGCAAACTGCACGTGCTCGTTACGTCGGCGTCCCGGAAATGGCTTCTGTCTGCTCACACCTTGCCACAAAAGTTGACGTCCGCGGCGGTGTTGACGTCAATGAAGCACAGCGAATGGATAACAAGTGGAATCTTCTCAACGACAAGGGAACGCCCCTCGGACAATTTGACGCAGTCATTGTGGCAACTCCGCCAGCGCAGGCAGAGAAATTAATATCGCGTTCGTCCTATCTTTTAGCCGTTGTGCAAAGCGTAAAAATGTCGTCGTGCTGGACGGTTATGCTGGCTTTTCAAAAACGCGTTGGATGCTCTTTTGAAGCAGCTGTCGTTCATAACTCTCCATTGTCGTGGATTGCTCGAAACGGCAGCAAGACAGGCAGAATCAATACGACAGATTGCTGGGTAGGACAGGCACGTGCAGCATGGTCAGCGCAGCGTCTTGAAGCATCACGAGACGAAATTGCGGCGGAACTTGCTGACGAATTCTGCAAAGCAGTCGGCATTTCCGCAAAGCCCAATTACCTCGCAGGTCACCGTTGGAAATACGCAATCCCAAGTACGCCTCTTGATAAACAGTGCTTGTTTGATGACACGCTGAACGTCGGTCTGTGCGGCGACTGGTGCCTTGGCAATCGCGTCGAAGCTGCGTGGCTAAGTGGTACGGCCGCCGCGGATCGTGTGTTATCGCGAGTTGCAAAGACGGCTGGCTGACCGTAGCAAGCGGCGTAACTTTAATCACGTGGCTCTGGCAGTTTTACGATCACCACGATGCCAATGCCTGCAGCGACAGAGACAATCAGCGACGGAACGAGAGAAAATTGCGTGACGTACACAGAAAGGCCAATCGCAAGAAAGACAAAAGAAATCGCCTTCGCCTTAACTGCGCGGCGAACTCCGCCTTTGACGTGCCAGTCGACAAGTATGGGGCCGAACAGTTTTGATTTAATCAAGCGTTCGTTGAGTCGTGGATACGACCGCACGAGAAAGTAGCTCGTCAGCAACAGGAATGGTGTTGTCGGCAGGCCCGGCAGAATCACCCCAGCCATGGCCAGGACAAAGAACCCACCGGCCAATAACAGATAAAGCATACGACGCAACCCAGTCACCGATTGTGTCGTTGTCATCACGCTGGATTGATGCACGTCGAGTCGCCGTGATGAGTACCAATGCGATCGCTCAACGTTTCGCTGTTTTGTCTGGACGGTCTTCATCAGCCACGGGGTTTCAATTTAAGGGTTTCGTCACAACGTGCGTGGATATCTCGAAACTCCTGAATCGAAGAAGGAGACAACAGGTCCAGCTTATAAGTCGGAAACATGCTGCCAAGCGTTTTGGCGGATTCGGGGTGCTCAAGAACGTTGGGAAGACAGTCCTGAATCACTTGAAGCATCAATGCGACGGACACGGAGGCGCCGGGGGAAGCGCCGAGGAGCGCGGCAATGGTCTTTTCTTTGTTCGTGACGATCTCCGTACCGTAATGAACGATCCCGGCCTCACCGTCCGTACGCTTTATCGCCTGAACGCGAATTCCTGCATCCATCAATCGCCAGTCTTTCCGGTCGGCTTCGGGATAGAATGTGCGGAGTAATTGCATCCGGCTTTCCATGCTCTGAAGCCCCTGCTGAATCAGGTATTTCACCAGCGGCAGGTTATAGGCTCCGACCTTCAACAGTGACGCAATGTTGTCAGGACGGACTGAAAACGGCAGATCGGTCAGGCGTCCCGTTTTTTTCAGGAAGCGAGTCGTCCACGCAGCAAATGGGCCGAATAGCAGAGCCTTTGTGCCGTCGATCACCCGCGTGTCCAGATGAGGTACCGCCATCGTCGGCGCTTCGCCCTGCGCCTGGCCATACACCTTGGCCTGATGCTGAGCCACGATTTTCGGATTGTCGCAAACCAACCACTGGCCACCGATCGGAAATCCACCGAATCCTTTGCTTTCAGGAATCCCCGATTTCTGCAGCAACGGCAGACTTCCGCCACCGGCACCGATGAAAACGAAGTCTGCCGAGGTCTCTAGAACTTCATTCCGGCGAAGGTCCTTCACTTGAACCGTCCAACCGTTTGCTTTCTTTTGGATTCCGATGACTCGATGACTTACGGCGACTGCACAATTGGGCTGATCGGCGAGCCAGTTCATAAGTTTCCGCGACACAGATCCAAAGTTCACATCCGTGCCGTCGCCCATGCGCGTCGCAGCGATCGGTTCATCGTCTCGCCCATTAATCAGCAGAGGCGCCCAGTTTTGCACTTCTGCCCGATCTGTCGAGAATTGCATTCTGTCAAAGAAGTGATGAGCCGACATGGCGGCGTGTCGGTCTCGCAGGAATTCGACCGGTGGTTGGCCTCGAACGAAACTCAAGTGCGGAACTGGGCGTATGAAATCCTGCGGGGAATCGATCATTCCTTCCGAAACAGCGAAAGCCCAGAATTGTCGCGACTTTTCAAACTGGTCATAAATGGCTATCGCGTTAGACACGTCGATATCGCCGTTCTCGTCTCGGTCCGGCGTGTAGCTAAGTTCGCAGATGCCGGCATGACCGGTCCCGGCGTTGTTCCATGCGTTCGAGCTCTCCTGTGCAAGCTCTTCAGAAACCTCGTAAACCTGAAGCTTCAGTTCAGGCCGCAGGCATTTCAGCATCGCGCCCAGATTGGCCGACATGATGCCGCTACCGATCAGAATGATGTCGGTTCTATTGCTGCGCATGGACTACTGCCTTTCCTGAACGGGCCCTATCAACGAAGGTCGCGAGTCTTCAAATGAAGGAAATTCTCCGACGGCCCTTTATAGACCGCTCATCGCGGTTTTAAAGCCGTGCCAAATTCGTTGCGAACCGCACAAACATCGATCGGGGCGACTGGCGCATTCCACAAATACGAACCGTGAAGAGTGGCGATTGCGTTTTGCAATGCTAAGCAAGGGCTGGCTGCTGCTTCCGCCGAACCTGTTGTGCTAACGAGACATAGTCGGGCCGGTCGCTCGCGTGATCGTGCCTGAAGCCTCCCAGAATCTGCCCACGGTGGTAAAGGTAGACGCCCGGCATCTGAAAACTGTTTCCACTCACAGCACCTCGACCATGGCCATTTAAGACACCAGCGATGAATCCGCGAATCCAGACTCGCAGACCGAACAATTGCGAGAAACCTCCAAGATCAAGTCCGAACTGCCTGTACAACCGACCTTCCGGATCTGAAAACCGAGGCACATCCTGCAGGCCGTATTGTTTGAAAAATCTGTCGTCTTCTTCAGATGCTCCGCCCAGGTGTACAATGACAATTCCAGTTCCTGTCTCTTCAATCTGCTTGCGCTGTTTTGAAATGTCAGACAGAGCTTCTCGACAGAATGTACATCCGGCGTGACGCAAAAACAGTACGAGTTGTGGTGATTCATTCGCCAGATCATTTAGATATTGGCTCGTGTTTGCTTCGATGTCACGCAACGGATCGTCAGCTTCCGGCATTACGTAAGCCGACCCGGCGGCGTGATAAGAAAGCACAGCCCGCCAGAGGATGATTCCGAACGGAATGCACCAGATCAGGTCGTTTGTTAAAACGATCCACCCCATCCGTGCCGGCAAGGAACCTTCCACGAACGCGACAAGAAACCCAGCGGCGACGGCTGCTTTTCCCAGCAGGCCGACAACTGTGATTGCCCAGTGACGGTACGGATCATAAGACGCGATGACGTATCCCACACCGTAAACGCCAACCGCAATTCCGATGCACTGCCAAAGCTGTGAAGCAACAGGTGTCGTTGTAATATCAGCGAAGGTCAGCAAAGAGCCCGGCGAAAGCACGCACAGAAGTCCCCACAACAGGTTATACACACCGGCCGCGAAGAGCGTCCTCTTCATCCATGGCTGAGCATCGTAATAATTATTCATTGGTGAACCTCGAACACGCAGTTGAAAACTACGTTGCAAAAATGGATTCGAACGGCTGCGCGACTTCCGCCAGTTTCTCAAGGGCGGACAATTGCAATTGGCGGACCCGTTCCTTGCTCAATCCCAGCTGGGCAGCAAGTTCCCTCAGCGTGCTGGTTTGTTCCGATTCGTTTAAGCCGAATCGGGAGCGAATGATGATTCGTTCGCGTTCGTCCAGCACATCATCCAGTCGCTCCATCACGGCTTCAGCAGCTATCAGGACGTCGGCAGCCGACGGACCGGTGTTAGCTGACGAATCAGCCGCAATCGCATCAACAGAGTCGCTCGCCAGCCTTTCGCGCGCCCGTCGTCTTGATGCCCGTTCAATGAAACGGTACAGGTGCCGTTGTACGGCGTGGGTGGCATAAGTGCTGAAGCGATAGCCTCTCGCAAAGTCGAATTTGTCGATGGCATTCAGCAGAATTCCATTGGCTTCGCTGACGTACTCATCAAAGTCATCTGTTCCTGAGGAAAACTTTCGAGCGATCGACATCACAAGTCGCATGTTTGCACGAGCGATGTCTTCGCGTGTTTCCTGCGCTCCCTGCAGCAGACGCTCAATTTCCTTAATCACTTTTCGGGGGCGTTTCCCTGCAAGAGTAGACTGCAGAGCGTTTGCTCGAAAGCGAAGGAAGTTGAGCCGTTTAAACAGGAACTGCTCTCCTTCGAAAGTCAGTATTCGACTTTCTTCGATGGCCTGTATGAACGTTGTCGCGGCTTCACTTCTGTCAACCGGCCCGGACCGCCCCTCTTCGGCAGCATAAAGTTCGATATCCATTGCTTCGAAGTCAAGTTCCGTGGTGGAGTCGAAAGCTTCGTTCGGGATAAACTTGATTTCTGGTTCATTCAAGCAACTTTGCCTTCCACAAACATCCGGGGCTGTAGTTTTTCAGGTCGTGGACCGACGAGAATAAGCGACATCCAAAGAAACCTTATGCAGTATAGCAGAACACGAGAATCAAATTTGAACGGCAGGTTCGGCATTATTCGATAAACACAAATTCTTCAGTATTACGCTGCGATGCCCTGCCGTTGCACGATGAAGGGTTGCTTTTTGCGGCGAACGCCGTTCATGGAGGGCAATTGATTGTGCGGCACGTGTGGCCATCTGCCAGCCGTGGTCTAGAAAATCACAACTTGATACGATGCTCCAGCGCCGCTGCGGATGCTCTGTTGACGAACTCATATGTCTCTAGAATGAAGCTGTTATGGGTGCAAACAAAATGGCATATGTTCTTGCGGCTGGCGGGTTAGCGATCCTTTTGTATCTCGGCTGGTCACTAACGTCCAGAAACGCTTACGAGACAGCTGCTTATGACGTGATCATGTCCGACGGGGCGTTCGAAGTGCGCGAGTATCCGGATCTGATGATGGCCACGACGATAATGAAATCTTCAAATGGTAACGACGGTAGTTTAAACCGATTGTTCTCCTACATAAGCGGGGCCAATGAGAACAATCAAAAAGTCTCGATGACAACGCCTGTCTTTATGGATGCGGAATCGGAAGATCATCCGGGCCAGATGGGATTCGTCGTACCTGCGTCCGTTGTTGCTGACGGAGCACCGATGCCGTCTGACGTAAATGTTGAATTGCGGAGTCGGGAAGCCGGGCGGTTTGCTGTGATTCGTTTCAGTGGTCGGCTCGATGTTTCGACCAGACGCTAGGCTGAACAACGTTTGAAGCAATGGATGTCAGAGCACGAATTTACTTCTTCCGGCGAGGCCGAGTCCGCTGGCTACGATCCTCCGTGGACTCCGGGTCCTTTTCGCCGTAACGAAGTACTTGTGCGACTTCAATGACTGATCATCGAGACCGCAGCGAGCGCGGGCAATTGCGGAAGTTTCGGGCAAGCGAATTGCGGCTGACTAGAAATCGACGATTCTCTTTGCCCATGGAGCATGTCTAGTTCCCGATCTGAATCGCACAGGATCCAACACTGCTACATCCGCCGTGACTCTAGCCCGGATATCTCACGGCTCGAATTCACAAAACCGCCTTGCTTTGCGTAAGTCATTTGGACGAATCACTTAC
>ERZ887942.413-NODE-413-length-35915-cov-12.250028_pt1 | contig 35915 bp, 31 predicted proteins | sample MGYA00521099_ERZ887942 | MGnify/ENA primary metagenome ERZ887942 (study PRJEB32303, sample SAMEA104408605) | aquatic metagenome | biome: Brackish water; feature: Pelagic; material: water | place: Baltic Sea | collected 2014-06-07T06:48:00 | depth 16,251 m ...
ACAAGCTGCGAATAAACGCAAAGTGATTGCGCCCTACCACCCAGTCCGAAATCCACGGCACATTGAAGAAACCCATATACCAAGAAAGCCGCAACTGCTTGCCAATACGCAACCCATCCCGGGCAAATCGGCCCGCATGCGGCACTGCCAGTGTCGTTAAGCTCTTAAGCCTGTCCGGGGCCGATGCTGACACTCGATACGCAACTGCTGCGCCCCAATCATGCCCGATCAGATGGACCGGGTTGTGGCCCAGCGCATCGATGACCGCCACAATATCGGTGACGATGGCCTCCACTGAGTAATCTTGGTCTGGCGGAATCGAAGCGGCCTCATAGCCCCGCAAAGTCAGCGAGATGGCACGATATCCGGCATTGGCGAGCGCCGGTAACTGGTGCCGAAAGGTGCTGGCGTTGTCTGGAAAGCCATGCAGGCACAATACCGTCGGTCCCTCGCCCATTGCTTGAGCCGAGAACGTGAGGGGACCGTGCTCAAACGACAGTCGCTCCAATTCAAAACGTGACGCCATATTGGAAACCCCCTGTGTGTTGCTCGCAAGTCTCAACTAAGCGCGTCATACTTTCAATTTTTGCGGGGGAAGTTCATGGCCACCACGATTTGGCACAACCCACGATGCTCAAAGTCGAGACAGACACTGGCCTTACTCGAAGAGCAGGGTATGGACCCTCTCGTTAGGCGCTACCTAGAAGATGCGCCTTCTAAGGCAGAGTTAGTCGAGGTGATCAATCAGCTCGGTATCACTCCGTGGGAATTACTGCGACGCACAGAGGCGATATTTAAAACCTTAGGGCTGAGCAAAAACAGTCCTGATGGCGAGCTCATCGCCGCCCTGCAGCAGCATCCCATCTTAATTGAACGACCGATCGTCATTCATGGTAAGGCCGCAGCGATGGGCCGTCCCCCTGAACAGGTCCTGTCATTGTTCAAGTGAGGGCGGTCCGCACCACCCAGGAACATCATCTTAACGCTGGATCTTTGCCCGCTTGTCCACACACATCACTGGCAACGCGCTGGGCAAAAATGAAGTCACCGAGGGCGGTTTGTTGCTCATTGAGTGCCATTTTACACTGACTGGCCTCATCATTGTTGCGCGACAGACAGTGGTTCAGGGCATCGAAATAGTGACGCAGTGAACCATAGTGACGCTTGGCCTGATCCCGAGCGGCATCGCACTTGGCAGCAGAGTCATCGGCGGCGAGCGTATGCGCACTCAAGAACATCGCCGCCAACAATAAAAGTTGTTTCATGATCATCTCCACACCTGCCCTCGATAGGGTAACCACACCGCAAAACGCCTGCATTTCATGGACAAAGATCCGGGTCGAGGGTTAAGTCCTCGTCCAGTTGCACGCCAAACGTATTGAGCATCATTGACACCTGCGTGTACTGAGCGACCGTCATCACCAAATCCATCCGCTGCTTCTCTGACAGCGCTGATAACCGATGCCAATGCTCGTCAGAAATAAACGCATCCCGGGTCAAGTCGTCAGTGGCCCACAGCAGTGCTTGGTCGCCCTCACTCCAGCCTTCAGCCTCGGGCCCTTGCTTGATGCGCGATATTTCCTGCTCCGTCAAACCACAATCCAGCCCAATGCGAACATGCTGGGCCCATTCGTAACCCGACTGCCAATTAAACCCGGTCCGCAATATCACCAGCTCTCGATCACGAGGCGACAACGCATTGGCGTCCGATAAAATATAGCCCCCCCAGACCATAAATCGCTTGTACGCCTTGGGCGCGCGCGCCAGCGTACGGAATATGTTTAATAACGGGATCCGGCTGAATCGAGGGCCCAGCAAATCCAGCATCTCTGGCGTGAGTTCCTGCTCATTGAGCGGTGTTACTCGTGGCGTGTTCATTCTCATCTGAATCTCCTGTTCCTTCACACTAGCGTCTGCGACCTGCACGGCATGCACTCACCCTTCGATCAATCCCTCATCCTGATGGCAAAGCCTACCTGACATCACCGTGTCTCGGACATGCGATAATGCGGCCCACCGGCGTCGGACGGGCGTTACGCACCACCCCCATTTGACTCACTCGTGTGCAGGAGATCGATCATAGACCCTCTCAGTCAAGCCGCCATCGGCGCTGCAGCAGCACAATCGTTTCAAGGTACGCGCAAAGTGCGCTACGCATTCTGCGTCGGCGCGTTGGCTGGCATGGCGCCTGACCTAGACGTACTGATTCGCTCTAGCCATGACCCGCTGTTATTTCTCGAATACCACCGGCAGTTCACCCATTCACTTTTTTTTATTCCGGTGGGCGCGCTGATATGCGCCCTAGCCTTTTACCCTGTTACGCGCCGCGCACTGTCGTTTCGAGAGACCTGGATATTGGCTGCGCTGGGCTATGCCACCCATGGCTTACTGGATGCTTGCACAACCTATGGCACATTACTGTTGTGGCCTTTCAGTCAGGAGCGATTTGCTTGGCATAACGTCTCAGTGATTGATCCGCTACTGACGTTGCCACTGATCGTGCTGATCATACTGGCTGCGGTCAAGCGGCGACCTCGCTTTGCGATGTTGGGGTTGAGCTGGGCAGTGTCTTACCTGTTGGTGGGGGTTTTACAGCACCATCGAGCACTATCGGTCGCTGAGGAGTTGGTGGTTGCACGGGGGCACGCGCCCTCCAGGCTAGAAGTGAAGCCGAGCTTTGCCAATGTGTTGGTATGGAAATCGATTTACGAGTTCAATGGTGATTACCATGTCGATGCCATCCGAGTCGGATGGGAAACACGCGTCTACCACGGTGGCACGATCGAAAAACTTGATCTTTCTCGGCACTTCCCCTGGTTGTCGCCCTCGACACAACAAGCGCGAGACGTAGCGCGTTTTCGGTGGTTTTCCGATGACTGGCTAGCGATAGATGCAACCGATCCATCGGTGATCGTGGATGCGCGATTTTCCCAACTACCCCAATCCACCGAGGGGTTATGGGGCATTGGTCTCGATCAGCAACGCGGTGATCAGGAGCCAATAGCCTGGATCACCAATCGGCAAACTTCATCTGCGGATCTTGCTCTTTTTTATGCGTTATTAGCGGGAAAAGACCTCGACACAACTCCCCCGCGGCAAGCAATCGAGTCACTGCGTTAGCGAGATGCCTGAAGTACTCTCCAATAAATCAGTATCCGCAGCGATAGACAACCGACGCAGATAGCGTTACTACTAAGTGGCGTTACAACTCAATCGCGTTATGCGCAGGCGCGGCAACTTGATGCCCGGTTCATCGGTCCTAGCAGTGGATCGTAGCTACCGCCCTCACTGATTCTTTTTCTGGGACAACCGTTGATCACACAACCCACCCACATCAGTGATAACAGCCTTCGCGAGGCCATTACGAGTGGTGCCCTCTCATATTGTGTACAGCCCATTTTTGACGTCACAAACCAACGCCTGATTGCTGCAGAAATACTCGCCCGTTGGTATGACAACAGCGGCACGCTGGTGCCCATCAACGATTATTTGCTCCGCCTGTGTGCGCTCGAATGGACAGCGCCTTACTGCGACCAATTGGGCGCCCAAAGGATGCAGATCGGGCAGGCTTTATGGTGTCAGTTGGCGATTCCTATCCACTTTAATGTCGTCGCCGAGTCACTGCTGATTGAAGAGCGCTTCGACCAGCTCACGCGCCATTTACGCGATAGCACCGTGCCGTTATCGGCATTGGTGATCGAGCTGTCTGAAATGAACCTGCTCTCAGCAGACCAAAACGCGCTTGAAGAAATCGCAGAGCGACTAGCCACGCTCACCTCATCAGCCCCTGGCATCACGATCGCGCTGGATGATTTTGGTATTGCGCTGAGTAATCTGGATCGTTTGCGCTGCTGGCCAATTGGCTGCATCAAGTTTGATCGGCGTTTCGTTCAGGGCGTCGAGAACAACATCAAAACACAGCTTATTTTACGCAATATGCGGCAGTTAGCCGATGATTTGGGGGTAACGGTCATTGCAGAAGGCATCGAGAACACCGCTGAAGAAAAGGCACTCAACGATCTCGGTATACTCTATCATCAAGGTTTTTTTAGAGGCGCACCGATGCCTCTGCTAGAATTTCAGGCTAACTTCTCGACCACCGATGAGGGTTTTTAAATGCGCGGCAAGTTCAACTCTATTATTGAAACGATCGGGGATACCCCCATTGTCCGAATTAACCGACTCGCGCCTGAGGGCGTGACGATGTGGGCTAAGTTAGAGGCCTTTAACCCGCTGGGGTCAGTCAAAGACCGCCTCGCCATGGGCATCATCGAGGCTGCCGAGCAAAGCGGCGAACTGTCCCCTGGGCAGACCGTTATCGAGGCCACCTCGGGCAATACCGGCATTGGGCTGGCGATGGTCTGTGCCGCCAAGGGCTACCCTTTTGTCTCCATCATGGTCGAGACGTTTTCGGTAGAGCGACGCAAACTCATGCGTTTTTTGGGCGCGAAGGTCATTCTGACACCCAAGGCGGACAAAGGCATGGGCATGGTGACCAAAGCGCGCGAGCTCGCCGAAACGAACGGGTGGTTCATGGCACGACAATTCGAGAATCCGGCTAACGCCGACACCCATGAACAGACCACCGCCAGAGAAATCATGAGTGCCTTCGAAGGCGAACGTCTCGATTACTTTGTCTCCGGCTATGGGACCGGCGGCACATTGACCGGTATTGCCCGCGTTTTAAGAGCAGAGCGACCCGAGACGCAAATTATCACGACAGAACCCGATACCGCCGCCCTCCTGGCTGACGGTCGAGCTCAAGACCGCCGCGAAGATGGCTCCGCCAGCGGCAGTCATCCCGCCTGGTCACCCCATATGATTCAAGGGTGGACGCCTGACTTTATCCCACTGGTGGCACAAGAATCAGTCGACAAAGGATTTATCGATGCGGTCATTCCTGTTTCGGCAGAAACCTCTTTCGCGACCGCACAAGCGCTGGCGATGCAAGAGGGTATCTTTTGCGGCATCTCTTGCGGCGCCACGTTTGCAGCCGCATTGGAAATCGCCAAACAAGCCGAACCCGGTTCAACAATCTTGTGTACGCTCCCCGATACCGGAGAACGATATCTCTCTACCCCAATGTTCAGTCATATCGAGGCCGAGATGACCGCTGAGGAGTGGGAGATTGCGCGATCCACGCCCACAGCTGTGTTGACGTCTCCTGACTGACGAACAAGGGCAGAGCCCGAGTGCTTACCCGCGACCCTCTCTTCCAAAACACGGTGGATTTATGCGGGGCGGTCAACCCCCGCGTTGCCCGCCTTGAGCCCTGTTGCGTCATTGATCCCGCATCGTCATCATCCCTCCAGGGGCCTCGCTAGCAACACTGACAAGCACACGGTCGCGGCGTATCAAAGGGGACAGTGCCACCGCCCCTCCATGATAAAAAAGGGTTATGCGGCAGGCGAGGAAAACTGATCTGTTTTAACGCCTGACCGTATCGTTACCAGTCCTCTTACCCGAGCAATCACTATGATGAAGCAAAGTCTATTGCTGATGAGCCTTGTTGCCATCACAACGTTGACCATGGGCCCTTTTGCGAGCGCCATCGAGGAACCCCAGTACGAGGTGATTACCGCATGGGAAGAGCACAGCATTGAGCTACGCAGCTATGCGCCACGACTATTGGCAGTCACAACCATGACGCAGGGGCAGAACAACGGGTTCCGAGTTCTCGCCGGCTACATATTTGGTGGTAACACTAGCGACCAGAAAATTGCGATGACGGCACCCGTTCAGCGCAGCATGGACGACTCTGCCGAGATGGCGTTTATGATGCCCGCTGAATACAGCCTGTCAGATTTGCCAACGCCGGAAGATGATCGCGTTTCTTTTCGGGAGGCTCCCGGCTACACCGCCGCCGTGATTCAATTCAACGGGTGGGCTGACATGGAAAAAGCTGAGGCGAATTGGCAAGTGCTGCAGGCATTTTTAACGGAGCAGGATATTGCCATCGCGGGTGAGCCGTCGCTCAATCAATATAATCCGCCTTGGACGCTGCCGTTTTTGCGCCGCAACGAAATCATCGTGCCGATCTCAGACGCTGAGTCCACCTGATAACGCTGGGCTGATCACTCTGGTTTCAGACCGCCACCAGCGCTGTCAGCGCCACTGGCTGCAAACCGCAGGATGGCTCGGGTGACACTCACTGATCACAGCCCCTATACTTCGAGCTTGTGAACCCAGCGTGGCGATTCGATGACGGACAAGACACCCAAAGACATTAACCTCAGTGATCCGCAGCATATAGAGTGCCCCTATCACGCCTACCAAGCCCTGCACCAAACAGGTGGAGTTGGAAGAGACCCCGATATTGGCGTGGTTGTCGCGGGCTACGACACGCTGGCGGCTCTCGCCAGAAATACAGAGGTCTATTCGTCGAGCATCACAGAGGATGGTCATGGACCCCGTCATATGGGGATCAATCCTGAACCCGTTCAAGACGATGTGGAGGAAATCCTGTCTCACGCTCACCCGATTGTGAACGCCTTGTTTACCGCTGACCCCCCCGTGCATACGCGACACCGGAAACTGATCGCAAAAGCGCTCAGCCCGCGCAGTGTGAGGGCATTGGAGCCCCAAATACGAGCCATCACAAATGATTTGATTGACGCGTTCATCACACGTGGATCGGTCGATTTACTGCCTGAATTTGCGGTGCCACTGCCTGTCACGGTCATCGCCGATATCTTGGGTGTGGACCGTGCCGACATCTGGACCTTCAAGCATTGGGGTGACCTGATGATCTCAGGCAATATCGATATGCTTAGCCATGAGCGTCGACGCGAGGTCGCCAAGGCGGTTGTCGAATTGCATGAGTACTTTGTGCCAAGAATTGAAGAGCGTCGACAAAATCCCACTGATGATCTGCTGAGCATCATGATTAACACTGAAGTGGATGGCGAACCGCCGCTGACGACAGCCGAGTTGCTGCCCATCATCGACCAGATTCTCCTAGCGGGCCACGAAACCACCACTAACCTCATCGCCAACGCGATGTTGGTGTTGTTGAATGATCCCGATTTAATGCGTCGGCTGCGGGACAACCCATCAGATATCCCCGCCATGGTTGAGGAGGCGCTCCGCTGGGATCCGCCGATTCAATGCACTTTTAGACGCGCCACGCGCGGCGATACGCTCGAGGGAGAGGATGTCGCCGAGGGCGACATGGTCGTCCCGCTTTGGGCGGGCGCCAACTGGGACCCCGCTGTGTTCGCCCATCCGGAACGGTTTGATATCGATCGATCTATGGCCAAACCGCATATGGGTTTTGGCTTTGGTCCCCATTTCTGTGCCGGTGCAGAACTCGCACGTATTGAGACGCGCATTGCCTTTGAGGAACTGTTAGGCCGTTTGGGAGAGATCACGTTAAACGAAGACGAGAGTGACCTGTCTCACTTGCCGAGCTTCGCCTCTCACGGGTATCGGCGCGTCTCACTCAATTTTGTAGCTCGATAGCGCAGTTATCAGAAGACAAATCGCACCGGTGAATTAGCTGGCCGCAATAATTTGCGCCCTGTGTGAGACTTTTTCAGCGTGGTCGGCTATTTCACCAATGTTCGACAACAGCTGATACAAAAAGATAGCGTCCACAGGCGAGATATCGTCTTCGTGAGCTCTTAATTTCACCCTCAACTTACTTTGCATTTCATCAGACCGCCGTTCGATTTTTTCAACCAGCGCACACTTGCTCACGATCGCTTTGGCTTGCCGCGAACCAAACGCCGTTCGGGAGAGCTCTCGGGTTGCCGAGACCACCTCTACCGCTTTTGCGGACGCATCGATAACCGTCTCGATAAATTTGAATAAAGACTTTTCAAGGTTTTGTGGGAATGCCAGGTTGCGCCCCAACGATAACCCGGCGATGTCTTTCGTTTCGTTCGCCATTTTATCTTGGACCCGCACGAGCTCGAGTAAGTCCGTGCGCGACACCGACATCCATAACCCTCGCGGCAAATTTTTTCTCACGTCCATTTTGATATCGTCGGCAATGCCCTCCAGCCTAGAGATCTCTGACTGCAGCTTTTCTGCCTTATCCCAATCACCCGCCTGCGCGGCTTCAAAGTAAGACATCAATTTTTTGACACAGTCGAGACACGTCTCAGCGTGTCGCTCCATTACCGCTAATGGGGAACTGCTTAATACTTCTGATAAGGCAGGTTGAACAGCCATCTTGAGGCACTCCTTTTCATCTCAGATACGTGCGCGCCATGTTTTGGGCGCATCACGCTGTACGTCGCGTGCTTTGAACACAGTCTTTACTGCTTATATCAGCCGAATACCGCCGATAACACATAGAAAAATAACACCGACAGCCCGGCGCCTGCGGGCAGGGTCACAATCCAGGAGGTAATGATGGCTCCGATTGTCGGCAAGTGGAGCGCTTCAACACCTCTGGCAAGACCAACACCGAGCACTGCACCCACTAACGTATGAGTGGTGGAAATCGGCAGACCAGTCGCGGAAGCCAAGACTACCGTAGAGGCGGCAGCAAGCTCGGCGGCAAAACCTCGGCTCGGCGTCAGCTCAGTGATTTTTCTACCAATGGTTTGAATCACTCGCCAACCGTAGGTGGCAAGACCCACCACAATGCCAGCAGCACCAATCGCCAAGACCCACCAAGGCATGGCCGACTTAGCACTGATGATCCCACCCGATTGCACTGTGCTCACGACAGCGGCTAAGGGTCCTACCGCATTAGCCACGTCATTTGAGCCATGTGCAAACGCCATCGCACAGGCGGTAAAAATCATTAACGTGCCAAACACTTTCTCTACGTTTTCGCCGCTGTTCATATTGCCTGTGACTTTGATACGACGGAGCAGAAACGCCCCAATCAGCGCCACAACCACACCAACCACGGCAGAAACCGCCATCGCATCGACAAATTTCGATCCCAGACCGAAGTCTAAATCGACGCCAATATGCTTTAGCCCTTTGACCAGAGTGACCATACTAATCATGAACCCGACCATCCACATGTAGATCGGGACATACTTGCGCGCCCGATCAAAAGAATCGTCATGGTCTAAAATAAGATTTTTCACCGAAATAAATAAGGCGAATGACATCGATCCTGCAAGTAGCGGGGACACGATCCAGCTCGCCGCAATCGTACCGACTTTCCCCCAGGCGACTGCGTCAACCGAAATACCCACTGCAGCAAAACCCACGATAGCGCCAACAATCGAGTGGGTCGTGGACACTGGCCAACCGCGGATGCTGGCGATAAACAGCCACGTTGCCGCCGCCAACAACGCCGATAACATCCCAAACACCAGAAGATCTGGCGAGTCTGCGAGCATAGTGGGGTCAATAATGCCCTTACGTATGGTGGACGTGACTTCGCCACCGGCAAGGTAAGCGCCCGCAAATTCAAAAATTGCCGCGACAAGAATCGCTTGTTTCAAGGTCAGTGCACGAGATCCGACCGAAGTCCCCATTGCATTAGCGACGTCGTTTGCACCAATCCCCCAGGCCATAAAGAGGCCGAAGACACAAGCCAATGCCAGTAAGGTGAACCCATGTGAAGCGATGATATCCATGCAAACGATTCCTGTTTAAAAGCTTTGTACCGCGCTTACCCTACTTCAGATAGATGACAGATTTATGAACGTCCTCTACCGGTTAGTCATCGCGATATTGGCGACGGTGTTATCGGTCAATTTCTGTTCTGTCTTACTACAACCTGAGTCGCTTGACTCAACAAGGCCGTTTTTACGAGCAACGAGTTACCGACCGGCGCCGCCCGCGCTGCGTCCTTTCTTGGCCAGCTAAACGCATCCGTAAAACGGGTTCGCTTCCAGACATCGCCGGTGCCATACATCAAAAAGAGACATCCCACTGAACCCTGAATCGGTTTTCTGAATGCGTCGATTCCAGCAGACCATCATCCAAAGTCAAATGAGAGAAATCGACGGTTATTTTGTTGCTATGTCCTGCGAAAAACCAATTGGCCCCCAACGAAAACTCTTCTCTTTCGTTGTAAATGCTACGCATCGCTTTATTTGGTTCGCTCACATAGGCATATCTCGCTGCCAGCTCAAGCGGCGCCGGAAACGCCTCAATCAAATTGTGGAAGAAGTAGCCTGTCTGCAGGTAAAAACCGGTTAGGTCGCTGTCTGTTCCGGCTACTCGATCACTCACGAACTTGCGATGCCACTCTTGCTGAATGGACAAACCTCTGTACTTAAAGGCAAATTCTTGCACCGCTTGCTCGATTTTAAACTGGTCGTCCTCCGCCACTATCGGTTTAGCGAAGCCATCGAGATTTCCGCAGCCAGAAGAGGACCAACGTGTGCAAGGCCCCGTGTTGGTAAAGCCTGCGACCGCTAAAGAGCCCGTTGGGAGATCCGTATATTCGACGTCGGTCTGACGCCACGGCAGGTCCCGGCCAAGAAAATTCCACTGCAGACGCCCCATGTACAAATGATCGGTCGAGTTGTTCTTGGTACCGCGTCCCTCGCCATTAAATACACCGGCGTAATACCGCATGTCTGCGAGCGTGCCATCGAATAATCGTCCTCGTAACTGCACACCCACTTGCCGATCCACCGTAAAAATACGGTTAACAATAGAGCGCTCAACAAACTGCTGCCGTCCCGACGAGTCGACTCGCTCTCGGTTGAGATCGACCTTCCATTGTCCCAACCGGACGCTAGCCCAATCCCATTTGGTCAGATCCACACGCCAATCGATCACACGGGCACTGGATGAAACCGCATCGGCATCAACGTCCCGAGCAGGCTGAAGGTCTACCTCAAAGTAATATTTAATCCAAGGTTGGTAGCCATGGCCGCCAATTTTCATCCTCAGTCGCCGCTGCTCAAAGCTGGACCCACTGGCATCCTCATAATTGGCCATTTGCCGGGGGTCGGATCCATAGGGATTGCTATAGCGGAACTGCGCTCTCCACTGCAGGTTGGTTTGCCAATTACCGTCGCGTGTCTCGAGGCGAAAGCCCTTGGAACCATAACTTGCTTTTACTGGCGAGTCGGCCATCATCGCGCTGGCGACAGCAGTATCGATAGCGTCTTGAACATTCTGATCAAGCGCTGTCGCAGCCGCCAATTCACTTTCCTGGGACTCAGTCGCCGTTGACGCGACAGCATTGGCGTCACTTTGCTGCGTAGCAACGCCCGCTAGAACCGCTTCTGTAGTCAGTACCGCTTGTTCAGCCAGCTGCTCATACTGTTCCTGCGAAATGAGGCCATTGCCCAGCAAAATGTCCAGCAAAGCCTTATCGGTGGCAAAAGCCGCCGCTGATGAAAGCAGCACCCCTATGCTCAGGAGCCATAACAACGCAGTTTTTTTGAGCAGCAAAATCATAGTAAGACCCTTTCAATATACTGTGTAGAGCAACCCGTAAATCGTAGTCAACGAGACCTCATGGACGCGATAGTGCGGACCTATTGTTGCAGTCCAGTGACGAATTGATTTCATTTTTGTGACAAAACTATGACAGTAATGTGTCAGCAGGGCCTATAGCACCGCTCAACCCAAAGGAGTGACCCGCAGGCGCATAGCTTGGCGGTTCGGAGGTTGTCACCTTTCGCATAGCCGTAACGCCGGCAATCGTGCAAAATTATGGGCTTCAAAAGCAGCATCGCTGAGGACGAGATCTGATGACCACGACCAAACGGAGCCACATTGTCTTGCTGTGCCTAATTGCCAGCCTCATGCTGACCTTGGTGCCAAAAGTGATGGCGACCGAGGATGGGCCAAAATGGTCGAATCAGGGGCTCGTGTATATCTTGGCCCCAACGCTGTCTGGCACGCAGGGCGTGGGCAACTTGGAGCTCGATGTCGACATTGATTCGAGTGACGTGTTCGACGCAATCGATGGCGGGTTCCTAGGGATGTATCGCGGTGAGGGCGAGCGATGGGGCGTCTTACTCGACGTGGTCTATATGGATCTCAAGGGCGGCACTGAGGATACCTTCGAAGCCTTGTCTGGTGACATAGAATTAGAGCAAACCGTTGCAATCGCCTCTGTCACATGGCGCGTTAACGACTTACTTCAACTGACGGGGGGCGCCCTCTACAGTGATGTTGCCGCGACGCTGTCGCTCTCCGGACCCAACAATGACCGTCAGCTAACAGTCGGAGATGATTGGATTGATCCTGTTGTTGGGGTCCTTTTTGAGACGCCAATCAGTTCGGCTTGGGAGTTCACTGGCTCAGCGCAAATTGGGGGCTTTGGCGTAGGGTCTGACTTGGTCGTTGTGCTCAGCGGCGCGTTTTCTTATCGCTTTAATCACCGGTCGAGTGTGTCACTCGGTTATCGATATCTCGACTTTGATTACGACGATGGTGACGGACCCGACCGCTTTAAATTCGACTTGAGAGAGCATGGCCCATCTATCGGCTTTCGATTTGATTTTTGATCGCATGACACTAAGACAGCCTGCGTCAGCGCAAGGCGTTTAAGCAAACCCCGCCTATTGCACCTGCTAGGCATTGGCCCGCTAAACCCGCCAACGACCTGGCGGGAGCAAACACGTCCATACCAAAGATCTGGCCCAGCGCCGTATGCAGTATCGCGACAGCAGACGCTGCTGCAAAGCCATATAGTAATGGGCTTCGCAGGTAGGAGCTCTTTCGCGTCATAAAATCGCAGGCCAACCAGGGGATCACAAGGCCCACTGCCATGATCGGCAATAAGGTGCTACTCAAACCGATGAGATCGTCTACCGTACTCCCAACACGAGCATTGAACGTTACCTCAACCCCCATAGTGGAGACCGAGTACAAAATCATCTGGGTCCCGATCGCTGATCCCAAGATATAAGCCACTAATACGCCCAAGGTGTATGCTGTTACTGCGCGCATCTTTGGCCCTGCTTACTGTGAGTCAGAGACCATCATAATCCACCGACTGCATAAATGCGTAATCTAGTCCATTCACCGCTGAGGTAATCATCATGCCCTGTTGCTGCACAGTCGCTCGCGCGACACTTATTATCGCGACGCTCATTACTGGGACATTTGTTAACGGGCCATTAGCGGCAGCGCCGTATCAAGTCGAGACGCTCGCGTCAGGGCTTGATCGCCCTTGGTCAGTCGCTGAACTGGGCGACGGGCACTTATTAATTACCGAGAAAGGTGGCCGTCTGTTGATACTGGACAGCGAAGGCGGCGTGACACCCGTATTGGGCATGCCCCCCATCTTTGATGCCAATCAAGGCGGGTTGCTTGAAGTCCTGCCGCATCCCCAATTTGACACTAACAACATGATTTATGTGAGCTACGCGAGTGGAGACGACAAGGGCAACCAGACGACAGTGGCGCGAGGGTTCCTGCGACAAAATCGCATTGAGGGTTTTGAAGAGATCCTTGAGGCGTCCCCCAACAAAGAAGGATCCTTCCATTACGGAGGGAAGATGGTTTTTCTACCTGATGGCACCTTGATCGTGAGCGTGGGCGAAGGATTTTCGTATCGGGAACAAGCACAAAATCTCTCTTGGGAGCTGGGTAAACTGCTCAGAGTCAATGCAGACGGGTCGGTGCCAATCGATAACCCCTTCCCAACTGAAGCGCCTAGAGTCTACAGCTATGGGCATCGAAACCCCCAGGGACTCGTCTTCGATGCCGGATCGCAACGCATTTTGATGCACGAGCACGGCCCAAAGGGCGGCGATGAGCTGAACATGATCGAGGCGGGGAAGAATTATGGCTGGCCCGCGATCACCTATGGCGTTGATTACAGCGGTGCGGTGATTTCACCCTTTACTGAGGCGGACGGCATGGAACAACCGATGACCTACTGGGTGCCCAGTATTGGCCCATCGGGATTGGCCATCTATCGCGGCGATGATTTCCCAGACTGGGACGGCGACCTATTACTAGGCTCGCTGATTAATAAAGAAATTCGACGACTGCAACTAGACGGTAATACCGTCATCGACGATTCGCCGGTATTCCCTGAGGTAACAGGCCGTGTTCGCGACGTGCGCGTGCTCAAAGACGGCAGCATTGTTGCGCTCACCGATGAAGGCAATGTTTTCCACATTTCTAGTTAGTTAACCTCTCAAAGGCGGATCGGTCTCCCACGGCAAGCCAGCGCGCAGTGTATTGCCCGGTAACGCATTCTGAACCATAACGATACTGCAACGTGACGCCCGCGTGAGCTCTCGCGGGCTGGGGTAAGCAAGCAGCGGCGCCTTTTACGTGGCGATCATCCGATGGTCATCATTCGGCAACCGATAAGTGTGGCTTCCCATTAATCGGTAAGCAGTTCATCATCGGTGAGGTAGCCCGAGACGACCTGAATGACGTCGCTCAAAGCATCACTATTACCCAGCGCTTGAAGGGAGAATGGTAACGTGACAACACAGCATACGATGCTCGCCAGTGACCTACGGGTCGTCGAGCGATGGTTGTCTAGTCAAGGCGCCCGAGTTGAGGACGCATTGCAAGCGGCAGGCATACCCGTGAGTGCTATGACCAAACCCCGTTCACGTATCCCTACCGCGCAAGTCGGCACATTGTTAACGCAACTATCGTCCCAATACCCTGACGAGAATATCGGACTCGCCCTCGCCCAACATCATCACATTATGGATACCCACGTGCTCGGTATTACGGCGATATCCTCGGAGACTGGTTTAGCCGCCTTGCAACGACTCTGCCGCTATCAAGCCCTCGTTTCCACTCATAGTCCGCTGCAGATTATCGAGGAGCCAGAAACCATCACGATCGCTAAAAATGTGGTCTACGAAGGCATTGCAGAGCACATTACTCAGGTTTTTTTATTCGCTGTCCTGCTCCACAGCATCCGCAACTTCACTGATTTTCGTGGCGACCCGATTAAGGTCGCATTCTGTGGGGCTGACGACGACCACGCTTCGACCTATCGCGGCATCTTTGGACCCCGGGTCACCTTTTCTGCGCAGCGCGGGGAACTGGTCCTCCCAAGAAAACTGTTGGTGCAGCCGATTTCAACGAGCAATATCGATGTCCTCACCGTCAATGAACCGATGCTCGAGTCCCTAGTCCGAGCTGTCAGAGAAGGCAGCCTGTTAGCCACCCTCAAGATTGCCATTCTGGATCAGTTACCCACTCATACGCTGACTGAGGAGGAAGCCGCCGCCTCTCAAAATATGAGTTTGCGCACGCTGCAACGGCGGCTCCAAGACGAAGGTACTCGTTTTCGCGTATTACTAGATCAGACTCGCGCCGAACTCGCCGAAAATCGGCTGGGTGACCCTATGGTAGGGCTAGCGGAAGTGAGTTACCTGTGCGGGTTCAGCGAGCAAGCCTCCTTTTCTCGAGCGTTTAAACGCTGGACCGGCGAAAGCCCCTCGACTTACCGGCAAAAACTGCTGTCTTAACGACCCATGGCAGACCCGTCAACCAGCGAGCTCAGTTTTGGTCATGGCGCCCCGCCAACGATGATAGAGCTGATCCAAGTTAGGCCGAGCGCCTCGGCTAGATCGACATCGATCGCTTTGCGATCAGCTCGATCAACTCATCAACCTCCCCGGGCGTTGTCCCGAAGTGCGTGACAAAACGTGCCATATTGGGCAACACCGGCCAATCATAAAACGCAACGCCTTCATTCCTTAGGTCGTTGCGGAGCGGTTCCGGTAACACGGGAAACACTTCGTTTGCCTCAACAGGCCAAGGCATATCGATCGCGCATCGTGACGCGAGCCCTTGCGCCAATCGATTTGCCATCGCGTTGGCATGCACGGCATTCTCTCGCCACAGCTCATTGGACAGAAGCGCCAGCCACTGCGCAGCAATGAAACGCTGCTTGGACCAAAGATGGCCAGCGCGCTTACGTTGGTACGCGATATGCTGCGCAAGATCAGGGTCAAACACCACCACGGCTTCAGTGGCAATCCCCCCGTTTTTAGTGAGGCCAAAACTGAGACCGTCAACACCCGCCTGCCACGACAATTCTGCGGGGCTGGCCCCTGAGGCAACCACCGCGTTGGCAAACCGAGCACCGTCAACATGCAACTTCATGTCATAGTGATCTGCGATGCGTCGATAGACGCTCAACTCCTCCGGTGTATAGACGGTACCCGCCTCCGTGACATTGGACAGGCTAATCACGGCGGGTTGTGCACTGTGTACACCGTGACTGATTGCCGACTCAATGGCCTCTTGTAGACTCACCGGGTCTGGCTTACCGGCGTGACCCGCAATACCGACGAGGCGTGCACCACCCGAGAACAGTTCTACCGCCGTATTTTCATCGTTCAAAATATGCGCATCAACGTGACAATAGACGGCACCCCATGGCGGGCAAAAGGCACTCAGCGCCAATGCGTTGGCTGCCGTCCCTGTCGTCACAAAAAAGACAGCGCACTCTTTTTCAAATAGGTTTTGTAAAGCCTTGTCGGCTTCAGCGCTGAGCGCATCGTCCCCGTAAGCAGCGACAGGATTCGCGTTGGCCGTCACAACTGCCCTTAAAACCGCTTCATGCGCACCGGCTACATTATCTGAACTAAAGTTCATCGCTTTTCTCTACTCACTTTGTAGACCACTGGCAGGACTATAAGCCGCGAATCCTCTTACAGGCCAGTCCGTGTTATAACACCGAGTCACCTTTGGGGGACTCATGCACGCTCTTCGTAACTCTCTGCTCGGCGCTACCGCTTTTATCGCACTCCTGGCAGTAGTGGCTCTGACAGCAGACTTAGGCGTTTTTCGACCCCTGTATGAGCAGCTGGCCAGCGATCTGCTCAAACGCGAAGTCCGCATTCTTGGGCCGCTAGAAGTGCGATTGGGTCGCCATTTGGAGGTGTTTGCTGAGGAGATCTCCATTTCAGGAGTCGTACCAAATGGAGACCCATTCCTGAGCGTAGGGGCTGCCTCCCTAGCACTGCAACTCACTACTTTAGTCGACGACGAGATTACGATTAGTTCGGCGACATTGCGGGATGTCACACTCAACCTTGATACCCGTCATAACAGTAACGACAACCAAGACAACCCGCTACCTACCACCTCACCCGCGCCGGACGCATCAAGACCGGCGCCTAAAAGCGCATTGGCTTATCGATTACGCGCCCACAATGTGTCTATCAATAACGCCGATATCGTGTGGCGAAGCGAAACAAGCCAACAACCCATTGTCCTGCAGGTTACGAGCCTGACCGAGGAACTCAATGATACAACGCTGGTGCTCAGCAGTGCGGGGCTCGTCAATGGGAAGCCCTACGCGACCGATCTCACCATTCGTGATGTTGAATCACTGTTGGTTGTCGATGACTGGCTTATCGATTGGGCGGGGACGATTGGGAGTGCAACCTTTGAAGCGGCAGCCCGCCTCGATTCACTGGAGTCAATCGGCACGTCTGAGCTCTCGCTCTCGGTCCATGCCGACAGCGCCAATCAATTATTGGCCACACTGGCACTGCCCACCATAGAAGAGGGGCCCATTGATATTGCCGTCGCGTTGAGTCAACAGGGTAAACGCTTAGCCCTTAATCTAGACGCGCTTTTTGGCGAGTTTCATTTTATTGGCGACGGCAGTATCGACGACGTCCAAACCTTTGAGTCGAGTCACCTTAACTTGATTGCTGAGGGCCCCAGCCTTAGCCATCTTGGGTCTGTCATGGGGCAACCCAACTGGCCTGAAACGCCATTTGAAATCGACATCGAAGCAGCGCAGAACGGCGTAAAAATTGACGTCCCGCTCGTCATGTTGCAAAGCGATGCGGTCAGCCTCTCGCTGGCAGGGGGCTTCGCCGATTACCGCCAGCCCAGTACGGGGGCATTAGACGGCACGATCGATATCCCTTCCCTGGGACGATGGGGCGCTGCACTGGCATTACCGCCAGAGCTGATTGGCCCAGTCAATGGCAGTGTCTCGCTTAAGAGAACGCAAGGCGGCGCCGATATTGAGGTTCGCACCGAAAGTCCCTTCGCATCGCTCGCCATCGCAGGGCGGCTCGAGCCGGGTGAAGCTATGCTGGGATCAACGGTCTCGATTCGGGGGAAAATGGACGACCCAGATCGGCTACTGAGCCTCATGACTGAAACCTCCACCCAACTCCCCGCGGCAACTTTTGAGGGCAATCTCTCAATCGAGTCCCCCGAGCTGGCTCGTGTGAGCGAGCTCCGTATTAGCGTCGGTCAGAATGAGCTCGTGGCAACCGGATTACTGGGCTGGTTCTCCCAGCGATATGCCACTCGTATTGGAGTGTCCCTCGAGTCCGACAGTCTTCAATCGAGCGTAGACCCCTTTGTGCGCAACGCAGACTCGGTCCCCCCGCTGCCGGTCCTTGCTCGCGCTATGATCACCTATCGAACCTCGCAACAGTTCTCCATCGAAGAGGGTGAACTACAACTCGCAGGGGGTGAGGGACGATTTTCCGGCGTGCTGTCATTGACCGATATCAAACCCGTTCTATCGGGTGACTGGGACCTGACCTTTCCTCAACTACAACCGCTACTGACTCAATTCACGTTGCCCGATTATTTAGAGCAGCCCGTCACTTTCTCTGGTCACGTCGCGTGGCGAGAGGGGCAGCTTGGCATATCAGCAGGGCAACTACAGTTTGGCACCGCTTTGGTGACCGGTAACTTATTATTAAACCAACACTCAAAGCTGATGCAATTTGACCTTGATGCACAGGCGCCTGATTTATCCCTCTACCTGCCTGAAGCAATGCAACTCCAGAACAAACCCGCCATACCCATTTCATTACGCTCAACAGGTAGCGTCACTCCGGATGCGTGGCATCTAGAAACCCTGCAGCTCGATTCCACTCAGGCCGTCATCTCGGGGAGTGGCCTGCTTGAACGAGATGGAGATGAATTCATCGATAGCCATTTGGATGCAGAGATTAAGATCGCGAACCTGTCCCCCTTTTCCTCTTGGTTAGCTAGGCCGCTCCCCGATCAGGATCTGCGACTGTCAGTTGAGTTGGACTCCAGAGCAGGTGTTCTGCTGATTGAGCAACTCGAACTGCTGTCAGGAGACAGTGATTTATCGGTCACTGGTCGTGCGACAAATCCCTCATTTCCAGAACTGACTTTGACGGGCCAGAGCCAACTCATCAACCTCGCACCGTGGATGCGCACCGTTAGGGCTGGCAAAGCAGACATGCCATCTGAGATAGCACCAGCCTCCCCCACACCCCCCGTCGCCCAATTGATTCCTGACTACCCCATCTCATTTGATGCGTGGAAAGGATTCGAAGCTGATATCTCACTCGATATCGACAACCTGACAGGGCTGGTGCGGCCCCTCGAGGATTTACAGTCAGCTTTCTCGTTGCAGCGCGACGGCCTCCGAGTCGACGAGCTGTCTTTTGATGACGGAGTGGCTGGCTCAGTATCGCTGTCAGGATCGTTGCTGGCGCAAGACACCACACCCCAGCTCGATCTTGCGCTAAATGGCGAGAGTCTGATTTATGGTATTCCAAAAGCACCTCAGGAGGATGCCAATGCATTGCCGACTTACGACGTGAAACTTCGGTTGACCGGATCAGGGGCAACGACCCGAACCTTGGCCAGCAGTCTCAATGGCTACCTCAATCTCGCCATGGGGTCAGGTCATATCCTCAACACTGGATTTGATCGACTGAGCAACACTTTCTTGCAAGAGTTGAGCAATGCCTTGAACCCGTTTACAGAGCAGCAAGCAATGACCGCCATTAACTGTGCCGCTGTGTTCAACACCATCGAAAACGGTGAAGCCTTCGGTCAGCCCTCCATCGTCGTCGACATCCCGAAGGTCAAAATACTGGCCGATACTCATGTTAGTTTTGATACAGAAAAAGTGAAGGCAAGCTTCAAGACGATTCCTCAGAAAGGACTCGGTATCAACATGTCTAGCCTGGTCAATCCGTTTGTGGAAGTCACCGGCACGTTGAGTGCGCCGAGAATTTCTCTTAACCCTGCCAACACAGTTGTCGGCGGTAGCTTGGCTGTGGTCACCGGGGGTATATCACTGTTGATAAGAAGTGTGCTGGAACGCTTGAGTACCGGCGGCAATATTTGCGCAAAACGACTTCAGAAAGCTAATGAGGCGATGTCCGAGCTCGACAGTTAATAGCGCCCTTCTCCACTGACTCACTCCCCAATGACACGAAGGTTCAGCACCCCATTAAGGCCGCGGATTCGCGCCAACAATGTGTCGTTGGGAACGCCATCAAAGTCAATGATGTTGTAGGCGATATCACCGACGCTTTTGTTGAGCAAATCTGCCACGTTCAGCCCGTCTTCACCGATCAGTGTGAGGATATGGCTGAGCATTCCGGGCTCGTTCTGGTTAGAGATGGTGATCCTAAAGTCTGTGGTTCTCTCGAGCTCAATGGTCGGGAAGTTCACAGAATTACGGATATTGCCATTTTCAAGAAATGCTTTGAGTTGGTCTGCGGCCATGACGGCGCAATTCTCTTCGGCCTCTGCCGTACTGGCCCCGATATGGGGCATGAGGATCGTATCGTCACGCCCAAGCAGCAGGGGATTCGGAAAGTCCGCCACGTAGCGGCCGAGCGCGCCGGTATTCAATGCGTCCACCAGATCCTCTGTGACCACAATTTCTTCACGGGCAAAATTCACCAAGCAACTACCTGGTCGAAAGTGCTTCAGCATTTCAGTGTTGAACAGCCCCCTGGTGCTATCCAAAACAGGCAGGTGCAGGCTAATGAAGTCACTGCGGCCCAGTAACGTCTGTACATCTTTCATTCGCCGCACTTCACTTGGCAACCGCCATGCCGCCTCAACCGATAAGGCAGGGTCAAATCCGACCACGTCCATACCAAAATTCAGACCCAATCTGGCTACGAGACTACCTATTGCGCCAAGGCCTACGACGCCCAAGGTTTTGCCTGCCAACTCGGTACCGGCAAATCGCTTTTTCTCGCGTTCCATGAGCGCCGAAAAATCAGCCGGTGCTAAGGAATCATCTTGATCTCTTGCAAACGCAATGCCGCCGACAATATCACGCGAAGCGAGCAGCATTGCAGCAGCCACCAGCTCCTTTACCGCGTTGGCGTTGGCGCCAGGGGTATTGAAAACCGGAATACCTCGCTCGCTGCAACGTTCGACGGGAATATTATTGACGCCGGCCCCCGCACGCGCGATTGCCGCAACGGAGTCTGGGATTTCTGCTTCTTGCAACTTATGACTGCGCAACAAGATGGCATTAGGATGGTCAACACCCGCTCCGACTTCAAACCATTTTGGGTCAAAGCGCTTTAATCCTTTAGAAGAGAGCGCATTGTAGGTTTTGATCCGATGCATAGCTTGGCAGTCTGGTCGCGGTGAGGGGGCGCATTGTGCGTCATTGTGCGAAACGAATCGACCCCCCTTGTTCACAACAGTGTCACTTCACCCTCAAACTGCTCGTTGGCAATCGTTCTGATGGCATCAGCTAACTGCCGAAAGAAAACACGGGCTGGTGATCGGCGACGCCATGCGAGCGCATGATCTCGACTCATACTGACACCAGCAACATCGGTCACCCGCAAAGTATCAGAATCGTTGATTTCCGACGCAACATAAAGCGCAGGTAAAAAGGTGATACCCATGCCCATCACTACCATTTGCCGTAAGGTATCAAGAGAGGTCCCTTCGTAATCTCGATTAACCGTAGCGCCCAAGCTCTCGCACAACGCACTGATCTGCCGGTGGTAAAGGTGTTGCTCATCAATCGTTAGCACCGCCTCGCCCACCAAGTCTTCGCCCGATATGGTGCGCTTTTGAGCCAATGGATGCTCCAGTGGCAAGGCTAGTTTCAGCGACTCGCGAAACAGGGGACTCACCTCCAGCTCATCACTTTGCAAAGGTAGCGTCGTTAACACCACATCATGAACCGCTGACTTGACGTCTGATCCAAGCTGCGCCGGAATGGCTTCACGAACATATAATCTCAGGTTCTCAAATCGACGGTGGAGTGAGGGTAATACCCTTGGCAGCAAATAGGGGCCTAGCGTGGGTGTCACCCCCAAACGATAAGTACTTTCACCCGATACGCCGCGGGCCTGATCCACAAAGCCCTTAAATTCTTCGGCTATGCGCCGGGCACGCGGCAATAGGTCTCGCGCTGCCGGCGTTAATACGATGCCGCTGCGATTTCTTTCAAACAGTATCGTACCTAGGGTCGCCTCGAGGGCCGCCATTTGCACCGTTAGTGTCGGCTGTTTTACCCCGATACGATCTGCAGCCCGCCTAAAGCTACCCGCCTCCGCAATAGCCTGAAAATAACGAATTTGCTTAAAAGAGAGTTGCTCAGATTTTGTCATTAACGTTTTCCATGACTGTCTGAATGCCTGAAACCTACCCGTATTTTGGCGCGAGTCAATGTAACAGCCAATAACAGGTGATAGATAAATGCTATCACAAAATACTATGATCTTTATTTTTTTAATCACGTATAAAGTGCATCGAACGCGCTAAGGCAGGCCGACAGCGCAGTTCGACATAGCAGCGAAAAAACACACTACATGACCGCGTCCAGCAGACGTTGAGGGTAAATAAGCCCCGAAACCGCTGCTAACGCTGTGTTAAAGGGTTGCGCGGTAACCGACATAGAGAGAGATTGTGAGATGAATGATGCAGACGTCCTAGGATTATTCGATGAATGGAATACGGCATTGGGCACGCTTAACCCGGATAGTGTGACTACGCTGTACGCCGACAATGCGGTGCTATTACCCACCGTTTCGAATCAGGTCAGACATAACCACGCAGAGATAAAAAATTACTTTGAAGGCTTTCTGAAAAAATCTCCACAGGGCGTTATTGACGAGTTCAATGTCAACATCTTGAGTGAGACCCACGTCACCAATTCGGGTATTTACACCTTTACCTTTGGCGACGGATCCACGGTCAGCGCGCGTTTCAGCTATTTATATGTGGCCTCTGACGACGGTTGGAAAATTCTTCAGCACCACAGTTCAGCGATGCCAGAGGGTTAACACCGTCAACCTGATGAACCTTTCACTGATCAAATATGTTGAGCAAGGCCTCCCTCCAACGCCTCATGGCAATGGATTCACTTTAGCAAACAGGAGTCAGACCGTTTATGTCCCGTTTATTTGATTTCTCCCATCTTCGGGGTGATGTCTTCGGTGGACTAACGGCCGGCGTCGTGGCCTTGCCACTTGCACTGGCCTTTGGCGAAGCATCCGGAGCGGGACCTATTGCGGGTGTCTATGGCGCCATTTTAGTAGGCTTTTTCGCCGCATTATTTGGCGGCACGCCGTCGCAAATTTCGGGGCCAACAGGCCCGATGATTGTTGTGTTTGCTGGCGTATTTGCATCGCTCAGTGGCGATGTAACAATGATCTTCGCGACTGTGATTTTAGCCGGAGTGATACAAATTTTATTCGGGGTGCTCGGTTTTGGGCAGTACATTCGCCTCGTACCTTATCCAGTCGTGTCAGGGTTTATGAGTGGGATCGGCTGCATCATTATCGCGCTCCAGTTAGCCCGCCTGTTCGGCCATGAACCGCAGGGCGGGGGCACTATTCCCGCGCTGCTGGAAGTGCCCGCTGCAATCGCTGACCCCAACTTTGCTGCGGTGGGTATCGGCCTGCTGACCCTAGGCATTGTCTTTTCATGGCCTGCAAAATGGGGGAAATATCTTCCCAGCCCACTCGTCGCCTTAATAGTAGGCACTTTAGTGAGTGTGAGCATTGATGGTGTCCCCATATTGGGCTCCATTCCAACCGGTTTGCCCTCCTTTATTATGCCGTCCGTTTCCGGGGACGCGCTGTTGATCATGATGGAAGCCGCTTTGATCTTGGCCATACTGGGCGCGATTGATAGCCTACTGACGTCCTTGGTCGCCGACAATATGACTCGCACGCGACATGACTCCAACCGCGAATTGATTGGACAAGGTGTGGGTAATATGGCCGCTGGGTTTTTCGGTGGCATCCCCGGAGCAGGCGCCACCATGCGGACGGTGGTGAATATCCGAACGGGAGGCGTAACAAAGCTCTCTGGCGTGCTGCACAGCCTCTTTTTACTCGCCGTTGTGCTCGTGCTAGCGCCGCTGGCATCTCAAATTCCCCATGCCGTTTTAGCCGGTATTTTGGTCAAGGTGGGCTACGACATCATCGACTTTTCCTACTTAAAGCGGGCCCACAAAGGCCCTCGCTTCGATCTGATTCTCATGATGATGGTGCTGAGCTTGACAGTTTTTGTCGACCTCATCACCGCGGTCGCCGCGGGCGTGGTGATCGCGGCCATCGCCTATGTCAAGCAAGTCTCTGACGCGCAATTAGCACTGGCAGCGGGTGATTTGGACAACCTCTCCCAAGGTCTGTCTGACCGAGAAGTTGCATTACTCGAAGAGTGTGGTGATCACCTCACCTACTTTGACTTTGGCGGTCCACTGAGTTTTGGCGCTGCCGCGGACTTAGGGCACCATGTGCGAGAGAGACTCAGTCCACAACATCACGTGGCGCTGGCGCTCGATTTTGGTCGCGTTCCCTTCATGGATGTGTCTGCGTTGCGCGCAATAGAAACCATCGCCCAAGACGCCGCGCATGCGGGCAAGCATCTTTTTATCTGCGGAATTAACGATGCTGTCGCAGCAAGTCTTGAGGGCATGGGCGTGAGTGATCAGCTGCCCACCGAAACACGTTTCGACACACGGCTCGAGGCGCTCTTGGCAGCCAAAGAGTGGATCTTTGAAAACATTCCGCCCAACGACGCTGACCGACGAGACGGTCAAAGCAATGATCCGGTAACCGCCTAAACCGCCGTGACCTGATCTGCGCTGTAACTTGTTACACTCCCCCCAAGTGTGAGGGAGGGTTGCCGTGAAAACGATCACTATCTGCCTATTGGCAGCCTGTCTGGCCGCTTGTGACACTGCGACGCCCCAGGTCGATGAGAGTGTCCTCGCTGTTTTAGCGGAACCGGCCTTGATTGTCGATGTCAGAACCCCCGAGGAATTTGCTACGGGTCATTACCCGGGTGCTATCAATATTCCCCATGACGGCATCGTTGACGGTATTCGTCAGCTCTCCATCGCAGACAGTCACCCGATCGTTCTCTATTGCAGGACGGGTAACCGCTCAGGCCAGGCAGAACAGGCACTAGCCGCCGAAGGCTTTTCCGCAGCAGTCAATGCGGGGGGCTTAGCGGCGCTCCTGCAAGCCTATGAGGCACCCTGAATCGGCGCGCCTGTCATCCCAGTCATAGCCACTCAATGGCTACCAATAGGCACGCATCACAACATCTCATCGCAGCACGCCACCACGTCTAAGATGCGGGCAATTGGCTGTAACCGGCCCACACCTATGACGCGTCAGGCGGTTTAGCCAAATCATTAAATTGCGCTAACGCCTCGGGAGGCAGCAGATCGTGACCTTGACGATATTGGGCCGCACAAGCCGTATAAAATTGCGCATTGAGTGTATTAGCCTCACCACAATCGCGCGTCGCAACCACTTTACCGGGCACCCCTGCGATCACAGAATTGGGTGGGAAAACCTTATTCTCAGTAATGATCGTATGGCCTGCGACAATTGAATTCTCGCCAATCTTTGCACCATCCATGATGGTGGCATTGATCCCAATTAAACAGCGATCGCCAATGTCACAGCCATGCAATGTGGCGTGATGGGTAATAGAGCAATCCTCGCCGATGAGGGTGGGGGACGCGATACCGACATGAATCATCACAAAATCCTGAATGTTGGTCCGCGCACCGATCCGAATCTCATACGTCTCCGCTCGGGTCACCGCATTCGGCCAAATAGAAACGCCCGGACCGACATAAACTTTGCCGTATAACCACGCACTCTCATGAATAAACGCCGGTTCATCGAGAGTGACATGTTCGCCAATGTGTCCCATGCTGTGGGCTCCTGAGTCATATGAGAAAACATATTTTGGCACGTCGCACTGGGAATCGCTAAGAATTAACCCTCACGAGCTCATGGAATCCGTTAGATGACACACAACGATCGTCTTGCAGTGCAGTTGGGGTTGGGTGCAGTGCTGTTGTGGAGCACTGTCGCGACCGCGTTTAGCCTCACGCTCAACCACCTCTCGCCACTGCAGCTGGTCGCCCTAGCAACGACGTTTAGTTGGTGTTTCTTCGTCATCAGGCTGATACAACCCACTCGTCTTGGCGCGCTCCGAGACACCTCATGGACACAACGAGGCATTGGGTTACTCACTGGGTGGCTCAATCCGGGGCTTTACTACCTGGTGCTCTTCGCAGCTTATGACCGATTGCCAGCACAAGAGGCCATGGCCATCAATTACTCTTGGGGCATCACGCTGGCGCTCATTGCAGCACCGATTCTCAAGCATCGTCTGACGGCAGCCGCGCTAGGCGCAGCCTGCATCAGCTATCTGGGTATTGTCGTCATCGCGACGCGCGGCGCCCCGCTTACGTTAGAACTCGCGCAACCGATCGGTATCGGCTTGGCCTTACTGAGCACCCTGATCTGGAGTTTTTACTGGGTGCTCAACGCCCGGCTCACCATCGCACCCGAGACCAATTTGTTACTCAATTTTTCGGGCGCTCTGCCGCTGTTATTCGGTCTGCTCTGGTTGACTGAAACATCGATGACGATCCCTTGGCAGGGATGGGCCGGCAGTGCGTATATTGGGCTATTTGAAATGGGGATCGCTTTTATTCTATGGATGGGCGCCATGAAAGCGACCTCCTCCGCGCTCAGCATTGCCAGTCTGATATTCCTCTCCCCGCCGCTGTCGCTGTTGTTAATCTGGCTGGTGACGGGCGAACCGGTCAAGGTATACACGCTATTCGGTCTCGGGCTCATCCTGCTTGGATTGTGGTTGCAGCGCAAGATCGCGCCGTGACGTATCCGGCGTAAAGCGACGAATCAATACGCGATCGCCAGGCGCCAAATCTGATGGTCCCGTCACCGCCGTGCCTGCGGCTCGCTCCAAAACCACCGATAACTCATCTGCATCAGTAGCGACAACTATCGCTTCCTCGCCGTCGCCATGGTGATTCGATACGCCATCGGCATCCATCGCCCTCGTTAATAGTGCAGCCGTTTCACCCTGCGACCTCACTGCCCCTCTCTCCATGATGATCAACTGGTGAGTAAGACGTCGCAACTCCTCTTGTGCATGTGAGACATACAGCACAGGTACTTTCTCAGCAGATAGCCAGATCGCCAGCTGCGCTAGCATCGCAAGTCGTCGCTCGGTATCGTTGGCAGATAGGGGCTCATCCAACAAGAGTAACCGCGGCTTGGACAGCAAGGCCCTAGCGAGCGCCACTCTTTGCCGCTCGCCCCCAGACAAAGACTCCGTAGACTGCTCCAGCAAATCCGCCAAGTACAAACCCTTCACAACGTCGTCAAACGATAAACTCATTCCCTCCTGACTGGCACGACGCATCGCGAACGCAAGATTACCCCGCACCGTGCGGCCCGGTAACAATCGACTGTCTTGAAACGCTAGCCCTACGCCACGTTGATGGGTTGGAATGAAACAGGCAGAGGCGCGGGTCGTATCACTCCAAGCTTCGCCGCAGAAGGCGATGCGGCCACGAAAACCGGGTTCTAATCCAGCGAGAATACGGAGCAAAGTGGTTTTACCCGCCCCAGTCGCACCCATCAGGCCCACCGGCAACGACAGGTCAATATCGAGCGCAAGCTTCAGGACAAAATCAGCGCGCTCCAGCTGACCGTCAATGACCAGCCGATGACTCATCCGCGAATGACCTCAACACGCTCGCCCGCAAACCGGTACACCAGCCAGAGCGATAGAAAAGCAAAGCACAGCAAGCCTAATGCTAAGGAATGCGCTGCCTCATAATTGAGTGTCTCTACATGTTCATAGATCGCGATAGAAAGCACCCGCGTCTCACCAGGGATATTGCCTCCCATCATTAAGACCACACCAAATTCACCGACGGTATGAGCGAAGGTCAATACTGCACCAGTCAAAAATCCACGCCGCGCTAACGGGATACCCACATTAAAAAATCGATCGCGAGGTGAAGCACCCAACGTCGCGGCCGCCTCCATCACCGATTCTGGTACGGCTCGAAAAGCACTGTGGAGGGGCTGCACCATAAACGGCAACGAATAAATCATGGAGGCAATCACGAGTCCGGCAAATGAAAAGGTCAGCGCCTCACCGGTCGCGCTAACCCACAAGCCACCCAAGAACGTATCGGGATTCAGCATCACTAGCAGATAAAAGCCCAATACGGTCGGCGGCAGCACCAACGGCATGGCAACCACTGCCTCGATCGCGGATTTCGCGCGTGAAGGTGATCGTGCTAACCACCACGCCAATGGCGTGGCCAGCGGCATGAGCAGTAACGTGGTCACTAGGGCCAACAAGCCGGTCAGCCATATGGCTTGCAGGTCACCTGCCACGGGCACTCTCAAGCGGGTGGACTTGGTAACCATCAGCCCGAATAAGATCTCGAATGGCAGGATGATCTATTTGCTCAACCCAGTAGTGCGCCGCGGCATTGTGTTGTGCGCGATCAAGCAGCACGAGTGCCTGATGGATAGGCTCGTGATTCGACAACCATAAAATCTCTGCCTCATCCATTGGCACATCATCCCGTTTTGCGGCAACCACTAGCGCTGAGCGCGCAATAAAGCCCGCGCGTACCTGACGCTGAGCCACCATCGCCGTTACCAAGTTAACATTATCGACCCGCACCAACCCGGCTAAATACGTGTCGGAAAAACCCGCCTCTTTAAGCGCTGTTAAGGCCGCGCTACCGTAAGGCGCGAGCGTAGGGTTTGCCAGACAAATTTCCCGCGGGCTGAGGGCACTGAGGTCACTGACTGCATTGGGTTGGCCCACTTCAGGCCACCACAACCCTAACTGACCCAGCGCGTACGTTCGCTGGGACCCCGCCACCGCATACCCCTCATCCACGAGTCGCTGAGGCCTGATCCGATCTGCGGCCATCAGCACATCAAATGGGGCACCGTTGATGATCTGACTCGCCAATTTGCCCGTTGAGCCAACAATGATGTCGTAACGATAGTCGGAGCGCGCCTCTAGATGCCGTGCAATGGCCTCTGCGGTGTCGCGAAAATTTGCTGCAACCGCGATTCGTGCTGCCGCCATTGGGCGTTCCGCCGAAATCGCTATACCACTGCCCCCTAACATCCATAGCATGATGACCAGAGCGGCGTTGATAAAGCGGCTCACACGACTCAACCGCATACGTTTAGCTCGCCACGCTTCACGCTATATCACACCCAATTCATTGAGGCGTTGCCGCAAGTATTGTTCGGCGCTGTAGCGCTCTGACAGCACCACGTCTGGGCGAGGATGTAAAAACAGTGGCAGCGACATCCGACTCACCGATTGATGCGATGCAACGGGGGTTCCAACACGATGAGTGGTTGAGGGCAGGTAACCGCTCGTGGCTTCTTGCAGCATATCGCCAATATTCACGATCAGCTGTCCCGGTTGTTGCGGCACAGACACCCACTCGCCATTGGGCAACTGGAGTTCTAAGCCAGGGCCGTCAGCTGCGGGCAGCAAGGTCAACAAATTAATATCCTCATGGGGCGCCGCTCTGAACACAGGCTGGCCCTCGGGTATCGGCGGATAATGCAACACCCGCAGCATGGTCTGCTGGCTATCTACGATCATGTCGCCTAACGGTTCTGTCAAACCCGCGCTGATTGAGGCAGGCAAGCTGTGTGCGATGTAGCCGAGCAATGTGGCGCCCAGCATCACCGCCGCACTGAAGTGGGCTTCAAGATCAGTGCGGAGTGTTTCAGGACACCGTCCCCAGCAGTAAAACTGAAAATATTCTTTAAAATCTCTATCCCGAAACCCTTTGGCATGCTCTGCCAATTGGAGCGAGAAATAACCATCCTGTCGCTGCGGATCCATGGTGAAAGCCCGGACATCATCACTCGCAAAAAACGCCATCCAATCCCGATAAATGCGCTCAACACGGCGGTTATCCAGAGGGTGATCAACAATCGCAGCAAAACCATATTGCCGCAACGAATCAACGAAGGCGTCGGCAAAGTTTGGCGCGACATACGAGAGTTGAGGTAGCTCAAATGAGTTTGCCATCGTGCCGCTCTACAGGCCGCCCAAGGATAGAAAAAACCCCGCTAACGCAGCGCTCATCAGATTAGACAAACTGGCCGCAATGAGTGCCCGCATACCATATCGAGAAATATCATCTCTGCGGCTTGGTGCAACAGCGCCCAATCCTCCCAGTAAAATGGCGATCGACGATAAATTAGCAAATCCACAGAGCGCAAAAATCACGATCGCTTGAGCGTGAGGCGACAACTGATCGGCGATCTCACTGTATGACACATAAGCCACAAATTCGTTGAGAATAAATTTTTGCCCAATCAGACTGCCCGCCATCTGAGCTTCGTCCCACGGTACCCCCAGCGCCCACGCCAACGGCTGAAGCAAACCGCCTAATACACGCTCAAGGGTAAGCTGCTCTAACCCCACCAGCGCACCTGCTGCTTCCAACATTCCGTTCAGCATTGCAATAAGGGCAATAAAAGCCAGCAGCATCGCACCAATAGCGCCGACCATCTGCAAGCCGTTCATAGCACCCGTCGCGGCCGCATCAATAAAATTAATATACTGCTCACTTGCCAGCTGTTCACCCCGCTCGGGCTCTGCGGGCTGGTCGGTCTCAGGCTCCATGAGTTTCGCCATCAGCAACCCGCCAGGAGCGGCCATAAAGCTAGCCGCTAATAGATACTCCAAGGGCACCCCAAGCGCGACATAACCTGCCATTACCGAACCAGCAATTGATGCCATCCCGCCGACCATGACCGCAAAGAGCTCTGATCGCGTCATGTTAGGGATATAAGGCCTTGCAACCAGTGGCGCTTCCGCTTGGCCGACAAACACATTGGCTGCCGCCGATAACGACTCTGTGTGGCTGGTGCGAAGCAGCGCGCGCAAGCCGCCACCCATGATCCGAATCAACCACTGCATAATGCGCGCGTGATACAACACGGCAATTAATGAGCTAAAAAAGATCACTACGGGTAGCACGCTAAAGGCGAAAATAAAGCCCAACGAGTCACTGGGGCCCACCAGGCCACCAAACATGAACTCCATGCCAGCACGCGAGTAACTCAAGAGCACTGCGACATAATCCGACGCCGACGCCAGTGCCGCACCACCCCACTCGGTAAACAAACCAACAAAACCAATCGTGACCTGCAAGGCAAAGGCCAGCCCGACCGTTCGTAATTGAATAGCGGCACGATTTGAGGAGAGCCCTACTGCAACAAGCAGCAGGATAGCGACGCCAAACAGGCTAATCATGGTCGAGGTCCCAGCAGAAAGCGCTATTTTACCTCGGCCAACTTGCTGGCGACAGTTAATGCGTGATTTTGTCTCACAGCCCGCGATTTAGCGGGGCTACCTCATTAACAGGGTTACCTCATTAGCGGGGCTACCTCAGTAGCGAGGCTACCTCATTAGCGAGGCACATTAGCGTCGAGGCCAATCACTCGGCACGATACAAACTCTGCAGACGCGACGCTGTCGTCAGCCGCGTCTGCAGCACATTGGTCGTTAGTGACCAACGGGGCTGCCATTCAGACAATTTGACTCACCGAGTGAAAAATAACCGAAGAGACTGTTATCCCTATTAAAAATGTACTCAGATTATAAAAAATACTGCTTCTCGAGTTCAACACGGCACGTTCCTCCTGTAATCATAACCGGTAGTTGCTTTTTGCCCGGCTACTCTACCGAAAAAAAGCGTCATGACGCACCAAACCCGCTGTATTAACATGCAATTTAACCAAAAGGCATGAAATTATTTTAAAATATTCTCTATAGTTATTATTATAGTGCCCGCAAGGTTACAACATTGGTCAAAAACACCGTGCGTACCGCCGCGACGCTAATCAAACTCGCGATCGCAGCTCGCTAACCGCGCATAAACCACGGCACCCAGCACCGACACCCCTGCTGCCGTTTGAAATACCGCATCCCAACTGCCCGTGATATCGAGAATCCAACCTGAGACGAAGACCGAGGCGCTTGAAGCCACCGCGGCAAGCGTATTAGTGACTCCCATCAGCAAGCCCGATTGATTGGGCGCAATGTCGAGATGATTGGTCGCAAAACCACCCACAGACAGCGCCGTGAGCGCATTACTCAGGGTAATAATGGTGACGCTGAAGAGTAAGGATTCACCCACGGTTAACAGCAGCATGGCTGCCGTGATCCCCGCAAAAGCCAAACTTTGCAGCACGCGCCTTACGGCGAGGCGATTCATCCCCCGTGCAACCAAAGCGTCAAATAAACGTCCCGCTAGCGGCGCCATGATCAGCGACATGGTGGTCGGTGCCAACGCCAGCAGCCCGGCGAGTTGTAAATCTGCTCCCATCTCACGGTTCACAAAGGTGGGGAACCATGACAACACCAAATACAAGGACCAATTAATCGCGATATGCGCGACCGCAATCGCCCACACGGCTCTCGAGCGCAACATGCCTGCGATCGTTAGCTTGGGATAGTGTGTTGGTGATACTGCCTCAGCGCCCTGTGCGGCAGCATTTTCTGGCACCTCATGCCATGAGGCCGCCGTGTCCGGAGACGACCGACCACGAAGCGCCCAAACGAGGAACCATGCCACACCCAATACACCGTATAAATAAAACGCACCTTGCCACGACCAGACGCTGATTAACCAAGGGGTGCAGATCAAGGCGATGACACTGCCACCGGCGATCCCAGAGTTCATCAAACCGACGGCAGAGGCGCGGCGATCAGGGTGAATCCATCGGGAGTACAGCGAATAAATAGAGGGCCACGTGACCGCCTCAGCTACCCCCATGAGAAACCGGCAACCTAGCAACATGGTGAGGCCGAGTGCCGCTGCTGCCGGAGTCAGGATCGTAAACAACGACCAAAACAGCACGCCCAGACCGAGCACCCACTTACCACCATAGCGATCTGACAAATACCCTGCGGGGATCTGCAAGGTCACATAGCCGAGGAAAAAGGCCGACATCACCGCGCCCTGGACCGTGGGTGACCAGCCGTTGTCTGCTGCCATCGGAATGATCGCAATGGAAATCGCGATCCGATCGATCATGCAGATGTATACCGCCACGACCGTCATCAAAATCAACCAGCGGGAGCCGGGTAATGACAGAGGCACTGCTGACCGGGGGAGACTCATAGGCTACTCGTTGTTCACGCGAAACTAGGGCCGTTACTGTAGTGCAACCTCGCCATGTCGGATACCGCCGGACGCGGGGTGACGTTGATTCGAATTGCACCGATTGTGGTCGAGGGTTCAGTGCTGGCGCAGCCTGCGTTAGCCGCTGAACATCACGTCGTCTAGTCGTCTAGTCGTCTAGTCGTCTAAAAATAGTACGGCAAAGATAGTGCGGTAACGATAGCGGGGTAACGATAGCGAGGCGAAAAAAAAGGCGTCCGAAGACGCCTTCACAACGATCAAGAGCCTCAGAACCGGTAATTAAAGCCGACGCGGATCTCCCATAGGGATGGAGAGCCTCTTCGGGTCTCAGCACGACCATCATTGATATCGTCTTGTGTCACCCCATAAGGAAAATTGGCCTTGTACATCACACCCCAGTCGTCATTGAGTAGGTTGGTTAAATTATCAACGATTAAAAAGGCACTGCCGCGGTGAGAGTCAGAGAATCCTGGAAACTCCTGGCTGATACGCATATCAACTTTACGCCACCAGCTACCGTTATTGTTATTACGGGTTCCCGGCGCTTCGAGCACATGCTCTATAAAATCGAGATAAGGCGTAAACCCGTAAGCCGCGATGGTACCGTCCGCACCCCCTAACACGGTGCTGTAAGGCACGCCTGAGGCAGCCTGACCATACAGAGACACTCGCGTGCGGTACTCACCAAACCAGTTGGCGGTGTAATTCAGCACGCCCGTAAACCGGTGTTCAATATTGTAGTTCGATGTCGAGAGCACTTCCTCTTCGGGATCATAAAAGGCGCGGTTCGTATAATTGGATAACGCTACCGACGATGTCATCGGGTTCACATCTTTTGCGTCCGTCCAAGCGTAACCAAACCGGATATCTAGACCTGCATCAAATGACTTGAAGAGGCTGAAGGCCAGTGACTCGGATTCATTCCCTTTTGAGCTATTGGTCAAAACAAACGTGGGAATGCGAGCAGAGTCGTAGACGGGATAACCATTACCAAAGTCGTTGTATTCGCCGGTAAAGTCTAAGTCGCCGTGCTTGTAGATCGCCGTATCGTTGCCGCGGGTCATCAGGGCGTCGGCTGTCAGGACATAACCGTCACCAAACTCCCACGTCATACCCAGTGAGTATTTCCATTCGGTCGGCGCGTCGAAATCAGGGTCGAGGTAGACGATCTCAAAGTTACTACCGTCACCGGCCGCAACCTGCTCTGCTAACTGTGCAGGAACGCCCCAGCCTGGGCCGCATTGTGGCGCGCTGGCTTCACAGTTCACATACTCTTGCGCGAACAAATCAACGCCTCTTATTTGCGTCTGCACCGCCGTGGTGTTGGTATTTGAAAAGACGTTGGAATACCACACGTTGGGATTACCACCTGAGAACAAGCCGATTCCGCCGCGAATCGTCATCGCATCGGTGGCATCCCAAGTAAAGCCGAAGCGCGGTAGCACCATATCCAAATTATCAAGATTGGCATCGTTGGAGAACCCGTAGTCCGCGACAAAATCAGGGTTAATATTGGGCTTATCACTCGACTCGTACCACTCGTATCGCAATCCAAGGGTCACTGCCAGTCGGTCGTTAATCTGCCACTCATCTTGCAGGTATAGCGAGTTGACCGCGTAGCCCCAGTCCACCGCTGCATCCTGCTCATTGTTTGAAATCGCGTTACCGTAATACACCCGCGCCGCCTGTCCCGCGGCAAAGTTCTCGATACCATCGAAACGCACTTCGGTGTCGACATGCTGATAAAACAGGTTATAAATCTGCATGTCCTCGCGTTCAAATCCCGCGGTGATGGTGTGGTTGTTGAGCGTGTAACTGCCTCGTGCAACCAACTGTTCAATTTCGTAGTTCATCTCGTTGGCCTGGCGACTATCGTCTTGGCCGAGATAAACATCCACCTCGTCGAGCTCAACACGAAACTCAGCAAAGTCCTTTCCGCCAACGGCTTGCTGCAGAAAATCGACGTCATTCAGGGAATAGCGGATTTCAGTCGAGAAGCGGTCATTCCAATCGGCGTACCAGTTCACGTTATAGGTGGTGAGCTCGGCTCCCCGCTTGTAAAAGTGCTTATCAAATTCGAACTCGTCTAGGTCGCCATCCGATGGCGTAAAGTTAAACGAATCGTTGTACATGTAGGTGACCGATAAGCGATGCGCATCGTTGATGTACCAGTCGGCTTTCAGTAAATATTTTTCGTCCTCGAAATCAAATGCTTCTGAGGCAGTGCGTCCGGGCTCATAGCCGTAGACCTCTTTTGCAATCCGCGCAATCTCATCTAATTCTGCCTGAGTTACAGGGACTTCATTGATGGCACCCGAGCCGATCGCACCCCGATTATTCAAATCGGCACCGTCGTATTTTTCATAGGCGCCATAGAAAAAGAGGGTGTCGGGGATAATGGCACCGCCTAGCTCCATACCCCACCGTGTCTCGTCATAATCCTGAGAGGCAATACTGTCGCCTTCGAGCTTATCGCCACGCAGTGAGTCGCTGCCGTAGTCAAAGAAAATCGAGCCGAATAGCTCGTTGCTACCAGTTTTTGTGACCGCGTTAATGTTACAGGCTGAGAAGCCGCCGTAAACGACATCCATCGGCGCGAGTTCCACCGCAACGCTAGAAATAGCGTCGTAAGGGAACGGCATACGCTGTGTCGGATAACCGTTGCTATTGAGGCCAAAGCCATCGTTAAGACGAACGCCGTCAACGGTCAGGCTGTTATAACGCGGATTAGCGCCATTACATTGCACGGCGTCGGTACCACTAGACTGATCGACATACAGTCGAGGGTCCTGCTGGATCACGTCGG
>ERZ887942.414-NODE-414-length-35912-cov-7.215216_pt1 | contig 35912 bp, 23 predicted proteins | sample MGYA00521099_ERZ887942 | MGnify/ENA primary metagenome ERZ887942 (study PRJEB32303, sample SAMEA104408605) | aquatic metagenome | biome: Brackish water; feature: Pelagic; material: water | place: Baltic Sea | collected 2014-06-07T06:48:00 | depth 16,251 m ...
TGTGCAACTCGCTCTCTTGGATGGCTCCAATGTGAGTAAACTTTGTCGGCTTTTCTGACTACAGAGCTTTTTAGATCAACGATATTCGCCGGAATTTTCCGTCCGATGAATGCAAAATTCCGGCAAGTGCAATTGCACCTCTTTGATCCCGGATGGACCAGCGCCCCAATAAGTATCTCTTAAAAAGTAGATTCCTATTCAGTTCCGCAACCGGATGCTTTGTGTTATCTTCCACGCGATGAAATCAATCCTGCTTCAGACCTCGGTTGTTGGCAGCGATTCTTTTCGCCGTTGCGAGGAGATTTGTGTCAATGAACCTTCGACCCTTGACTGCGGTATCAGTCAAATGGCCCGTTGGGCACCGAAGCAGAAACTGGTGAAAATGGTTTTCGCGGTGGAGCCGATAAAGGGAGGAATTTAAGGATGAAGCGGAAGCAGATTATTCTTTTGGCTATTGTCGCAATAGTGCTTCCGGTCACGGGTTTCCTCTATCATTTATCGAATCCAAGAGAATTCTTCGTATCTTCAAAGCAAGCCAGACCTTCAAATTTTAAGGTCGATGGAAGTACTCCAACTTATAGAGAGCTGTTTCTCGACTCCTTAGTCGCGGATGAGGCTCTTTCGACGAATGCTCCAATTTCCAGCTTTCAAGTTACTGGAAACAAGATTGAGGCTCAAATTAAGGATCCGTCGGAAAAGAGTGCCAGCTGTTCCGTTGGTAAGCGTTATCAGACCCGAAAAGGAACTTCCAACATCTTTTTGCCAACGGGGCAATCAATCAAGCTTCTCGCGATCGCCAGAAATCGCATCGAAGATATTCAGCCAAAAGGGGAAAATCTAGTCCCCGCTACTTGGTTTGATCCACTTTCGCTGTCTGAAATCTCTAATCCAGAGAAACTAGGGCTTACTGAAACGCCTTATGTTTGGAGGTATTATGGCACGCTGGTGGTAGCCTTCGAAATGCCAGAAGAAGAAGCCGGGCGGTCGATTCAATGGCATAACCCGCATGCGTTTGATCGACATATGCAAACCCGGGTCCATGAAATGGCTCGATGGCGAAAGCTGAATGGGATTTTATATTATGCTTTGGATTATCGTCGAATTCTGAGTTCCCCAATTGATATTCACTTAACAATTGGCTGTGGGGAGCCTGAGGAAGTTGATGTCGATATCCGTCAAAGTTCACAAAAAACTCCAGCGATTTTTAAGGGAACTGGAACTCAATTGTCAGTTCTTCATTTCACGGACGGTTGGGTGAAAACGTCCGGTGAAAGTCGAACCAAGACAAGTTTCGAATGGAATCCTCAAAATCCCAAAATCCCAAAAATCGAAAATTGGTGAGGGTTCTGACAGATGGTATTGCAAAGCTGATAATACCGTCGATTCGTCAAACCGATTTCCTTAGCGTATGATTTTTATTTATGCGCTTTCTATTGCTCATCTCATGTTGGCTGCTGGCATTCTCTTTTTTAAAGGCTGATTCACCCGCCAACTGGCCCCAATTTCGTGGTCCGCTCGGAACGGGCGTGGCTCCCGATGCTGATCCACCGATCGAATGGAGTGAAACCAAAAATGTTCAATGGAAAACCCCGCTTCCTGGATTGGGGCATTCGTCGCCGATTGTGTGGGGGGATCGGATTTTTCTAACCACGGCGATTCCATTTGGGGAAAAACTCGCCGAACCCAAACGAAGTGGTCGGCCCGGCGCGCACAATAATCTCGCCGTCAGCCAAAAACATCGGTTTGTCGTGCTGACGATTGATCGAACCACAGGCAAGATTCTGTGGGAACAACATGTGGCCGAGGCATTACCGCATGAAGGCGGGCACGAGTCAGGATCGCTCGCTTCGGCCTCGCCCGTGACCGATGGTGAGTACGTGTATGCTTTTTTTGGATCACAGGGACTGTTTTGCCTCGATTATTCAGGACGCATTATCTGGCAGCATGATTTGGGCGATCAATTCACCAAGCACGGCCACGGGGAGGGGAGTTCGCCTCTGGTTCATGGAGATCTCGTTGTGGTGAACTGGGATCACGAAGAAACCTCGGTGATTACGGCGTTTCATAAAAAGACCGGCAAGATCGTCTGGCAAAAGGAGCGGGACGAGGGCACTTCGTGGTCGACACCGATCGTGACGGAGCATGATGGTCGTGATCAACTTATTGTGAGTGGCACCAAAGCCATTCGAGCCTATGACTTGGCCGATGGCTCGCTCATCTGGCAGTGCAGTGGGTTATCAGCCAACGTCGTAGCGACTCCGGTCGCGGAACCAGGCTACGTTTACGCAGCGAGCAGTTACGATTTTCAGGCGATGATGGGTATCAAGCTCGATGGAGCAAAAGGTGATATCACAACCAGTGGAAACGTCATTTGGCGGCGATCTCGTCGAACTCCCTATGTCCCATCGCCCTTATTACATGATGGGGTGCTCTATTTTCTAGCGCATTATCAGGGCGTGCTCTCGCGGGTGGTGGGGAAAACCGGCGAGGAGCTGGAAGGACCGTTTCGAATCCCAGACCTTCGCGAGGTGTATGCTTCACCCGTTGCTGCAGCGGATCGGATCTATTTGGTGGATCGCAGCGGAGTGGTCGTTGTGATTTCGACAGACTCTCGTCCGAAGCCTCTCGGGGTGAATAGGCTCGATGATTCGTTTAGCGCAACGCCGGCAATTGTGGGTGACGAACTGATTCTTCGAGGTGAAAAGGCACTGTATTGCCTAAAAAACGCCAATTAAGCGCCCGAAATGGGTCGAATTTATGGAAATTCATAAAAAACGGACAAAAACGGTTGCTTAGTTATTGAAATTATGGAAATTGTGAAAGAAGCGATTCACAACCATGAAAGAGACATTTTACTTCACCACTGATATGCCAACCGAAAGCTTTGACGAGCTTTCGCCAGATCAGTCAATTGTGGAAACAAGAAATCACGGAACCAGCGACCTTGAGTCCCTCGGCCGGACGATGCCGAAAACGTTTCTTGATCCACAGGAAGAACTTGAATGCCGCATCGCCCTTCTCGAAGTGGCTTTCCAAAATCACGCACTTGAAATTCGAGATCGTGTCGCCAAGCGCCTCGAAGAGTTGGAAGAAAAAATTGAAATGCAGAACAGCGTTAATCACAACGCGATCCGCGACGAGTCAAAGCAGCTAATCGCTGATTTTGAAGAGCTCTCTACATCAGTTGCTAATGCGATTGACCGAGTCGAGTCCGCTGCATTCGCCGCACTTTCAGCGAAGTGAACACAAAAAAACTCCACCGGTGAACCGATGGAGTTTATTGAAAGTCTTGAGATTGGGCCCGGAGAAATTACAAACCGGCCCACGAAGAAACGATGCTGACTGGTGCGCCGTAACTCATGTGGTCATAAACGAGTTGAGCCGCATCGGATGGGAGGCGAATACAACCAGCTGATGCGGGGTAACCGGGAAGGTATCCAGCATGGACGCCAAAAACGGTGCCGCTCAAACGCTGCCAATAAGGCATTTCCACACCGTAAATAGTCGAAACTTTGCCGGTGCGAACCCGCTCGGAAACGCGAAATGTTCCGCGTGGTGTGTATTTTCCGCTTCGTGCAGTGGAAACTGGAAATTCAGCACCTTTGCTGCCATTGACGAGCAAATATCCCTTTTGGTTACCAATATCGATGACCACTTTTGTGTTCTTTTTATTCGATTTTGCTAAGATCATCTCGTGCTTCTTCGTTGGAGATACGCGAGGACGTTTTGCAGCCTCCTTTTTCTTCTTATTGTAAGCTGACCCGTAACGTGCTGACGAATGCGAAGTGCTTCGTATATCAGTTGCGAGGCCTTCAATCGTGCATCCCGTCATAAAAACGAGCAAAGAAGAAATGGAAAGGAAAGCAGAAAGGCGGGTCATCGAGGTAAGGTTCTGTTGAGATTCAGAAAATTGGTCTGAATTTCCATACCCAGTTAGAGCGATTATATCAATTAAAAATTACTCAACTAACTGAAATAATTGGCTTTTCCTGATTTACTTCCGCTGAATAGTCAACTCCCTGAGCGCCAAAGCCGAACAATTTCAAAAATTCGTCGCGATACCCGGAAAAATCCGAAATTTGAGAAAGATTTTCGGTATTCACTTCAGCCCACTTTTCATGGACGGGTTTTTGCACCGCCTCGCTCATTTCCCAGTCATCAATCCGAATCCGGCCCTTCTCGTCTATGGTTGGTCCGTTTGCGCTTGCGAGATGATCCGAGAAAAGCCGCTGAATCTGCTCGATGCAACCTTCGTGATTTCCCGCCTCTTTCATCACTTTATAAAGCAGTGAGATGTAGAGCGGAACAACCGGAATCGCTGAGCTCGCTTGAGTTACGAGCGCTTTATTCACTGATACAACGGCCGTTCCGTCTCCGAATTTTTCGTTCAAACGAGCTGCCGATTCTTCAACATGCTCCTTCGCTTTTCCAATCGTTCCATTGGTGTAAATAGGAAACGTCAGCTCAGGCCCGATGTAGGAATACGCGACCGTTTTGACTCCATCCGCCAGCACGTCGGCTTCGGCGAGCGCGTTCATCCACAGTTCCCAGTCTTCGCCGCCCATCACTTTTACGGTGTGCGCGATTTCTTCTTCGGTGCACGGCTCGATCGTAATTTCATCAACCACACCGCTTTCCGTATTTAGATTTTTCTGAGTGTAAGGCTCACCAATCGGCTTGAGGACTGACTTGTAGGTCTCGCCGTCGGTTGGGTCCATCCGGCGAGGTGATGCCAGTGAGTAAACCACCGTGTCGATTTTGCCCAAATCCGCTTTGATCGTCGCGATCACTTGATCCTTAATTTCGTTCGAAAATGCATCGCCGTTGAAGCTCTTCGCGTAAATTCCCGCCTTCTCGGCTTCTTCCTCAAAAGCCGCCGTGTTATACCATCCTGCGCTGGCCGTTTTGCGTTCCGTTGGTGGTTTTTCAAAAAAGACACCGACCGTCGAAGCGCCGCCCGCAAATGCCGGAACAATCCGCGAAGACAGGCCATATCCGGTCGAAGATCCGATCACGAGCACGTTTTTCGGCGGATTCGCCATCGCAGGTTGCGACTTAACGTAATCGATTTGCTCGCGCACATTTGCAGCACAGCCATCAGGATGAGCCGTCGTACAAATAAAACCTCGGGTCTTTGGTTCAATGATCATGCCGAGATTCTTATCCGAACCCCGCTGGAAAACAACCCCTGAAAAGCAATTCCGAAACCTCGCTTTTTTTTACGCCAAAATCACATCCACCGTCCGCGCCGCCGCTCCACGATGCATTTCCATCTCTGCCTGACCGCGTTTTGCCATGTCAGCGGCTTTCTCTGAATCTGCCAGAACATCAGCAATCGCTTTTTCCAACAAATCCGCGTCACTTGCCGGTAATTGGATAATTCCCTCTGCCGCAACGAGATCAGCCATCACGCCGGAGAAATTTTGCATGTTCGGGCCGACGATCGTGGGCCGTCCTGCCATGACGGGTTCGACGGGGTTCTGGCCGCCTTTTCCGGTGATGCTTTTTCCGATGACGACGGCGTCAGCAAGGAAAAACCAGGCGCGGAGCTCTCCGGTGGTGTTGGCGATTAATGCCGGATTTTCGAACGCACCCTGTTGGTTCGATGAACGTACCCTATTGGTTCGTAAAACGGAGGAAATGTCCTCGGCCACGAGTTCAGCCTGTATTTCTCCCGCGCGTTCGGCGTGACGGGGAACGATCACGAGCGCGAGATCGGGCGTGGTTTTTTGAAGGTTCCGCCAAATTTTTCCGAGCAAGGCTTCCTCGCCGGCGTGGGTGCTGCCGCCAAGTAAAATGGGCTGATCATCGGTCACGCCGTTTTCGCGAAGCCAGGTTCGCAGCTCTTCGATTTTTGCGTCGGGGCGATCGGTGGCTTGATCTTCGTCGAATTTTACGCTGCGGGTCAGGGTGATGTTGTTGCGATCAATTCCGAGACTGCTCCAGCGATTAAAATCACCTTCAAACGGAACGCAGACGTGATTCACCATGCCGAAAATGGGACGAATCATAGCGCCGAATTGCAAATAGCGTTTTTCGGATCGAGGCGATAACCGCGCGTTCACGAGATGAATCGGGATGTCGCGTTTTTGAATCTGGCGACACAAATTGGGCCACACTTCGGCTTCGACGAGGATCAGTTTTTCGGGCCGGATTAGCTTGATAGCCCGCCACGTCACGAGCGGGACGTCGACGGGATTGTGCAACACGGTGACGTTTTTGGAATCGATGTATTTGTCGTCGGCGAGTTTCAATCCGGTCGTCGTCGTAGTCGTGAGAACGATGTTGCGATCCGGTTCGCGGTCGAGCAGGGCGGCGATTATTTTTTCGGCGACGAGAATTTCGCCAACGCTGACGGCGTGAATCCAGAAATTTCCCTCGCGGCTCAGTTTTTCGATGACTTCGGGTTTATAAAATCCAAAACGCTGGCGAAAATTCCGTGCGAGCCCACCGCGACGGATTCCTTTGATAATAAAGGAAGGAAAACTGACGATCAGAAAAATCGGCAGCAGCAAATTGTAGATAAATAGAACGATGCAGAGAGGCATGGCGAAGGGGCTGGATCAGCTTCGGGCGAGAAAACTAATGCGGGTGTCGCCGTATTTCTTCTCTTTTTGCACGGTCCACAACGGCGTCTCGGGCAGGGGATTCCGCGCCAGGGTTTCGAGAACGAACAAGCTGTCAGGTTTCAGGGACTGAGCGAGATTTTCGAAATTGAGCAAATTTTCAAGCAGCTCGGTGGTCTCTTCGTCGCGTGCGTAAGGGGGATCCGCGAAAATGAGATCGAATGTTGCCTCCGAGCTGAGCCGTTTGATAAACGATTCGACGTCGGTTTTTCGCAGGGTGGCGTTTTCGGAGAGTTTGGTTTTCGTAAGATTCGCCGTGATGATTTCGCACGCGTTCCGATTTTCCTCCACAAAAAGGGCTGATTTCGCGCCGCGGCTGAGGCTTTCAATCCCGAGCGAGCCGGTTCCCGCAAAGAGATCCAGCACCGTGGCATCGGCGATTCGGAGGCCAAGCGATGAGAATACAGCTTCGCGAACCCGATCGGTAGTCGGTCGGGTGAAGGTTTTGGGAACGGTGAGCTGAATTCCGCCTGATAGGCCTGCGATAACGCGCATATTGAGTGGTTGAACTCTTGGTCTTATTTCTGCGGACTTCAATGAATATCCGACGGCTTCCTGCCTGCGATATTTCCCTCAAATCCGCTTTGTTTGATTTCGAATTGCGATAGAGTCGGGGAAATGGGCCGTATCACTTCTATGTTCTCTTTCCGAATTCTTTTCTCTGCGTTGCTGGGTTTGCTCTTCATGATAGCGGCGCATCAACCCATTTGTGGTCAAGATGTGCCGGTCGAGCAAATTGAAACGCTTCCGGCGGTTCCAGTGGATGAAGAGCCTGAGTCGGGTGGAGTAATTGAAGACGGTCAGCCGGTTCCTGAACCGCTGCAGCCATGGATTCCGTGGGTTTCCAAAGGAATTCATGATGAAGCTATTCCTCGTCATCACGGCAATGGCATGGATCGGCTGCCGCTCTGGATTTCGCGGGCAACGATTGATGCGCAGCCTAAGGGAGCTGATTTTTCGGTTGAGGTGGAGGCTTTCGATAAAACGTGGCTTTCTCTTCCCGGAGGCGGAAGGCAGTGGCCGTCTCAGGTTGCGGTTGATGGCGTGCTGACTCCGGTGGTAGATCGAGCGGACTCGCCAACGATTTGCCTTTCCAAAGGGAAATCGACGATCACTGGAAAATTTGAGTGGAACGAGCTTCCGCAAAAAATAAGTATTCCTCCTCAAATAGGTCTGCTTGATTTGCAGGTGGGAGGTGTCAAGAAACCGGCTCCTTCACGTGATGCTGACGGTACGCTTTGGCTTCAGCGCGAAGCTTCTACAGAAGCGGTCGATGAAGATTTTCTTTCGATCAAAGTTCATTCATTGCTAGAAGACGGGATTCCTCTGTGGTTTGAAACTCGAATTGATCTGATTGTGGCTGGTAAGAGCCGCGAAGAAGCGTTGGGAGCGGTTCTGCCGCAAGGGTGGCAGCTGGCAACGATTACGTCGCCCATTCCGGTGGCGATTGATGAGAAGGGTTTTCTGAAAGCTCAACTTCGGGCGGGGCGATGGAGTATTGTTCTGCGTGCTTTTCAAAATGCTGAAGTGGATGAAATTCGGTTTGCTGAGGATGCGAAACCTGCTGCGGAGGATCAAGCGCTCGCTTATGGGGCCTCGCCGGAGTTTCGACAGGCAGAAATCATGGGGCTTCCGCAAATCGATGCTGCGCAGACGCAAATGCCGGAAGAGTGGCGATCGTTTCCGATTTATCGTTGGGATACCAGTGGCGCGTTTCAACTTGTGGAACGAGTTCGTGGGCCGGGAGTTCGGGGGAAAGCACCGCTCACGATTCGCCGTTTGTTGTGGTTGGATGACGACGGAAAAATGCTGACCTATCATGATTCGTTGTCTGGGGAACTCCGCCAAATTCGGCGTCTTGATGCGGCGGATTCGCACCAGTTGGGCTCGGTCTCGGTGAATGGGGAGCCTCAACTGATCACTCATAATCCTGACGGAGGTGATCGCGGGTTTGAGATTCGCACGCCGCGGTTGGATGCGGTGGCAACGGGTCGCATTGAAATGCAGGATTCGTTATCAGCAACGGGATGGCAAACCGATGCAGGTAGTCTCACTGCCCATATGCAACTGTCTCCGGGCTATCGGCTGTTTGCGTTGATGGGAGCGGACTACACCAAGGGTGACTGGCTAACGTCATGGACGTTGCTTGATCTCTTTCTATTGCTCTTATTTACCCTCGCCGTTTTCAGACTTCGTGGGTTTCTCGGGGCGTTGCTTGCTCTGGTCGCTTTTGGCCTGGCTTATCATGAGCCGGGCGCGCCGAAGTTGCCGTGGCTACTGCTGTTGGTGCCGGTGGCGTTGTGTGAGGTGAATTTAAGTGAGCGTTGGAGAAAGTGGAACGTGATCGTAAAATGGGGGGCTGCCGTCATTTTACTGATGTTTTTGGCCCCTTTTCTGGCCTATCAAATTCAGGGAGCCATTTTTCCGCAATTGGAACGGAAGGCGGCTTACAATCAGCCGGCGGCAAGTGGCGGATATGCTCCCTCAGTGCAGCGGGTAGCTTCACAGGTGGTGCAGCAATCTAGCAGCAGAGGTGCTTCTAAGAAGCCAACGTATTCTAAGTCGAAGGAAAATCTGAAAGCGGATCCTAAAGCAGTCATTCAAACCGGACCAGGCGTGCCGATGTGGACGTGGCGAACCATCGAGTTCGGATTTGATGGTCCGGTTTCCGCTTCGCAAACGGTGAAACCTATTTTGATATCGCCCATTCAATCGCGAATTATTGGTGTGGTGCGCGTGCTGGCGTTGGTGCTTCTTGCCGTGCTGCTTTTTCGCCGCCGGAAGAAGAAGTCTGGATCGTCCGACTCGGAATCTGAACCAACTTCTAAAGGACTGCCTTCAGGAGTCACCAGTTCTGCCGCGATGGTTATCGGAGCGTTCATTCTCGTGGCGGCACCATCAAATGCGTCGGCGCAGTTTCCAGAGGCGGAAATGTTGAAGGAGTTGCGCAATCGACTTTCTGAAACCCCGCCCGGATTTCCCGATGCAGCCTCCGTTGCGAGCGCTTCGATGACGATTGAAGAGGAGGCTGTAACGCTTGAATTGGAATTCCATGCCGTTGCGAGAGCGGCAGTTCCCATTCCTGTGCCGATGAACGCGATGGAACCTGTGTCCGCTTCGTTTGCCTCGGGAGAACCAGCAACTTTGTTGCGAGATGAAGGCAAACTCTGGATTTTGCTGCCGGAACCGGGGATTCATCGCATCGTCGTGAAAGGCATTCTTCGAAACCGCAGCGACTGGGAATGGGGATTTGATCTGAAACCGCGAAAGCTCACGGTTGAAGCCTCGGGGTGGACTGTGAGCGGAATTCGCACAGATGGCAGTGCTGAGGATCAGGTTTTATTTTCCAAAATGCGTGAGGAAGGCAGTCAGGCGTCATCGGCTAATTACGATGATCCGCGCACTAATCATGCGATTCTCGTTTCGCGCCAAATCGAACTCGGGCTGGTCTGGCGGGTGCAAACCACGGTGTCCCGACTTTCTCCAAAAGGCAGGGCGGTCGCTCTGAACGTGCCGCTTCTTGAAGGGGAAAAGGTCGTCAGCGCAGGGCGCACCGTAAAAGGCGGCGCGATCGAAGCTCGTCTCGGACCGGGCACGGACTCGGTGAGTTGGGAAGGTGAGTTGACGCCCGACACGGAATTTTCTTTGCAAACACCGAAGGACGCCACATGGACCGAGCGGTGGCGACTTCTCGCATCCTCCGTTTGGAATGTTTCTTTCAATGGCCTTTCGCCGGTTTTTGAGAGTGCCGACGACCAACTTATTCCGTTGTGGCAGCCGTGGCCGGGTGAATCAGCCACCGTTTTGGTGTCGCGTCCTGAAGCGGTTGAAGGGGCTGCCGTGACGATCGATTCCGCCAAACACACGATGAGACCTGGCAAGCGTCAGCGCTCATCGGCGCTTGAGTTGCAGGTGCGGACAAGCCTCGGGGAAGATTTTCCCATTCAAATTCCTGCCGGATCAGAAGTCAGTTCGCTGATTCATGATGGAAAGAACATTCCCATCCGAAAAGAAGGAGATGCCGTGGTCGTTCCTCTTCGCCCGGGGCCACAATCGATAAAAGTTGAATGGCGTGGACCGAACACTCCTGAAGGGTGGACGCGAGCCGATTCCGTCAAGCTGCCCGTTGAAACGGCGAACGTCACCAGTCTCATTCGTCCATCGCGTGATCGATGGCTCATCGTCACTGACGGTCCCCTTCGAGGACCTGCCGTTCGATTTTGGGCGGTGCTGGTCTTTGCCTTACTTGCTGCAGTGGTGCTTTCGCGCATTCCCGGATCACCGCTGCGATTTCACACGTGGCTGCTGCTTTTGATAGGGCTTACCCAGATTCATATTGCCGGTTCATTGTTCATCATCGGTTGGTTGTTTTTCGCGCTATGGAAAGACAAGGGCTTCTGGAAGCGGCTTTCCCCGCTCAAACATAACTTTCTCCAAATCGGTTTGATTGGTCTGACGATCATCATTGTTGGCCTGTTTATTGTGATTGCTTCTGCGGGACTGCTGGGAAATCCCGAAATGTATGTCGCTGGGGTCGGTTCCAGTGCGACGTATTTGAATTGGTTTTCCGCTCGCGCTCCCGTGGATTTACCAACGCCCGGCTACTGGTCGATTTCCATCTGGTGGTTTCGTCTTGCGATGTTGCTGTGGGCGCTCTGGCTCGCGTATTCGCTCGTGCGATGGTTGCGGGATGGCTGGAAAAATTCAGCTGAGCGAGGCCATTTCAAATCTGGCAAAAAGCAAAAAGATAGCCTTCCTCCTGAATTACCAAAAAGGGACTCGTGAATGGAATTGTCCTGACTATTTTCATTTTCAAAAACCGTCCCGACTTTTTGCGTTTTTTGGTGCTTTTTTCCGGCAACAATTCATCCTGAAAATGTGGCAACGTCTTGATGCAGAGATTTTTGATAGCCGCAAAAAAGCGCAACAGTCGCAAAAAGTTATGATGAAAACCGATTGCGCGTTCGTGCCATCAGCGTAAGAAAATCGTTCGTGATTGGAGTGGAAAGCGTAACCAGTTCAGGCGAAGCTCCAGAATCATCAGGATTGGTTTCTCGAACTGGCCCTTTTCGATCGATTTTTTTAACGATGAAGAATTTTCTAAAAACCTCAATTCTCGCAACCGCTTCCGTGCTGGTGTTGTGCAATTGTCAGGAAAGCGGCCCGATTGAAGTGACGGAAGTTCGCGAAATTAATCCTGCCGTGAAACTTGAGATTCCGGTCTTGGCGAAATCCGACACCGAGCGATTTCGGATGTCAGAGAAGAAGCCACAAGCCCAACGACCGGCGACTCCGGGGGCACCTCGTTTGATTTGGGATTTACCAGAAGGATGGAAGGAAGTTGAGACAACCCAGATGCGTGACGCAAATCTTCGTTTTGGCGAAAACGATGAGGGCGAATGTTACCTCACTAAGCTTTCGGGCGGCGGTGGTGGATTGGTTGCCAATGTGAATCGCTGGCGTGGCCAAATGGGCCTGCCTGATGCGAAGCCTGAAGAAATCAACGCGTTGCCTAAGAAGCCGCTTTTTGGAACGGATGCGACGTATATTGATCTAGAAGGCGATTTCGGCGGAATGGGTGGCGGCGAAGCTAAGAAAGATTACAAAATGCTGGGCCTCGTTTTAACGGCGCAAGGCGGTGCGGTTTTTGTGAAAATGACCGGACCAAAAACTCTGGTGGACGCAAATACGGCGAAGTTCGACGCTTTTTGTCAGTCGCTGAACGTAGATTTTGGCGCTGCTCCAGAAGCGCCTGCGGCACCCGCAGCACCAAGTGCCCCAGAATCCAAAGCTAACAAATCGGAATAATGGCTATTTTAAAAGGAATCTATAAATTTTTCTCGTCGTTTTTATTTGCGGCGATCATTCTGATTTTACTGACAATTGTGACGTTGTTCGGCACGCTGGCGCAAAAAGAAATGGGACTGCACGGCGGTGTGAAGGAGTTTTTTCACTCATACGGTTATTCTGTTTTTGATGCATCTCCGTTCGGAATCCCGATCAAATTTCCGTTGCCGGGTGGCATGACATTGATGTTTCTATTGTTCATCTCGATGACTTTGGGCGGCGTTGTTCATGTGAAAAAAAGAGTGCGGGGAATCCCCAATTTAATCATCCACTGTGGAATGTTGTTTTTGCTTGTGAGTGGTTACATCACTCACAATATGAAGCGCGATGGCTATGTGGCGTTGTATCCGGGAACTTCGACGAACCGAGCGCAGAGTTACAAGGACTGGCAAATCGAGGTTTTTGAATTGGGTGAAAATGACGAGGCCAAGCAAGCGACAGTGATACCTTGGGAGAACCTCCGACCAATCGGCGACGAGGGAAGCCAAGTGTTCACATCCAAAGCGTGGCCGTTTTCTGTTCAGGTTGAGAATTTTTATCGTAACGCTCGACCGATCCCAACGTCTGCGCCGATATCGGCGGAAGCAACAGGGCCGGAGATCAACGGTTTCAAACTACTCCGTCGTGAGACTGACAAAGAAGTTGCGGCGAATTTTCCAGGTTGTTTTGCCAAAATTATTCCAGCCGATGGATCTGATGCTGCTGCAGAATTGATCTTATCGGGAACGTCAGATCGCATTTCTCCAGATGATGCCGCGATGCTTGCCGGGTTCGAATTTGAGGGCAAAAAGTGGGGAATCCAGCTTGTAAAACGGAGTTGGGAAATCGCCTTCAATATCGAACTCGAGAAGTTTATTTTTGAAAAGCATCCTGGAACGACCAAGGCGAAGAATTTTGAAAGCCGAATCATTTGGAGAGAAGATCTGGAAGACGAGGGTAAAAAAGTCGCTGTGCGCATGAACGATCCGATGAGGCAGAGTGGGTTTGTCGTTTTTCAGGAAAGCTATGGTCCTCCCAATCCGGGGCCCGGTGAGCAGATGTATTCGCAGTTCGCAGTGTCGGATGATCCGGCTGATTATTTTCCGCTGATCGCCTTGATCATCATCACTATTGGTTTGGTAGCCCACTTCGTCTGGCGACTGGCCGAATATATTTCTAAATCTAGTGCGAAACGTCGCGCTGCTTAATTTTATCTGAATCTGTTGAACTGGAACTCAAAAATAAAATGAGTACAAAAAAACAAATCCGAGAAGAGGCTTCACAAATCGAAGCTGAAGAAGCGAAGGGGGAACAGGGGGTTCGAATTTTCTACCTGCTCGTCTGTCTCCTGTTATTCGCATGCCTCATCATCGCATCGCGATCCGCCTGGTTTCTAGCGACTCATGCCAGTAATGCAAAAGACATTTCGACTCCGCTCGAAAGTTACGAGCCATGGCCAGAATCGATTGTTGAAAATTTCAGCAACATTCGGGTGCAAAATGGGGGACGAATTAAGCCGGCGCATACCTTTGCGAGATTCGCTTTGATCCAGGTCAACAACAGCTCAAAAGCTCGTTTCGAAACTCAAGACGGCGAGAAGCACAAAATCAGTGCGGAGGAATGGATGCTGGATGTGTTGTTCCGTCCCGACCTCGCGAAGGACCTTCCATTTTTTAATGTGGATGACACCGAAGCAATTGTGGCAATTGGAGTCCCACCAAAATATGGCGATTCCCACCGGAAACGAGATCGTTATTCTTACAATCAAATCGCGGCGAAGCGCGCTGAATTGGCGGGTGAAAGTGGGCGGATTACTCAAAAGCGGCGGGAAGACCCCGATTACCAGATGAGCCGTCTGGAAGGGATTACCGACCGGCTTGCCACCAATGTTAGCTTTTTTGAATACATGAACGGGCAATTTGGCTTTGCGCGAAAAGGCGAGGGGCTGGCAAGTGATCAAGTATTGCCTCAGGATTTGAAACTTGCTGCACAGGGAATGGATATCGTGGGTCTGCTCGATGTGATGCCAGAAATGACCGTTCAGCAATTGATGCAGGAAATGGGTCGTGAGGCGGCAACCGAAAATGAAAAAGCGATTCAGAAAGCGTTTCAGCTGTTTTTCTTTTTTGCGAGATCGGGGCAGAATCTCACTCTGATTCCCCCACCTGATGCGGCCGAAGATCAGTGGTACGGAGTAGGAGATTTGTTAATGGAAGGTCTCGAAGACAAGTCGAAACGAGCTTGGGTGAAGGAGGAACTTAAAGTCGTGACTGACATTGTAGATTCTCAAAAAGCCATGTGGACAGCATTGGCGGAACTGCCAGAAGACGCGAGCAATGATGATCGCGAAGCGATTGTGAAACCGGTTGCAGCAAAATTTGAGACGTTAGTCGATACGCAGAAGAAAGAAGCGGAAGAGCGGCTCTTGGCAAAGCGCGATGCAATCGATGTGGAAATTGCAGCAGCGGATGACTCACTCGAAAAACAGCGCCTTCAGGAAAGTCGTGCTGAATTGAAAATGGAAGGTGCAAAGGTTGAGCAAGAAGTTGGGCTTTATACATCGAGCTACTTCATGAACAGCCTGAGTTACTTCATTCTAGGATTTATCCTTCTGGCGGTGAGTTGGTTGGTGCCGGGATCAAAGTTCGCTAAGATTTTCGGATGGTTGGCGATTGGAGTTATCGTCTTGGCGCTTGGATACAATCTTCTTGGAATCACCATGCGAAGCATCATTCGAAGTCGGCCGCCGATCACGAATCTCTACGACACGATCATCTTCATTACAGGCGTGGTCGTTTTGCTGGCATTGATGTTGGAATACTTCACTCGACGCGGAATCGGAACCATCATCGCGTCGCTCAGCGGTGTCTTGGGAATGTTTCTTTCGCTACGCTACGAGGTCAAAGAAGCGGTTGATACCATGGATCCATTGCAGGCGGTGCTGGACACAAACTTGTGGCTGGCAACTCACGTGACAACCATCAACATCGGTTACGCGGCGGGAATGTTGGCGTCGTTTTTGGGGATTGCTTATTTGCTCTATCGATTTTTGCGCCCGCTTCCAGTGGTGCTCAAAGGACTCACAGGGAATGGCGCGAGCGCGAATACGCGGATTTTTGATGAACCTAAAAACGTTCGCGACAATCACAAGTTGATCGGAAAAATGACCTACGGAATCGTTTGCTTCTGTCTCATTTTCTCGATCATCGGAACGGTCCTTGGTGGCATTTGGGCAAACTACAGTTGGGGGCGTTTCTGGGGCTGGGACCCTAAAGAAAATGGAGCGCTCATGATTTGTTTGTGGACGTTGGTGATCCTTCACATGCGGATGGGTGGCTACATTAAAGACATCGGGATGGCGGTATTTTCGATCATTTTGGGAATGATTGTTACGTTTTCATGGTGGGGCGTGAACAACCTCGGTGTTGGGCTACACAGTTATGGATTCACCGATGGAGTGATGAAGGCGCTCTTTATCACGTGGGCTGAATCCATTCTCATTATGGCCTGTGGATTTCCGCTTTGGCTTCACGGCAGGTCGAAAGACAAGCTCAAGAAGGAAAAGCGTGAACGAAAGCGGAGAGATAATGAGGTGGGTGGCGATATCCCTCCATTGCCCGGCGAAGTGTGAGGCGACTACGAATTAATTATGACGCGTGAGCCGGAAGTCGGCATCACGATCCGGAGTTTTCCGACTGCCTTTTCAATTTTGGAAACGACGTCCGAAATCTCCACAGCGTTTGTGTATTTCGAAAGCGAAAACCGAACGCTACTCCGAGCTCGATCCGATGAATAACCCATTGCTTTGATAATTCGGCTCGGCTTCACTGAACCCGTGCTGCACGCCGAACCGGGCGAACAACAAACTCCAGCTTCGTCGAGAAGGATCAGTAAGCCTTCGCCGTCGACCCCCGGAAAGGATAGGTTTGAAGTGTTCGGTAATCGCTGATCGCGGTCTCCATTCACCTCGATGCCTTCGATTTTCTCAATAACAGCGGTTTCAAAATCGTCCCGCAACTGGCGCATCGAATCGTGGTGATCCATCGCTGCCAGCGCAATTTCAGCCGCTTTTCCAAAACCGACGATCCCCGCAACGTTTTCCGTCCCAGAACGTCGCCCGCCTTCCTGACCTCCGCCCAAAATCGTCGGCTGGAATCGTGAATTCTGATTCACAAAAAGCGCGCCGATTCCCTTAGGCCCATGAAGTTTGTGAGCAGAAATTGAAAGCATCTGGATCGGTGAATCCGCGACCGATACAGGAACTTTTCCGACCGCTTGAACCGCATCCGTATGGAAACAAACACCGTGGCTTTTCGCCGCTGCGGCAGCTTCTGCGATGGGCGAAAGCACACCCGTTTCATTGTTCGCAAAGATCAAACTCGCAATCGTCGTCCTGTCCGAAAGGGCTGATTCCCACGCATCAAGGTCGAGCCGTCCGCACGAATCAACAGGGTTCATTCGATGAACGTACCCTATTGATTTGTAAAACTCACCCGCTTCAAAAATCGCGCTGTGTTCAACCGTGCTTGTAAGAATTTCTTTTCGATCCGGCCACGTGCCAATGGCTGAACGCAACGCCGAATGATTCGACTCCGTCCCGCCGCTTGTGAAAATGATTTCTTCAGGCTGCGCTGAAATCAATGCGGCAACTTGCTCACGCGCCGTCTCGATTGCTTTTTTCGCGGCTTTTCCAAATCGATAACTCGCCGACGGGTTGCCATAATTCTCGTCGCCCAGCCACGGAAGCATTGCTTCGCGAACTTCGGGATCGAGAGCGGTTGTGGCGTTATTATCGAGATAGATCATGAACGTTTTGGATAGAAAAACGAAACGACACAATTTCGATTTGAGCAACTGCTCGTCTAATCTTCCATCTCGCGCCGCGACCCCGCTATTGTGGCGCATGCTTCGAACCTGTCATCCTAGGTGTCATGAGAAGCTTACTCACGCTATTTTGCGCCGCCATTCTGCTCGTATTTCCCCCTTTTGTAGTCGGGCAGGAAAATACCCCGAAAGTAAAGGTTCGACTCGGAACGTTCGATGTCGATGCCTCGCCTCCCACCGGCAGTCCCCTTGCGTATGATCCGACAAAAGGTATTCAGACGCCGTTGAGTTGCCGTGGCATTGTGCTTCAGGTTGATTCTGAAAAACCGATTGTTCTTTGTGCGGTCGATTGGATTGGAATCAGCAGCGGCGGGCAAACTGTTTTTAAAGAAGCCTTTGCGACTGCAGTTAACACTACTCCCGATCGAGTTGTCATTCACGCCCTGCACCAGCACGATGCACCCCGCTGTGATTTCGACGCCGAAAAATTGATTGCTGAACAAGGGGCGTCCGGTGGCGGCTTTGATCCAAAGTTCGCCAGAGGGGTCGCTGACAAAGCAGCCGCGGCGGCGAAAAAAGCGATCTCGGAATCCCAGCCCGTCACCCATATCGGAGTTGGAGAGGGAGTGGTCGAAAAAGTGGCTTCGAATCGCCGCATTCTCGGACCTGATGGTAAGGTCAAAGTCACCCGTTACACCGCGACCAAAAATCCAGAGATCCGCGCCTTACCGGTAGGCACCATTGATCCCCAATTGAAAATTGTCAGTTTTTGGAACGGCGAAAAAGCAATCGCCGCGCTCAGCTATTACGCGACTCATCCGCAGAGTTACTATCGGACAGGTATGGCAAATCCTGATTTCCCAGGCCTTGCTCGCAACGCCCGCCAGCGGGACACGGGCATACCGCACATTCATTTTAATGGCGCGGGAGGCAACATCGGCGCCGGCAAATGGAATGATGGTTCCGTCGAAAATCGCCAGGTTCTTGCGGACAAAGTCGCGGCAGGCATGGAGCGTGCCTGGAACGCTACCAACAAAACTCCGGTCACTGCGGGGAGCATCGGATGGGCGGTTGAACCAGTTGCGTTGCCTGTCGCCGAGCACCTTGATGCCAAGGCCCTTGAGGCGACAATTGCGAATCGAGTAGCCACTCCAGGAGATCGCTACATGGCCGCTAAAAAACTTGTCTGGCTGCGCCGCTGTGAGAACGACGACACGATTCCAATCAGCTGCCTGTCGCTCAATGATGCTCGTATTTTACACATGCCGGGCGAATTGTTTGTTGAGTATCAACTCAACGCTCAAAAGCTTCGGTCCGATCTGTTTGTGGCAATGGCTGCCTATGGCGATTACGCGCCTGGCTATATTGGCACTGAAATCGCGTATGGTCAGGGCGGTTACGAAACCAGTGATCGTGCCTCCCGCGTTGCTTCCGGTGTCGAAAAAGTGTTGATGGATGCGGTCGCAAAATTGTTGGATGCACCCGGGAAGTGACGCTACATAGGGAGCTGCCAACCTCACTTACCGCTTCCCAATTCTTCGTAGTATTTTTTCACCAACTCTCGGAATTCACTCGGAACAGGATCGCGATCAATCGGGGCGAGGGGATTTTCCTTATCCAATTTCGCCAGCTCTTCGGTTAAGCGATTCCGCATTTCTACGAGCGGATTGGTGATTCGTGTCGTGATTTGATCAGCTTGTGGCGGCAGGTTGTCGCGGCGATAATCAATCCGCATGGCGCGGGCATTGTCAGAAACTTTCGCGATTTCGTTTTTCAAATCCTCGTCCTCAACCATCTCTTCAATGTTGCTAAGCTTTTTCGCGAACTCCTCGTAGCCCTCGCCCGTGATCGGATCGAGTGAGATTTCTTCTTCAGGCTGATTGAAAAACAAAGGTTTTCCAGGCTGCGCTGCACCTCCGGGAGGTGGTCCATTTCGGCGATCATCTCCGCCGCCGTTGTTTAGAGCACCGCCTCCACCACGTTGGTCGCCCGCTGATTCGCTTGGCGGAGGGTTGTTCGCAAAACCCTGACTATAGCCTTTGCCTTTGCCTTGGCCCTTTCCCTTACCCTTGCCTTTTCCTTCACCTTTTTCACCAGCTCCTTTTCCCTCACCCTCACCCTTGCCCTCTCCTTGACCTTTGCCCTTGCCGTCAGGCCCTTTTCCTTTTTCGCCTTTTACATTCTCAGCAAGCTGGCCCGGCTCACCTTTGCCTTTGCCCTCGCCGGGTCGTTTCGGCCCGTCCGATTTTTCACCTTTACCTGCGCCAGGTTGCTCTCCTTTTGGTGAACCTTTGGAGCTGTCGCCTTTGCCATCAGGGCTTGGCGTGCCCTTGCCTTTTTCCGCCATTTGCTGACCGCCGGGTTCCTGTCCGTCTGCTGCCGGGGTGAAGCCCTGTTCTTTCATTTTCTCCTCAATTTCTTCGTTCGAGGCGGATGGGAAGCCCGCATTTTTAAGCTGTTCTGCAGTGGCAACTTCTCCGGTTTCTGAGTTCTCAAACCGGGGTGCATCTCCAGGTTTTCCATCTGGTCCGCGCCGCTGTCCTTCCGCCACCTCCGTGTCCTCGCCATTTTTTCCGGGTTGATTGCCTCCTAATTTCTTCGCTTCTGCTTCCGTTTTTTCGATCAAGTCATCCAGCTCACTTCGCGCAAGTCGCAGCGCATCCGCCTCGTTGCCGAGCACTTTTTCGGCGGCAGCTTCAATGTCCTTTTTCAATTCTTCAATTCCCCGAGCTGCGGCACGCTCAGGCTCGACGGCCATTTCACGGCGATTGTAGCGGGTCAGCTGACTTGCCTCCGCCAACGAATTCTCCACCCCACTCGTCGTGCTTTCGCGAACGCCTTCGTAAAGCGCAGTTGAAAGCAACGGCTCAGATTCTTCGCTCTGCTCGCTGAGTTTGCGCATCTGATCAATCAAGTCATTCAGCTTCTTCTTTTGAGCGTCGATCTCCCGGGATAAAGCCAGATTTTCTGCCGGTGAATTGGCCTGATCAAAAACGTCTTTGCCCTGTTCACTTTCATCCAGCTTCTTGCCAATCGCTTCCTGGGCGTCGGCCAATTCCCGTGCCTTGTTCCGCATCTCGCGCATTTCGCCGGCGAATTGCCGTGAGGTCTTTTCGCGGAAATCTTCCTTCACCTCTTCCAATTCACGCTGTGCGCGTGTGGCTGAGTTTGCTGCGTCCGCGAGCTTGCCCTCATCGAGTTTCTCTGCGGTTTCTTTTACCGCCTCGCGTGTTTCCTCCAATTTCTCCCGCTCCTCCGCCATGTTGGCGCGATTCTCTTCGGAGTCCATTTTCTCGGTGACTTCATCAAGTTCCCGCAGGAGTTGCTCCTGTTCTTCTTGAAGGCGTTTCAGTTGGCGTTCCAATTCGGATTTCTCTTCTTCGGTTTTTGCTTCCTGGAGGGCGGACTCGAGTTCTTTGATTTTCTTCGCAATGGCTTCCTGACGTTTCGCCAATTCTTTCAAGCGGGTCAGAACTTCGAGGTTTGCCTTTTGTTCAGGCGTTGTCGGCATTTCCTCTTCGGCCATTCGCTGCTCTTCGTAGCGAAGCTCCTTCTGCTTCATTTCGAGCTCCATCATCTGCTGCTCTTTCGGTTGGCCCGGTTTTCCCTGACTGGGGTCTTGAGACATGGTCACGTTGTGCTCGCGATTTTTGGCTCTTACCAGCGTTTGGTAGGCATCTTTTGCAAAATCCAAAGCCGGCTCCAATTTTTTCCCATCCGGTTTTTCGAGAGCAACCGTCCATTCGCCGACGGCTTTCTCCATGAACCCACGAGCTTCGGTAAACAGAGCTTTCACCTCGGCGTCTTCGACTTTTTCCATCGCTTCATCAAGGAGACCGATCGTGATCTCCTGAGACTGTTTCAAAACATCAACGTCGCTGGCGAGTTCTTCAATCGTCCGTCCCATTTGTTCACGACGAAGTAATTTCCAGCCCGCGTTGATGACGTCTTTTTGCATCTTCATCAACTTCTCTGACTCGCCGCCTTCGCCCTCGCTGGGCTCACCTCCCTGGGATTCTTTTTCGCGAAAGATGTCTTCGAATTCCCGGACTTCAGCGAAAAACATGTCGCTCATGGTGCGGCGCACTTTCCCATCGGGACCGAGATCTTCTGCCCAGAGGTGATACGAAACCATGTCCCGTGGCTTGGCTCCGATCTCTTCAAAATTGAATTGCGTGCTGAGCGGATGATTTTTTCCGCCCGCTAGTTTTCCATCTGCAAGCGTGACATCACGATCTTCTTTCCCGACTTCAAAAGTGACGCCGACACTCATCACACCGATGTCATCCCAGACTTTGCCTTCCACTGGCATTTCCTGAAGGGCTGAGACTTCCACGTCGGTTTTAGGAAATTCAAATTCCAATTTCGGTGGCTGATTTTTCTTCACGGTCACCGTGATGATCGGCGGTCGCTTATTGGCTCGTTCGCGATCATCGACCAGATGCAGCCGGTATTTTTGAGTCTCTTTCGGCTGATGGGATGCCACCAATACGCTGGGATTTTCAGAACTTGCCTTTAGCGAGATGATTTCCCCATCGTCCATTCCGAAGAGTTCAGCGTCTTTGACTGGTTTATTAATCGTCATGGACCACGCCAAATCAGAACCTTCCAGCAGTGAAACTTTGCGGGTGTCCTCGATCGTTTTCGTTTTTTGTTCAGCGTAGGCTGGCGGCGTGATTGTCGCGTCAGCCTGACCTAGCTTGGGATGAACATACGTGGTGATCTTGAATTCGTCCGACTGCTCCCCATCAAATTCGATTCGATAAACCGCGTCCGAATCAACTTTAGTGATCAATCCGGCAAAGACCTGTTCATCCAAGCCCGGCTGTAAGGTCACCCGACCGCGCTCGGCGCCTTCCTCTCCCGGATCGCGAATCACGACCATTGCGTTGGGCGGAATTCGTCCGTTGAACTTTGCTTCAACAACCAACTTTGTGCCGCGTTCGACTTCTGCGTCGCCGGGATTTACTTTGATTTCGTAATCACCCAGTAGATCAGGAATGGGCTGTTCGATTTTCGGTTCCGGCTTCGCCACATTTTTTGCGAGCTGGAGGATCCGATTGTTTTCACTGAGCAATCCGAACATCACTGCAAAAAAAGCGATCGCCGCAACGAGCTGAAGTGCGCCAGCCTTCACCAAACGGCTTCGCGAAATTTGTTTCACCCAATCATTTTTCAGCGCGTGATTCACCGCATCGAAGACAACCTGCTCCTGCAAATAGCCAAGCTCGCCATTCGGCCCCGGCTTCTGTTCGACCGCAGTAAGAAGTGCCGCCTGCAAATCCGGGTTCTCGCTCTCGATTTTATCCGCAATTTTTTTGACCGACGTCGTTTTTGAATCGGCCCACCACAAAGCAATCAGCGCCGCAAAAATAACGCCGACTGCGACGGTGATGACAGCCGGCCACGACCAAAAATTCTCCAGCTTCGCGAGAACGAAAAGCACCGCTGCAATCGCCGATCCGATCAGTAAAACGGCAGCGAGTGCTTTGCGCCGCCGCAATGCTGCCTCAGCAGAAATGAGCGGGCGAAGTTTTTGATCGAGGACGTTATGGATCATGGGAATTGGAGGAATCGGGTTTCAGGAGCTGCAGATTCTTTACAATTAAACGAATCAACAGGGTCTGTTTGATGAACCAACCCTGTTGGTTCGTTAAAATGTGTATTTGTAAAAATTGTCATCATCCAGCGAAGGCGGCGCCCTCCGGTTCGGCGACACCCGTTCGGCGTCGTCCGGCTAACCAGGTTTCGATGAGTAGGACGATTAAAATTGCGAGGACGATCCATTTCCAAACTTTCTGACGCTTCTCTTTTTCTTTGGCTTCGAGGCGTTGTTTCTGTTTTTTGATTTCTTCTTGTGTCGCGCCAGCAAGTGCGGCGGCGGCTTCTGGATCTTCGGCAGTTTCCGCTTCGATATTCACACCGAGATCTCCCAGCGCGACAACAGGATCAACCGGTTCGATGCGGCTTTCTGCGGGTGTTAAATTGACGGCGAATATCCGCTCTTCGCCGACCGTCGAAGTCGCCACTGTGTAAAAGCCAGGTTCGTTGGTGTCGGCAAAAACAGTTGATCCGCTTTCCAATGAAACCGTGTCGCCAGTCGGAAGTTTCACCGTTTTTGCATCGCGAATCCCCGCGAGCGGAATTGGATTTCCGACATAGAGTGGCCTTGCTTCTGTCGCGGAATAGCCAGCCTGAGCAAACATTGCGTAAATCAGCGGGACAAATTTCGAAGAGAGAGCGAGTTGGCTTTCCTGAGGCTCCCAGCCGGACGTGAATACGAACAGTCGTCCGTTTGCTTCGCCGCGATTTATCTCCAGCCAAGCCGGATCTCCACTATCAAAATCAGCCAGCTGCTTCACCGTTTCACTGTCCTCTGGAATCGTCAGTGAACGGTGTTTCCACGTGTGGACTTTGGTGAAATCCCGAACTTTTGCCTTTGCAAACGGAGCTAAAACCGGATGTTCAAAATCAAGCGATGAAAGCATCGCGTAGTTGGAAACGTCGGCTTCTGCCAATCTCAAATCATCGCGTCCGGAAAGCGCCGAAAGGGATTCCGCTTTCGCGCCTTCGCCAGTGATTGCGATTGCCATGCCGCCGTCTTCTACAAATTTACCCACACTGCGGGTAATCGCTTCGGGTGTGTTTTCGGAAAGCTGCACGACGACCACGTTCGCGGTTTTTAGGGTATCTGGTTTGAAGTCTTCGTATTTCACACCATCGACCGCCGGGTCGATTGCTTTGGTTCGATTCATCGCCCGGGCGAGATAGAAATAGGAAGAACCGACGTCGTTCCGTTTTGGATCCTCGCCGATGAATAGAATTTGAATCAAACGCGGTTGCGTCCGCGCGATGTAAACTTTGTTGTCGAACGAATGCGCATCGCCCGAAATTTCGAGAACGGCGTCTTCTGATTCGGATTCACGTGGAGGCACCGCAACCACTCGGCTTGCGCCGGGAGAAAGGATTCCTTCAGCAATGTTTCCATCTTTTTCGCCCGCCCATTTTAGCTGATAACTTTCGCCTTCGGAATCCGGGGAGTTCGACAATCGAACGCGCCGTGTCACGGGTCCTGCTTTTTGGCTGTCCTGTGTGATCGAAGCCGCGACCAGATTGGCGGTCATATTTCCGGGTTTTTTGGGGGCAACCGAAAGACAGCGAACTGAAACATCTTCCGGCCAAGCATATTGGGCCAACGCATCGCGCTCCGCACCGTCTTGAAAATCGCTGATCACGACAACTTCACGTTTAGCAAAGGCATCTTTGCCTTCGCTCGACTCGCTGCTGGTTTCGTCGGCGAGTTCAGAAATAGCCGTTCCCAAATCGGTTGAACTCCAGCCCGGTTTGGAATCGGCAAGCAAGGTGGTGAGTTCGGCTTTCCTCGCAGGCCCTGTCCAGCCAACTGTATTTTCCGAATCCGTCACGGTTTCCAATTGCTGCCCAAAAACAGAAACAGAAACAGAATCGTCAGCTCCCGTTTTAGAAATCGTTTCGTTCGCAAGTTCGACGGCTTCTTCCCAAAGGCCATCCCGTTGCATCGAGGCACTGCGATCGATCAAAATTGCAGTCCGAGTTCCGGTTCCGCCATCACCGAGAAATGTGCTCGATTTGAAATACGGCCGGCAAAAAATCAGAGCCAACAGCAGCAGCGCCAAACAACGCAGGGCCAGTAAAATCCAGCGATCCACTTTGGTCCGCCGCGTGAGTTGTTCCGGAGACTTTTCCAAGAACATCAGGGAGCTAAACTCCATGTGTTCCTTCGGCGGCCGCCGTCTCAGGTGGAATAGAATTGGAACCGCGAGGGCGGCTGCACCAAGAAAATAAAGCGGAAAGAGAAAACTCACGGTTACAAGAATGCCACGTTTGGCCGTGATGAACAGGCTATTTTCGTGTCACGATTGGGCTATTGAGTAGATTTTACGTTGGCTCCCAAACAGGTGTCGCCGAAAGGATGTCGCGTACAAATTCGCCCGGTAATACCGCGAAAATTGGAATTTTGATATTCCACCGTTTTGCCTCGGCTTGAATCGTTTCCCGAATTTGTTCGTGGTTATAGCGACACGAAAAATGACCGAGTATTAGCACTTTGAGATTCGGCATTTCAGAAGCCATTTTGATGACATCAGGAACGGACGAGTGGCGGGCCTCCTGCTTTCGACTCGTCAGGTCTTTCTCGTTCAGAAAAGTCGCTTCATGAATCAAGACTTCCGGATTCTTCCAATATTTTGCGTTCTCGATCGGCGTATCCGCTGAATAGGTGAGGATCGTGCTGCGAACGATATCGACAATTTCGTCGACGGGGCGTTCCTTCCGCAGCCTGCCGATTTCAGGGCCTGACAGGGAGGAGAATTCGGACTTCAACTTTTGAGTATCGCAATAAACGGAATAGCTCAGACTCTTGTGCTGACCCTGCGAAGTTTCACTCCGCGGAATGTGGCGATTTGGATAGGCTTCGAGGAAAGTATTAGGCTTCAACTGCTGGACATGCCCGTTTTCGATTCCCTGCCATTTGGTATTTCCTGCGACATGGGGATCGAACTGATCCGTAAACTTTTTAATCGCAGGAAACGATCCAGAGTCTTTTGGGTAAAGCACAAGCGGACGATTGCTAGTCGAGTTCAGCGGCAAGAATTGGAACAATCCTGACAGGTGATCACGATCCGCATGACTGCAGGCAATCGTCTTTATTTTGAGACCTTTTTGCTGAAGCGTCGCAGCAGCTCCATCGCCGCAATCAAACAGCAAGCCTATCGGTTCGATCGCCCAGCAGGTCGAGTAGAGAGCCGTTGAATGGCCGCTGACTCTTAGATTCATTCTCACCCATCTTTCCGCTTCAACTGCGGGAACAGCACCACATCGCGAATCGAGTCCGCGCCAGTCAGCATCATGACAAGGCGATCGATACCGATTCCAATACCACCAGCTGACGGCATGCCGTATTCCAGTGCGAGAAGGAAATCTTCGTCGACTTTTTGAGTCTCTTCTCCAGCCTGATCTTCGAGGCGGGCGCGTTGCACGTCGGGATCGTTCAGCTCGGAGTAACCGGGTGAAATCTCGGCGCCGTTGATGATCAATTCGTAAACGTCGACGACGGAATCATCGGACGTGTTCTGCTTCGCGAGTGGCACGAGTTCTTTGGAAACGTGGGTCACGTAGATCGGATCGATACACTTTTCTTCGACGAGTTTTTCGAAAACCTGCTGAGTGACTTCGTAGTCTTCCATTCCGGCTGATGTTTCGACTTTTAGGTCGTTTTTGCAGCGAGCAACCCGCTCTTCCAGCGTGATGTCGAACCAGTCGTCGCCGGCAACTTCTTTGATCAAATCGTTGTAGGCAGCGCGTTTCCACGGGCGGCTCAAGTTGATCGTCTTGGTCACTTCGCCTTCAGCATTTTTGTGATCAATCTTCAAACCGCCGCAATATTTCTCAGCAAGCGTGCAAATCATGTCTTCGACGAGATCGGCCATTTGCTCGAAATCTGCGTAGGCCCAATACGCTTCCAGCATCGTGAATTCTGGATTGTGACGACGGCTGATGCCTTCGTTTCGGAAGCTGCGATTCAGTTCAAAAACTTTGTCGAATCCGCCAATGAGAAGTCGCTTGAGGTAAAGCTCGGGCGCGATTCGAAGATACATATCCATGCTCAACGCGTTGTGGCGCGTCTCAAAAGGCTGGGCTGCAGCGCCGCCGGGAACATCCTGGAGCATTGGGGTTTCCACTTCGAGAAAGCCGCGATCGCCGAGATAACGACGAATTTCGGAAACCATCGCGCAACGCTTTTTGAAAACATCACGGCTCTGCTCGTTCGCGATGAGATCGAGATAACGCTGACGGTATTTGATCTGAGGATCCACCACGCCGCTGAACTTATTCGGCATGGGGCGAAGCGATTTCGAAATCACGGTGATCGTTTTCGCTTTCACAGTCGGTTCGCCGGTCCGCGTCGTAAACGTTTCGCCTTCGACGCCGGCCCAGTCACCGACTTCGAGCTGCTTGTAAATTTCCCACTGCTCATCGCCGAGTTCGCCTTTGTTCACAAAAGACTGAATTCCGCCATCGATGTTGGAAAGCTCGATGAAATTACTTTTGCCCATATCGCGCAGCGCAGTGATGCGGCCGGCGATTTTCACCTGCATTTCTTCTTCGAAATTGTCCCGCAACTCAGCCGGGGAGTGCGTGGTTTCAAACTTCGCCCCAAACGGATCGACGCCCAGCTCGCGCAGCTTGTTCAGCTTTTCGCGGCGGAATTTCAGCAATTCGTTAAGATCTTCTTCTTGCGGGATTTCGTCAGACATGAGATGTGCTTTTTTAAATGTCCGCCAGCATGATCGAAGCGAGCGAAAAATCAACCGTCACCCGCGCCCAAATTGCCGATAGCATTTGGCTGGATGGTCGTCTCGCGATTTGGCATGAAACGTCGAACTGGCTGGCGTTGAGTGATGTTCACTACGGTTACGAGCTTTCGCGAAAGGCAATCGGTGGTTTGTGGCCAAATTGGGGAATGGCAGCGATCGAGGAACGGCTGGGTGAAATGATTGATGAATATGCGCCCGAAAAGCTAATTCTCGTCGGCGATATTATCGATTCCAGCTTCGTCGGCATGGAGGGGATTCAATTTCTCGAGAAAATCATCGAGCGCACGCCGGGCGAGGTCATTTTTGTGGAAGGGAATCACGACCGGGGCACGATCAAAGCCAAATTCGACTGGGTTCCGCAGTTTGATATTGACGGATTTCTATTTCATCATGGTCATCAGCCGACGCCTTTGGGAGATTATAAAACGGAGGTTGTGGGACATTTTCATCCGTCGGTGAATCTTCGCGATGGAGCGGGGATGTCGCTGCGAATTCCATCGCTGGTTCAGGAGAGCTACAAAAATCAGGCGGACCGCTGGGTACTGCCGGCCTTTTCCCCGTGGGCCGGAGGTGGACGATTTAAAATCGCGGAAGGTTGCGAAAGTGCTCGGCAATGGGTTGCGAGCACGACGCGAGTTTTTGAACTTCACGATCCAACCCTTTTGGATCGTTGAACAGACCTTAGTAGTTCGTAACAGAAGCATCTTGCGATTGCCGTTCCGGCCGTCTCCAGACCGCTGGACAAGCCAGCTTTTGTCTCTGTTGGTTCGTAAAAACTACTTTGCCGCCTTCCTAGCTTCGTTCACTCCATCAATTGATTTGAGAATGTTTGTCTGCCAGGTGCCTTGCAATTTCTCAGGCTTTGCTCGATTCAAAGTGCTGAGCGCTTCATCAAATTCACCTCGCGCTGTTAGGATGCGGGCGATTCCCTGAAGGGCGTTAAACTGATCGGCTCCACCAATGCTTTCATCTCCTTCGACGATTTCTTTGTAGGCACTCAGCGCTCCAGCGGCGTCATCTAGATTGCGCTCCCGGTTCTGAGCAAGCGCTAGCCAAGCTGAATCGAGGGCGCGGGGATCGGCAATCCATGGAAGTGCCTTAGTCAGATCTGATTCAGCGCTTTCTCCGTCTTTTAGAATGAAAAAAGCCCGTCCACGAGTGCGGTAAGCAACTCCGCGTTGCCAGAACGGCCACTTGGAAAGGTCCTCGTCGCCAAATTCTGAAATCACATCCGGTGCTTTGGACTGAATGAGCAGGTGTTGCATCTGCGCGGTTTTCTTTACGGCTTCAAGTGGAATTCTTTCAACAATCGGCCCTGCTTCTTTTCGAAGATGTATTGCGGCCTGTTCAAGAGCGGCTGATTTTTGGAAATCGTTGATGTCGTCGCTTTCTGCCAGAGCGAGAAACGCGTCGGCCTTGCGTGATTTCACTGCTTTGCGGTAGTCGAGTACGAAATCAGTCACCTCCGGATCAAATTCGAACGCTTGGGATTTGCCTGAATAGAACTGGGCAAACTTCATCGGTTCGTGGAAGCCTTTCGTGCCGGTTGGTGACAGCGCACTGAGCTCCTGACCGTCATTGCGAATCCGTTGCCGACAGATATTGATATGCCACGGCAGGCTTGGGGTGGGCTTTCGGCCGATCACTTGATGCAGGGGATCATTTTCGTCCTGAGTAACCGGAATTCGAATCTCTACGATCCAGTAATCGTCTTCGATGCTGGTAGCGACTTCAGCTTTCGAATTCCAACGTAGGCTGCCACCTTTGGAAGCCTCTCGATCAAGATCGACCACTTGTCCGTCGGGGCTGATGGCGATTTGATAATAGGAGTGGGTTTCAGTGGCGATTTGAATTTCGATAACATCGCCATTCCACACGGCCGTGTCGTCGTCGCGAGTTGCTGCATTGACTGGACGCTCGCCGGGATTTTCATCGCAGCGAATAGCGAAGTAGACGCCGTTGCGATCGCATCCTGATTTGAATGACGTCCCAAATGTCGGGATCTTTCCCGTTTGTAATTCATACAATCGTCCCGTTGCGGCAACGGCGCATTTTTGCCAGTAGGCGTCATCGAGTTTGCCATCAATCTTGATGTCGTAGGCATCTCCCACCATGCGAACTTTCGGAACCGGCCCCCGTTTTTGGCCCAGTTGCCCGGCTTTCATTCGAAGCCCGTTGAGAAAGTCATCGATCAACGCAAGACGCTGGCCGACGACACTCGAGGCGTCTGCTTTTGCCTGAGCATTTGCGAAAAGTTCCAGCGCCTTGTCGGCGATCGCCTTCTCGCCCTCCATCGCTTTCCAATTCTCCTCGCAGTAGGTGAAAAAGGCCCGCATTTCCTTTTCGGCCGGACCGTAAAAGAGCCTGCAGTATTCGTGAAACATGGCATCACCCGTTCCTTCCTTTCCACTCCAATAACTGCGGGCCGTGAAGTAAACCATGAAGTGATTGAACCCGACATTGGTGTCGAAGTTTTTTCCGGCGGACAGCCAGATATCTTCGCCCATGGAGATTCCTTTGGTGGCGTCGACTGTCGAGGTGAGAGCGCGCGGGGCGAATGAAGGCAAATACCATCCCCGATCCGTGAAGGGATAGTTTTCGAAAATCATCAAAGGGTTGTCAGTCTTTTTGGCCCATCCTGCGCGCAGGGCTTCCGGGGACACTTCGCCTTCGCCTTTGTAGCCTGCTTTATTGATCGGGCGCCGTCCGCCAACGATGCAAACGACAACATTTGGCTCAAGCTTGTCGATGTTTTCAGGCGGCAGTGTGTAGACTCCGTAACCGCCATTTATAACCTTCGCCTCTGGGTGTGTTTTCGCGATCTCTTTGGCGACCCGGTTGGTGAAATCCCAAATGTGATTACTCAGCTTGCCCCGCTCGTGTCGCTCAGGCGAGTCCTTGCCCTCACATTTTTCGCACTGGCAAATTGCGGTGTAGCCATCGGGCGGCATCATCGAGACCGTTTCAAAATCGTAGGTATCAAGCAGGACGCGCGCGTAGCGAACAGTTTCCTGAAACAGGCCATCGTCAGAATAACAGAGCTGACATTTGGAATTCCCCGGCTTGAAATCACGTTTCCCGCCATATAGAGCAAACCACTCGGGATGTTTCGCAAAGGCATCCGCGTTGTTGGTCATGCTGGACATTCCATGAGCCACCTGGATTCGTTCGTCATTGCGGGTTCCGAGACGCATCGCCCAATACGAAAGATCGTGACCAGACGTGCTGAAGCGGAAATTGAATTGTCGCAGTGGGAAATCCGGCTGAACCGTTTTGTCGATTTCGGGCAGCGGAATGGATTCCATCGAAGGAAGCACTTCACCCAGATCACCCGGCAAATACCACCGGGCTCCCAACTTCCGGAGAAAGCCACAAACCGCATTGAAACTGCCGCGTTCATCCAGTCCCCAGATGTCGAGCGTTTCCTTCGGGGCGGTCGTAGCTCCGTCAGCCTTTCCTGTCTCACCCGGCAATCGCAGCCGGTTTTTGTAAAGCCCCCGAGATGGCATGCCGTAGGGAGCACCAATGATCTTCTCCCACTCCGCTTGCGCTCGCGGGATGTCGCCGTTGTTACGGGCAAAGGGATGTTTCGGCTCGAAGTCCTGGTCGTCCCCGATCAACGCTAACCAGTTCGGACCCGTGGCAATGCGATAAGCCCCCGCTTTCAATCCATCTGCCTTTACAGGATTGTCAGGGCTGGCCCCGATGAAGACATTTACTGCGCTGTCGGATGCTTGCGTGACGATAGGCAGTCGGGCGCTACTGATTTTTTCAACCTGCGATCGAAACTCCGCCGCCGCGACTCGTTGCATGCGCGTGGGAGTTTCTGAAATGACAATCACCGCCGTGGGCGCGCCATTTTTTACAATGAATGGTTCGGCAGAATAGCTGGTAAAAGAAACAGTGAAAAACAGAAGGAGAATTGCAAGTCGTCGGGTTGCCATGCTTAAGAATTGAGCAAGGCCTCCTCACAGGCGAGTCTAAATTGTCGCGAATTGCGCCAATTTAGCTGCTGATCCAACCGTGATGGATCTTGCAACCGGCACCGCGTTGGATCGGAATTTTGCTCCGCCGGATCAGTGGGCTTTTTCCTTCAGCAACTGAGGGAATTTCTTCTGAAATTTCTTCAAGCGGGGAATTGAGACTCCCTGGATGTAGCCATTTTCAGGATGAAGGCGCTCGTAGTTCTGGTGGTAATCTTCGCCAAGCCAGAATTTCTCGAAAGGCATGACTTCAGCGGCGACGTTGCCTTCGCCAATTTCTTTTTCGATCGCGGCAATTTTGTCTTCGATGATCTTTTTCTGCTCTGCGTTTTGATAGAATAGAATCGAGCGATATTGTGAACCATTGTCAGGGCCTTGGCCGTTCACTTGCTCGATATTTTGCGAACCAAAATACACATCTACCAACGTTGCGAAGCTCACAACTTTGGGATCGTAGATGATCTCGACGGCTTCAGCATGGCCGGTTTTGCCCGTGTTGCTTGATTCGTAGGTCGGGTTCTTCGTGTGACCACCCGCATACCCTGAAATGGAGTCGTCGACGCCTTTCACACTTTCGTAAACTGCTTCAACACACCAGAAACAACCGCTGGCGAAGTAAGCGTAGGCTTTGCCGTCTTTCATTGGAACTTCAACGGGAGCCTTGGTTTCGGCTTTTTCGTCAGGTTTTGCCGGCGTTGGCTTTTTGTCATCAGCCTGGCAAGCAGGGAGCAGCATGAGCGATGCGGCAGCGGTCAGAAGGAAGGTGGCTTTCTTTTTCATGGTAGGTCGGAGATTTTTGCTATCAGTCGCTTGGGGTAAGAGTTCCTTTCTTTCAAATACAAATCAACTCCCGTGAATATCGTGAAACGGTTGTGGTGTTACAAAATTGGAGCGTCGATTCTTGCGACGAATCGGCTGTTTTGAGTTATTCATCAGAGTATGGCCTGTGTTTTCCGAATTTTACTAACTTTGCTGCTTTTTTCCGGTGCTGCGAATGCAGCCGCGCCGAAGGTGTTTTCTGAAGTGCGTCAGGCAATCGAAGATGCCAAAAAAGGCGAGAAGCTCATTGTTTTCATGCTGGTGGATGTGCGGGGCTTTCGTGAAGAGGGGGAGGCGTTGGAGGAATTGATTCTTGATGAGCTCAAGAAGCGGGGAGATGAGTTTGTGGTGGTCCGTTGCAATGCGAATAACGAGGCGCATGTGAAAATGTTCACGGATCGATTCAAAAAAGATCTCACAAAAGCGCCTATCGCCGTGGTTTCGAACGCGAAAGGTGAGGAAATCACCGGTTGTTATGGAGTGGATGGTTCGATGTATGAGAAAATGCTGACGTTATCCCGAATCAAAGGGGGGAAAGTCACGGACGAAAAAGAGCTGGTCGAGCTTCGGGTGGGACTGCTTGAGGGCGATAGCGAAGCCAAGCTCGTGGAGAGTATTTTCGGCGTGATGCTGGAAGATTTGAAAGGGAAGAAGGTCTTGCTCAGCGAGGTGCGTGATTGGACTTACAAAAAAGGCGGCGGATTTCGGGCTGCGTTGCTCGCCGGCCGAGGTGAAACGGGACTTTTTATCGACGCCAAAGGCGAAGAGATCGAAGCGAAATTCGCCGAACTTTCCGAGCCGGATATCGAGTTTTTGAAAACGATCCTGAGGTTTGAAGAGACTGAAACGAAGGAAGAGAACAACCCGAAGAAAATAAAGAAGTGATGTCGCGAGGTTGCGCTCAGTATTTCACACCAGTAAGTGCGGCCCACGCATACCATTTTTTCGACATTTGGGCGACCTTGCTCGCCTGTTTTTCAGCAACATTGTTGGTCTCAGTTCGATCCAACCCTAGGTTGTAAAGTTCCCAACCATTTTTGGGGCTTTCCCAAACGAGTTTCCAAACTCCTTCGCGGATGGCCCGTTTTTTCGACCAGAACCAGAATAGCGGGGCAGGGCGTTTGATCGCCGCTTCTTCTCCGGTCAAAACCGGCACCAAACTGATTCCTTCCGGCCTGAGAAGGGGCTTCCCGTCATTCGACATCGGGAATTTACCATCGGCGACATCGAGAAAAGTGGGCATGAAATCGATGATGTGACCGACCTGATCCGTTTTTGAACCGGCTTTGATTTTCCCAGGCCAGCGAATGACAAATGGCGAGGCGACACCGCCTTCGTGAGTGTGCGATTTGTAGCGAGCGAACGGCGCATTCTGCGCGTAGGCCCAGTTTGGCCCAACATGACTGTACCAGTCTTTTGGTCCGGGACGATGTTCGGTATTTCCTGCGCCGCCGGGCGTTTCCGCACAGGCTCCGTTGTCCGAGAGAAACATGATGATTGTGTTGTCGGCGATTTTTAAATCATCGAGCGTTGTAAGAACCCGACCGATGTTTTGGTCCATGTTGTCGACCATGGCGGCGTAGGTTTCCATCCGCAGGCTCTCCCATTCGGTGTCCTCATTTTTGCCTTCGGCGAACGGTTTGTTGTTTGGATTTAGCCCCGGATCTGGAAACAACTTTGGATCGATCAAACCCATTTCGACTTGGCGATCATATCGACTTTTACGAAGTGCATCCCAACCGGCGTCGTATTTGCCTTTATATTTAGCGATATCCTCCGGTTTGGCGTGGAGTGGGTAATGGGGAGCGGTGTATGGGAGGTAGTGGAAAAACGGCTTCTTGGTCGCCGATTGCTTTGTGATGGTTTCGATCGCGTGATCGGTGAAAGCGTTCGACGTGAAGAAATCGTCAGGGAATTCCGTGATTCGTTCGTCGTTTTGCCCAAAAAAGCGGACTTTGCCGCCTTTGAATTTTGGATCAGGCTGGTTGGGATCAAAGAAGTTGCAGCAGCCGTCCCATAATCCGTAGCTGGCCTCGAAGCCTCGATCGAATGGGCGGTGAGGCGCTTTGGAACCGTTGTGCCATTTGCCGCTCAGGCCGGTTTGGTATCCCGCGAGTTTCAGGGCTTCGCCAAGCGTCAGCATGTTTTCGTTGAGAAGTTCAATGCCCTTGCCGCCATTTCGTGGGTAAAGCCCTGTCAGCAGACTGGCGCGCGTCGTGGTGCATTTGGCGTTGTTGTAAAAATTCGTGAACTGCATTCCTTCGCTGCAGATCCGGTCGATATTTGGCGTCGAGATTTCGCTGCCGTAGCAGCCGATGTCCGACCAGCCCATGTCATCCGCCATGATCAGGATGATATTTGGCTGGTCTGCCGCCCGCGAGGTGAGGGCGGTCGTGAAGAAAATGATGAGAGCGAGAAATCGAATCATGGTGAGCCGATTTTAGAGGGAGAATTTCAATGAGGGAATCGCAAAATATCCGCGATCCAGCGAGGCAGTGGATTTCGCATTTTACGAATCAACTCTATTGGTTCAACGAACAGACCCTGTTGGATCGTGGAAGAGGATTAATCACCCTAACATTTCATCCACTTTCTCCAGAATCTCCTCAATGGGCCAGAGTCGGCCGATGCCTTCATAACCGCAGGCGAGCATGCCTTCTTCGGGGCCAATGAATTCGACGTTCCGCTCTCTTAACGTCACGACGTTTTTTTGAGTCGCCGGATGCTGCCACATTTTCCCGTTCATGGCTGGCGCTATTAAGATAGGGGCGAGTGTTGCGAGGTGAATTGCGGAAAGGGTGTCGTCCGAGAGTCCGAGGGCGAATTTTGCAACCACGTTGGCGGTGCAGGGAGCTACGAGAATCAGATCGGCGTCATCAGCGAGCTGAATGTGGCCCGGGTGCCAGCTTTGTTTTTCGTCGTATAAACTTGTGGTCACCGGATTTTTCGAAAGCACCTGCAAGGTTAGTGGCGTGATGAATTCCGTCGCGTCCTTCGTCATGACGACATGGACGGAGTGACCGCGTTTGGTCAATTGACTGGCCAGATCAGCGGCTTTGTAAGCTGCGATCGATCCGGTGATGCCGAGGACGATGTTTTTTCCGATGGGTGGTTTTTCTGACACGTCCCCAGTCTAAACGCACAGAGCCGGTTCGGCAAAGTGAATCCCGATCTCAGCCACGGCCAATAATTAGCTTTGCGAACTTGTTTTGCTCGGCAGGTTTCCCGCCTGCGGCACTCAGGATTGGACGATAAAGGGAATTCAGAAACGGATATTCAACGAAGTAGTAGCGAGTTATTCCTTCTTCACTTGGTCTTTTCTGCCAGGCTCTCCACTCGGGAGTTTGTGCACGGGGAATAAAGGTTTTTGAAGTCAGGAAACGGTTTCCTCCAAGAGGATCTTCAATCCGCGCCACAAAAGCAAGTCGAGCCAAGTAAACTAATGTCGCCAAAACGAAAATAACTAGCGCAGTCCCGCA
>ERZ887942.416-NODE-416-length-35781-cov-19.672591_pt1 | contig 35781 bp, 30 predicted proteins | sample MGYA00521099_ERZ887942 | MGnify/ENA primary metagenome ERZ887942 (study PRJEB32303, sample SAMEA104408605) | aquatic metagenome | biome: Brackish water; feature: Pelagic; material: water | place: Baltic Sea | collected 2014-06-07T06:48:00 | depth 16,251 m ...
CTAGGAGACCCTGAACCGGAGGGCTCTGCGCCCGGCCCAAATTCAGGCCTCCACTTCGATATACTTGCTGCGATGGACCCAGACGCTCTGCACCAGTCCCAGCAGAAACATGCAAATCACCACAAAGGTTCCCGAGTAACTCACCAAGGGCAGTGGAATTCCCGTGATCGGGGTCAGCAAAATGCACATCCCGATGCTCTCAAACATGTGGGCGAAAAAAAGGCCCACCACCCCCCCGACAATAATTCGTCCGGCAAGATCACGACTATAAAAGGCAATAAAGAGACATTGGATGAGCAACAGCGCGAAAGCGGTCACCAATAGCAAGGCACCTCGAAATCCCTGCTCCTCCGCGATGACCGCAAAAATGTAGTCGTTATGCGCGGTCTTCCACGGAATGTATTTCTTGTCGTGCAGCGACCCCCGTTCATCGGTTGCCCCCCATCCCAAGCCCTTCCAGCCCGCCTTCCCAACTGCAGTGGAAACCCAGTAAGGGGCCCAGTTTTTATCCGTTTTCTCAACGACCCCGGTATCCACCGATTCCAAATACATCTCGATTCGCTCGGTGCCCCGTTCCGAGATGGAAGGAAGGACAATGAAATAGGCGATGGGCGTCATCCCAACCGCGATTCCGGTCAGAAAAATTAGATACCGCCAGGGGATTCCACTCACCAAAATCGCAACAATGGCAACAGGAACCCAGACCAATGCGGATCCCATATCGCCCAGCTTTACCACGAGCAAAAAGGGAATGCCCGTGAGCGTAGCGATCAAAAGCACCCTGAAAAACGGTTCCCCAAAGAAGCGGTGAATCTTCGGCAGGTCTTGGGCCAAAGTTGCGATTGCAATGATTCCTGCCGCGATTGCGACCTGCGCTGGCTGGAAACTGATCGGCCCAAACTGAAGACGGTGAATTTCATCATCCGCGCCCATCGCTTTCAAGGTCAGGGCCAGGCCAATGACATACATCGGCACTCCCAGCCATCGCACCCAGCGGTAATCAATCAGAGCCGATGCAAAATACACGATGGTTCCCAGCCCCATCCACATCTTGTGACGACCCGCAAAAAACTCCCCACCTGACATTCCATCCGGGCCCGGCAGATGGCGCGCCGCACTTTCGATCGCAAATACCCCAAAAACAAGCAGCCCGTACATCGTCAGTACGAGAACCCAGTTCATTCCAAGAATTTTACGAAAAAGCGGGGTCATTTGTCTTCGGCGAACGGACTCTAACCAGTGAAAACGAACTGGAACACTCTAAAAACTCAAGCTTCCCAGGATTTTCAGGAAAACAATCCCATCAGTTCCTCTTCTTCTAATCCGGGAACAAGCGCACCGCCTCCATCGAGCACCGCTTCCATCATTTTCTTTTTCTCCTCCTGCAGGGCCAAAATCTTCTCTTCGACAGTCCCACGCGTGATCAGCTTGTAGCTGGTGACCACGTTTTTCTGCCCGATCCGGTGGGCCCGGTCGGTCGCCTGCGCTTCCACTGCCGGATTCCACCACGGATCAAGATGAATGACCGTGTCCGCAGCCGTCAAATTGAGTCCAACGCCCCCTGCCTTCAGCGAGATCAGAAAAACCGGCGCATCTCCCTCCTGGAATCGTTCCACAACTTCGCCACGCTTTTTGGTGGATCCATCCAGATAACAATAATCCCATTTGTTTCCGAGGAGAATGGGAACAACCCCCTGCAGAAGTTGCACAAACTGGCTGAAGATGAGAACCCGATGCCCTCCGGCCACCGCTTCGGTGAGCAACTGCTCGAGTTCGTCGAGTTTCACCCCGGCGTCCTTATCTTCGATTTTCAAACCCGGCAGAAGCCGAAGATCGCAACAAGCCTGGCGAAGCCGCAACAAGGCGGTGAGGGCAACCATGCGCTTCCGACCATCATCAGCCGCTTCAACCTGCGCGCGACTTTCCCGAAGGAGCTGGCGGTAGATCGTTTGTTGTTTCGGAGCGAGTTCACAATAGCGAACCTGCTCAATCCGATCAGGAAGATCCTTGGCGACCTCTTTCTTCAGGCGGCGAAGCACAACCGGCTTGAGGCGTCGGGCCAAACGACGGGCCAGGGCCGGATCACCGCCCTTTCGAAGCGGCTTTTCAAATCGCTCCATAAACGCCTTTCGCGGACCAAGATACCCCGGAAGCGAAAACTGCATGATGGACCAAAGATCCTGAAGTGAGTTCTCAACCGGGGTTCCCGAGAGCGCAAAGCGATGAGTCGCCTTAAGCCGATGAGCCGCAATTGAAATTTGAGCCTCGGGATTCTTGATCTGCTGGGCCTCATCCAGCACTGCAATATCGAACTCCCGGGCCTGAAATTTTTCGGCGTCAATTCGTAAAATTGCGTAGCTCGTAATGACCAGATCAGCCTCTGGAATTTCACCCCGTTTCCCTCCAACATGTTGTGCCACGGTGAGACCCGGCACCCACTTCCGGGCTTCCGCCGCCCAGTTGGACAAAAGCGATGACGGACAAACCACCAATGCCCGCCCTCCCTTTTTCTCAATAAAAGTGAGGGTTTGAAGGGTTTTCCCGAGGCCCATGTCATCAGCCAAAACACCTCCCATACCCAGCTCGCTGAGACGATACATCCAACGGACCCCCGTCGCCTGATAAGGGCGGAGTACTTCCGGCAGATCGAGAGCGACTTCGGCATCCTCCTCAATCGCCATTCCAAAATCGCGCGCGCTCGTCTTTAAAAAATCAGCCTGCCGGGCACTCACCTCAAAAACACCGGGCGCACTTTGCGTGGCCTCGGAATCAGTCAGGGTCTCATTGACCTCTTCGATAAAGTCCGAATCGATGACCGCGATCTTACCCCGGCCGAAAGCTTGCTCGGCACTTCCCATGCGAAGCATCCGTTGCACTTGATCGGAATTAAGTTCTTCACCTCCGGCATGAAATCGCGTCTCCACCGAAAACCAATCGCGCCCGGTTTCCGTCCACTCCCAGTCGGGTTTGACCGCCACCACCTGTTCGGCCGCCGTTTGGAATCGCTCCCCCTTCTCCACCCGCCACCGGGGGGGCAACTCGGAAAAGGCATGAAACTTAAGGATCTCTTCGCGTTCGCGCAGAACCATCCGCCCGCCCTTGGCCGGTCCATCGAAACCCCAGGCATGAAAAAAATCAATCACGGCATTTTCTTGCGAGAGGCTGGTGAGAACTCCCCCGATCAATTGAGGTTCGCCATTTTCACAAGAGGCCCTCTTTCCCTCGTATCGAAACTCCAGCCGGGCCTCGAGATGGCGAAGCGAGCCTTCCAGGGCAATGGTCACTTCGGGAACCCCTTCTTCGGGAAGAGATTTCCATAGCTCATCAGGCACCTCAAACCACTGTTCAAGCTTGCTCAAGGTGAATCGCGCCTCTGCCGCACTCACCCGCAGCCCCTGCCCGAGGACCGCCGAAAACTTCGCCGGCAACCCGGGGGCCAACGGATAAAACTCCGTTCCTTGTAAATCCCACGCCTGCAGATTCCCTCGCGCCACGATCACCCGCTCTCCTTTCAATCCAAGCGGCCGACGGGGTGCGCTGCCATGAATCACCGCAGCGTCCCTCTTGCCAAACTGCACCCGCGGATGTCCTACCAATCCTTCCAAAAGCTGAGTGAACTGCTCCCGGCCAAAGTTCACAATTCCCGGAGGTTCACCCGGAAAGACCTCCCGTAGAACCCGCCACAATTCCTCATCGTGGGAATCGACCTGATACATTCCCTCCGGAATCGCACTCAAAAGAACTTCATCGCCATTCACCACCCCACCGAAGCCGACCATCAACTGCCCCCGCTCCCACGATGGTTCCACCTTGAGCGGAAGCATCACCTGTAATTCCAGAGGTGTTCCATCCTCGGACAACTTCGGCCATTTGTCCTCCACTTGATCCGGGATCTCCACCGGTTTGTTTTGCGGGTCGATGACCTCCAACCCAATCGCCATGACGTGAGCGCAAACACGCCCATCCTGCCTCACCATTAAACAGGTGCAATGATTCTCCATGTGGGTACGGGAGATGATCTCCATGCTCACCCTCTTGGTCCTGCCGCTAACCCGCGTCTCGCCGGAAATAACGCCGTCTTTGTATTCGGCAGACTTCACGCCACCATCACGGTGAATGGCGCGCGCTTTTTTCATCTCGACGTGACCGCCCGCATCCATCAGGAGGTCGCGCGTCAATTCGAGGTGACTCATAAGACCGGCAGTCGAATCAAACCAGATTTGGAATCGTTGGAACAACGACAACCTCCATCCCGGCCTCCCGGGCACCAATAATTCCGGCCCGACCATCCTCAAAGACAACACACTCTTCGGGTGCCACTCCAAGCCGCAAAGCCGCCTCAAGAAAAATATCAGGAGCCGGCTTTCCATTCGCCACTTCACTGCAGGAAACAACCTCATCAAACCAATCCGAAATATTGAGCAATTGAAGAGTTTTCTCCACCACCTCACGTGAGCCTCCACTGGCCACCGCCATGGGAACCTTCCCCCGATTTTCTTCCGCAAAAACTGCCACCTCCTTGATCAAAGCAACTTTTCCCAGTTCCTTTAGAAAGTGCTTCTTCTTCGATCGCGCCACCAAATCGGGGTCGAGGTTGAGATTCTGCTCACCATTGATGATTTCCACAATATCCCGGGTAGGACGACCACCCATCGCATAAAAAACATCTTCGGGAAAAACGCCCGGAGCCCCGTTGTCTTCCAGAGCCCGGCACCACGCTCGAAAGTGAACAGGCATGGAGTCCACGAGGGTTCCATCAAGATCGAAAATCAGGGCTTTGTAGTCGGATGTCGGGAGTTTCAACTCAAATACGCTCATGGCCGCATGGCAGATGAAGCAAACCGGGGCACGTGACAAGCAGCAATCACGCGGGTGATAAAACCGCCATGATCTGATGATTTATTCACAGCGTCACCGTCTCATTTTCGTAGGTTTCGGAAGGCACTGTCCTCAATTCGCCAGAAGTATTTTCGACCAAAACCCTCCCCTTGATCACCACGCCATCTTCAAAGCGAACGGGACCGGTAACAGTGAGCTCCCGGGCATCTCGCAACGAAGGTTGACCGAGCCCATCGAGAGCATCGACCAGCTTGTATTCGGATGAAAAGTTGATCACCGGCGGATTCCCCTCGCGGGATGGCACCAGCTGCACACGTCCGTCATCGCTCACATCGTAAGCATCGGAACGAAGCGCAAAAAGATCGGTCGTTCCTTTCACAGGAGCAAAACGGGAACGCGGGACACTGACCGCCGCGGCACCCTCGAAGCACTCAATGGCCGACCCCATGGCCTGCTCCAATTGATAGATTGCGGTACTCGAAGGATCACGGGGATCCACGGTCTTGGCATTGCAAATGACCGGGAGTTCAAGAACCCCTCCGTTTTTGGTCATCACCTCTTTCAACTTCTTAAGGTTAACCCAGATGTTGTTGGTGTTAAAAAACTGATGACGATCGATGTCCTGGAAACTACCGAGATCTTCTTCAGGACATTGCGCGACCTCACGCAAAAGAAGTCGACCGTCTTCCTTCCGGGTAGCGAGATGCCCGCCCTTCTTGTCAGCCTCGGTGCGACGGGTCACTTCCATCAGGAAAGGCGCATCACCTTTTGCAAAGTAGGAAAGTAAGGTCGGATCAAGAACAGCACCCAAATTGTCACTATTGGAAATAAAGGCATACTGAACCCCATCGGCCAATAGACGATCCAACCAGCCACTGCCCTCAAGGGTTGGATAAACATCAGCATGCCCCGGTGGACACCATTCCAGATCGGGATTCGCCGGGTGACTCACAGGTTCCAGCGTGTCTCGCTCCAACTTGGGAGCCCAATTTTGCAAGAGCTCAAGATCTGCCGGATCACCGATTTCCGGAACCGCTTTCCTCAGATAATCCCGGGTATCGTCGCTGCTCGCATTGCTGTTCATCAGAAGGAAGCGAACATCGCCTCCGGTCTCCGCGCGAAGCGATAAAATTTGACGGGACATCAGGTCAAGAAAGGCCACGCCAGGGCGCACTTCCAAAAGACTCTTTACCTTTTCCAGCCCCATACTGGTGCCCAGACCGCCATTCAATTTGACGACAACCGTTTGAGCTAAAAGCGCCGGGTCAAAATCCGTCTCACTCGCAAGATCATCGTAGTCAGCCACCGATTCAGCAGGCGAAATCTCACGTTCAAAAACCTCCCCCTTGCTTCCACTGGCGATTAATTGCTGGGCTCTTAGGAAGGCCAGAATGGCAGAGTTCATCACTCCTTTTTCTTCCATCTTCTGGCGAATGCGATTGGCAACATCAGTCATAATTCTCTTTTGAGGATTTGGGGTCCCGGCTCTCATAACATTAAAAACCTCAAAGAAAATAAAAAAATGGCACGTTTTATGCTTACGGCTTTACTCAGTCGGAAAAAGCGGTATTTTTTCTTCGCAACGCCATGGCCGACGCTTCACTCCATCAGTCGCTCTCGCAGCAACAGACGCTCGCGCCTCAAATGCGCCAGAGCCTGGAGATTTTACAGGCAAACACCCTTGAGTTGAGCCAACTCCTCAATCAGGCCATGGAGATCAACCCTGTGCTCGAAGATGTCACCGAGCACGAATCACTCGATGAAATCACGGATGCCGAAAGGGAAGATTCGGAAAATTACGATGATTGGCAGGAGACTTACGATGACGATCTCCGGGATCTCGCCATCATGGAGCGTCGCAACCAAGGCGTGAGTCAAGATGCCGTGGAAGCAAGGGAACACTTTTACAATTCCATCGTCGCTCCCCTCACCCTGCAAGAACATCTGACCGAACAAATTCGCGAAAGCGGTCTCAATAAAGCGGATCAAGCCGACGCCGTGATCATTGTCGGAAACCTAACCGATCATGGCTACCTCGACGCTTCTCTTGAAGAACTGGCGACCCGCCTCCAAATCCCGCTTGATCGACTCGAGGACGCCCTGGCCACCATTCAGAATTTCGACCCGCCGGGCGTGGGTGCGGCCGACCTCAGGGAATGCCTTCTCCTCCAGCTCGACTACCTTGGCTTGGGAAACGGCCTGGAAGCAGAGATTGTCGATGAACACCTCAACGAGGTCGCTCGAAATCACTTCCCCCAACTTGCCAAGAAACTTCATCTGTCCCTGGACACGATCATCGAAGCCATTGAGCACATCAGAACTCTTGATCCTTCACCTGGCTCCCGCTTCCAAAACAACGGCAATCCCTACGTCCAACCTGATGTCGAAATCACCCGGGGAGACCACGGCGAATGGATCGCCTCTCTCACCGGGAGCTACCTTCCCCGTCTTCGCATCAACGACGAATACAAGGACCTCCTTTCGACCTCCGCCGACGATCGCAAGACGCGCAACTATCTCCGCAACCAGATCCGCGATGGTCGCGCCGTGATTCGCGCCATTGACCAACGACAGGAAACGATCCTCGCCATTGCTCGCGAGATCGTGGACCGCCAAACCCCCTTCCTTGAATTTGGCACCCGCCATCTCAAGCCGATGACCATGAACGACATCGCCGAAGTCATCGGAGTCCACCCCACCACAGTCTCCCGGGCCGTGGCCGGAAAATACATCAACTCTCCGCACGGGCTCATGGAGATGCGTAAATTCTTCGCCACCGGCTATCAGACATCCGATGGCAAGGACGTCTCCAACGAAGGCGTCCGCGAAGCCCTGCAGGACCTCATCAGCAACGAAGACAGTTCAAAACCGCTGTCAGATTCCAAGTTGGAAAAACTTCTCACGGGACAAGGAATCAAGGTCGCTCGCCGTACCGTCGCCAAGTATCGCGAACAACTCGGCATCCTTCCCTCACACTTACGCAAGAAATACTAGCGGACTCGCCCGGGAACGCTACCTTCGCGACATGACGAGCGACGACCTCCGCAACGCCCTTTCGAAAGTCAAATATCCCGGCTTCTCCCGGGACATCATTTCTTTCGGACTCGTAAAATCTTTCGAGATGAAAGAGGGCTCTGCTCATGTTCAAATTCAGGTTCAAACCAAGGATCCCAAGATTCCCCAAAAGCTCTTCCAGGACTGCCACAGTATCCTCGATCCCCTTCTTGGCGACCCCGCCAAAGTTAAGATCGAAATCGACGTCCAAAACCCCGCATCCACCGGAGAAGCTTCCACAGGGGGCACTTCAATCCCCGGGGTAAAACGAATCATCGCGGTTGGTTCCGGAAAAGGGGGCGTGGGCAAGTCCACCGTCTCCAGCAACCTCGCCATCGCCCTCTCGCAACAAGGCCTCAAAGTGGGCCTCCTCGACTGTGATCTCTACGGCCCCTCCGTCCCCCTCATGCTCGGTGTCAACAATCACCAGCCTCATGCCGATGACCAGGACCGCATCATCCCCATTGAAGCACACGGACTAAAGCTCATGTCGATGGGCTTCCTCCTGAGCGACAATTCCCCGGTCATTGTCCGCGGCCCTCTCGCCAACCGCTACACCCAGCAATTTCTTCAACAAGTCGCCTGGGGCGAGCTTGACGTCCTCGTTCTCGATCTCCCGCCCGGCACCGGAGACATCCAACTGACCCTGGTGCAAACAGTTTCACTCGATGGAGCTGTCATCGTCACCACCCCACAGGAAGTGGCCATGATCGATGCCCGCAAGGCCGTCTCGATGTTTGCCAAGGTCAACGTGCCCATCCTGGGTCTCATTGAAAACATGTCCTACTTCGAGTGCGATCACGGCGAGCGCTACCACCTCTTCGGACAAGGTGGCGCGGAGCGCGAATGCGAGAGGATCAAAGTCCCCCTTCTTGGAAGAATTCCCCTTGAACCGATCATCGGAAAACGATGTGACGGAGGAGAACCCATCGCCCTGCTCAGCCCATCGGAATCAAAGGCCTCTGCGGCCTTCCACGATGCCGCGCAAGCACTGATCGATCACGTTTCATAGGGTCATCGAATTGACCAGACAATCGGAATTCGATCAGCGAACCGGTAAAAAGAGGGATTCTCATTTCCCGGGAAGCGATTGAGGGGCGGCGTTATCACCTTCAAACGACCTCGAAAAGCGCGACTCGGGATCGAAGTCATCACAGCCACCGATACAACGGGCTCCCGTAACGATACCAATCTTGGAGGCGACGTTCCCCGCCACTTCCATCGGATCTACCTGGCGATAGCCTTCACCGGATCGCGATTCTTCCTTTGCAGCCCTCGAATCATTCTGCTAGTTCTCGGGTCACGTAAGTTATGAATAGAAGAAATTTCACCCAATTCGCCGGAGCCTCCATTCTGGGACTCGCCGGATCCACTGCTTTTGCCCAGGAAGTCGCGAAGGGAACTCCCTTCAAGGCCAAATTCGCCCCTTCCCCCGGCCAACTCTTCGGAGGGAAAGGACAGAAGCTTGGTTACGTGGATCAACTCAAACTCGCCTATGACCTCGGCTTCCGTGCCTGGGAAGACAATGGCCTCAACGGACAAAAAAACGACCTTCTGGAAAAGATCGCCGAGTTCATGAAGGACAAGAAGATGGCGTTCGGAGTCAGCGTCATCACCGGTGGCGCCGGAGCCATGTTCAACAAGCCCACCGATGAGCAAAAGGAGCGCGTCAAAAAGGACCTCGAGCGTGGCATTGAAGTCGCCAAGATCACCGGACAGACCAATATGACCATGATTCCCGGCGCTCGTGACAAGTCCATGACCCGTGAAGAGCAGATCAAGGCTTCCGTCGACAACATGAAGCTTTGTTGTGATTTCGTTGAAGAACACGGCATCATCATGGCGCAAGAACCTCTTTCTCACAACGTAAGTGGCGGTGAGCCCCTCATCCGCTCTTTTGAAGACGGCCACCTCCTTTGTAAACTCGTCAACCGGAAGTCCTGCAAGCTCCTCGCTGACTTCTACCACGAAGGACAAATCGGTAACGGCGACAAACTCATCGAGAACGCCAGGAAAACCTGGGACCAGGTGAGCTACGTCCAGTATGGCGCTTCCCCGGGCCGCAAGGAGCCCGGAACCGGAAACCTCGATTATGTCGCCGTGACCAAATTCCTTCGCAAGCAGGGATTCACCGGCATCATCGGCATGGAACATGGACAGAGCAAGAAGGGCCAGGAAGGCCTCGACGCACTCATGGCTGCCTACCGTAAAATCGACGCCTAGCCTCCCTGGTATTTTTCAAACCGCCTCGATCCACAGATCGGAGCGGTTTTCTCATTTCGTTCGCAAAGTTTCCGGATCCGGACTACTCCGTGAGGCGGTACTTGGATCGATACGCTTCAAGCTTCTCCTTTGCTTCCTTCTCGGCCTTCTTAAGCCCGTTCAGATCCTCATTCAACTTCGTGATGGCAGCCTCTTGTTCCTCAAGCTGCCTCTGCAAATCGGCAGCGGATACTTCAGGCGGATCAATCTTTGTCTCGGCCACTTTGGCCCGGAGCACGGTAATTTCAGCTTCCAGAGCTTCCAGCTCCTTCCCTTGCTTCTCGTATCGGATGATATCCTCTGGCTTCGTCTTTTCCTCACAAGAAGACAAACCAAAAATCGCAACCAAAGAAAGAACGGCCCGTGACATGTCCCGAGTGTGACTTTTACGACGCCTAAGTCAATGTCAGGCGATTTTCTGAACCGGGGTCCATTGACAAAGATCAATCCGTAGCAAAACTCCGAACATGACCTGGAACGAAAAATTTCTCGAACTTTTCCGCCGCTGCCTTTCCGCCTATCAGGGAGGAAATGATGACTTCATGAGCTACTACTCGGAAGGCGATCTCTCCTTTTTGGCCGGTATCGGCTGCAAACCACGTGAACTTTTCGATTTTGTCGAGGATCTGGCTGACGAAGGCGTTCCCGCCGAATCAACAGCTTTGCTCATCGCCTCGGTGCGCCGGGATTATTTCCTTGTGATTCAAAACAGGGAAACCAGCTCTGTGGAAGTGACGCGGCAGGACCTTCCTTCATTCGGCGAAGAATTCGACGACATCGCCTATCTCCCGCGCATCATCGCCAAAGCCACCGCCAAACTTCGGGGCGAACTTCATCCGGAAATCATGTTCAGTTGCGGAGGAGACCGAAAATTCCTTCGCGAAAACGGTGACATTCATCCCGCCGACTTTCTCCGCCACATCTGGTCAAGCGATGGCGACCCTCAAAAAATGGCTGACTTTGTCCGCCAATCCGGGTCATAGGGCGGTCTAACGGATTCCCAATCGCTTGAGATCTTCCAACTCATTCTTAAGCCGGCTGATTACGATGTATGAATCGGTGTTCTCGTCAGCGAGCGCTTGCGCCTTGTCCCGGTAAACTTCGGAGTATTTCATGGCTTTCGCCCGCCTCGCTGGATTATTCTCCTTGAACGCATTGGCCTCCCACTGGGAGGCCTTGGATTTCCACCCTTGCATCTGCCCAATCTTGATACGAATGACATCTTCTCGTTCAAAAATCTCAGCCTGCATATCCTTTATTTTCTGAAGAATCTCTTTTTTGCGATCCTCTTCCTTTCGTTCGGCCAATCCCTCTTTCCACTTTTTATACTTTTCGGCCCTTAAGACAGCATTCGCCTTAAGCTTTTCAGTGTAATTGTTGGCTTCTTCTTCGCTCATCTGGAGTTTCGCCAAGACTTCCGGAGTCAGATCCTTTACCGGGATTTGCTGGGGACCGGAAGACATGTAGACACTCACCTCAAGCGGATTGATGGATAAAATACGTACGTCCTTGTATTCATCGCCTTTGCTTGCCGAGAGGTCGATTGACTCCCCGATGGCTTTTTTACGAATGATTGTCCGATATTTTGCGCGATACTTTTCAAATTCCCCACCCACCAGCTCGATCGAACCCGAAAGCTCCTCATTACGTTGCGTGGCCTCCTCCAAAGTCCTTTTTACCTTCTCCAGCTGTCCTTTGATGCTTTCGGCCAACTTAATCTCTTCACGGAATTTTTCGTATTTCGCGAGGCTCACTTTCCCCTCGGCCAGATATTTTTTCGTTCTATTTAGGTCATAATTCTGCCCATCAAGTTTCTCTTCCAGATTCTCGATTTTGGATTCGCTATCCAAATCAAAGCACCCCGCCAAAACGGTGGACGCCAGCAAAGGGAGGACAGAAAATCGATTGAAGCTCATGGATAGGAAACTAGGCCTCCTTTCGCTATCTATCAAGAATCTAGGCCGCTCTTTCGGGGAAAACCCCGCCCCAAAGATTGGACACCCTCTCCTCCCGCTGTCAAACTCCCCTCATGCGTGACTACAACGGCGAAGAGATCCTCGTGATTCCTCGTGAATTATTTGACGAACTGGGCTCATTCCAGGGCATCGAGACTGATATCATCCGATATCTGGAGGCCATCCTCGACCCCGCCAATAACTTTTTCATGGACCGGGCCGAAGCAGAAGATGATCCTTCTTTCAAACAAATCATCCCTTATGCCCTCTTTCATCACGAAGGGAAATATCTCCACTACACTCGAGGAAAAAGTGGAGGTGAGAGCCGACTTCATGCCCAGGGATCCGTCGGAATCGGCGGTCATATCAACCCGGACGATGAGCGTGCCGACCCACTGGGACGGGAGACCTACCTCGCTGGAGTCGAGCGAGAAATCGATGAAGAGCTTCACATCACCGGCGGGCATAAAAACCGCATTGTCGCTCTCCTCAACGATGACAGCAACGACGTTGGCAAGGTTCACTTGGGAGTCGTCCACGTCTTTGAGCTTGAAAGCAACGAGGTCTCATCAGCCGAAGACGCTCTCGCCAATCTTGCTTTTCAGTCCGCCGCCTCCCTCAAAGGGGAACTCTATGACTCACTGGAAACCTGGTCTAAATTCTGTCTGGACCAGATCATCTAACCCAATTGCAATGGCTCCGAATAGTCCTGCCACGAGCGCTGATGCCTGGCCGCAATGATTGATCAGGGTCGGATTCTCCGGTGTCGTGGCACTGGTTGGAAAGCCCACCTCTTCCTTCTCAAGCGCAGGGGCTCTTTGAGTTCGTCGTGATTTTCACCGGCAAAAAAAAGTCAGGCCACCGAATCACTTGCGCACGGACGAAGTGAATCTATCCTGCGGCATGGAATTTTCACCAAAGCCCAACTCGGCTTTGCTCATCGTTGGTCACGGGTCTACGGAAAACCCGGACTCATCAGCTCCCTACTTCGATCACGCTCGTGAGATTCGGCGTCGCAATGTCTTTGGAGAGGTCCACTGCTGTTTCTGGAAAGAAGAACCATCGATGCGAGAAGCACTTTATATGATCGACGCCAACGAGGTCTATGTTGTCCCCGACTTTATCAGCGAAGGATACTTCACCCGGGATGTCATTCCCCGTGAACTCGAACTCACCGGCCCGACGACCCGGATCCATGGAAAAACAATCCACTACTGCGACCCGGTCGGGATCCACCCATCCATGACATCCCTCATCCTGCGACGCACCGTCGAAGTCGCTCCCGGAGTCCCACAGAAGGATTCAACCCTCTTCATCGTGGGCCATGGCACCGGCCTCAACAAAAACTCAACCAAAGCGATCAAGGATCAGGTTACCTTGATCAAGACCCTGCCCGACTGCCACTTCGCCGATGTGCTGGACACCTACATGGAAGAACCTCCCTTCATTGCAGACTGGGCCAAACTCGCCGACACTCCCAACGTGGTGGTGGTTCCCTTCTTCATCGCCGATGGACTCCACAGCTATCAGGACATTCCCGTCATGCTTGGCTTTGAAAAAGAGGAAGGCCTCGCGGCAAGTCAGAAAGAAATCTTCCGGCGAAACCCCTACCGGTTGCAAGGCAAGACCCTCTACTACTCGGCGGCCATCGGCACCGATCCCATGATGGCTGACGTTATCCTTGACCAAATCTCAACCTTCGACGCCAAACATGTCGCTCACTAAAGCATTCACCGAAACACTCGAATCCGGGGTCAATCAAATCGGCCAAATCCGCATTCTCCTCGATCCGATCCGGCTTCATCACATTGACGATTCCGATTCCGCATCGCTTGAAATTCACACCGATCCCGATGACGCCCGCGAGATCGGGCTTTACACCCCGGAAGGTGAATATCGATTCACCAAGGGAGAGCTCTCCCTCCCGACCGGATGGATTTTTCATCTCGAGTCCATTGAGCAACTTCGCCGCACCATCGACCTTTTATATCCCGCTTCCCTCGGACTTTGGAATGCCTGGAAAAATGACACAATCCGCGTTCAAAACCTCCGTGACAAACTCAACCGGCAAACCGGGATGTATCGTCATTCCAGAAACGTTTCCGATCAAGGGGCCCAGGACCTTGTGAAATGCCTCTGCGGCCCGACAAACAAGTGTGTCAAAAAGATCCTTTGGAAAATCGACGAGGAACAACCGCTGGAAGACTCTGAAGCCTCACAATTCAATGGCATCGTTGCCCAAGGCGATGAAGCAAATGCCATCCCCCTGCTTTGTCAGGAGGCTTGCAACTTCTTCGTCGCCCAAGCCCGTAAAAAGGCCAAAGAGGAATTCGAAGCCAAGCCGGCCTAACTTTCGGCATTGCCTCCCCCTCGGATGACAGGCATTCTTCCGGAACACCGTAGTATCTCCGTGAAAATTTCCGTCCTCATCGCCGTTCCTCTTCTACTGGTGTCTTGCTCAGATCTGACTCCCAAAGATCAGGATGACCCGCCCGCACAAAAAAACAAAAAGGTCAAACCTCCGAAAGAACCCGGAATTGCCGATGAACCGCGACCAACAAGCGAGCCGACCATCGAGGGATTCATTTTAAAGGATCCTGATACGACCAACGAGCTCCTGACGGAAGACAAAAAAAAGACCGTCTCGGCCCCGACCAATACTCCTCCTTCTCCCGCCTCCGAACCAGACAACGGGATCGCAATCGAGCCGCCCAAGCTTCCCGATGTTAAAATTCCGGAAGAAGAATAAGTTCGCACATTCACACCATGGCTCAAGAACGCCCCCGCAAGTTTAAGGCGGAACCCTACGAATGGCACGAGGTCATTGATCTTGAAATCGAAGCTCTCTCAAATCTTGGTGCCGGCATCGCCAAGCCAAATGGTTGGGTTGTCTTTGTTCCCTTCACTCTCCCCGGCGAAAAGATCCGGGCCAAAGTCTGGCGAAACGAAGCCAACTGTTCGCACGCCGACCTCGTCGAAATCATCGAGCCCTCGCCCGACCGAATTGAACCGCATTGCCCTCACTTCTCGGTCTGTGGTGGCTGCCAATACCAGCACCTGCCCTACGAAAAACAGTTGGAGTGGAAAACGAGACAAGTCCGTGAGCTTCTTGCCCACATGGTCGGCGTTGAAGCGGAAGTCAAACCAACCCTCCCTTCTCCGAAGCAATGGGGATACCGCTCCAAAATCACGCCCCACTTCCAACGGCCCAAGCCGGACGAAGACTTCCCGATTGGCTTCCTTGAGTTCAACCGCCGCAACCGCCTCGTCGACATCTACCATTGCCCGATCGCAATGGATGAAATCAACGAAGCGCTTCAACCCATACGCGACGACGTCAAGCGCCGTGCCAGGGAATTCAAAAAGGGGGCCACTCTTCTCCTCCGTGCAACCAACGGGCGGGTTGAAAGCAATCATCGCACCCCCGTTTCCGAAAAAGTCGGCGACCTCACCTTCAACTTTCTTGCCGGTGACTTTTTTCAAAACAACCCATTCATTCTCGAAGCCTTCACCGGCCACGCCGCCACACAAGCAAGCGGGCCCGGCCAGAAGTATCTCCTCGACGCCTACTGCGGCTCCGGGCTCTTCGGCCTCAGCCTCGCAAAACACTTCGAGCAGGTTGTCGGCATCGAACTCTCCGAAACCTCCGCCGATTGGGCCCGTCGCAATGCCCTGACCAATGGCATCGAAAACGCCTCTTTCATCGCCGCGTCCGCCGAGAACCTTTTCGCCGGGATCTCTTTCCCATCGCAGGAAACCTCCGTCCTCATCGACCCGCCCCGCAAGGGATGCAGCCAGGATTTTCTCAATCAACTCTTCGCCTTCGGCCCCAGCCGCGTCGTCTACGTCTCCTGCAATCCCGCGACTCAAATGAGGGATCTAAAATCCTTCCTCGAAGAAGGATACAAGATCGAAAGCATCCAGCCCTTCGACCTCTTTCCGCAAACACGACATCTGGAGTGCGTCATCGCGCTGAGTCGATCGGCGACGCCACAATGCGATTCAACCATGACCCCGGAGTGAAAACACTCCCCCGCCCCCTTGGGCCGGTCTTCCATCCACGACGGATACTTCATCGATCATCTCTCAGATTTGACCGACACAGGCGCAGGCACGCTTGAATTTCGAAAGCCTCACGATCGATGGCGGAGGAAAAATTCGTTTTCCCTGGTTCAACTCACTTGCTCCAAATCCTCGATCCATTCCCTGGCGTGATCATTTTCAGGATCGATTTTTAGAACCTCACGGAAAGCATCACAGGCTTCGGCAAAGCGACGCTGGCTGGCGAGGTAGCCTCCGAGGTTGCCATAGGCTTCATCGCGGTCGCATTGATACTTGAGAGCTTCCCGAACGAGATGCTCGGCCTTGGCCGGCTCGCCGCGGTGAAAGGCCATATTCGCGGCCATCACCAGAAGCTCACCACGTGTCGTGTTTGTCTCATGAGCCTGCCGGTAGTATTTTTCAGCCTCTGCTAACTCCCCTTTTTTCTCATGAAGTGTGGCGAGGTTAAAAAGGAGAAGTTCCTTGCTCCCGGCATCCTCGCAAAGCTCCGAGACCCGATGCAAGGTCGATTCCGCCTGCGCAAAGTTTCCAAAGTCGATGAGATCGGTGGCATAAAGCAGAGTTGAGAAGACATTCTCGGAGTCTTCAAGGGTAAGAATTTCCTCGTAAATCACACAAGCGCTCGCGACTTGATCGGCTTCACGTACTTCTTCCAGCGCTTCGTAGAGTTCCTCGATTTCGGACATTGCTGGAGCCTAGTCCTCGTCCACCGTCTCGTCACGCTGGTAAATGGGAAGCTGGCGATACGGAACCGTGAAAGCGAGAGTCATCATGGCGGTGCCATAAACCTGACCCGCCTCGCGGCTATACCAGGAACCATCGTCTTTCTGCTTTTTCAAGTAAGTCTCGTACATCCAATCGGCATACGTTTCCCAATATTTCCCTCCGATCTGGAACATCGCCTGGGCATTGTAGTAGTTGCCGTAAAACTCAAACTGAGCTCCTTCAAGAGCCCGGAAGTTTTGCAAAATGTAATCAGCCGCCTTGATCGTGGAGGGTTTTCCGTGCTCTCCACAGAGTTCGAGACACAGGAGCCCCATTCCGGTGAGCGATTGCTTTTGATTATGAGGACTGGAGTATCCAAAGTGCCCGTTTTTCTCGGAGAAATTCCCGTAAAGATACTTGATGGCGCCCTCGATCGATTTGTCGGGAACATCTGCTCCGTTCAGTTTTGCGGAACGCAGGGCCATGAGAGCCCACCCGCTGCAGGAGGTATCGGAATCGCGCGAGTTGGGGTGATAACGCCAGCCCCCTTGGTGTCGGGAACTCTTCTTCACCGATTGCGCGCGAAGAATGAGAGCCAGGGCCCGGGGCAGGCTTTCGTTGATTTTCTTTTGTCGATCAGGATCAACCATGCCCGAGACCTCGGAAAGAAAGAGGGTCGCGATATTGTGACCATACATGGGGCCACTTCCATACTGTCCGCCGGTATACAGCCCCTCGCGATTTTGACGAGTGATCAGGAAGTCGATGATCTTATTGAGTGAGTTGGCATAAGGGCCCTCGGTGGCCATATGCCCCCGGGACAGGTAGGCCATTCCCGCCAGGGCCGGAATGCCGCATGAGTTTCCGTAACTGCCGGGATAGCTCCCGTCCTTCTCCTGAACCCGGGCAAGATACTGCAAGCCGCGGTCAACCGAGGGATCAACCTTTTTTTTCCACTTGGCAAATACCGTTGGCGAAATTTCCTGGGCCTGTCCGATCGATACCAGGAAAAGACAGAAAAGAAGTGAGGACAGATGTTTCATTGTTTTTTGGAGACTTGCTCGAAATATTTTTTGACCAACCCGCGGTAGTCCTCGGGAATGACGGCGCGGCGGGACCCACTGACATCGGTCTGGAGAGTCGCCTGGATTTTTTCCCAATCCGAGGCGCTGATCCCAAGCTTCGCCAGCTCGGACGGCACCCCTTGGTTTCCTTGATCCTGGCGTATTCCCTCTTTGGTTTCCTCACCGGGTTGACCTCCTTCACCGGGCTGACCCGGTTCATTGGCCTGGGCCATTCCCTCGCCCGGCTTGCCGCCTTGCTTCATGTTGGACCTGGCCTGATTGGCGGCCTGACGCAAGGCTTCGGCGGCTGCTTGTGCACTGGCGGCAGCTTGCTGGGATTCGCCGGCATTGGCAGCCTGCGCACTTTGCTTCAGGGCCTCGGCCATGGCCTCACCGGGAGCCGGAGCAGCGCGGGAATTTTCAGGCTGACTGGCAGCCGCTTCAGCCTGTTGCGCGAGTTGCCTTGAGGCCTGCTCCAAAGACTGCTGGGCTTGGGCAAACTTGCCGGAGGATTCTTGATGCTGTTGGGAAGCTTGCTTTGCCTGACCGGCCTGTTGGGCCTGTGATGCCTGTGCTGCTTTTTGAGCTCCGGCGGCAGCCTGCTGCTGCGCCTGGCTCATGGGATTGCCTTCCACCGGAGCCATGGCCTGAATGTCCTGGGCCAATTCCGCACCTCGCTCGGCTTGCATCTCTTCAAGGGCGGCGAGAGCCTCGCCGGTTCGGCCTTCGGCGAGATCTTGCAGTGCTTGGGCGATCCCTTCCTGTTTCTCCTGCAGCGCGGCTTGGGCTTGCGAAGCTTCGGCCCCCTTTTCCAATTCCCGGGCCGCTTTTTGGGCCGCTTCGGCAGCGGCTTGCGCGTCACCTTCCCGGGCACCTTCCAAAGCAGTTTCAGCCTGGGCCAGAGCTTCGGGAAGATCATTGGCACGGGCCTCCTGACCTTCACGTGCTTCCGCCAATTCCCCCTTCGTCCCTTCAACAACCGCTTCCTGTTCACGGGCGAGGGCCTCTTCCAAAGCATCATTCAAGCTTTGGGCCTGCATGTTTTCCAAGGCAGCCTGTGCTTCCCGGGGATTGCCTTCGGCAAGGGCTTCGAAGGCTTCGGCGAGCGCTTCCTGTTGATTTTGCAATGCTTCCTGGGAAGGTGATTCACCCGCTCCTTTGGCCAACTCTTGGGCCGCTTTTTGGGCCGCTTCGGCAGCGCCCTGGGCATCAGCTTGCTTCGCTTCATCTAAGGCGGCCTGAGCTTGTTCAACGGCCTTTGGAAGATCTTCGGCCCGGGCCTCCTGGCTTTCCCAGGCATCAGCCAATTCTTCCCTGGCTCCTTCGACCAGATCCTCTTGGGCCTCTGCCAGTGCCTTCGCCACCTCATCATGATCGGGAGTCATCCGGGCTTCTTCAAGAGCAGCCTGCGCTTCCCCGGTATTCCCCCCGGCAAGAGCTTCAAAGGCCTCCGCCAGCTTCTCCTGCTTCTTCTCAAGCGCTTTTTGGGATGATGATTCCCCGGCCCCCTTGGCCAATTCGTCAGCCGCATTCCTGGCAGCTTCGGCAGCCTCCCCGGGCTTGTTCTGTCGGGCGTCGTCCAAGGCCTCCTGGGCTTCCGCGACAGCCTTGGGAAGATCTTCGGCCCGGGCTTCCTGATCCTTCCGGGCTTCGGCCAATTCTTCCTTCGCTTGCTGCAGAGCCTTCTTTTGCTCTTCGGCAAGGGCCTGACCAATCTCGCGCGGACTCAGCATTTCCCGAACCTCTTCCAGAGCGTCTTGAGCCTTTTCGGTTTCCCCTTCGGCAAGAGCTTCGAAGGCTCCGGCCAACTTCTCCTGCTTCTCCTGAAGTGCTTTTTGGGATGGTGACTCCCCGGCCCCCTTGGCCAGTTCTTCGGCGGCATTTTGCGCGGCCTCGGCAGCCTCCTCCGGCTTGTTTTGACGAGCCTCATTCATGGCCTCCTGCGCATTCTCGGCAGCGTTGGCGAGATCTTCGGCACGTGCTTCTTTTTCCTGACGGGCTTCCCTGAGTTCCTGATCCGCTTCCCGAACCGCCTTCTCCTGCTCCTTGGCGAGAGCCTGGCCCAGTTCCCGGGGGCTGAGCATCTCCTGGACTTCCTCCAAGGCCGCCCGGGCTTCTTCTTCCTTTCCTTCAGCGAGAGCTTCGAAAGCTTCCGCCAACTTTTTCTGCTTCTTTTGGAGCGCCTTCTGTGAGGGAGCTTCCTCCACGCCTTTGGCAAGTTCTTCAGCAGCCTTCTTTGCAGATTCAGCGGCTTCCCCGGGCTTTGATTGACGGGCTTCATTGGCCGCTTTCTCAGCCTCGGCAACAGCCTTGGGCAGGTCTTCAGCACGGGACTCCTGGTCCCTGCTGGCATCCGCCAACTCCTCGCGAGCCTCGGTCACCGCATCCTGCTGTTCCTTGACGAGGGCATTCTTAAGCTGCTCTCCGCTCATCTGTGGAGTGGGGGGCTCGGCCTGCTCATTCAGATTGGAAAGTTCTTCCTGAGATTTCTTAAGGGCTTCGGCTTCCCTGGAAAGTTCCATCGCTTGCTCGCTCTGGGACTTCATGGCCGCAGCCTTGGCCTCGGGAGACTGTTGCACCTTCTGGCGGATTTGCTCCTGCATCTGACGCTGTTCGTTCTTCCAATCCTGATCAGGTTCGGGGGCTTCGGTTTCCCGCGCTTTTTTTGCAAGTTCCTCCTGCTTCTGGGCCATTTCCTGCAGCTTGGCCAAATCATCCATCTTCGGATGATCCTCTTCAACTTCCTGCCGGAGCTTTTGCAGGTCGGCGATTGCTTCTTCACTTTCGCGAAGGGCATTGTCCACTTCAGACTGCCGCCCTTCCGGGGTATCCTGAAGCGGAGTGTTCTCGACTGATTTTTGGGCTTCCTCAAGCTTGGCGACCGCCTCTTCGACGTCATCACGTCGATGTTCCTGCACACTTTGCTTCATGCGTTCGGTCAGTCCGGCGAGGTCTTTTTGCGTGTCCTTCAGTTTCTCACGGGCTTTGGCGAGATTCTGCTCAGCCCTCTCACTCACTTCTTCCTTGTGAAGTTCGTTCCTGGCCTCCTGCATTTTGTTACGGGCCTCATGGATATCCTGCACCGCCTTCTCGATGGTCTTGTGAAGATCGCTGTCTTGTTTGTTTAATTCCTGCCGAACGAGAGATTCGGCATTTTGATCGAGCTTGATTTCAAGCCACTCGGAATATCCCACACCGGGGCCCTCAAGGCTTTCAGGACGGTTGTCGCTGAGAGCAAGGCGCATCCGAAATTCGCGGGCGCCCTTGTGCTGCGAGACCAGGCTTCCAAGAAAGACCATGGCTTCCCCTTCCCAGAGTTTCCCTTCCCCGCCATCAATGCGCTCAGGCAGGAGCTGGGACAGCGGGGACACTCTTTTCCCATTCACCTCCAGCTCGATCTCAGCCTTGGCGAGTCCGATCTTTTCGAGAACATCATAGGTAATGATGATCTGTTCGTTTGGTTTCACCCGAAACTCCCGTTGCACCGGGGTGAGAATTTTAACCACCGGGGCCGGATCCTCGACAGCGGCCAGCTGAAATTGCGCTCCCTCGAGCACGCGTCCAAGACGATGCGTCACCTTCAGCCTGGCAGTCCCATCAAGCCCGGGCTTGAGCGTTTCGGTCCAAGTCATCGCAGTTCCGGTCGCTGAAGGCATCAGTAAAACTTCGCCAAATTTCTCCGCATCAAAGAGTAACTCGCCACTCTCCAAAGGGGTCTCGAAACGGCCCTGAACAGTGACTTCGGTCCCGGCCAGAGCTTGAACTCCGGCACCCAGTGACATATTTCGATCCGGCCATTCGGTATAAGGAGGATATTTTAAGGTCACCACCGGTTCGAGGAGACGCGGGAGAGGGTAAACTTTCACATCAAACTGATCGCTCTCACTCCCCTCAACCCGGGCCGAATATTTGAATCCTGATTCCGCGGAATGAACCTTGTAGGCGTATGTGTGCGTGTCGCCATCCGACGTCCTTGGCGGGATGGTCTCAGAGAGAATCTCACCGTCCTTCTCGATCACAAATTCCAGCGGTTTCGCAAGCAGGCCGGTGTAAGTCAAATCGATGGTTAGCTCATCCCCTTCCAAAATTTCGATATCCCCGGGTTTAATCTCGAAACGAAATGCTCCGGCATTCCCCAGCTGGGAAAATGGAGACACCGCGCGCGTCAGCAAGCGACCCATCTCGCGTGGCCAAACCGCAACCAATGCGATCAAGGCAACCAAGGCGGATGCCGCGGGCCACATGGAACGACGAATTCTTCTTCCCTTGACCTCTTCACGAGGATCAACTCTCCCCATATCAATGGCGGCTTCTTTCGAAAGCTCCTCAAGAAGTTCCGGTGAAATCCCTTCCGAATGGTCCGAAAGCTCAAGGGCGGTACTAATTCGCTCCTGAACCTCGGGATGGCGATCCTCCAGCCATCGGGCCAGCCGGACCAACGGCAGCTTGCCCGTCAAGGGCCGCAGAATGAATAAGACTCCAGCCACTCCGATCGCGGCCAACCATCCAAAAAAGAGCCCCGCTCGTGCCCAGGAAGGAAGTGGAGCGAGGAAATAATCGAGTGCGACAATCAACAGAAGACCCAACAAAATGACGCTCGCTGTTCGTAAAAGCCCTCGAAACAGCTGGATTCGCCGGATACGATGGCGAAGTGAAACGAGACCGGACTTGATCTCAGGGGGCAGACGACTGGGCATAGCAACGATTACGCCCCGAACCCTCCCTTACTTTCGAGGATAAAATGAGAATTCACCCTCTCGACAGATTGCGCAGACGCCCGATGCTGCCATGCTATTTTAAGATGGGAGAGAATGACTGAAAAATCAAGAAGCACCAAAAGGAGAACGACGGACATCGTGGGAGAGAAAAAGAGGTCAAACAAAGGCTCGCCGCGCTGGAGGAGAGATTGGCCAATGTCGAAATCATCGAGCGTTTCGAAGACCGCCTCGCCGCCCGCGTCAGCAAGCCCCTTGGCAATGATGAAACTTCCGCAAGTGTGACACCCGACAGCCCGCAGGCAGCGGAGCGGGAAGGCTAATTTTTTTGACAACCCGTGCTTGATTTCCAGGTAATAAAAAGGAGTCCCTCCTTGTCATACAAATCCCCCTTGAGAGAATCGCACTCCTCCTGGAAAATCATGTCCAAACTCCCTTTCATTCTTTCCCTGCTCGGACTGCTCTCCCTGCCACTGCCTGCTGAACAGGAAATTTCATTCGACCGGGATATCCAACCCATCCTCTCGGAAAATTGTTACTATTGCCATGGCACCGATCCCGCCCACCGCGAGGGAGATCTCCGCCTTGACCTCCGTGAAGATGCGCTTGATGCCGCAGCCATCGTCCCCGGGAAGCCGGAGAAGTCCGAAATGATGGCACGCATTTACTCAAAGGACGCCGATGACCTCATGCCGCCCCCTGATTCCAAACGAAAACTCACCAGGGAGCAAAAAGAGCTTCTCGAGCGCTGGATCAAGGAAGGGGCCGAATACACCGAGCACTGGGCCTTTACCCTCCTTCCCGCCCCAACCGGCAGGTCAATCGACGACATTGTCGCCACTAAGCTCGCCAAGAAAGAACTCAAACTCAAACCCCGGGCCAAACCACACCTTTTGCTTCGTCGCCTCACCTTCGACCTGACCGGACTTCCTCCTTCATCCGAACAGGTCAAAAATTTTGACCCTAAAAACCCCGGGCCTTTCATTGACGAACTTCTCGCTTCCCCCGCCTACGGAGAACACATGGCTACGCCCTGGCTTGATGTCGCCCGCTACGCCGACAGCTACGGATTCCAGCAGGACCGGGATCGCAGGGTCTGGCCTTATCGCGACTACGTCATCAACGCTTTCAATTCCAACAAACCCTTCGACCGCTTCATTCACGAACAGATCGCCGGGGATCTCTTGCCGGATGCCACCGAGGAAACACGCATCGCCACCGTCTTCTCCCGCCTTCACCAACAAAAGGTCGAAGGCGGCTCCGTCCCCGAGGAATTTCGCGTCGAGTATATCGCCGACCGCGTCCATACCTTTGGCACCACCTTCCTGGGCCTGACCATGGAGTGCTCCCGTTGTCACGATCACAAATACGACCCGACCACGGCCAAGGACTATTACTCCCTCTTCGCCTTCTTCGATGACATCGATGAATCCGGCCTCTATTCCTATTTCAACGCCGACGCCACCCCCACCCCGGCCATCTCTCTGCCAACTCCCGATCAGGAAAAACAACTGGCTCAAAAAAAAGCCGCCATTGCCACGGCTCTCGCGGAGGTCAAAAAAGTGGTCGGGGAGTTCACCCCCAAAACACCTGAACCAAAAGATCCCGCCAGCCTCGCTCCTGACGAGCTCCTCCACCTTTCCTTCGATGAGAAAAAAACGACAGGGCCCAACAAGCCGGTTCCCGGAAAGGTTGGCCGGGCTCTTAAACTCACCGGTGACGATGCCGTCACCACCAAAGTGGGCGACTTTCCCCGCGAGCAACCATTCACCGCTTCGCTGTGGCTCCAGACACCCGACGTTAAGGACCGCGCCGTCGTATTCTCCCGCTCCAAAGCCTGGCACGACGCAGCCTCCCGCGGATACGAACTGCTCCTGCTGGACAACCATCTCCAGTGGTCCCTCATTCACTTCTGGCCCGGCAATGCCATCTCCATCAAAACCAAAAAGGCGGTGAAGCCCGGCGAGTGGGTTCACGTCACCGTCACCAACGATGGCTCTTCCACCGCCGCCGGACTTCAAATCTTCGTCAATGGCAGGCACGCTGAAATTGAGATCGTCCGGGATAAACTCACCCGCCAAATCAAGGGCGGTGGCAATCCTCACATTCATCTTGGCGAGCGCATGCGGGACCGTGGCTTTAAGGATGGCCTCGTCGATGAATTTCAAGTCTTCGGCAGCAAACTTTCCCCCCTTGAGATCCAACGTCTTTTTTCCCCGCCTGTCGGGCCCCAACCTGCGCCCCAAACAACCCTCGAACGGGAGCCCTCCTATCAAGCCGCACTCAACGAACTGAAGGCCCGCCGTGCCGCATACAACCGCCTGCAGGAATCCCTTCCCGAAATCATGGTGATGGCAGAAATGGCCCAACCGAAACAGGCCTATATTCTCGAGCGTGGGTCTTACGACGCACGAGGCAGGAAAGTCGATGCCGCCTTGCCCGCGTTTCTTCCCGATTTTGGGATGAAGGGGAACAATCGCCTCGACCTCGCGAAATGGCTCACCCATCCCAACCATCCCCTCACCACCCGGGTGATCGTCAACCGCTTCTGGCAGTCCATTTTTGGCCGGGGTCTCGTGGGAACCCCGGAAGACTTTGGAATCCAGGGGGAACGACCGGAGTATCGCGAACTTCTCGATGAACTCTCGGCACGTTTCATCGCCTCGGGCTGGGACTCCAAGGCGCTCATAAAAGAGATCGTCTCGTCCAAAGTGTATCAACAGGATTCCTTCGCCAACTCCATTGAATTGGAAAAGGATCCCGGGAACAAACTTCTTGCCCGCGGTCCAAGGTATCGACTCCCTGCCGAACTGATTCGCGACCAGATTCTTGCCGCTTCAGGATTGCTCGTTCGCAAAATCGGCGGTGCCTCCGTTCACCCTTATGACCTCGCCGAGTCCTTCAAGCCCTCCAAGCCGACGATGGGCGAAGGTCTCTACCGCCGCTCTCTTTACACATACTGGAAACGCACCGGCCCTTCACCCGCCATGATGGCCTTTGATGCGGTGAAGCGGGATGTTTGCTCAGCCAAACGCGAAACCACTTCCACCCCCCTTCAGGCCCTGGTCCTCCTCAATGGCCTGCAATTCGTGGAAGCCGCCCGTCACCTTGCCGACACGGCCTCACAAAAACATCCCGGTAATCTCAACGACACCATCAAGGACATGTTTCTTCGTTTCGCCTCTCGCCAACCCGACGAAAGCGAAATGAAGATCCTCTCACAGATCTACAACGAGCAACTGGACCACTTCAAAGCCGACCCCGGGGAGACCAAGAAATTCCTCATGCAAGGCCACACCAAGCCAAAGTCCGTCACTCCCGAACTTGCCGCCCTCAGCACCCTCGCGCAAGCCATCCTCAATCTCCACGAGGTGAACACCAAACAGTAATCGCCATGAACCATCCGACCATGCCCAACCGGCGCGAGATCCTTCGCAATTCAGCTCTCGGCTTCGGGTCACTTGCTCTTGCCGACCTTCTGAACGCGGAGAACTCTCCTCTTCTGAATTCCCCGACCCTGCCGGCCAAGGCGAAGAGGGTCATTTTTCTTTTTCAATCAGGCGGCCCTTCCCAACTCGATCTTTACGATCCCAAGCCCCTCCTGAACCAAAAACATGGCGAGCAACTTCCCGACGAAGTTCGTGGCAATCAACGCCTCTCCTCGATGTCGGGCAACCAGTCGTCGATCCCGCTTGCGGGATCTCCCTTTCAGTTCGCCCGCCACGGACAGGCCGGACATTGGTTCTCGGAAATACTCCCTCACACCGCCAGGATCGCCGACGATCTTTGCATCGTTAAAAACATGTACACCGAGGCCATCAATCACGGTCCGGGTGTCACCTATATCCAAACGGGCTCCCAGCTTGCCGGTCGCCCGTCCATGGGAGCCTGGCTGCAATACGGACTTGGAACCTCAAACAACAACCTCCCGTCCTTCGTCGTTCTCGTCACCAAAAACAAAGGCGGCCAACCCCTCCTCTCCCGCCTCTGGGGCTCGGGATTTCTTCCTTCCGAATATCAGGGAGTGCGCTTCCGCTCGGGAAAGGATCCCGTTCTCTATCTGAGAAATCCCGAGGGTGTTTCGGAAAAATCCCGCCGCATGTTGCTGGATCGACTCGCCGAACTTCACTCGCACCAACATGGTCTCAGTCCGGACGCGGCCATCCAGGATCGGGTCAAACAATACGAGATGGCTTTCAACATGCAGTCAAGCGTGCCCGAGGTTGCCGATCTCAAGGAAGAACCGGAATCAACCTACAACCTTTATGGCAAGGACTCCCGTAATCCGGGGTCCTTCGCGGCCAACTGCCTCATGGCCCGACGACTTGCGGAACGAGGGGTGAAATTCATCCAACTCTATCATCAGGGATGGGATCAGCACGGTGGCCTTAAGGGCGGCATTACCCGTCAGTGCCAGGATACCGACCAGGCTTCGGCCGCGCTCGTGACCGACCTAAAACAACGCGGCATGCTCGATGACACCCTGGTCATTTGGGGAGGCGAATTTGGTCGGACAAACTACTCACAGGGAAAAATCTCAGCCTCCAGCTTCGGCCGCGACCACCACCCGCGATGCTTCTCACTCTGGATGGCGGGAGGCGGAGTCAAACCCGGCATGTCCTTCGGAAAGACCGACGAGTATGGCTACAACATCGTCGATGCCTCCGGCACGCCGATCTCACCGGACAAACACAAATACGACGAGAACGCCGTCCACGTCCACGATCTTCAGGCCACCATTCTGCACCTTCTGGGGATCGACCACACGGCCCTCACCTACAAGTTTCAGGGCCGGCACTTCCGCCTCACCGATGTTCACGGCAAGGTCGTCAAGCCGATCCTCGCTTAGTCCTTCTTTCCTTCTTTTGGAGAAACCTCCACCGCGATCGGAAGGTGGTCGGAGGCCACTTTCTCGTCGATGACCTTGTCTTCGAAAGAAAAAAGTGGAAACCCCTTGGCGAAAAAAAAGTCGATCTCGACCTTTGGATCGACCGAAGACCAGGTATTGGCTCGCTTTTTCCTCAGCATTTCCCATCCATCTTTCTCGAGTAAATTGAGAGAAGTGCTTTTGGGTACGGCATTAAAATCACCCGCCAAAACAAAAGGGTGTTTTTGTCTCTCCAGAAGCCCGATCAAGGCGGAAACCTGTTTCACGCGAATCTCTTCCTTGGTCCAATCGTTGTGGATGCTCACAAAAGAAACCCGCCCCGGCCACCCCGGGGATTTTACAACAATCTCCAAAGCGCACCTTGGCTCGGCTCCGAGCGGAAGTTTATGAACATTGGTCGCCTCAATTGGCAACCGGGAAAGGACAGCCATTCCGTATTCTCCTCCTTGAAAATCCATGAATTTCCCAAAGCGGTGCTCCATCTTTAGAAGCCTGCCAAGCACAGCGGCCTGGTCGACCGAACCGCTTCGTTTGCAATTCTTGTCAACTTCCTGCAGGGCCACCAAATCCGGATTCTCCCGGGCAATGACCCTGGCAATCCGCTCGAGGTCAATCTTCCCGTCCATGCCCTGGCCGTGCTTGATGTTGTAGGCAAACAGCCGGAGAGGTTCACCCGCTTTTGCTGCGAGTATCGTCGAGACAAGAAGCAGGAGGATCCGGGTCAGTCGATTCATCGCTCCCAGAATATCTTCCGGCTCTGTAAAAGCCAGTTTTTGCTTGAGATTGTACGAAGGGCCGGAGGGTGTCCGGCAAATCCCCTACTACCCAAAGTGACTTCGGAAAGTGAAAATTGACGATGAAGAAGAGTCTCTAACCCCTCATCAAATTAGTCGAAATCGCTTTAAAATGCAAAAAAACGATTTTTTCTTAAAAACTGGATTGCCACTTCGCTTCAGAGGTTGAGACTCGCCGCGTTGCTTCCTTTCCGACCAATGCCATCACTTTCCACGACTCCATTAAAACACGTTCCCGAACTTGACCCCGGATTTTTCCCGGCCTCAATTTGGACTCAGGCTTTCCACGAAAAATGTGCCTCCGAAGGTGGCCGTGAAATTCGGATCGCAATTCTCCGGCCCAATGGAAGCGGATATGTCCACCGTGAAACAATTCTCAATTCAGGAGACGAATCCTCCCAAGCTCTGAACTTCCGCATGATTGAAAGGGTGATCAAATTTCTCCTTTGGAGCTGTGGAGGAACCACGGTGATTCTGGAAGATTCCCCTGCCCTTTGCGACGCCCTTTCCGAACACTATCGCGAAGGCGGACCGCGCGCGTTTGATGTCGATTATTCCAATCGCTTTTTTGGTCAAACCCTCGTGATCGCATCCCAGCCTTCCGAAGGCTTTCCAAATCCCACTTTCCCGGACGAAGGAGACTCCGAGATTGGCTTGAAGGGAAACCGCATCGGATTTGACCTTGGAGGTTCCGACCGAAAGTGTGCCGCAGTCATCGATGGCGAGGTTGTTTTCTCCGAGGAGATCACCTGGGATCCCTACTTCCAAAGCGATCCGGCGTATCACCGGGCTGGAATCATCGATAGCATTCGCCGTGCCGCCGAACACCTGCCCGCCGTCGATGCCATCGGCGGGTCCGCTGCCGGAGTTTATGTCGACAGCAAAGTACGCGCCGCCTCCCTGTTCCGCGGGGTTCCCGACGAACTCTTTGCCGATCACGTGGAAAACATTTTCTTTGAAGTGGCCGAAGAATGGAATGTTCCCATTCGTGTCGTCAACGACGGTGATGTCACCGCTCTCGCGGGGGCCATGTCGCTCAAAGACGGCTGCGTCCTTGGCCTCGCCATGGGAACCAGTGCTGCGGCAGGCTATGCCGACGATGCCTCAAGAATCACCTCATGGATCTCGGAACTCGCTTTCGTCCCGGTCGATTTCCAGGAAAACGCCGCGCAGGATGAGTGGTCGGGCGACTTCGGCTGTGCTGTGAATTACTTTAGCCAGCAGGCTGTCTCGCGCCTGATTGAACCAGCCGGACTCGATATTGATCCCTCACTTGGCAAACCTGAAAAACTTGTCGAAGTACAGAAAGCAATGGAAGCGGGAGACGACCGTGCCGCCGCCATCTATCGTACCATTGGCTGCTATCTCGGCTATGCCATTCCCCAGTTCGCGCGCTTCTACGACATTCGACATCTTCTTCTTCTCGGTCGTGTCTTGAGCGGAAAAGGGGGCGACATCATTATCGAAAAAGCGGAAGAAGTCCTCCGCGACGAGTTCCCCGCGCTTGCCAAAAAAATCTCCCTCAGCACACCTGACGAAAAGCTCAAACGTCACGGCCAGGCCATCGCCGCCGCAAGCCTGCCGAAGCTGAAGTAATCAGCCTACTTCTTCCAGGAGGCCACCACTTCCTGCTCATTGCCATTACGATCGGCGTATTTCACGATTCCGTTTTTCAGGCCGTATTCGTGAACTTCCTTGGTCACCTTCACGTCGTAACAACAGTATTCCGCGATGTTCATCATGTGCTCCAAATCACCGGTTTTTTTGTAGGCCTGCCACCACTTGAGCGCATCCAAACCATCGGCAGTTTTGCTGGCGTTCAAGGAAGCCTTCGCCACCGCATCGAGTTTGAGCCGGTGTCCAAGGATCTCCTCAATATCCAGCATCATGTCGCAATTGATCGTCTGACTCTCCAGATCATAGATGGTATAGGCTTGCAGAACCGGATAGTCGAATTGGACATGATTGTATCCAACAACGAGATCGGCCTTGATGAGCTGATTCACAAGATCGGCAACATTTTCTTCGTCAAAAATATGATACTGTCCGGTTTCAGTGGAATACGTCACTCCCACGGACATTCCCATCTTATCCTTATGGGACGAGCCTCCCACATCGCCAAAACTCCGTTGGGTCTCAAGGTCAAAGTAAACAATTCCGGGCACGCCACCGTGTTACGAAATGCCCGGCCCCGGGGCAAGAATCACTTCCCCCGGTTCTTCATATCCTCCTCGATTTGACGCATCGATTCCTCCCACATCGGTTGGATTTCCGGCCACATCACCACGGTCATGAGAACAAACAATCCCACAAAAAGCGCCCAGTAGAGAACAATCCTCCGGCCATTCAGCTCGCTTCCCATCACCCGAAAACCACTGTGCAGGTCCCAGAGCGGGGCCCCTTTCTTCAAGCCAAACCACAGCGTGATGGCGTGACCGAGAAAAAGGAGAATCGGGTGCATCATGCCCATCCCCAGAACCCAGACCCGCAGGGATCGCACCAAGGCATGACTGATTGGTAAAAGCTTCCCTCTCACATTCTCCACCCGCAAGGCCATCAACCACTTTCCGGGCGTGAAACCAAAGGCACTCACCAAGGCCGCTTCCATTAGAATTGCTGGTATCAAGACCGCGATCAGATCCATAGCTGACGGACCTTCGCCCGGAGAGGAATTCATGGGCATCCCGCTCAGTCGAAGAACGGTGACCAGGATGAGTTGGTAGAGAAAAAAATCAAAAACCCGTGCCCCCAATCTCCGCCAGGCTTGAAATGGTGGGATGATGATCGGTATCGGAGGAGGGAGAACCTCCTCCTCCAAAAATTCACCGGACAGAACCCCAACCTCGCAAGCCGACATCCATCCCTCGGCTCCCTCATACCAGACCCGCGTCTCTTGAGACACCTTCCCCACGCGAATCATCTCGCGGACTTCGTAATCCTCGAAAGGTCCCGTTTTTTCTCCGTCCCGGATGATCCACAGCAGCATGTCGTCTAAAGATTTCGAAGTGATTTCGCGGGATCCCGGAAAGCTGCCATCAGCGCAGGAACCAAAGCGGCAAGAGAACAAAGCACCATCGCAACGAGACAGATGAGAACCAGTTGATCCGGAATGACCCGGGCCGGGAGTTCACTCATTCCATGAAATTCCGCCGGGAACGGATCCACCCCGAAGCTACGGATCACCTTCATGATGGCCTCACGGTATTCAATCGCCAGAAGCCCCAATCCCAGCCCCAACAAGGAGCCTCCGACGCCCACAATGATTCCTTGATAAAGAAACACCCTGACAATCTGCGATGGTCGTGCCCCAAGAGCCTTCATCACCCCGATCTCCTGACGTTTTTGAACAGTCACGGTATACATCACCGCCATGATGCTGAAGGCCGAGAGAATGGTAATAAATGAGAGTGTGAAGCTAATCATCAACTTCTCCGTCTTGACCAACTGGAACTGATTCGCATGAGTCACCATCCAACTCTGCACAATCCACTCCTCACCGAGACTCGCCTGTAAAGCCCTCGCTGTTTCCCCGGCATGATAAGGGTCCTCAATCCTAAGCCCGATCGATTCAACCCCGCCCTGCAAGTCTTTCAGCTCCATTCCGATCGAAAGCGGGATAAAGATTCCCGGCCCCTGTGATCGCGGATTGTCCGCATACACCCCTTGAATCCTGAGAGTCTTTGGCACTACGAATTCCTCAATTTGACGGAAACCCTCGTTGTCGGCCTTCTCCAAATCAAGCTCCCGCATTTCCCTCAGTTTCTCCAAAATCTCGTCCCGCCGGCCTTCCACAAAGAAATCAAAGCCTCCTTCCTGCCGGTCCACGTCGTCGAGGAAATCCAGAATTTCAAAAATCATCCTTTTCTCTACCGGACGCATCTCCTTGCCCTCGGTCATCACTCCACCCGTCGGGGTTTCGATCTCTACCGGAACAAGTTCCTGCAAACTGCGGTAAATCTTCAAGATCCCATCCGATGATGCCTTCTCCGCCCCATCGATCTTTTGAAAGAGCACCTTTATTTCTCCCTCAAAAGCTTCAAAAACATCCGGATACAGCTCCCATGCACGTTCTTTTGGCACATTGTAGACCTCCATCACCGCATCCAGATTACTCGCCGCGATCACCCGGATCTCTTCCCCGGGTTGCAGCCCCAACCCCACGGCCAGCGTCGTTGAAATGATGGCGTTCTTGTCTCCCTCAAAGTGGAAGTCTATCTTGCTGGTCGGATAGTCAGGATCAAGCAGCTCGGTCAGGGCCTCGATCTGCTCTTCGTTATCAACATTGATTGCCCGGAAATAGACCGGCTTCTGCCACGACTTGGAATCAAGCAAAACAATCCCTTCCACCAAAGCGTAGGCGCTTTCCACCCCGGGCTCCTTCGCCAATCGCTCCTCCATCTCGGCCCAGTCATAGATCCGGCCGTCCCCCGTATTCGCATAAACCGAAATATGAGGCGAAAAACCCAACAAGGTGTCCTTCAAATTCCTCTCAAAGCCATTGTGAACTGAAAGCACCACGATCAAAACCATCACCCCAAGCGCCACCCCCACAAGTGAGATCAGCGTAATGATCGAGACAAAGGTCCGCAAAGGGTTCAAATACCTCAGGGCAAGGGTCCAACTAAACGACTTCAAGACGGGGGATCTCTAACCCTTCCCATCCCCCGCCGCAACTCCACACTTCACACGTCAGCAACTTCCCTCCAAACTCCCGCCCATGATCAAGTTTCTCCACACCCGCATCCGTGTCTCAAATCCCGCCGCCTCCATCGAATTCTACGAAAAAGTCGGCTTCAAACTGGGTCAGCAAAAAAAATCTCCGCAGGGCAATGAACTTGCCTTCATGCACCTCCCCGGAAACGAACACTTTCTCGAACTCACCTACTCACCCGACTACAAGGTCGAATTCCCCGAAGACCTCATCCACACCTGCGTCGGAGTCCTCAACATCATCAAGTATTGCAGCGACCTCGAAGAACTGGGAATTGAAATCTGGCCCAACGGCTGGCGCGAAAAATTCTCCTCGGGCGAGCGCAAAATGGCCTTCGTCACCGATCCCGACGGTTACGAAGTGGAAATCCTGGAGGTCGACTAAAGTGCACCTCCTCATCGACAATTCCAACACCCGGACCAAGTTTGCCCTCGATGACAAGGGCCGGCTTTCCGAATGGCGGGAGATTATTCCCACAGCCAGCCTGTCCGAAGAAACGCTCACCAAAGCACTTGGCGATCAGCACTTTAGCCACGCCACCCTCTGTTCGGTCGTCCCGCGCGCCGCAGAGCTCATGGTGGATTACCTGCAGATACCCGTTCATCGGATCTCCCACCTATCCGATCTTCCCATCAAGATCGACTATCCCAGCCCCGCTCAAATTGGGGCTGATCGGCTTGCCAATGCCGCCGCGGCCTTTCTTGAATTCTCCGCCCCAGCCATCGTCATCGACTTTGGGACCGCCGTGACCTTCGACGTGGTTTCTGAAAACGGGGCCTATCTTGGCGGCGTCATTGCTCCCGGCACCGCCTCGCTTCGTGACTACCTTCACACCAAAACCGCTCTCCTTCCCGCCATCCAGCTTGAAGAGCCCTCCTCGGCCATTGGCCGCAGCACCGAGGAAGCAATGCAGGTTGGTGCCGTCATCGGCTATCGCGGACTCATTCGAGAAATCCTCAACGCCGTCTGCTCCGAACTCAACGGAGACCCTGCCATCATCGCCACCGGAGGCGATGCCGCCCTCATCAGTGCCGGTCTCGATGCCATTCAGTATCTGGACCAAGACCTGACGATGAAAGGAATTCAAGCCATCGGAAGATCCAATCACAAAATTTCACAATAAAGTTCGTTTCCTGACCGGCCCCATCCCCTAGCCTCCACCAACTTTATGAGCGACGTTCCTTTGGCCATTGGCATTGATTTCGGCGGAACTTCGGTGAAAACCGGAGTCCTTTATCGTGGCAATCTCATCGAAGAAGCCCCCCGAATCGACACCCAGGAGTTTGAGGAAGCCCGCCCGCTGATCGAACGCATCCACGAAACCGTCCGGGACCTCCGGAGCCGCCACCCCCGCATCGAAGCCATTGGCGTCGGAATGCCCGGTTTCGTCGATTTCCCCACCGGTATGGTGCACAACCTCACCAACGTCAAAGGCTGGCAGCGAATCTATCTGAAACGCGAACTCAATGAACTCGCCAACCTCCCTGTCACCGTTGAAAATGACGCCAATTGCATGGCCTACGCCGAGTGGAAGCGCGGCTCCGGCCGTGGCATGAGCCATCTCGTCGCCCTCACCCTCGGCACCGGAGTGGGTGGAGGAATCGTCATCGATAACCGCATGGTCCGGGGCGCCAACTTTGTGGCAGGAGAACTCGGACAAACGTCCATCGACTATCAGGGCCCCGATGGCGCCTATGGCAATCGCGGCTCTCTCGAGGACTACGTCGGTAACCAGCAAATCACCGATATGGCCTTCAAAGCCTATACCGATGCCGGGAAATCGATGGAACGCTCCGATTGCGAGCCCGCCCATCTCACCGCGCTGGCTCTCAAGGGAGATGCCATCGCTCTTGAAATCTGGGATCGCGTCGCCAGAAAACTCTCCACCGCCCTTATGAACTGCTGCTGGCTTCTCAATCCCGAAGCGATCATCATCGGCGGTGGCGTCGCGAAAGCCGGATCCTTGCTTTTCGACCCACTCGAAAAGCACCTCCGCTCCCAGCTCAGCCCCCCCTTCAAGGAAAACCTCCGACTCCTTCCCGCTCGCTTTGGCAATGAAGCAGGCATCGTCGGAGCGGCCACCCTCGCTCTCGAGGAAGCCGGCTTCAACGTCGACGACTAGTCAGGGCCACACCCAAGCATTCAAAATTCCACCTTGGATGTTCAGCCTTCGACGTTCCCCAGTTCCACCCAGCTTCGACACCCCCCGTACTTCTTCGAATACGGAAAAATGATCGGCTCGGGCAGCTTCTCCACCTCCACGTAAGCCACGTGGATGCTCCCTGAAGCCATCCCCTTGCCTTCCCAAAAGAAACGATCACGAATCGTCTCCTCGGTCCAGATGTGTTGATCATTTAAAGCAGCCACTTCATCCCAATCGGTCAAGGTCACGGCTTTGATCACCTTCACCTTCGAAGTGATCGTCACCTCTTCCCCGATCTCCCACTCCGGCTTCGCAACCACATCTGGCACCGTGACAAAATCCCCCTGGGCATGAAACCGCGTCGGGAAAAGCACGAATTCCTCATGCGCAAACGAAAACCCATCCCGTCCCTCGTGAATCCCTCCTTTACGGAGAATCAGCGACTGACGCCCTTCCTCCAGAGCCTGACACACAACATCCCATTCCTTGAAAGCGATCATGGACCCAACAAACTCTAAATCTCAAAATTTTAAATGCTAAAGTCCATTGCCGGAGTCTCTTTCCTGATTTAAAAAAAACGATGGATGAC
>ERZ887942.417-NODE-417-length-35774-cov-12.864162_pt1 | contig 35774 bp, 27 predicted proteins | sample MGYA00521099_ERZ887942 | MGnify/ENA primary metagenome ERZ887942 (study PRJEB32303, sample SAMEA104408605) | aquatic metagenome | biome: Brackish water; feature: Pelagic; material: water | place: Baltic Sea | collected 2014-06-07T06:48:00 | depth 16,251 m ...
ATGCGGATGCCACGGACGAAGACGGATCTTGTACCTATGCAGCAACCGGTTACGACTGCGATGGCAACTGCCTAGCCGATGCGGATGGCGACGGTGTCTGCGATGGCTTCGAGATTACGGGATGTATTTACAACCATGCTTCCAATTACAACATGATGGCGACCGACGATGATGGCAGCTGCTTGTTTGGAGGTTGTTTGGATGAGGACTATGTCAATTACAATCCTTACGCCAATGCATCGGATGACAATTGTAGCTCTGCACCAATCAGTGCTGACTTCAATGGAGACGGTGTAGTTCAGAACCAAGACTTACTTGACTTCCTATTGGCTTATGGTCAGTCGGGTCCGGTATGGGGCGGTGTTGATTGGATCCAGAATGCGTGTAACATCGTTTCAACTCCTCTCGAAGATCTCTACACAGCAGTCGATTACTGCGAAGGCATGAATGCACCTGTTGCTTGTGAGGACATGGGATGTACGTATCCAATGGCAAGCAACTACGATGCGGCCGCAACGGTAGATGCTGGAGATTGCGTTTGGACAGGTTGTACGGATAGTGACGCCTTGAACTACAACACTGTTGCCAATTTGGACGATGACTCTTGTAACTATTCGGTTTGTCCTGACTTCAACGGCGACGGTGAAGTACAAGCGCAAGACCTTTTGGACTTCTTGCTCGCTTGGGGCACGACTTACTGATCTGAATACAGAATTTGATTCAATAGAGCAGGCTGCTTTCTTCAGGGAAAGCGGCCTGTTTCTTTTGGTAGCTGATGGGTGTGCGCTTAGTTTTGCACCATGGTATCAACTCGTAATTCGATCTGCATGAAATTGGGGCACACACTTGTTCTCTTGGCTAGCGTAGCCTGTTTAAATCAGTCGATTGCCCAAGATTATTTGCATCAAGTGGTAGTCTTTAGCGAAGGGTGGTCTAACTGGCAAACAGGTGAAGTGATAGAGCCAGCGACCATGGGGGTCTATGATCCTGCTTTGCAAACGTATGTCGTTCAGGACACGTTGGAGAATGCTGGGTTTGTATCGGACGCCGTGATCCATGAATCAAGCATATACGTGGCCGCGGACGGTCAAGTCTTGCGCTATGATTTGAATTCATTTGAGTTGACGGCTTCTGCAGCAGTTACAGGTGTTCGCCAGTTGGCGGTACACAATGGATTGATTTACCTGACAAGGGGAGAAGTCGACGCTGCCGGAATGAATCTTCCTTTGGATTCCTATCTCATGTGGTTGGATTTGGAAACATTGGATCCCGTTGGAGATTTGACCGTGTCTCAGGGCCCTGAATACGCAACGGAAGGTTTGGTCGTTTTGGATGACAAGCTGTATCTGGGGGTGAACAATGCCTTCGATTGGGGCAATGAAGTGGGGTTCATTGGCCGGTACGATCCCATTGCGGATGAATACATGGAGTGGGACTTGGGTGAAGATGGGGTGAACCCGATTCATTTGTTCGCACAAAACAATCACATCATTTCGGTTAACAATCGGGATTATGCATCCACTTCATTGAGTGAAGTCTTGGTGGAATCTGAATCGGTAATGACTCATCTGGTGGCCGAATCCAATGCGGGCTGTTTGGCCGCTGTATTGAATGAAGCTGGCGAGCTTCGCTACCAAGTCGCAGGAGAGGCTTCGGTTCGATTGACAAACCAAGGGAATTTGAATGAATCAACGATTTGGTTGAACGACGCACCAGAATACTACGGGATGGCCATCGATCCAGTATCAGGCGACCTGTACGGTTCAGTAACGGATTATAGCTCGTATGGATTCGTGGAAATCAGGAATGAAAACGGCGAGCTCAACGGGGAATTCGATTGCGGTGTGAGTCCAGGTGTGATCTGCATGGACGTGCGAGCGTTGGTTTCGGCTTGTGGCCTGCCTTCCCCGTTGCAACTGAAACCATCCCAATGGACCTTTGACGCTCTTGGGCGGCAGATTCTGGGGGTTTCTTCAGGTTATCGTTTTGAGGTGGATGAATTTGGACGCAAGCGCGTCGTTATTCTGAGTCAGCAATAACAGTCAAAAGCACAGGTCGATCAGAAATACAATCCCACCGGACAAGGTGAGTTTTTGCCAAGCACTGATTGAAATTATCCGGCGACGAATGACCTGAATTTGGGCACCTGCAAAAGGAAGTAAAAAGCATAAGACGATCCATCGCGCTCCGAATGCTTGGATCGCCAAAAGGGATGTGCCCAACAAAGGAATCCAAAAAATCCAATGGAGCCAATCGAGCAATCTCCACGTACGATTGGATTCCCACCGCACAGCCAATGTGTCAAATCCTGCGACAGCATCTCCTTCTCGGTCTTGAAGATCCTTGGTGACTTCTCTCATAAACGTAAGGCCCGCACTGAGTAAAGCATAGATTACGAGTGTGATGCCTTCGTTGCTGATGAAGAATTGTTCCGAATCAACATCCATGATCTCTCCTATGACCGTCCAAAAAGGCAACTGACCAACGAGGAGTGCAATGACGAGGTTGCCTCTCAAGAATCGTCGTTTGAACCAAGGACTATAGCCCCAGAGTAATGTGGCCATTACCACCGTCCAAATGAAAGGCCAAATGCTTCGCTCGTCCCACGACATGATGGCGCTCATGGCAACGGCCATGCCGGTGAGGAAGTGATGAAAGAACAAGGCTTTTCTGCGGCGAATGACGCGTCCTACTAAGGCCCGCTTGGGCTTGTTGATTGCATCTTCCTGGACGTCGAAGTAATCGTTGATCACATTCCCCCCAGCAGCGAGTAGCATCATGATGCAGGTGGTGATCAAAAATGAAAAGTCAGAAAGGGCCGGTTCGTGATGTGGAGCAACCAACGCGCAGCGAATGGCCCACATGGAACCACCAATAATGAGTACGTTCCATGGCCGCGTGATGCGGATGAATGCCCACACGGGAGCGCTCGACACTGATTTTGGAGCGGCTTTTTTAGCCATGGGTGGCATCAATCAAAGCAGCCTCATCTCCAATCGTATGGGCATAGTTGAATCCACTGTGAATCGCATGACCTCCAACAGCTCCGTTCCGATCCATGGCCAAATAACCGACTTGTAAATCTTCAGTAGGCATGCTGTTCATAATGCGATGCACCGCTTCTTCACAGGCCAACTGAGGACTCAAACCCTGTCGCATCAATTCCACGACCAAGAAGGATCCAACAGTCCGCATGACGGCTTCTCCCAATCCGGTTGCCGTAGCGCCTCCGTACTGGCCATCCACAAACAATCCAGCGCCAATGATGGGGCTGTCGCCAACCCGACCGTGCATTTTGTATGCGACTCCGCTCGTAGTGCAACCACCCGCCAAACGGCCTTCGTGATCCAAGGCAAGCAGTCCAATGGTATCGTGGTTTTCCCGATTGATGACGGGAGCGTAGTCGGATTCTATGTGCCACTTTTCCCAGGCCTTTTGCGCTTTGGGAGTGAGGAGATTGATTTGAGGGAAATCGAGTTCTCGGGCGTATTGTTCAGCTCCAGCACCGGATAACATAACGTGTGGCGTGTCTTCCATGACACGACGAGCCAACGAAAGGGGGTGTTCGATGCCTTGAACAAAACAGACAGAACCGGCATTGCCCGTGTGGTCCATGATGCACGCATCCAACGTCACATGGCCATCACGGTCGGGCAATCCGCCAAGCCCTACACTGAGTCCTTCTGCATCGGATTCTACGAGTCGCGCAGCTGCTTCAATCATGTCCAACGCATTGCCTCCCTGACTCTGCGCTTCAAGGCCGGCTTGATTGGCCAAGATCCCGTGGTTCCAGGTGGAAACCATGGTTGGGGTGGATACGGAATGGCTTGAATGGATGGCGCGCGCTGGTGCCTCAGCGTTCAGCTGGTCTTCAAATCGATTCCAGGCGAAACGCCCCAAGCCCAAGGCCCCTGCGATCTGAGCGGCTTCATTCAAAAAGGTTCTTCTTGACTTCGTCATGGTGTCAAGTTCGTGAAATTATGGTTGTTATGACGCTTTCTTCTTCCAGGAAAAGAGCCGTAAAATCAACCAAGGGAGGAGCAACAAGTCAGCGAGCACGGCAAACAGCAAGGTGCAGGAAATCAATACACCAATATAGAAGGTTCCTAAAAATGAACTGAGCCCGAGGGTGATGAATCCCCCACACAGAATGATACTGGTGATGATGATGGCTTTGCCCGTACCAATGAATGTACGCTTGATGGCGTATGGCAAGGTTCTTCCGTGCGCAAGTTGGATCCTCAGTTTGCTGATAAAATGGATGGTGTCGTCCACAGCGATGCCAAAAGCAATCGTGAAAATGATGCTGGTCGATAATTTCAAGTCAATATCAAACCAGCCCATGATGCCCGCAATCAGCAAGAGTGGAATGAAGTTGGGAATCAATGAAATAAACACCATGCGCAGACTGCGAAACATCAACCCTGCAATGATCGCAACCACCAGAAAGGCAATGGAGAGTCCCTTGAGCATGTCCGTGGCCAAGGAGGCGATGTTGAGGTCGATCAATTGGGCTGTCCCTGTCACTCTCAGTTCCAAAGGCGAATTGGGATGCGTCTGTTCAAACCAATCCATCAATTGTTCGTTCTTCACACGAAAAACCTGAGCGCCTAGATCGCCCACCTTGCCGTTGATTCGGAGGAGTTGATCCTCCGGATGCGCTACCAACCCGAGCAATTTATCTGCTCCGAAACGGTTGAGATTTTTGATCATGGACTGCAATTCGCTTTGACTCGAAGGCAAGCGACGAAACTGAGATTGATCTCCGTTTGACCATCGGTTCACTTGAGCAAATATTTCGGCCGAACTGATGAGCGAACCCACCCCGTATTCGGTTTTGAGATAGTCTCCAATGTCTTCAACCTCTTTTTGAATTGAAAGGTCATAAACATCCTTACTGTCAGTGATTTGAATGGCCAGTTCAAACGGACGAACTCCGGCGAATTCACTTTCAAAGAATTTAAACTCTTGAAGGAATGGATCGTCGGATGCCAGGTCCTCGAGAAGCAAATTGTCCACTTTAATTTGAGTGGTCCCCCAGATGGCCAACCCTAAAACAACAAGGGTTCCCGCGAAGATCCAACGTCCTCGCTGCAGGACTTTTCTAAATTGGCGATGCAGCACTTGGTTCCAGAAGACTCCGGATCCATCGATGCGAACACGCGGCTCCGGCAGGAGCACCATGACAGAAGGGAGGAGCGTAAAGGCCAACAGGTATGCGATGCCGACTCCAGCCGCTGAGTACAATCCAAAATCATGGATGGGCTCAATCGAAGAGGTGGTGAGGGTCAAGAATCCCACAGCAGTGGTCAAGGTGGTCAGGAATGTGGCCAATCCAACTTCCTTGAACGCCCGTCGAATTGCAGTTTCTTTCGTCGCACGCCCCCTGAGTTCTTCGTAATACCGGGAAAGGATGTGCACCACATCACTCATTCCAACCACAAAAATGATGGTGGGCAATACGATGGTCATGACGTCAATCGCCTTGCCGGTCAATTCCATCAGCCCCAACGTCCAAAGACCGCTCAGCAGCACGACGCCCAATGGCACCAAAATACCCCACAAGGACTGAAAGGCAAACCACAAGAAGAGTACAATGAGCACCATGCCGAGGCTCACAAAAAGCACCACCTCGCGTTGCATGACATCGACATAGTATTTCTGAGCAGCGGCGCGCCCAGCAATGTGCATGCCATCGAATGAATAGCGCCCTGTGAGCTCGTAGAGAGACAAGGCCAAAGAGTCACAACCTTCTTTTGAGAGCATTTGTTGATGCAGGACTTGAAGACAGAGGGCGCGTCCGCTCGGCGCAATGAGGTTGCCGATGTACGTACCGTCGTCATGCAACTTCGTTGAGTCCAATCGCAATTTCTGCAGCCCATCCTCGCCGCGGTCGTGCCATCTAAGCAGAGGCTTGCGAACCGTGGTAATGCCGAAACGAATGGGTTCTTCAATTCTTGTGGGAGACAGGATCGCCTCGACATTTGCTATGAGCAGGAGTTCCTCGACGAGTCGGTCGACTTCACCCAGAAATTCTTGCTCGTAGATTCCATCCTCATGTTCGATTCCAATGAGAATGAAATCATTGTCCGTTTCAAAATGATCTCGGAAATTCAGGTAGAAGGCCGTTTCGGGATCATCCTGTGGGAAGAAGCTCTCAAAATCATAGTCAAAACCAATGTTACTCACCCGCCAGAGCAAAAAGGCCGAGCAAACGGCAATGGCAATCAAAACTCGCCGAGACCATGTTTGCCAAAGGTTCATGGATGTAGAGTCTTGTTTCACGGATTGGAGGTCAAATTGAAAAAAGGATAACAACTGCCAATGGAATACGTTCAAATAAAAAAGCCCCCAATCTCAGATGAGACGGGGGCTTTTATTTCAGACGATGAAGTTATTTCACTTCTTCGAAATCGACATCGGTCACTTCTGAGTCAGCATTTTCCGTTGACTGACCCGCTCCAGCATCCGCTCCGGCTGCAGGACCTTCTTGTTCAGCATACATTTCCTGACTGGCGTCTTGGAATGCAGCATTCAGTTGTTCGATTCCTGCTTTGCAGCCGTCGAGATCTTGGGCTGCATGCGCCGCTTTCAAAGCCTCGAGTGCCGTGTCAATCGGAGCGCGCTTGTCTTCGGTGATTTTCTCTCCGAATTCAGTGAGCTGTTTCTCCGTCTGGAACACCAAGGCGTCGGCCTGGTTGAATGTCTCGATGCGTTCTTTCGCAACCTGATCTGCTTCGGCATTCGCCTCGGCTTCCTGTTTCATGCGTGTCACATCTTCTTCAGACAAGCCGCTAGAGGCTTCGATTCGGATGTTTTGCTCTTTGCCAGTGGCTTTGTCCTTGGCACTCACCTGGATGATGCCGTTCGCGTCAATGTCGAAGGTGACTTCGATTTGAGGAACGCCACGCTGTGCTGGCGGGATATCGCTGAGCTGGAATCGTCCAATCGTGCGGTTGTCGTTCGCCATGGAGCGTTCGCCCTGCAACACATGAATTTCTACACTCGGCTGGTTATCCGATGCCGTGCTAAACGTCTCGGATTTCTTGGTCGGGATGGTGGTGTTGGCGTCGATCAATTTGGTCATGACACCGCCCATGGTCTCAATGCCCAATGAAAGTGGAGTCACGTCCAACAACAACACGTCTTTGACATCGCCAGAGAGAACACCGCCTTGGATGGCCGCGCCAATGGCAACGACTTCATCCGGGTTGACCCCTTTGGACGGCTCCTTTCCGAAGTATGCTTTTACGGCATCTTGAACGGCAGGAATCCGGGTAGATCCTCCAACCAAAATAACTTCGTCAATGTCAGACTTGCTCAAGCCAGCAGCTTTCAATGCTGAAGCACAAGGCTCAATGGTCCGCTTGATCAAGCTGTCAGCGAGCTGCTCAAACTTGGATCGTGACAAGGAACGAACCAAGTGCTTTGGAACACCATCAACAGGCATGATGTAGGGGAGGTTGATCTCAGAAGACGCTGTGCTTGAGAGTTCAATTTTCGCTTTTTCAGCGGCATCTTTCAATCGCTGCAATGACATCGGATCCTTTGTAAGATCGATTCCGCCATTTTCGTCCTTGAATTCACTGACCAACCAATCGATGATGACTTGGTCAAAATCATCTCCACCAAGGTGGGTGTCTCCGTCAGTTGAGAGTACTTCAAAGACCCCGTCACCAAGCTCCAAGATGGAAACGTCATGCGTTCCACCACCCAAGTCGAAGACAACGATTTTTTGATCGATGGACTTCTTGTCCATTCCATAGGCCAGGGCCGCAGCTGTTGGCTCGTTGATGATTCGCTTGACTTCAAGTCCCGCAATTTCACCCGCTTCTTTCGTGGCTTGACGTTGTGCGTCATTGAAGTAGGCAGGTACCGTAATGACGGCTGCTGTGACTTCGGTTCCCAAGTAATCTTCTGCAGTTTTTTTCATTTTCTGCAGCGTCATAGCGCTGATCTCCTGTGGTGTGTAGAATCGGTCGTCGATTTTCACACGAGGCGTATTGTTGTCGCCTTTGACCACTTCATAAGGAACACGTGAACGCTCTTGAGCGACCTCATCGAATGAGTTGCCCATGAATCGCTTGATGCTAAAGATGGTTTTCGTAGGGTTGGTAATGGCTTGACGTTTGGCCGGTTCTCCGACCTTACGCTCGCCACCTTCGATGAAGGCAATAATGGAAGGGGTTGTTCGCTTACCTTCTGAGTTGGTGATGACAACGGGCTCGTTGCCTTCCATAACAGATACGCAGCTGTTTGTGGTACCCAAGTCAATTCCAATGATTTTGCTCATAGTGTTCAGATTCTAATTCCAATGATTTGACCTTCCATTGTCAAGGAACGTGCCGCAACTTGAAATACCTGCCCAGCCTGTCAAGCATGGCAGACACCGCTGAATGAGACTGACAAAAAGACCATTGAAAGTCAAGTTTTAAGCGGTTTCTACCGACATCGTGTCAGTTTTCATGGTTGGTTTTGACCATTGATTGAGACAAGTCGGTGAGGTAGGCGGCGGCGTGCAACATGCGACTGCCATACCAACTGAAAGCTTCACCGTCCACGAGTAAAGGCTTGCCAGGGTGCCCGCTAAATTCAGAAAGATGTTTCTCGCCGAATGGGTAGGGCTCGGAGGGGAGCAAGAGCCAATCGGCATTTGTTTTTTGCCATTCTTGCGGGGATGGTTGCGGGTAACGACCGGTATGCCATTTTTCTCCGATGTTGTGGATTCCCCACCAGCGCATGACGTCGTGGATGTACGTGTCTTGGCCAGCGATCATCAACGGATCCTTCCAAACGACGTAAGAGGCTCGTGATTGCAAAGGTCTTGCTGCACCCCATGCTGCGCGAATTCGTTGCGTCCAGCGGAGTCCTAATTCTGACTTCCCAACGGCTGATGCAATCCTCTCTGCTTCGCTCAAAGCACTTTCCACACTTCGTACATCCGTTAGCAGCACTGGACAAAATTGTTGGCAGGCTTCGACTTGTTCTCGATCGTTTTCCTCCATGTTTGCGACAATTAAATCAGGATTGAGGGCCTGTATTTTGTCGATATGAAGGTTTTTGGTCCCACCGATGACGGGGATGTGGATTACGGATTGCTCAGGACGGACACAAAACTTGGTTCGTCCGATCACTTGGTTTTCCAATCCTAAATCGAGTAGGTATTCTGTCCAGCTTGGAACGAGGCTCACGATGCGCATGGAGCAAAGGTATGCAGATGCGTTATCGGACGTCCTAACTTCGCAACATGCAGGACGTTCGCATTTCATACGTTGGTTGGCTTCTCGCCATTCTGGTCATGATGACGAAAACAGGCGTCGCTCAGGAAGATGAGACCCCATTTCGGATCGGAGTTGTTTTGAGCGGTGGAGGTGCCAAGGGAGCGGCTCATGTTGGATTCTTGCAAGCATTGGAGGAAGCCGGAATTGTTCCAGACTACATCGTTGGCACCAGCGTTGGGGCCTTGGTTGGTGGGTACTATGCCTCGGGCTGGAGTCCCTTGGAAATGGAGGCTGTGCTTGCATCTGAAGCGTTTGAGATGCGGGTGAAGGGCCTGGCGCAATGGGAGTTTGGTTTCAAACAAGGGGCCGCGAATCCCAGTTTGTTTGAAGTCAACTTGGCTTCGGGTGGGGGGCTACTGAAAGGAAATTTAGTTTCAAGTCTTCCGATGGACTGGGCATTAATGGAAGAACTTGGTCCTGCGGAAAGTTTTGCTGAGAGTCAATTTGATCAGTTGCTCGTTCCTTTTCGATGTGTTGCGAGCGATGTGGTTTTAAAACAAGACACAGTTTTTTCAAAAGGAAACCTTGCATTGGCCATTCGCGCCTCCATTTCATTTCCTTTTTATTTAAAACCGGTTTGGCTGAATGGCAAACCATTTTACGATGGAGGACTCTACAATAACTTTCCAATGGATATCCTGGAAGAAGAGTTTCATCCAGACTTTATTATTGGTTGCAGCGTGGTGGATGACGCCATCCTTTTGGAATCGGATGATCTAGCTGTGCAAATTGAAGCAATGGTTTCTCGTCCAGCGAAAGCCTTTGAAACCAGCAATCGAATCGTGGTTGTTGAACCGCAGATGGACGTGGAAACCTTTGATTTTGATTTGTCAGGAGATGCTGTGGCGTCGGGACTATTGGCAACGGAAGAATTGATGCCTCAGATTGTCAATCAACTCCTTGAAGAAGGTTGGACCCCCAACACCTCGCAGCCATCGATGTCCCAACGACGCATGGAATTCCGTGAAAAACTCCCGGAATTCCGGATTGACCAAATCTCGGTGAGTGGTCTGAAGTCCAGTCAACAGGCTTATGTGGAGTCTTTGGTTTTGGGACGTGTGAAGACCGAAAGGACTGAGTCGGTCCAACGCAATTTGTTTTTGTTGGAGTCGGATCAACACATTGGTAATGTACAGCCTACGGCTCAATTCAATGATGCCACCGGTTTGTTCAACGTTCAAGTGAATGTGAAAGAGGAACGTGACTTGGCCCTAGAGGCAGGGGGGAACCTGTCATCTCGTCCAGTTAGCTTTGGCTTCGCCTCGGCTCGATACAGTCGTTTTGGCCGGGTCCCCATGACGTTTAAATTTTCCAGTTCATTTGGCTCATTATACAGTGCCGCATTAATGGACGGTCGCTTTGATTTTCATGGAACGGTACCTTGGGCTGTTCAACCCTACTATTTGATTCATCGGTGGAATTATGTCCGCAGTTTTTCCACTTTTTTCCAAGATGTTCGACCGAGTTTCCTCGTAGCAAATGAGGTCGAGTATGGTCTTCGTTGGTTATTACCGACCGGGAATCGGAGTGTTTTCGAGGTGCACCAAGCACACTTGAGGACCGCAGATTTTACTTATCCTGATTGGGAATTTAATCCGTCAGATTCAACGGATGTCCAACGGTTTTCTGGTTGGGTCTTTGGATTGGATTGGGGTCGAAATGCCCTGGACTCAAAGCAGTTTCCTAGGCGAGGCCATGCGCGTAGCCTAAAGATCAAGCGGTTCGACGGTGTCACGAATGCGGTTTTTGAGAACCAGAACCCCTTTATTTCTGGAGTTGACACTTCCCTTTCTGAGGTCAGTTTTTATCGTGTAGCGGCAGATTTAGAACACTATATCACCTCGAAATCACGGCGACTGAGTTTGGGCGTTAAGGGGATGGTTCGTTTGTCCGATGAAGGCGTTCGTTCAACATATCGTTCGACGCTCGTTCAATCAACTCCCATGGAGCCCATGCCTGGAGCCAAAAGCTTATTTCTTGAAAAATTCCGAGGATTCAATTTTGTGGGATTGGGAGCCGTCGTTGATTTAGGGATAGTGGGTTCGGTGCTGCGCTGGAGAAGTGAATGCCACGGTATGTTTTCTTCGAGTCGTTTGGTCGATTCTTCCAAAGGTCCTTGGCTGCAGAGTAAACGGGTCAATCGAATTATGGCGGGAACGTGGTTGGTTAGCGAGTCTCAGGTAGGATTGATTTCGCTCGGTTTAGAATACTATCAAGATGAGCGTGATCCGTTTTTGATTGAATTTTCATGGGGATATCGTCTTTTTCAGACTTCGACGCGTCGTTGATTCCTGTGCTTCGCTACTTTTGATCCATGGATGCATTGAAATTCGGAGTTGTTGGCGCTGGACACATAGGAAAGCGACACATGGAGATGATTCAACGACACCCAGGATTTGAGATGGTGGCATTTGCAGACATTCGGTCTGCAGAGGATTGTGGAGTGTCTTCTGATGTCCTAGCCTACTCGTCTGATGTGGCCATGTTGGAAGCTCACCCCGAATTGGATGTTGTATGTGTCTGCACGCCCAATGGATGGCATGCTGAACAGGCGATTCGCGCCATACAGGCTCGTTGTCACGTGGTGATTGAAAAGCCGATGGCCCTGAATCGACACGACGGTGAGCGCGTGTTGCACGAGGCTTTGGCCAAGGGGCGTCAAGTTTTTTGCGTGATGCAAAACCGCTATTCTCCTCCTTCAATTTGGTTGAAAGAAATCGTCAATTCTGGCGTGTTGGGAAAAATCAATATGGTTCAGGTTCAATGCTATTGGAACCGGGATGATCGCTACTATGGAAAGATTCCATGGAAGGGCACCTTGGACCTGGATGGTGGAACCCTGTTCACGCAATTCAGCCATTTTGTGGATTTGATGTATTGGATTTTTGGCGATATCCATCAAATCCAGAGTCGGTTTGCAGATTTTACGCATCAAGACAACACGGACTTCGAAGACTCCGGTCTGATCACCTTTGAATTCGTACAACACAAAGCCTTGGGATCGCTGCATTTTTCGACATCAGTCGCTGATCAAAACTTCGAATCGAGTGTCACCATTTTAGCGGAGAATGGAACCGTTAAAGTCGGTGGTCAGTACATGAATGAAATCGAATATTGTCAGATTCAAGACTATACGATGCCTGAATTGCCTCCATCCAACCCGGCGAATGACTACGGTCACTACAAGGGGTCGGCGGCCAATCATGGATACATATTCGAGAACATTGATTCAGCTTTGAGACAAGGAGGGGAGATTACTACCAACGCCCTGGAAGGGCTGAAAGTGGTGGACATCATTGAGCGGATGTATGCTGCAGGAGCGAGGCCATTGAAGAAGTAGTGCTCTGCCTTCATGATGCCAACTAGGCCAAAATTGACAGGGTGACTTGTCCGAATTCTTCCGTCACCTAATGTGTTATTACGACGTCCATAATTTCTATTTCAAATGAATCACCCTCGCGTAGCGAACATCGTGTTGAATAATTTCACCAATGACAACAGGGTGTATAAGACGTCACGCACCTTGCGAGATGTTGGGATGGAAGTGGAAATAGTGGCCCTGCTGAAGGGGGATGTGCCTGAATTTGACCAATCAGACGGAATTCCTGTGCGTCGGATTCGGATCCGTTCCATGGCATTGCCCGAAGGGCTTATCTGGGGAGGAATAAAATACTTGGAAATTATAGCGCGCATCGTCTTAGGCTATCGCAAAATGGACGTGTGGCATTGCAATGATTTCGAAATATTCTTCATGGGTGTGCTCGCCAAAATGACCAATCCGAGTCTCAAATTGGTATACGATAGCCATGAATATCAATCTGAACGTTATGGAAAGCATCCGTTGGAGAAGGTTTTTATTCGAAGCATGGAGCGATGGTTTATCCACCGCACAGAAGCTTTCATAACCGTATCGGAAGGCATCGCGCACGAATACACGAAACGATTCAAAGTCGCGAACCCCGTTGTTGTTTACAACTCCCCGCATCGAGTTGAAGTGACGCCCAATACGTTGTTGCGTGATCAATTCGCTATTCCAGAGGATGCGATAATTTTCTTGTACCAAGGAGGGCTTGCCGTTAGCCGAGGCATTGAATTGCTTCTTGAAACATTCGAGCGAATGAACGACCCCAATTTGCATCTTGTGTTAATGGGCAGCGGCACGCATGAAGGTTTGTGCGCCAAGGCTGCTGAACGCTGTGATTCGATACACCTTCGCCCTCCCGTTCCTTACCATGAACTCATTCAATATACAGCGAGTGCTGACATCGGAGTCATCAGCACGCAAAACTTATGTTTGAACAATTGGTTCTGCATGCCGAACAAGTTGTTTGAGTACATCCAAGCGGGTGTCCCCGTGCTTTGCAACGACTTGCATGATTGTCGTTTGATCATTGAGAGGTATTCCTTGGGAGAGATCATACCGGAATATCAAACAGACGCTCTAGAAGCCACTGCAAGGTCTATGGCTTCTATGGAATTGCAAAGTTATCAGGCAGGGCTGAAAAAGGCGAAAGACGATTTTAATTGGCAGTCAGAGGAGCCCAAATTGAGGAAGATATACCAACGTTTTATTTGCTGATTCACCCATGTCTTTGGCGAGGTTATAAATTCAAAAGGAGCAGATCAAAACGATTCTGTCCAGATCGCAATCAGGAATGATGCGATTGGTTCTAAGAGGAATTTAGCCTCCAATGGACCTTCGAATGGCTTGGATTTCCCGATCATCCGAAAACAAATCGTCCGTGGCATCTAACCATTCGCGCGCTCCCGATCGGTCGCCTTCTGCAGCGAGCATTTCAGCGGTATAAATCACACCGTATTTGAGCAAGTCTACCTGTACATCTTCGAGCCCTTTCCCCCCAAATTCAGAGAGCAATTGCTTCGCTAATTCCCACGACTCAAGAGCATCACGCTTGGCCTTGGTTCTCCAGAGTACCGTACCGTACATCAGCCAAGCCCCAGGATCCTCGCTGTCCAATGAGTACAGGTATTTGTAGTAAGACTTGGCCTTGGTGTACTTTTCATCATCAACATAAACCTCTGATTGGTTCATGGTCGCTCGACGCAGATCATTGAAGTAATCCGTGTACTCACCGACATACTCTTGTTGCTTGTCTTTCTTCACGAACTTGGACGAATATTTGAGGGCATCCTTCAAGCCGTTCGGGTATTTTTCTAACAGTTCAGCATCGCTGGATTCGGATATCTTAAAAAATGCCATGGACATGAAAACATAAGGGACGGGCTCTTTCGAAGTCTTATCGTCTTCCGTATAGCGAATGGCCTTGTAAAGGACTTTTTCAAACTTCCCGTCCACCATCCACATCAACAATTCATCAAAGTCTTCCTGTGGAATCAATGGCGGTTCTTCATCGTCATATTGAGCCATAGAGACGAGTGGTGCGGATAAAGCACAACCAATGAATAAGAGTTGTAGTAATTTCATGGGTGGTTGGTTCCAATTAGTGTGCCGAAGATAAGATGCGTGTGATAATGAGAGTGAGGATCCCGTACAATTTTGAACACATATTCCGTTTTGCAATACCATGAATGCGCCAAAGAATTATGACGCCAATGCACTGAGAGCGATTCAACAGTGGTTTGAGGACCGCGAATGGACGCCGCATCCATTTCAGTTGGAGTTGTGGAGTGCTGCTGAAAACCAGGAGGAAGGGCTTCTTCAGGCGCCAACTGGATCCGGAAAGACTTATGCTGCTCTGATCCCCGTTGTTTTGAAGCACTGGGAGCGAAGGCAAGCCAAGGTGAAACGCGGTGTTAGACTCATCTGGATTGCCCCAATCCGAGCCTTGACGCGTGAGATTGAACAAAGCGCGCAGAACATACTGAACGATTTGGGATACAATTGGGAAGTTGGGGTGCGAACGGGCGATATAACAGCCAAAGAAAAAGCCAAGCAGCGCGTTCGTTTGCCCGAGGTTCTCATTACCACCCCGGAATCACTTCATGTTTTATTGGCGATGAAGGGAAGAGAAGATCGTTTTGGGTTGTTGGAGTATGTGGTAGTCGATGAATGGCATGAATTGATGGGGAGCAAACGAGGCGTTCAAGTCGAATTGGCATCCAGCTTACTGCGATCCATGACATCTCAATTGTGTGTCTGGGGGATTTCGGCTACGGTCGGCAATTTGTCGGAGGCGATGAAAACTTTGTTGGGCAATCGGAAAGGAAGACTGATACGGGCAAACTGGAAGAAGTCTTTGGAGATTGAATCGCTCATGCCTCCTGCATTCGAGGCTCTTGCCTGGTCCGGACATTTGGGGATGACTTTACTAGACCAAGTTGTTGGAGTCATTGAAAAGCACAAAGGCACGCTGATCTTCACCAATACGCGGGCGCAGGCTGAGATCTGGTATCACCGAATTTTGGATAGCAACCCGGCGTTTTCTGGCGTGATTGCCCTGCATCACGGATCCATTTCCAAAGATCTACGGCATTGGGTGGAAGACGCTCTGCACGATGGCCGCCTTCAGGCGGTGGTTTGCACAAGCTCACTGGACTTGGGCGTTGACTTTCGGCCGGTGGATGCGGTAATTCAGATCGGAGGACCAAAAGGGGTTGCTCGTTTTGCTCAACGCGCCGGGCGTTCAGGTCATGCTCCACATGAAACGAGCCGCATATATTTCCTGCCAACACATGGGTTGGAGTTAATTGAAGCCTCTGCCCTTCGAAATGCTTTGGAGGCCGATCAAATGGAATCGCGATTGCCCATGATCCGTTCGTTTGACGTCCTCGTCCAATTCCTCTGCACCCTCGCTGTAGGAGATGGTTTCGAACCGAAATGGTTGCTTCCAGTGATCCATTCAACGCATGCGTTTGAATCGATGAATCAAGCCGAATGGAGATGGTGCTTGGAATTTATATCAACAGGAGGGAAGGCTTTGGAGGCCTATCAAGATTATCGGCGCGTCCAGATTGTGGAGGGTGTTTGGAGGATTGTTGATCAGAAATTGGCTCGAAAACATCGGATGAGCATTGGCACCATAGTTTCTGATGCGATGCTGCGGGTTCGTTGGGTCAAAGGCAAAATGTTGGGCCATGTAGAAGAGTACTTCGTGGCGGGCATGGAGGTCGGGGATTCTTTTTGGTTCGCAGGCTTGTGCCTGGAATTTGTTCGCTTCAAAGAACTGACGGTGTATGTAAAGCGATCCAAGCAAAGCAAAGGACGGATCCCCGTTTATTTGGGTGGACGCTTGTCGCTCTCTTCTGAGCTTGGGGAGGGGATTCGGAGCGAAGTGCACGCATTCGCCAACGGAAGGATTCATTCTCCTGAGATGGAGCGTGTTCGCCCTATGCTGGAGCTTCAATCACATCACAGTTGCTTGCCCCAATTGCATGAGCTTTTGGTGGAATCTTTTCAGTCTAAAGATGGCTTTCATGTATGTGTATTCCCGTTTGAAGGGCGGGATGTTCATGAGGGCATGGGCATGCTGTTGGCCCACCGATGGAGTCAACTGCGACCCGTTTCGTTTTCAATTGCCTGCAATGATTATGGATTTGAAATTTTGTCGGACCAGCCACTTCCCATTGCTGAGATGTGGACTGACGCGATTTGGGATGTAAGAAATTTAATGGATGACTTGCAAGCGGGAGTGAATGCTTCCGAAATGGCGAAACGTCGATTTAGAGACATTTCGGTGATTTCGGGTTTGACATTTCAGGGCTTTCCTGGAAAAAATGTGCAGGGTAAACACCTGCAATCGCATTCCGGTCTGGTCTTCGATGTATTTAGAGATTTTGATCCCGACAATCTTTTGTTTCAACAGGCGTATGAAGAATTAATTCACCATCAATTGCAATGGGAGCGCATGCGTTCTGCTATGCAACGTATTGGAAACCAAAAAGTCATGTTCACGAATCCGAAATTTCCAACCCCTTTTTCATTTCCCCTTGTCGTTGATCGTTTGCGTTCAAGTTTGAGCTCTGAGGATTTGGAGAGTAGGATTAACAAGATGCTCCTCGAAAGCAGGGCTTAGATTCAGTAAATTCGCAGCCATGCAAAAGTTGAAAGGCCTTTTTGGTGCCATCTGTTTTTTGTTAATGGCTCTGCCTTTTTTGGGTCAAGCTACGGTCAAAGGGTTCTTGAAGAATCAGTCTTCAGGTGAGCCTGTGATGTTCGTAAGTGTCTCTCTCGAGGGGACATCCTTCGGTGTTATGTCCGATAGTGAAGGCTTTTACAGCATTAGCAAGGTTCCGGCCGGATCGTATCGATTGATTGTTTCAAGTATGGAGTTTGAAACCATTGCGGAAGAGGTTGTGTTGATTGATGACCGCATTTCGACGCGCAACTTTCTTTTGGAGTCCAAGGTGATTTCATTAGGAAGTGCAGAGGTCAGTGCGGATCGACAGGAACAGCAGACCAAGGTCAACATGTCAGTCGAAACCATTCGGCCCGCGGATCTCAAAAAAATACCCAGTTTTGGTGGGCAGCCTGATTTGGTGCAAGCCTTGCAGGTACTTCCAGGATTCATTAGCACAGGTGACCAGGGAGGGCAACTTTACATCCGAGGCGGATCCCCCATTCAAAATAAAGTGCTGCTGGATGGGATGATCATTTACAACGCTTTCCATAGCATTGGTTTGTTCAGTGTTTTTGATTCAGATGTCATCGCCAACGCTGACATCTACACCGGTGGTTTTGGTGCCAAGTTTGGAGGCCGAATATCATCCATCATGGACATCAAAACCCGAGATGGCAACAAGCAGAAGATCAAGGGGATGGTTGGAGCTAGCCCTTTTGGAGCGAAGATTACATTGGAAGGTCCGCTGCGCAAAATGAATGACAACGGTGGAGGGATTTCCTACATCCTTTCGATGAAGCACAGCTACCTCGAACAAACCTCCAAAGTTTTATACGATTACATCAACGAGGATGGTGAAGGCTTGCCTTTCAATTTTACCGATTTATACGGCAAGATTTCTTTTGGGGGAGGCAACGGTTCAAAATTGAGTTTATTCGGGTTCAATTTTTCGGATCAGGTTAGTTACCAAGCCTTGTCTGATTTGAGGTGGCAGAATGCTGGAGGGGGAGGGAATTTCACGGTGGTACCGAGCGGTTCTTCCATCCTGATGAATGGTCATTTTGCGGCAAGTCAATACGAGATTCGCTTGAAGGAAGAAGGGCTGGATGACCGCTTCAGTAGTGTCAATGGTTTCAACTTCGGATTGGATTTTAAATATGTCCTTGGTGAGGATGACGTGCAATACGGGCTTGAAATTGTCGGGATGGAAACGAATTTTCAGACGTTCAATCCTCTCGGAGTTCAAGTTGGACAGATTGAGAATACCACTGAATTTGCAGGATATGTTGACTATCGGATTCACAGAGGAAATTTGATTCTCAATCCCGGTATGCGGATGCAATACTTCAGCAGTTTGGCTCGATTCCGTCCTGAGCCGCGATTGGGTATCAAATACAAGGTCTCTGAGCGCTTGCGATTGAAAGCTGCGGCAGGTCTGTATTCTCAAAATGTCATCAGCTCCAATTCGGATCGTGACGTTGTCAACTTGTTTTACGGCTTCCTTTCAGGTCCTGAAAACCTACAGAACAATTTGATCACACCTGAGGGAGAGGTGCAAGAAGTGGAGCACTCATTGCAAACAGCCCAGCACTTGATCTATGGATTTGAGTTTGACTTGACAGAGCGTCTGAATCTGAATGTGGAGGGCTACTACAAGAACTTTACGCAGTTGACGAATCCCAACCGCAACAAATTGTTTGCGGACAATGCATCAAACGCTGATGTTCCAGAAGTTTTGCGCAAAGACTTTATTGTTGAAACGGGGAAAGCATACGGTGCGGATGTCGTCCTGAAATATGAAGAGCGATTCACCTATTTATGGCTGGTGTATGGCTATGGAAATGTTGACCGCTGGGATGGTTTCCGCTGGTATGATCCTGTCTTTGACCGCCGTCACAATGTCAACCTCGTAGTTTCTCAAGGATTGGGTAAAGAAGGAGACTGGGAGGTGAGCGCACGCTGGAATTTAGGGTCTGGTTTGCCGTTTACGCAAACACAAGGATTCTATCAACCGCCCAATGTTGTCGATGGAATTGGAACAGATTATGTTGTTTCGAATAGCAATGATTTAGGGATTCAATATGCGGGCTTGAACGAGGGGAGGCTGCCGGCTTATCATCGATTGGACATGAGCATTCGACGAGAATTCGAATTTGAAAATGGCCAAACGTTGGAAGGTTCTGCCGGAGTGACCAATCTCTATAGCCGGGACAATGTGTTTTACGTGAACCGTGTTACCGGAGAACGCGTGGATCAATTGCCCTTTCTACCCTCCATCAGTGTAGACTGGCACTTCTAAGAGAAGTGTTTTAATTACGTCTGCTGAAGCAGTGCTACAGCGTTTGCTTTGGCAGCTTCAGATATGGTCGCGCCACTCAAGAGTGCCGCAATTTCGAGTATTCGTTCCTCTCCCGTTAAAGCGGTGACTTGCGTTCGCGTGATGTCTTCTTTAACGTGTTTAGCTACCTGATAATGCTGTTCAGCTTTCGCTGCAACCTGAGGCAAATGCGTAATTGCAATGACCTGCTGGTTTTTGGCCATTTGGCGCATCATTTTGGCCATCTTGTCTGCGACATCTCCGCTCACCCCTGTATCGATTTCGTCTAGAATGATGGTCGGCAATCCATTGGTTGTTTGCGAAGCTTTGAACGCGAGCATCAACCGGCTTTTCTCACCACCTGAAGCAACGTGTTCAAGTGCCGCCATTTTGGAGCCAGGATTCGCAGAAAAAAGCAATTGAACGCGTTCAATGCCCAATGCATCCGGTTCATTGCCAGGTGACAATTCAAAACGAATGACCGAATCAGGCATTTTCATCTGCACCAAGTGCCGCAAGACTTCAGACTCCAGGTTTTGCGCAGCATCTCGTCTCGACATCATGAGCTCAGTGCCGGTTGATAAGAGTTTGGTTTGATGCTCTTCGAGCTTTTCTAAAGCCTTTTGATAAGCCCCCTCTAAGTCAGTAGATTGGTCCAGTTGTTCCTGGATACTTGTTTCTAGCCCTATCAACTCAGCAGCGGTTTCAACCTGGTGTTTCAGGCTGATTCGCTGGAATTCATGAAAACTGCGCTGCAATTGCTGCAATCTTTCAGGATTGCTTTCTACGTTCTCTGCAGCATTCTCGATGTCAAGAATGAGGTCCTTGATTTCGATGTCCAATGACTCCATGCGATCTGCAATTTGGCCCAGGGCTGGATGCAAAACGGCTGCTTGGTTCAAGGTTTTTTTGCCTTGGGACCATGCGCCAAGGACGCTGCCCTCATCGGAATCACCTGCAAGCGACTTCCAACACAGATTCAGCTGCTCTTGGATGGCCGTGCTATTTTCTAAAACCTGAAGCTCCTCTTTTAGTCCATCCCAGTCGTTTGTGGCCAATTCCAGTGTAGCCAATTCCTCAAGTTGATATGTGAGGTAATCCCGATCAGTTTGAGGCTTGTTTCGTTCTAGCTCGATCGCTTTTAAATTCGATTGTGCAATTTTAAAATCTTGGAAAGTGTACTGGTATTTCTTGAGAAGAGCGGGGTGGTTTCCGATTGCGTCCAGCCAACGGATCTGGTAATCTCGGCGGAGCATGAGACGGGTGCTATCTTGACCGTGCATGTCAACGAGCATTTCGCCAATGGCCTTTAGCTGTGCGACATTGACGGGAGTGTCATTGACAAATGCTCTTGATCGGCCTTGTTCGGTGACTTCCCTTCGAAGAATGAGTTCCGGCCAAATTTCCAAGTCATTTTGACGCAGCCAATCTTCGGTGACGTCCGGTGTCAGAAAGGTCCCTTCGACAGTGCATTTTGGGCATCCTGAGCGCACGGCATTGACTTCTGCACGGTCTCCAAGTACCAAACCCAAAGCACCTAAAACGATCGATTTCCCAGAGCCAGTTTCTCCTGTCATGGCGGTTAGGCCCTCAGTCCATTCCAATTCCAATCGCTCGATGAGCGCATAATTTGTGATCTTGAGCGAGCGCAGCATATTAACCAAGTATGCTGTCGTACTTCGAAATGTTTCCGGGGTCCATTTGCTTCAAAACGGGCAAAAGTCTCGTTTTTTCTGCATCGGGTGCTGGTCCGAACACTTTTAAGATCTCATCCGATTTCGCCAGAAAGAAAAGCTGTAAATTATAGGAAGAGGGGCGAATTCGATGCGTTTGTCGCATTTCAATCAACGCGTCAGCCATGGTCAATCTTCCTCGTTCTACATCCTCATACAACTGGTCAAGGCCCATTCGGTGATAATAGTATAAACAATTGCGAACAGGGCGAAAAGTTTGTGAAAGCATGTTTTCTACCAACCAGTAGCGATTTTGTTGTCCCTGGCTCGCCTTCCAACCGGATGGTCCTGCATTTTGGGCATTGGCTACAATGGTCTGAGCTTTGAGATAGTAGGGGGTTCCACCATCGAGGACCATGCTGTCATAGTCCATGCCAAGGACCATGAAGGCGTAGTATGCAAGAATGGAGGAGAGGTTGTCGCGGTATTGATCAGGACTGAATTGGATGTTTGAGCTTCCATCCCAAACGATTTCAAAATCGCCGTCATTTACCAGAAGCATGGGGGTGTTGTAGTCGCTATTGAATACAGGACGAGAGCTTTGAACTTGAATACTTCCTTTAAATGACGTTGCTGACGGGGCCTCTGAAATCGTGATTTGCATGTTGCATTCGATGCGCTCCTCAAAAAGAATCTCATCGTTGGTCCATCTTCGTCCATTGACGAACTCCTGAATCGCCTCTTCCAACGACTCGAAGATGGCACCCTCGACATTGGCAATCTGCGGAGCAATCACCTGTACACGACAATTGAGCTCCTGACCGTGAACAGTATTGAACGCAGAAACTCCGATGAGCACGATCCAAGATGCAAGAGAACGACGGAATAGAGGACGGTTCATAAGGTCAGATAATTCAAGAGGTGTTGAACAATGTCTTGGGCAACTTCAGTTTTTGATTTCAATTCAAATTTATGGGCTTTGCCGTTAGGATCGAAGATGGTGATCTGATTGGTGTCTGTTCCAAATCCAGCACCTCGATCGGCTGTGCTATTCAATACGATGAAATCGAGATTTTTGCGCTTCAGTTTGCTCATGGCACTGGCTACTCCGTCATCTGTTTCAAGGGCAAATCCGATAACGGTTTGGTGTGCCTTTTTCTGTTCACCCCAATGGGCTAAGATATCTGGTGTCGGTTCCAGGGCGATGACTTCTGGCAATTCATTGCGATGCAACTTGGTGAAGCTTCTTTGCTTGGGCCTTGCATCTGCGACGGCCGCTGTTGCGATTGCGATGTCATAGGTGTGGAAATTTTCACGTGCGGCTATCATCATCTCTTCGGCGGTTTGCACTCTTCTAATGGATGCAACGCCTGCGGGATCATTCAATTGTACAGGACCACTGATTAAGTGCACTTCGGCCCCTTGTTGAACCAAGGCGCGGGCTAAAGCAAAACCCATCTTTCCGGAACTATGATTTCCAATGAACCGCACAGAATCAATGGGTTCTTGCGTGGGACCTGCAGTCAAAAGCACTCTTTTTCCTTTCAACGGAGCACGCTCGTAGAACCAGATTTCGAGCCAATCGGCAATGGCGGCTGGTTCAAGCATGCGTCCTTTGCCTTCGAGGCCTGAGGCGAGGAGTCCTGAATCGGGTTCAATGATTCCGACACCGCGATTCGCTAATGTGGCCAAGTTCGACTGTGTCGCTTGATGAGCAAACATGTCCAAATCCATGGCCGGAGCCACACAAACGGGACATCGACTGCTCAGATGGACAGCTTGCAGAAAGTTGTCACATGAACCTTGCACGAAGGCGCTGAGGGTATTCGCGGTAGCCGGCGCTACCAGGAAAACGTCCCCCCACAAGCCCAAGTCGACATGATTGGTCCATTCGCCAGAGTCCTTGTTCTCCGTGAAATCGCTATATACAGGATGGTCTGTCAGCGTTGACAATGTCAACGGAGCAATGAACTCAATTGCGCCGGGAGTCATAATGACGCGTACAATTGCTCCGCGTCGTTGAAGCTCACGAGCTAGAACGGCCGACTTGTATGCAGCAATGCTGCCAGTGACTCCGAGGAGGATACGCTTACCGTGAAGCGCAGATGAAGGGGCTGCATAGCCCATTAACTTCAGTCTTCGAGCTCCTTGGGCTCAGTGGATTCAACCACCGCTTCGAAACTCAACAAATTCTGGCCCATTTCAGCCATAGCAATGCTATGTGGCTTTGGCAAGCGCTCGTAAAATTTTGAGATCTCAATTTGTTCCCTATTCTCGAAGACTTCTTCCAGCGAGTCCGTTGGAGTAATGAATTCTTCGAGCTTGCTGTTGAGTTCGTCCTTCATCTCAATGGCCAATTGTTTGCTGCGACTGCTGAGTATAACAATCGTCTCAAACAAATTGCCCGTTCCGCTGACCTCCAATTCATGGTTGTCGCGTGTAAGGGTGGACTTTTCAGCCTTGATGGATTTGAAATTCATGGTCATTCAAAGGGTTGGTTCGACTGCAAACGGTCAATTTCAGAAACACATTGGTTTTGAATCAATTGTGCGTCATTCATCCACCGGCTATCCGGGAATCGGGCGACAAAGGTAAGGAAAGCTTCAATGGTATCATTGTATCGTTCCAATTTCCTTCGTTCTGTGCTTTGAGAAGCGTATTGGTAATGGCTGTCTAGAATCAACCATTGCATTTCTTCTCTGTATGGGGTGTCAGGATATTCTTTCAGCGCATTGCTGAGAGCGATGACAGCACTTTGAAATTGACTCGTCTTGTGATACAATCGCGCTGTTTCGAACGACTTCACTTCCAATTTCACACGAAGTAGGTCGATGAGTGTTTGGCTAGAGTCACGCAGAGCACTTCCGGGATAGCGATCCAAGAACAATTGCAACTCTTCAATAGCCGAGCGTGTTTCGGTCTGGTCTAGCGCTGGCTTCGGGCTCAAGTAATAGCTACACATCGCAGCTTCAAACTGAGCATCTTCAGCGCGTTCATCGTTGGGGAATGTCTTCGCAAACATCTTGAAATGATACCGGGCTAAATAATAATCTCCCACACATCGGTGTGCTTCTGCTCGATGAAACTGTACCTCACGAGCTTGTTCGGTTCCTCGAGTTAGTGAGACAACTTCCTCTAAAATGGGAATGGCACCAAAACATTTGTTTGAATCTAAAAAGCCCAAAGCCCGTTGATACTTGTAGTCCAAATCTGTGCTTTTCATGATCTTGTTGTAATCACTGCAGCCGGCATTCAATCCGATGATTGCAATCAAAACAATGGCTCCTTTCAACCAAAGCAAGGGGTTGTAGACGTGCAAATTAGAATTCATCAATGGTACGCTCTTCGGAGGAGTTGAGAGGTGCGAAGGTAAAGGATGCTGCGCTTGAATATTCTGTGATTTCCATGGATCTCATTTAGTTTTCAATTTTTTGTTAATTTCATGCTACCACCTTGTGATAATATCTTGAGACTTTGCATAATATGACGATGCGTAATCGGTTGAAGCGGCTATCTTTGCACCCTCACCAAATTTGAAGCTTTTGGATATTTTTGATCGCATCCGCAACGACCGTGGTCCATTGGGACAGCATGCACGAGAGAGTCATGGTTACTTCACCTTCCCCAAGTTGGAGGGGGAGATTTCTAACCGCATGACGTTTAGAGGGAAAGACGTGCTCGTCTGGTCCGTTAATAATTATCTGGGACTCGCCAATCATCCCGAGGTTCGAAAAGTGGATGCCGAGGCAGCAGCTGAGTGGGGTATGGGATATCCAATGGGAGCTCGCATGATGTCAGGTCAAACCTCACAACATGAAGCATTGGAAAATCAATTGGCGGATTTCATGCAAAAGGAAGATGCCTTCCTTCTCAATTATGGATACCAAGGTTGCCAGTCTGCGATTGAGGCGTTGGTTAGTCGACATGACGTAATTGTTTACGACAGCGAATCTCACGCCTGCATGGTGGATGGTGTTCGATTGCACCAAGGCAAACGATTCGTTTTCCAACACAATGACATGGAGAGCTTCGTCAAGCAGCTCAACCGAGCCCGTAGTTTGTGCGAACAAACAGGAGGAGGCATTCTTGTTGTGACGGAAGGTGTGTTCGGTATGGCCGGAGACCAAGGTCAACTGAAAGACATTTGTGCGTTCAAGGAAGAATATGGCTTTCGTCTGTTTGTAGATGATGCCCACGGTTTTGGTACCATTGGTCATCAGGGTCGCGGTGCTGGAGATGCTCAAGGGGTGCAGGATCAAATTGATGTGTACTTCGGAACGTTTGCAAAAGCCATGGCGACTATTGGTGCTTTTGTGGCGGGGGATGAAGATGTGATTGACTACTTGCGCTACAATATGCGGTCTCAAACATTTGCCAAATCTCTTCCGATGCCGATTGTGATTGGTGCTCAAAAGCGTTTGGAGATGTTGCGCACTCAGCCAGAACACAAAGAGCGTTTGTGGATTGTGGCCAACGCTTTGCAGGAAGGTTTGCGTGCCAATGGTTTCAACATCGGAGTGACCAATTCCTGTGTGACTCCTGTTTTTTTGGCGGGCGGATTGGGTGAAGCGACCAATTTGACTTTGGATTTGCGAGAGAACTACAGCATCTTTTGTTCCATAGTGGTTTATCCGGTAGTGCCGAAAGACACCATTATGTTGCGATTGATCCCAACAGCCGTGCATACGCTTGAGGACGTTTCTTACACCATTGAAACGTTCACTAAAGTGAAAGAGAAGTTGTTCGCCGGTGAATACAAGAGCGAACGTATTGCTTCTTGGGCATGACGTAAATTCAATGCCAGCTGCGATCGATGCGACTATTCATTGAGCTTTCTTATGATGGGGCTTCCTATCATGGATGGCAGCGGCAACCAGACTCTTCTTCGGTGCAGGAAGAGATTGAAAAGCAACTCACTCAATTCCTAGGAGAACGCGTTCCGGTGATGGGTTGCGGTCGCACTGATACAGGCGTGCACGCATCTTATTTTGTAGCGCACTGTGATTGGCCCGTTGCGAGCGAACGTGCCAAACGTTACCGCGATTGGGAAGAAGCGACTTGGAAGCTGAACGGCATGTTGCCTCCGGATATATCGATACATCGCATGGTCCCGATGCACGCGAAGGCGCATGCACGATTTGATGCCATTGAACGGGCGTACGTCTACCGCATGCACCAAAGAAAAGATCCCTTCTTGTTGAGCCATTCTGCAAGGATCTATCGAGAAACAGATTTCGAGAAGATGCAGCGGGCCTGCCAGTACCTCATTCGAAAGGGGGACTTTGCAGCGTTTTGCAAATTGGGCTCCAATCAGGGAACCACCATTTGTGATGTCCGTGAGGCTCGGATGGTGCAAATCAACGAGAGAGAGTGGCAATTTGAAATTCGGGCTGACCGATTTTTACGAAACATGGTCCGTGCCATTGTGGGCACGTTGTTGGATGTCGGTCAGGGACGGAGGCAAGTAGAAGAAATGGAATCCATCTTTGCAAGTGGGCTGCGATCTGAGGCTGGAAAGTCTGCTCCAGCCAATGGTCTTTTTTTAAGCAATGTCCGATACCCTGAGTCTATCTGGTCCAGCAAGGAGTCAACCGTTGAAGGTTCCAACTAACTTTGCGTCCTGAATCGAATCCATGTCTCAATCTAAGAGTTCCAATCAAGTTTTAGATCGCCGAATTCTTGTCCAAATTTTGGAGCAAGTCCGGCCTTATCGCAAACGATTCATAGGGACCGGCGTGATGGTGGTATTGCTCTCAGCATTGGTTTGGGTCAGACCGGCCTTGATTCGACAGGCTGTTGATGTCGCGATGCCATCAGGAGACTTGCGGGGTCTGCTGAATATTTTTCTAGCGGTCGTTGGTTTGCTTGTGATTGAGGCGCTTTTGCAATACGGCGTGACCTACCTCGCCAATTGGGTTGCTCAATCTGTGAGCCTCGACCTGCGGGCCAAACTTTTCGCTCACATTGCCCGCTTTCGACTTCGCTATTTTGATAAAACTCCAGTTGGTACGCTTGTTACGCGGCATGTTAGCGATGTTGACGGAATAGCCAATGTGTTTTCCAATGGCATTCTCAATGCGGTAGGGGATATTTTGTCGCTATTTGTTGTGATCGTCACGATGTTCTACATCGATTGGCAGCTCACGCTCTTTGCCCTAGCTCCCATTCCTGTCTTGCTTGTCGCCACGCGTATTTTCCAAAAAGTCATCAAAAAGGCTTTTGTTGATGTACGCAACCAAGTGTCCCGCATGAACGAATTTGTTCAGGAGCATGTAACGGGAATGCACATTGTACAAGCCTTCAATCGGGAGAAGCGAGAAGCATCCAAATTTGCGGACATCAATGCGGAACATCGCGAGGCGAATATTCGTTCCATCTGGGCATTTAGCGTATTCTTTCCTCTGGTAGAGATGCTTTCGGCAACGAGTGTAGCTTTGCTATTGTGGTGGGGATTGAGTGATGCGATGGAAGAGCGTTTGACATTGGGGGTCTTGCTTCAATTTATTCTGTATGTGTTCATGCTATATCGTCCGATCAGACAATTGGCCGATCGATTCAATGTGCTCCAAATGGGCATTGTGAATTCAGAGCGGGTATTCAAATTGTTGGCCAAGGATGAGCGCATTCCAGATACAGGGCAAGCAAAAGAATGGTCACTGAAAGGAGAGATTCGGTTCGATTCAGTATGGTTTGCTTACGAGGAAGAGCAATGGGTTTTGCAGGATGTCAGCTTCCATATCCCCTCGGGTCAAATGGTCGCTTTTGTTGGAGCAACCGGTGCCGGTAAATCAACAATCATCAACCTGCTAACGCGATTTTATACGTATCAAAAAGGAACCATCACCATTGACGGAGTGGATATTTGTGACATCCCGCTGGCCAATTTGAGAAGGCACATTGGTGTGGTGATGCAGGACGTTTTTCTTTTTTCGGATAATTTGATCAACAATGTGACCTTGCACGACAAGCGGTTTACCCAGGATCAATTGGCTGAAGCAGCTGATGTAGTGGGGGCAACGGACTTCATTGCGCAACTGCCTGAAGGCTGGAATCAAAATGTTAGAGAGCGGGGTGCCATGATGTCGGTTGGACAACGGCAGCTAATTGCTTTTATGCGGGCATACATTGTTGCGCCGGAGATACTCATTCTCGACGAAGCCACTTCGAGCATTGACTCTGAAAGTGAACTGTTGATTCAACGAGCAACAGAAAGCGTAACGAAGGGAAGGACATCGCTGATCGTTGCTCACCGATTGAGTACCATACGCGAGGCGGACTGTATTATCGTGCTAGAGGGCGGGCGCGTAATTGAGCAAGGATCGCATGCCGAATTGTTAGGGCAAGATGGTGCCTATAGTGCATTGAACCGTCTTCAACATCATGACGACCAAAGAGACGATTGACGTTTTCTAAAGCGTCGCTTTTACGCTTTCTCAAAAGTTACTTGAGCAAGGAGTGATAAAAGCTTGAACGTGTCCGCTTGGCTGAAGTTTTCAATGTCGAACTTGATTCGATCATTGGACCTCCACCGCAGAATGGAGCGTTTGATTCGATTAATTTGGTCAATAGAACCATAAATCTCAGCGAGCAGAGCGCTGTCCAGTGTGTTCAATTCTAAGCTGTGATACTCTGTGAATTTGACGAGAGGGCGGGTTCGAACGAAGCAATAAAAGTAAAGTCGCGCTTTGAGAGGTGAGTCTGCGAGCAATTCAAGTGACGCATTGCGACACTGTAGATTCTTTCGGACACTTTGGTGGTACAACTCAGAAGCAGCCAAATTGAATTGGGGATGCACTCCACCGTGTATCCACGTCAACAACGTGTGATACGAGCCGCCAAGCCAATTGACTTTGGGCAATTCAACTTCAATTTTTCCGGGATAGGTTAAACTCAGTATGCGCATGCGTGCACTTACGGGGTCGCCCCGCACAAGGTTTCAAGGAATCAAATGCACTTGAAGTGGTCAAAGGGTTCCAGGCAAACGTTGCACTGAAAATGTGCTTTGCAGGCAGTTGAGCCGAAAGCGCTGACCATGTGGGTGTCCGAGCTCTTGCAAAGTGGACAGGGGGTGATCCGGTCTTTTCCTAACAAAAAGGCCTTGTCAGCGCTTTGACCCGTGGGAGGGGCGATGCCGTGCTCTGCCATCTTGAGTCGAGCCTCTTCTCCAATCCAATCCGTTGTCCATGCAGGAGTGAGGACAATTTCTGTTCGACTATCCAGGTGAACCGTTTTGGCAGCAGCGAGCACGTCTTCGGCGATGACATCGGTCGCGGGACAGCCAGAATAGGTGGGAGTGATGCGAATGACCAGGGTAGAACCTTCTTGTAAAACTTCCCGAACCATGCCCATTTCCATGACGTTGAGGAAAGGAATTTCAGGGTCCATCACATCGTGCAAGCGACGAATGACTTCCTTGATGGTGTCTGTTACCATTTTGCGTCTGGATGCAACCGAGGCAATACCTGCATTTCGGCGAGCATGTAGCTCAGGTGTTCCGTATGCAAGCCATCACGTCCTCCTTTTTGGCTCCAACTCCCTTCAGGCTTGGTCAAAGAGGCTTGGTTGAGCACCGCTTCTACCTGTTCATTCCATGTTGTTTGAGCCTGGCTTCGATCGGGCATGGCGCCTGAGGCAATAGCGGCATCGAGCGTAGCGTGTTCTTCGAAACATTCCCCTGTGAAGGGCCACAAACGTTCCACGCTTTCTTGAATTCGGGCCTTACTCAATTCCGTTCCATCTCCGAGCCGGAGCATCCATTCCGCAGAGTGGGCGGCGTGGTAACGAACTTCTTTCAGAGCCTTGGTGGCAATGGCAGCGACCTCTGGGTCAAAAGTTTGTTGAGCGAGATGTGTATAGCGGACCAAGGCGAATTGGTCAAAAAAGAATTGACGTGCGATGGTATCGCCGAAATGACCATTCGGCAACTCAACAAGCAACAGATTTCGGTATTCACGATCAGAACGAAAAAAAGCCAATCGATCTTCATCTCTTCCTGCACCCTCGAGCCGACCGGCATGGGCAAAGAAGGCACGGGATTGGCCGATCAAATCCAGAGCGATATTGGACAACGCAATGTCTTCCTCGAGAGCAGGAGCGTGTCCACACCATTCGCTCAGACGTTGTCCTAGTATCAGGGCGTCATCAGCCAGGCCAAGAAGCCAATCAATGTGCTGTGATTTCGTCACGGTTACATGTTTTTAACCTCGTCCGGTAAATTGTAAAAGGTCGGATGCCGATATACCTTGTCATTGGCAGGGTCAAACAAAATGTCCTTGTCTGCGGGAGAAGAGGCCGCGATGGCTTCAGCCGGGATGGCCCAAATGCTCACGCCTTCCTGTCTTCGCGTATACACGTCACGTGCATTGGCAATGGCCATTGTGGCGTCCGATGCGTGCAAACTACCGACATGCTTGTGACTCAGGCCTTGACGGCTTCTGACAAAAATTTCCCAAAGCGGCCATTCGGAGGATTGATTGCTCATGCCGCGTGGGTTTGATTGGATGATGCCTTGGCGTTCATTTTCTGCGCGTATGCAGAGGCAGCTTCACGGACCCATTCGCCATCACGGTGGGCTTTCTTTCGTGCAGCAATGCGTTCTTTGTTGCAAGGGCCGTTGCCAGCGATGACATCGAAGAATTCCTTCCAATCAATAGCGCCCATCTCATAATGTCCAGAAGACGCGTTCCATTTGAGGTCTTGATCCGGAACAGTCAATCCAAGCAATTCAATTTGCGGGATGGTCATGTCCACAAATCGCTGGCGCAATTCATCGTTGCTGAATCGTTTGATTTTCCAGCGCATGGATTGCTCGTTGTGAGTGGATGATTCATCATTCGGACCAAACATCATCAAGGAGGGCCACCACCACCGATTCAGCGAATCTTGTGCCATGGCGCGTTGTTCATCCGTTCCCTCGCTCAAGTTGAGCATGATTTGGAACCCTTGACGCTGGTGAAAACTCTCCTCCTTGCAAACACGCACCATCGCACGTGCATAAGGTCCATAGCTGCATTTGCAAAGAGGGACCTGGTTCATGATGGCGGCGCCATCAACGAGCCAACCAATGGCGCCCATGTCTGCCCATGTTAGTGTAGGATAATTGAAAATACTGGAATACTTCGCTCGGCCATCGATCAAGGCATCCATTAGGTCATCCCGATTCGCTCCAAGTGTTTCGGCCGCAGAATAGAGATACAGGCCATGGCCCGCTTCATCCTGCACCTTGGCCAAAAGAATGGCTTTCCTTTTCAGGCTCGGTGCGCGAGTAATCCAATTCCCCTCGGGCAGCATGCCGATGATTTCGCTGTGCGCATGTTGGCTGATTTGCCGAATAAGCGTTTTGCGATATTGATCGGGCATCCAGTCTTTCGCTTCGATTTTTTGATCGGCGGCGATGTAGTCTTCAAATCGTTGGTTCAGGTCCATTGCATGAATTGATTCACTGCAAAGATAAGGCTCCATGCCTCGTTCATTCTCATTCGCTTTTTTCAGTCGTTTTTTCGATTCTGTTGCGCTTGGATTCTCCTACTTTTGTTCCATGAATGCGTTTTACAAATTGGAGGTTCTTGAAATAAGAAGAGAAACGGAAGATTGCGTTTCGATTGCGATGAAACCACAGGCCTCAGACGCCGAGAATTTCGAGTTCAAGGCGGGGCAATATCTCACGTTGAAAACGCGAATCGGTGGAGAAGAAGTTCGAAGGAGTTACTCGATCTGCAGCGCTCCTGCAGATGGCGAATTGAGGGTAGCGGTGAAACGTGTCGAGCAGGGTGTTTTCAGCAACTGGGCCAACGACACATTGAAAGTCGGGGATGTATTGGAGTCCATGTCGCCACGCGGAAAATTCGTTTTGGAAACAACCGTGGATGCTGCGAATCAATACGCCGCATTTGCTGCGGGTTCAGGTATCACGCCTATTATGAGTCAGATTCGGTCTGTTTTGCTCAGTGAAAAGGACAGTGAATTCACCCTGTTTTATGTCAATAAGGACACGGCGAGCATTATTTTCCGGGAGCACCTTCAAGAGTTGAAGGACGAGTTTATGGAGCGTTTTCGTGTGTTCCATTTGCTGACCCGTGAGCCGTTGGAGGCGGAGTTGTTTCACGGGCGTTTGGATGAAGAACGCTGCACGCGGATTTTATCGAGCAATTTGATCGACATTCAACAATGCAGTGGGGTGTATCTCTGCGGTCCTGAAGATATGATCTGGGCCTGCAAATCCTCGTTGGAAGCAGCGGGCGTGAACGAAGAAGCCATCCATTTTGAGTTGTTTACGTCGGCCTCACCGGCGCAAAAAACCGAAACGAAAACGGTCAAGTCGACAAGTGGTGACGGTGCGAAGTCGTTGGCCATAGTGCTAGATGGCATTACCACGATGGTTGAAATCAAAGGGGACAAAACCATCATGGACGCCGCTTTGGACATTGGCTTGGACGCGCCGTACAGTTGTTTGGGTGGCGTATGCTGCACTTGCAGGGCGAAGATGACCATGGGGCGAGCTCGAATGGATGTCAACTATGCCTTGGAAGCCTCAGAAACCGATGCGGGCTTTGTGTTGGCCTGTCAATCGCATTTAGAAGGCGATGGGCCGTTTGAAATAGACTTCGATCAACAGTGAGCTCAATTCGGCTCTTTTTCTGACAATTCGAGCCAACGCAATTCAGCTTCGTCTAGAGATGTGGCAATCACGCCCAATTCAGAGCTAATCCGGGTAAGATCTTCGTGGTCTGTCGCTTCCGAAAGAAGTTTCTCCAACTCAGATTTCTCGGATTCCATTGATTTGATGCGCTCTTCGAGTTGCTCAAATTCGAACTTCTCTTTATAAGTCATGCGATTGGAATAATCGTTTTGTGATTCTTTCTCGCGTTGCTTTTTCTCGGCATCCTTGGTCAGTCGGTCTTCTGCCACCTGTTCTTGACGGGCTAGGCGGTATTGCGTGTAATTGCCAGGATAATCTCGTACGTTGGTTTTGCCAGACTCTCCAATGACCCAAATGTGTTCGACCAAGCGGTCCATGAAATAGCGATCGTGTGAGACCACAATGAGGCAACCCGGGAAATCCAACAGAAATTCCTCGAGTACCTGCAAGGTGAAAATGTCCAAATCATTGGTAGGCTCATCGAGAATGAGGAAGTTCGGATTCCGCATGATGACTTGGAGCAAGTGCAATCGCTTTTTCTCGCCACCACTCAACAAAGAAATCTGCAGGTGGTGGGTTGATCGAGGGAAGAGAAAGCGTTCCAGCAATTGGGCTGCCGTCAATTTTTGCCCGCCTTTCAAGGGCATAAACTCCGCAATCTCACGGACCGCTTCAATGACCCGCAAGCCCTCTGGGAATGACGCGCCATGTTGACTGAAGTGTCCAAAAACAATGGTTTCTCCGACAACGACCTTGCCAGCCTTGGGCTCTGCAGCTTGGACGATCAGGTCCAGCAAAGAGGATTTGCCAGAGCCATTCGCCCCTACGATTCCGATGCGCTCTTGCCGCTTGAAGTGGTGTGTTAATCCTTCAAAAAGAACCCGGTCACCAAACGATTGGCTGACCTTGTGCAATTCAATGATTTTGCCGCCAAGCCGACTGGGGTTCAGGGCAATGTGGAAGGGGTCGTTTTCCAGAGAGACTTTGGCTTTCGACTTGATCTCATAAAAACGGTCAATCCGCGATTTGGATTTTCCGGTTCTCGCAGAGGGTGTGGAACGCATCCAATCCAATTCTCTTTTGAATGATCGACGCGCTTTGTCACGAACGGCCAACGCATTGTCATGCCGCTCTGACTTCTTTTCCAAGAAGTAGCTGAAATTCCCCTTGTACCGGTAGAGTTCACCCTCGTCCAATTCGATGATGTTATCGCAAACGTTCTCCAGGAAATATCGATCGTGCGTGACCATCAATAGCGTCATTTTGGCTTGAGCGAGGTGTTTCTCTAACCAATGAATCATCTCCAGGTCCAAGTGGTTTGTGGGCTCGTCAAGGAAAAGCAAGTCCGGCTCCTCAATCAGCACCTTGGCCAAGGCAATGCGGCGTTGTTCCCCACCACTCAGCGTGCCAACCTGACGGGTCAAATCGTGCAAGTGCAGCTTACCAAGAACCTCCTTAGCCCGCGCTTCAAAGTCCCATCCACCGGATTGGTCCATGGCGTCGTACGCATGTTGAAGAGCGTCACCTGTCGCTCCACTCTCTATGGCGGCGGCATAGTTGTGCACGGCTTTAACCGCTTGGTTGTCACCCGCAAATAAGGTATCCAAAATGGTCGAAGACTGATCGAAACCAGGTTCTTGATGCAAATAGGCCCAGTGGACTCCAGAAGCAAAACTGACGCGACCGCTGTCGGCAGGACTTAAATTGCAAATGGCCTTGATCAATGTGCTTTTACCTGCGCCATTGCGTGCTACCAGAGCTGTTTTTTGACCAGCACCTAGGCCAAACGTGATGTCTTCGAAAAGCAAGCGTTCTCCAAACCTTTTGGTCAAGTTTTCGACCGATAAAACATTGCTTTGTGACATGGACGCGAAAGTACGTCTTCATAGAGGGCATCACACGCAAAACCCATTGTAAATTGCCGCGTGAAATGGTTTGAAACCTCCTGGGAAAATCTAACCCCAAATCAAGTGCATGCGATGATTCGGCTGCGTTTGGATGTCTTTGTTGTGGAGCAAGATTGCGTCTATGCTGATCTGGATGGAAAAGACTTGGAGTCCATTCATCTTTGGGCAGAAAGCGTTGACCATTCGCCAGGTGATCCAGCAGAAGCAGTCGTTCGTCTTTTGCCTCCTGGGGTGTCATATGCTGAACCGAGCATTGGTCGTGTTGCGAGCAAAGCATCCCAAAGAGGTTCAGGTTTGGGGCAGGAGTTGATGGAACGGGCGGTGCGCGCCTGTCAGCGCTTGTGGCCGCAATTTGCGATTCGGATTTCGGCTCAACAGTACTTGATTAAGTTTTACGAATCAATTGGATTTCATGTTGTTGGAGATGGTTATATGGAGGATAATATTCCTCACATCGGCATGGTCCGCCCAAGATTTTATTGGGATGAGATGATCCAAAATGTTTCAGATGCTGCGCGGGATTTTGAAGTGGTCTACCGTTCGGTCGATCAGCTTAATCTCAAAACACCAGAAAGCAGTTGGGGGAGAAAGCAGGTTTTGCTGCACCTCATGACCTCCGAGGCGAGTTTATTTTCATACATGAATAAAAAGGCTCAAGCGGATCCCGCTTCATTGCCTGTTTGTGATTTAGAATCGGATGGTCGGGGAGTCAAGCTTGTTCAGGCCTTGCGTTCGGATCGACGATGGAATGATCCTACAAATGGGTTGTTGAGTCCAAGTTCCAGCATGCAAGGGGCCATTTCAGAGGACGATTTAATCAGCCAATGGAACGTACAGAGGTCCAATGGTTTTGAGAAAATGAAGACTGATTTGAGCCAAGATTCTTGGTGGAGATCGGAAGAGCACACGTCACACGTCT
>ERZ887942.418-NODE-418-length-35684-cov-12.697830_pt1 | contig 35684 bp, 36 predicted proteins | sample MGYA00521099_ERZ887942 | MGnify/ENA primary metagenome ERZ887942 (study PRJEB32303, sample SAMEA104408605) | aquatic metagenome | biome: Brackish water; feature: Pelagic; material: water | place: Baltic Sea | collected 2014-06-07T06:48:00 | depth 16,251 m ...
CACGACCACGGGCACGACCACGGGCACGACGAATTCGAAAGCTTTGTCGTCACCACGACCGAGATCACCGACCCAAAGGCCTTTACCGAACGGCTGTCCGCAATCATCGCCAAACATGACATCCTGCGGCTCAAGGGCTTTGCCGCCGTTGCAGGCAAACCGATGCGGCTGACGCTTCAGGCCGTCGGTCCCCGGGTCGACAGCTATTACGACCGCCCCTTCGGCAGCGATCTCCGCGAAACCCGACTCGTCGTGATTGGCGAGGCAGGCCTCGACCGGGCCGCGATCGAGGCCGCTCTGACGGCATGAGTGTGACGGTCCGCAAAGGCGATCCCCGCAGCCCGGAGGGAACGGCCCTCTTGCGGGCCAGCCACGACTATCTGTCGTCGCTCTATCCGCCAGAGCATAATCACTACCTGTCCATCGACGCCCTCTGCGCGCCGGACATCACGTTCCTTCTGGCCGAGGCCGAAGGTCGGACAACAGGCTGCGTCGCGCTGAAGGCTTTCGACGGATATGGGGAAATCAAATCCATGTTCGTCGATCCAGCTATACGCGGCGCGGGCACCGGGTCTGCCTTGATGACAGCGCTTGATGCGCTTGGTCGTGAACTTGGACTGCCAATACTGCGGCTGGAGACAGGCGACGATCTCTACCCCGCGCACAGGCTTTATGCCCGGCATGGTTTCACAATCTGCGGCCCCTTCGGCGACTACCAGGCAGGACCGCACTCCGTCTTCATGGAAAAGCGATTGTGACCGGCGCGTCAGTCCTTAGTGACTTTGGCCTTGGCTTCGGCTGCAGCCTTCATCCGGGCCAGCAAGTCCGCCTTGGACGGGCGCTTGCCGAAAGGGGCCTTTTCGCTGCCCGGCGCATTGTGCTCCTGGTGGCGGGGCGCGCCCTTGGACAGCTTGGGATTGCCCGATTTTCCATAGTCCATGATGATCCTGCCTTCCCTGGCTGCGATATCGCTTCCATATCCCCGGCAGGCCTCCCGGCACAAGGCTTGGCATGATGCACCTGCTTGCCGCCTCCCCCGGGGCCATCGCGGATGGCAAGGAACCTGTTGATCTGGGCCAGACCCCGGCTGATGTGGTGATCCTCTCCGCCGCCGACACCGAACTGGCGCTCCTGTCCGAGGCAAGGGCAGCGATGCACGGCGCCCCCAGCCTGCGGCTCGCCAACCTAATGCACCTTGGGCATCCCCTCTCGGTGGACATGCATCTGGACAGTTGCGCGACGCAGTCCCGTCTGGTCATCGCCCGCATTCTTGGGGGGGCGGGCTACTGGCGCTACGGGTTCGAACAATACGCCGCCCGGCTGGCCGAAGCAGGGGTGCCTTTCTGCGCCTTGCCCGGCGACGACAAGCCCGACGCAGATCTGCGGACGTTTTCGACCGTCGGAGATGCGGACTATGACGCGCTCTGGTCCTACTTCGTTGAGGGCGGGGCCGACAATGCCACCCAACTGCTGACCTATGCCCGCGCAATGCTCAAAGGCGAGGAAACGCCGCCTCCGGCACGACCGCTCCTGCGGGCGGGGTTGCATTGGCCGGGACAGGTCCAGCCCGATTTCGATCTGATCCGGGGCGCCTGGGCACCAGATGCCCCCGTTGTGCCGATCATCTTCTACCGGGCGCTGGTCCAGGGGGCGGGACTTGGCCCGATCAACCAACTGGTCAAGACCTTGCTCAGGGCCGGGCTTGCCCCCTTGCCGATCTTCGTGGCCTCGCTCAAGGATCCACTGAGCCAGGCCACGCTAGAGGCCCTCTTCCAGCAGGCCCCCCCATCGGTCATCCTCAACGCCACGGCCTTCGCCGTCGGCTCGCCCCACCCGGACGATCCCGACGTCCAGAACCCGCTCACAGGGCCCCATGCAAACCGGGCGCCGGTCTTTCAGATCATCCTGTCCGGCAGCACCAGGGCCGCATGGGAGGCCTCAAGCTCAGGCCTGTCAGCCCGCGATATCGCCATGAACATCGCCCTGCCCGAGGTTGACGGGCGGATCATCACCCGTGCGCTCAGCTTCAAGGGAGAGGCCTTTTTCGACGAGGCAACGCAATGCCCCATCGCCACCTACCAAGGGCAGACAGACCGGATCAGCTTTGTCACTGAATTGGCCAAACGCTGGGCCAACCTCAGACAGACCCCGCCCGCAGAGCGACGGGTGGCCCTGGTCCTGGCCAACTATCCCAACAAGGATGGCAGACTGGCCAATGGGGTCGGGCTCGACACGCCGGCGGCCACTTTGCACAGCTTGCAGCTCCTAAAGGCAGCCGGCTATGACACCGGCCCCCTTCCCGATAGCCCCCAGGCGCTGATGGAACGGCTTATGGCAGGGCCCACAAACTGGCTGACCGACCGGGCCGACCGACAAGGCGGCGAGGAGTTTTCGCTCGCCACCTACAAGGCTCATTTCGCCGGGTTGCCCTGGACTGCGAAAGAACAGATCACCACCCGATGGGGCCAGCCAGAAGATGATCCCTTCGCTTCGTCCCAAATACTCAATCCGGGCGGCACGTCAGAAGCGGGCGGTTTCAAACTCTCGTTGCACCGCTTCGGCAAAGTGACCGTCGGACTGCAACCGGCGCGCGGCTACAATGTCGACCCGACCGACAGCTACCATTCGCCCGACCTTGTCCCCCCCCACAACTACCTTGCCTTCTACCTCTGGCTTCGGACCCATTCAGACGCGGTGGTCCACATGGGCAAACACGGCAACCTCGAATGGTTACCCGGCAAGGCGGTGGCCCTTGGGCCCGAAGACTGGCCCGAGATCGCGCTTGGGCCGATGCCGCATATCTACCCCTTCATCGTCAACGATCCCGGCGAAGGGACACAGGCCAAGCGGCGGGCACAGGCGGTTATCGTCGACCACCTGACACCGCCCCTGACCCGCGCCGAAAGCTACGGCCCGATGCGGGATCTCGAGGCGCTGGTGGACGAATATTATGATGCCATGGGCATGGATACACGTCGGCTCGACCACCTGCGCAAGGAAATCCTGTCGCTCAGCCAGGTGACCGGACTGGCCCAGGACGCGGGCTTTACCGGGGATACGGACAGCGATCTGGGGCGGCTCGATGCGTTCTTATGTGACCTGAAAGAGGCGCAGATCCGGGACGGGCTGCATGTCTTTGGTCAAAGCCCGACTGGGCGCCAGGCCAGAGATCTGGCCATCGCTCTTGCCCGTGTGCCAAGGGGATCCGGGCAAGGGGGCGACGCCTCGCTCCTGCGGGCTCTGGCGCAAGACCTCGCCTTAGGCGTCGACCCCTTGTCGGCCGATCTCGGCGCGCCCTGGGACGGACCTCGACCAGCCTGCCTTGCCAGCCTCTCGGCCGACAGTTGGCGGACGACCGGCGACACCGTTGAACGGCTTGAACTGCTGTCTCAAAGCCTCCTGTCTCGGCACGACGCAGCACCCGAAGAAGAACGGGACGGGGGGCGGGGCGATGCGGGCGGCAGCCCGCGAGCGACGGCGCCCGGACCCGCAAGCCGGTCTGTTCTGACCGAGATCGAAACAGTGATCCTGCCAACCATTGCCGCCTGCGGACCAGCCGAAGGACAGGCGCTGCTCGACGCATTGTCCGGTCAGGCCATTCCGCCCGGCCCCTCTGGCGCACCGACGCGAGGGCGGCTGGATACCCTGCCCACGGGGCGCAACTTCTACTCGGTCGACAGCCGGGCGGTTCCGACCCCGACCGCATGGGCGCTGGGCTGGCACTCGGCCAACCTGCTCATCGAACGACACCTTCAGGATCAGGGCGACTGGCCCCGCGCCATGCTTGTCACCGCTTGGGGCACCGCCAACATGCGCACCGGCGGCGACGACATTGCCCAGGCGCTGGCGCTGATGGGCGTCAAACCGCAATGGGACAGCGCCAACCGGCGGGTCACCGGGTTCGAGGTGATCCCGGCCTCTGCCCTTGGCCGTCCCCGGGTGGATGTGACCCTTCGCATATCGGGCTTTTTCCGCGACGCCTTTCCCCAGTTGATCGCTCTTGTCGACAGCGCAGCCCGCGCGGTTCAGGCGCTGGACGAACCGGACGATCTGAACCCCGCCGCCGCCCGTACCCGTCTGGGCGAAGGGCAGGCGCGGGTCTTTGGGTCCAAACCCGGCGCCTATGGGGCCGGCCTTCAGGCCATGATCGACGAACGGCTCTGGAACAGCCGTGCCGATCTGGGCGACGCCTATCTGGAGTGGGGAGGCTACGCATATGGCGCCGGGCAGGAAGGCAAGGCCGATCGCCCCGGACTTGAACAACGGCTCGGCCAGGTCGAGGCGATTGTCCAGAATCAGGACAACCGCGAACACGACCTGCTCGACTCTGACGACTACTACCAGTTTGAAGGCGGGGCCGCCGCAGCTGTGGCCAGCCTGCAAGGACGGGACCGGCCAATCTACCACAACGACCACTCCCGCCCCGAGCGGCCCGTCATCAGAACGCTCGACGATGAGATCGCCCGCGTCGTGCGCTCGCGGGTGGTGAACCCCAAGTGGATCGACGGGGTCAAACGGCACGGATACAAGGGTGCCTTTGAGATCGCAGCGACTGTCGATTACCTCTTTGCCTTTGCCGCCACGACCGGTGCCGTGCGGAACCATCATTTTGACCTGGTGGAAGAGGCTTTTCTGGCTGACGACGACACCCGCGCCTTCATTGAGGACAACAATCCGCCGGCGCTGGCCGAAATCGCAGAACGGCTTGCGGAGGCCATCGACCGGGGGCTTTGGACGCCAAGGTCCAATTCGGCCCGCGCCCGCATTGACAAGCTAAGAGCCCCGGCAAGGTCCTGATGCCAGAACGTTAAAGGGGGCCGTTGAACCGGCCCCCCGTTGACTTGCCTGCCTGAACCTCTGTCTCCGGCTAGCCCACACAGGGGTCTGCATGATCTACCACCGCATGGGTGGCTCCGAAGACGTTATACCGAATCTAGTGGCACAGTGATTCGCAAGTCAAACGGAGAAGTGATTCGTTGCGCATTTTTTGCTGAAAGTAAGGTGGGTCATGACCCACCTTACACCGATCCTGCCTGAACCATGGGCAGGTCAGATCGCGCCTTAGGCTGCAGCTGCACCCGCGATCATGTCCCGCACCATCGGGATCACCCGTGTTCCATAAAGCTCAATCGTCCGGCACATGTCCTCATGTGGCAGTGTGCCGTGAGAATACTTCATGTCAAACCGCTGCAGTCCCAATGCCTTGATGGTCCCCGCAATCTTGCGGGCCACGGTTTCCGGCGATCCAACATTGAGGGCACCGCCCTCGACCTCTGCGATGAAACGGTCCCTGCTCAGGGGGGGCCATCCCCTCTCACCGCCTATCTTGTCCATCATGGCCTTGTAGTGGGGATAGAGCGTTTCGCGCGCCGCTTCGTCGGTTTCGGCCACAAAGCCCATCGAATGGACACCAAGCGGCTTTGGGGTTCCACCGATCTGGTCATAGGCCCGGTGGTAGAGGTCGACGAACGGTCTGAACCGGCGCGGATCGCCGCCGATAATCGCAAGCATCATCGGCAGATCATGCCGCACGGCCCGAACCACCGACTCCGGGCTGCCCCCCACGCCGATCCATGCCGACAGGCCCTGCGGCGGCAGGGTCGGGTAGACCCCCTGGTCGCTAAGGGCTGCGCGTGTCTGCCCGGACCACGTCACCCGATCCTCTCGCAAAAGCTTGACGAACAGGTCGAGCTTTTCCTCGAACAGGATCTCGTATTGCTGCAGGTTCAGTCCAAACAAGGGAAAGCTTTCGGTGAACGACCCCCGGCCAAGGATCGCCTCTGCACGCCCATCGGCAATGGCATTGAGGGTCGAGAACCGCTGGAACACTCTGACCGGGTCGTCAGAGGACAGGACTGTTACCGCCGATCCGATGGTCATTCTGCTGGTCCGTGCAGCGAGGGCAGCAAGAACGGTTTCGGGCGAGGATACGGCAAAATCCTCTCGGTGATGCTCGCCGATGCCGAAATGGTCGACGCCAACCTGTTCGGCCAGTACGCCTTCCGCAACCACGTTGCGCAGCACCTCGTCGTGCCGCAGGGGCTGGCCGCTCAGTCCGTGGGAAATATCGCCAAAAGTTCCAAGGCCAAGGGAAAGGGTCATGACGCGCTCCTGTTGCTTACCGCCTTCAAGGTAGGAGGCCCGATCGCAGTACAAAAGGTCCATCTATACACATCAGATGTGTTTCAGGGCGCACCTCGCCCCTTGCCGAGCAAGGGTGCCCCTTTGCAATCGGGCGTGACAGGATCGGTTGTGACCCCAAGAAGCGTTTCAGGCGGAATCGAAGACTCGCTGATCCAGACCCCGTCCAGGCAGATATCCTGGGCATAGTTCCCCGAGTTAAAGCCAAAGCCATCAGGCCCACAGTCCGTCACGTCCCCGTTGGCATTCCAGCCTTGGGAGGCCTCGCCGGGGAAACTTCCCCCGGTCGGAAAGGTCAGGGTCCGTGGGTCGAATCGCAAATGCCAGGTCGTGTCTTCGACAAGGTCGTCCAGGTTCCATTTGCCAATGGCAACGCCATCCCGGAACCCGGCTATCCGAAACAGGGACACGTCCGCTTCAGTGACTATGGACCGGGTCATGAGGGCGTCCGCAAATCCGATGGTGCCCGTCATTGTATAGCCGTTTGCCCCTGACCAGCAAAAGTTGAACTGGGCGGCCTGCGCCGGACCGGCCAATACGGCCAGGACTGCCGCCACCCGGATCATTCCACCGCACTTACGGGCACCGCCTGCTTTCCAAGCAGGTCAATCCCGGCACAGTCGGTTGACTGCGGCCTTGAGAACGATCGCAACGGGGTTTCCGGGGGGATCGAGGATGCCAGGATGAAACGGTCATCGATGCAGATGTCCTGCCCCCCGTTGCCTGCGTTGAACCCGAACCCCGGGGTGCCGCAATCATTGACCTCTCCGTTGGCGTTCCACATTTGGTAAAGCCCGTCAAAGCCCTGTAGGGGGAACAAGCCGGTCCTGGGACTGTAACGCAAGAGCCAGCTTGTTGCGTCTGTTGCGTCTGCCATCGACCATTTGCCAATCACATTCCCGTCCAGATACCCGACGATCCGAAACGCTGTCAGGTCTTCGTGGTCAATCAGCGTGCGGTTGAGAAGGGCGTCGGGAAAGCTGAACTGTCCCGTCATCGTGTAGCCGCCCGCCCCTTGCCAACAGATGTACCGGTCTGCCGCATCGGCTGGCAGGGCAAGCAGCCCGATCACCAGGGCCGCCCGGATCATCCGTTTTCGCGCAGGACGTGCCCGGCCAGGTAGAGCGAGCCGCAGATGAGGATCCGCGCATTGGCGTCCTGTGTCTGGATCATGGCAATGGCCTCGGCCACACCTTCGGCTGACCTTGAAGGGAGCCCGACCAGTTCGGCATGGGCAGCGGTTTCGTCCGCAGGGATTGTTGCCGTGGCGTCAGGGATCGTCACGGCGATCAGCCCCTTGGCCACCTCGGCCAGCGGGGCGAGGTAGCCCGATATGTCCTTGGTGTTGAGCATGCCACAAACCAGATAGGTCGGACGCGGCGGCATCTGGCGCAGGGTATCTGCCAGCATCACGCCGGCTGCAGGATTATGGCCGCCATCCAGCCAAAGCTCGGCCGGGCGGGCGAGATCGGCAAGAGCCCCTTCGGTCAGCCGTTGCATCCGGGCGGGCCAATAAGGCTGGGTGACAGCCGCATGGCAGGCCGCCTCGTCCCGGCCAAGGTGGCGCAGCGCCGTGATCGCGGCCCCGGCGTTCAGGATCTGATGCGGTCCGGCCAGGGCAGGCAAGGGCAGGTCCAGCAGGCCGCGCTCGTCCTGATAGATCAGGCGTCCCCGTTCGGTCGTGACGTGCCAGTGTTGGCCGTAAACCAAAAGGGGTGCGCCCAGCCGGGCCGCCTTTTGTTCGATGACCTCAAGCCCCTCGTCGTGCTGCGGCCCGACCACGCAGGTAACACCGCGTTTCAGGATCCCGGCCTTTTCGCCCGCAATCTCGGCGATGGTGTCCCCCAGAAAGGCCTGATGGTCCAGATCAACCGGGGTGATGATGGTAAGAGCCGGATGGTCAATCACATTGGTTGCATCCAGTCGCCCGCCCAAGCCAACTTCGAGGAGGGTCCAGTCGGCCGGCGTTTCAGCCATCGCCAACAAGGCGGCGCAGGTCGTGATCTCAAAGTAGGTGATCGCATCGGGGCCATTGGCCTTGTAGCAACGGTCAAGGACCTCGGTCAGCGCCTCTTCACTGATGAGCGATCCGGCAAGCCTGATGCGTTCGTGAAACCGCGCCAGATGGGGCGAGGTATAGGCGTGGACAATATCGCCCCCCGCTTCGAGTCCGGCCCTGATCATGGCCTGTGTCGATCCTTTGCCGTTTGTCCCGGCAACATGAATGACCGGCGGCAGGCGGCGTTCCGGATGATCAAGCAGGTCAAGCAGCCGCCAGACACGGTCCAGCGTCAAATCAATGACCTTGGGGTGGAGCGTCATCATCCGGGCAAGGATGACGTCGGAACTGGCGCTCATTTCTTTTTCGGGGCCTTGCTGTCCTGAGGTGCCTTGTCTGACGCGCTCTCAACGGCCGTGGCGGCGCTTTCTTCGGCTTCTTCAGGGGCCGGCGCGGGCAGGTCGCCCGACACAGCAGGCGGCTGATGGGTCAGCATCCGGATGATGGTGACCAGTTCGTCGCGCAGTTTCCCCCTTGGGGTCACCCGGTCCAACATTCCGTGGTCCAGAAGATACTCTGCCCGCTGGAACCCCTCGGGCAGTTTTTCCCGGATCGTCTGTTCGATAACCCGCGGACCGGCAAAGCAGATCAGGGCCCCCGGCTCGGCAATCTGGACATCACCCAGCATGGCGTAAGAGGCTGTAACCCCGCCTGTCGTTGGGTGGGTCAGGACGACGATGTAGGGCAGCCCGGCCTCTTTCAGCATTTGGACGGCCACGGTGGTCCGGGGCATCTGCATCAGGCTTAGAATACCCTCCTGCATCCGGGCGCCGCCAGCGGCCGAAAACAGGACCAGCGGCCGTTTGAGGGTCACCGCCCGCTCGGCCGCAGCGATGATCGCGTTGCCGACATACATGCCCATGGACCCTGCCATAAAGCTGAAGTCCTGCCCCGCTGCCACAACAGGTGTGCGACAGATCTCGCCTTCGACAACAAGCATCGCCTCCTTTTCAGAAGTGACCTTGCGCGCATCCTTGATCCGGTCGGTGTATTTCTTTTGATCCCGGAACGAGAGGGGATCGGCCAAAGGCTCGGGCACCTTGACCTCAGTGAAGATCCCTGCGTCAAACAGCGCCTTGAACCGGGCACGGGGGGTGATCGCCATATGGTGATTGCAGTTGGTGCAGACGTTCAGATTGTCCGTAAGCTCGCGGTGGAACAGCATGGTTCCGCATTCGTCGCATTTGCTCCACAAATTCTCGGGCACTTCGCGGCGCGAAAAGATCGAGTTGATCGTCGGGCGGACGTAGTTGGTGATCCAGTTCATGCGCAGACACAGCCTTTGGTCGGTTCGACGCCCGAGATAAGGCTCGTTGGGGGGAAATGCAATTGAAGAGGCTTGGGACAGGGCGCGATCTGGCCTACCATCCCACCAATCGGCAGATCTGCGGTCGCACTCTGAAAGGCGTTGCCAACGACTGCCCTGCCACATAGGGCACGGCCTCAGCCCCCAAAGGTGGGAAGTTAGCAGAGTAATCCTGCCTTGCCCCTCGGCCTTCACGCATTTATGCCATCTTGGAACGAGTTCCGCGGGAGGACGACCCATGCAAAATGCACGCTTTGACAAATCGAAACTGCCCAGCCGCCATGTGACCGAAGGACCTTCTCGGGCACCGCACCGGTCCTATTTCTATGCGATGGGGATCACCGAGGAAGAGATCCACCAGCCCTGGGTCGGTGTCGCCACCTGCTGGAACGAAGCGGCCCCCTGCAACATCGCCCTGAACCGTCAGGCCCAGTCTGTTAAGGGTGGCGTCAAGAAGGGCGGCGGCACCCCGCGCGAATTTACCACCATCACCGTGACAGACGGCATCGCAATGGGTCACGAGGGGATGCGCTCCTCGCTCGCCTCTCGCGAGGCTATCGCCGACACCGTCGAGCTGACGATGCGCGGACACTGCTACGACGCCATCGTGGGCCTTGCAGGCTGCGACAAATCCCTGCCGGGCATGATGATGGCGATGGTTCGCCTGAACACGCCTTCGGTGTTCATCTACGGCGGCTCCATCCTGCCGGGTCGGCTTAACGGCAAGGATGTGACCGTACAGGACGTCTTTGAGGCCGTGGGCAAGCATCAGGCCGGCAGCATGTCCGACGCCGAGCTTGAGATCCTCGAACGGATCGCCTGTCCCTCTGCCGGCGCCTGCGGCGGCCAGTTCACCGCCAACACAATGGCCTGCGTGTCCGAGGCGATCGGTCTTGCGCTGATGAATTCTTCTGGCGCACCGGCCCCCTATGAGAGCCGCGACCAGTATGGCGAGGCGTCTGGCGTTGCGGTCATGAACCTGATCGAGAAGAACATCCGGGCCCGCGATATCGTCACCCGCAAGAGCCTTGAGAACGCGGCCCGCATCGTGGCCTGTACCGGCGGCTCGACCAACGCAGGTCTGCACCTGCCCGCCATCGCCCACGAGGCCGGGATCGACTTTGACCTGTTCGACGTCTGCGACATCTTCCGCGACACCCCCTATTTCGTGGATCTCAAGCCGGGCGGACAATATGTCGCCAAAGACCTTTATGAATCCGGCGGTGTCCCCGTCGTGATGAAGGAACTTCGAAAAGCAGGTCTGATCCATGAGGATTGCATGACCGCCAGCGGCCGCACCATTGGCGAAGAACTCGACATGATCGAAGGCGACGCCGACGGCAAGGTCATCTACCACGTCGATTCGCCCATCACCAAGACCGGCGGTGTCGTTGGCCTGAAGGGCAACCTGTGCCCGGAAGGGGCCATCGTGAAGGTCGCAGGCATGTCCGAGGAAGAGCAGGTCTTTAGCGGCCCCGCCCGCGTGTTTGAATGCGAAGAGGACGCCTTTGCCGCCGTTAAGGCTCGTGGATACGAGGAAGGCGAAGTCATCGTCATCCGCAACGAAGGCCCCGCAGGCGGCCCCGGCATGCGCGAGATGCTCGCAACCACGGCGGCCCTGTCCGGTCAGGGCATGGGCAAGAAGGTCGCGCTGATCACCGACGGTCGCTTCTCGGGTGCGACCCGCGGCTTCTGCGTCGGCCATGTCGGGCCAGAGGCTGCACACGGCGGCCCGATCGGCATGCTGCAGAATGGCGATGTGATCACCATCAACGCCCTGACGGGCGAGCTGTCTGTCGATCTGACCGACGAAGAGCTTGCCGCCCGCAAAGCGGCCTGGGCCGGTCCGCGCAAGACGATCTACGCCACCGGTGCGCTTTGGAAGTACGCCCAGCTGGTCGGAGGCGCTCGTAAAGGGGCCGTCACCCATCCTGGGGCCGAGACCGAGTTGCACATCTACATGGATCTCTGATCCTGTGACCTTCGGTCCGGCCCTCATCCCTGAGGGCCGGACTGTCACTTGAGCGGGCGGTCGCGACGATGCCGTGATGCGCATTTGGATCGCGGCCCTGTACATGACGTGATGCCACACTTTTTCTGTTGCCGAATGACAGATGAATGGCCCGCGCCGTTTGATGCCTGAGGCATCATGGCAACCCCTCAGAACCATCCTGACGTAGCTGACTTGCCGCACGCCGGACCAATGGTTACCCCTTTGACATCGTCGGGAGTACGTCCGGCGCGCCGGGAAGCCTTTGGTAGTGAACGTGTGATGATGATGGATGGTCCGCCCGCATGCTAAAACCTATCGCCTTACTGTCGGTGCTGGGCATATCCGGCTGCGTTTTGGTTCCAAATGGCGAAGCAGTGCGCGCCCTGTCTCTGTTTGATGGCGAGATCGTCGTGCAGGCCCCTGATGGATACTGCATCGATCCAGCGACCAGCCGCCCCTCTGATGGGTTCGCGGCGATGGCAGGCTGCGCCCTTGTCTCATCCGACGCTGTCATGCCTTCGAAGGACGCCTGGATCACGGTCCAGACAGGGGCGCCGGGCACGGCGGCTGTTGCTGGGAACGAGGCCACGTTGCGCAGCCTACTTGCCACAGCTTCGGGCGTTGCCTTGCTCAGCGCGCGGGGGCAGCCCACGGATATCACCGTTCGGTCCCTCATGTCCCGGGACCAGGTCGTCATAGTGCGGTTCAGTGACAGTGCCGCCGCGCCTTTCCCGGGCCTCGCGAATGATGAATGGCGCGCCTTTCTTGACCTCGACGACCGGCTCGTGACTGTGACGGTCCGGGGGTTCGCGCGCGCGCCATTGCAGCCGGACGACGGGCTGGCCCTTCTGGAACAAGCTGTCTACAGCCTGATCTCGGTCAATTCATCCAGCTCGGGCGGCTGACGTCAGTTTCCTTTTTGGAAACAGTTTGGCACACAGTGGGTATGACAACGAAGCAGCGTTCGGGCCACACAGCCCAAGCGCACTCCAAGAAATGAGCAGGCATGTCACAGGAAAGATGGAGTTTTTTGGATCGGCTGGCCTACCGAAGCAGCCTCACGCTTTGGTCGCGTGCGGTCAGAACCGCCAAAAGTGCCGACCTGTCTGACCTGCGGCTTGTCCGGGACCGTGCGCGTAAAATGCGCCACAATCTAAATGAACTTCTTCAGGTTGCCGATACGCGCCTTGCCTTGCCCCGCATCGGATCATTAACATTCCCAAAACCCGGCGGGACTGACTGGTTTTGGCGTCCCAATCTCTGGCGGGGGCCCTTGGATATCAAGGGAGCCTCCAGTGTCGAAAGTAAGACAGCGTTCGGCGACGAGGTCACTCTGTTCCATGATTGCCGCCTTAGTGAACTGACGCTTCGGCAGTTGTGAAACCATCGCGAGGTCGATCTGGCCCCCTACGGTCTGCGCATGGACGTGTTCCGCTTTGACGGCAGCTTTCTGTCGGTGGTGGTCGAATTGCCACCTGAGGCCTGCAAAGGGCTGAAAAGACGCCACCTGATCCGCCTTGATACAATTGTCGAACTTGAAAAGCCGCTCGAGATTTTTGCACGTCTGAACATCCGGCATGGGCCAAATACGGAGCAGATCGTCCGGGAACTGCCTCCTGAGGATGACAACGTCTTTGTAGAGTTTGACCTTGCCTACACGAAACTGAACGAAAAACGGGTCGAGCGGATGTGGGTCGACCTGATTTTCGAGGGACCCGAAATGAACCAGGTCACGATGCGGGATGTGACCTTTGCCCGATATCCAAGGGCAGAACTATGATCCTGTAGGGGTCGGGAGGTTGAGATGTCGAATTTGCGACTTACGAAGACACAGATCCTGGAAGGCACCTGGGAGGGTCTCCTGTCCGATGGGCGCGTCGGGGCGGAACCGCCCTTGGTCAAGGTGCTGCATATGGGCTTTGAGGTAGAGGGGGTGACGATCGGGTCCGCACAAGATGGCCTGGGCTGGCACCTGCGGGTTCCCATACCGATCAACGCGATATCGGATGGCGTTCAGACCTTCGTCGTTGTGGACGAAAAAACCGGCGACACTCTGGACAGTTTTACCATCCTCGCCGGAGAGGCTTTGGCCGAAGACATCCGTGCCGAGATTGACCTCCTGCGGGCTGAACTGGACATGCTCAAGAAAGCGTTTCGCCGGCACTGCATCGAGACGATGGGCTAATCCGGCACCCCAAAAATCTTTGCCAAGATTTTTTGGATCGGCGTCCAGCTCCAAGACTCTTCGCGAAGAGTCTTGGAGCCTTGATGACGCGGCGTAGTGCGTGACCCCGCCCTTCATCGCCGTCATGATGACGACAAACGGAGGCCCAGATGACCGAATTTCCGACCCTGCTCTCCCCCCTTGACCTTGGCTTTGTCACTCTGCCGAACCGCGTCCTCATGGGTTCGATGCACACGGGTCTGGAAGAGACCGGCGACTGGGCGCGCGTGGCGGCGTTCTATGCCGAACGCGCCAAAGGCGGCGTCGCCCTCATGGTGACGGGCGGTATGGCACCCAACCGCGAAGGAGGGGTGTTTCCGGGGGCTGCGGGTTTGTTCACCGACGCCGACATCGCAAACCACCGCACCGTGACGGACAAAGTACACGAGGCCGGAGGTCGCATCGCGATGCAGATCCTGCACGCGGGTCGCTATGCCTATGGCAAGGGGTGTGTTGCCCCCTCTGCAATCAAGTCCCCCATCTCACCATTTGTCCCGACCGAACTGGACGAGGCGGGCATTGAACAGCAGATCAGCGATATCGTCACCGCCGCCAAGCGTGCGCAACAGGCGGGCTATGACGGCGTCGAGGTCATGGGGTCCGAAGGGTACTTCCTCAATCAGTTCCTTGTCACCCATACCAACAAGCGGACCGACCGCTGGGGCGGTTCCTATGAAAACCGCATGCGCTTGCCGATCGAAGTGGTGCGCCGGGTCCGTGCCGCCGTTGGCCCCGAGTTTATCCTGATCTATCGGCTGTCGATGATCGACCTGGTGCCCAATGGATCAACCTGGGACGAAGTCGTGACCTTGGCAAAGGCTGTAGAGGCGGCAGGTGCGACCATCCTGAATACCGGCATTGGCTGGCACGAGGCCCGCATCCCAACCATCGCCACATCAGTCCCCCGCCGCGCCTTTGCCTGGGTCACAAAGAAACTGATGGGAGAAGTGTCGATTCCCATCATCACCTCCAACCGTATCAACACACCACAGGTGGCCGAGGATGTGCTGGCCGAAGGCTGCGCCGACATGGTGTCGATGGCCCGCCCGTTCCTGGCCGACCCGATGTTCGTGGCAAAGGCGGCGTCGGGCCAATCCGGTTTGATCACCCCCTGCATCGCCTGCAACCAGGCCTGCCTTGACCACACCTTCGGGGGCAAGCTGTCGTCCTGCCTCGTCAATCCGCGTGCCTGCCACGAAACCGAGCTTATCGTCGCCCCTGCCGCGCTCCCTGTAAAGATCGCGGTGGTGGGGGCCGGTCCCGCCGGCCTTTCGGCCGCATTGACCGCTGCCGAACGCGGACATCATGTGACCCTTTTCGACAAGGCCACCTCCATCGGTGGCCAGTTGAACATGGCCAAGCAGGTTCCCGGCAAGGAAGAGTTCTGGGGTCTGGTCGACTACTACCGCGCATCGGTAGAGGCCGCGGGTATTGCCCTGCGCCTGGGGGAGGCCGCCACGCCCGAAGGTCTGGAGGGCTTTGACCAGATTGTCATCGCGACCGGCGTCAAGCCGCGCGACCCAGAGATCCCGGGACAGGACCTGCCGCATGTTCTGTCCTACATCGACGTATTGCGGGACAAGGCGCCCGTTGGGCAAAGCGTCGCCATCATCGGAGCTGGCGGTATCGGCTTTGACGTGGCCGAGTATCTGGTGACCAAGGACAGCCCGACCGAGGACCTGCCAAGCTGGCTGGACGAATGGGGCGTCGCAGACCCCGCTGAGGCGCGCGGCGGTCTGAGCCCGGAAGGGCCGCGGCCCGAACCTGCCGCCCGCCAAGTCACCCTGCTTCAGCGCAAGGCGGAAAAGCTGGGTCGCCGTCTGGGCAAGACAACCGGCTGGATCCACAGGGCCAGCCTTCAGATGAAAAACGTGCAGATGATCGGCGGGGTCCGCTACGACCGCATCGACGCTGACGGCTTGCACATCTCATTCGGTGGCGCCCACGACTCGCCCCAGGTCATCCCTGCGGATACGATTGTGCTGTGTTCGGGCCAATTGCCCGAGCGTGGCCTTGCCGATGCCCTCATTGCCGCCGGGCGCAAGGTGCACATCATCGGCGGGGCGGATGTCGCGGCTGAGTTGGACGCCAAGCGGGCCATCGATCAAGGCACCCGGCTGGCCGCGAAGTTGTGAAGCGGACCCGGCTCATATCGGTCAATGTCGGTCGGGCAGAACCGATGCCGGGCAAGTCGGGCCAAAGCGGCATCAACAAGTGCCCGGTGGTCGGAGCCGTGGAGATCGGCCTTTTGGGCATTGCCTCGGACGCAATTGTCGACCGGGACAATCATGGTGGTCCTGAACAGGCGGTCTACCTTTACTTTGCAACCGACTATGATTGGTGGGCCGAAAGGCTGGCGCGACCGATGCCCCCCGGCACGTTGCGGGAGAACCTGACCATCTCTGGCGTCGCGGGGACCGATGTCCATGTTGGTGACCGGTTCACCTTTGGCGACTGCTGTCTTGAGGTGACCTCACCCCGCATCCCTTGTGTGACGCTTGCCCACCGGATGGACGACCCTGGGTTCGTCCGGCTCTTTCAGAAGGCCCGGCGACCGGGGGCCTACGCAAGGGTCGTAAAGCCCGGGCAGGTGTCAGCAGGGATTGATGGCGCATGGCATCCCTTCGACGGCCCAAAGGTCGGACTGGCGGAATTGATGCGCGACGGATCATCACATAAACTGGACGAGCAAACTGTGGCGCGCTGGCGTCAAGCGCCAATTCACAAGAAGCTGCGTGAAAACCTCAGCCTGGCCTATCCCGAAGCGATTTAGTCCGGCCTGGCCGCTGTTTCCCCCCCGTCACTTATTCCTAGCAAGACCCTGATATTGTCAAGCTGACGCCCCGATCCTGCCTTGTTCCCACGGCAAAGCTGGTCCCCGAAGAACTGAATGCAGAGGGACGCAGATGGATCGCCTAACGGAAATGGAGGCCTTTGCAACGGTCGTGGATCAAGGAGGGTTCACTGACGCGGCAAGGAAGATGGGCATTTCCAAGTCCGCTGTTTCCAAGCATGTGTCCTCGCTTGAGGCACGCCTTGGAGCCCGGCTCTTGAACCGCACGACCCGCCGGGTCAGCCCGACCGAAATCGGTCTGGCCTACTATGATCGCGCCCGTCGCGTGTTGAATGACGCCGGCGAAGCCGACGCCCTCGTGACCTCGATGCAATCGGCCCCGTCCGGCCTACTGCGGATCAGCGTTGCCACCGACTTTGGCGTCAACCACCTGTCCCCTGTTCTGGGCGAATTCCTGCAGGAGTTTCCCGACATCACGGTCAACATGGTGCTGAACAACCGTTATGTTGAGCTGATTTCGGAAGGCTTCGACATGGCCGTACGGATTGGCGAGTTGGAAGATTCGACCCTTCGTGCCCGCAAGCTGACCGAGACGACCAAACGCATGATCGCGTCCCCATCATACTTTCAGCAGTATGGCCGACCCGAAAAGATCGACGATCTGAACGAGCACAAGCTTCTGCACTACTCCAACCAATCAAACGGAGCGGTCTGGAAGCTGACCGCCCCCTCCGGCGAAAAGCGGCAGGTGCGGACGGCTGGCTGGCTCACGGTCAACGACGGGCAATCTCTCCTCAACGCCTGCATCTCGGGCCTTGGCATCGCCTATCTGCCATCCTTTCTTTATGCCGACGCGCAGGCCAAAGGTCTTGTCGAAGAGGCCATTCCCGATCTGCCCGTCGAAACGCAAGGCATCTACGCGGTTTACCCGCCGGGCCGATTTACCCAACCCAAGGTGCGGGCCTTCATCGACTTTCTTGTCCATGCTTTTGCCGAAAAGGGCCCTGACGCCTGGTAGAGCAACCCTTTCCCCAGAGGTTCCCGAACCTCAACTGGCGCGGCCCGAAAGGGTCGCGCTTTTTTGAATCGATCACTCCAATGTCGAGGTGACGATGACTTCCACGCGCCGGTTCGCGTCGCGGCCTTCAGCTGTAAGGTTGGTCGCCACCGGGGCAAGGTATCCCATCCCCTGGGCATCGAGTTGCGCGCGGCGCACCCCAAGTTCACTCACCAGCCGCTCAACAACTGACGCCGCCCGGCGGCGCGACAGGGCGATATTGGCATCCAGCGACCCTTCGGCGTCCGTATGGCCGACAAGTGCAACCCGGCGGTCAGGATTGTCCGCCAGATAGGCCGCCAGCGCCCGCAGCGAGGCATAGGGGCCCGCGCCCAGTTGGGCAGAGCCTGTCTCGAAGGTAAGGTCACTCAGGATGATGTGGCCACTTTGATCCAGCGTCGTCCCGAAATCGCTCTGCGTTCCGGGCAGGGGCACGGCCGGCGACACGGGCGAGACCGTTGTGACGGCGGGAAACTCGGCGTGTGGCCCAACCCGGACGATCTGAACGAATCCGGCCGTGCCAGACCGGCTGATCATGAGGCTGATCGCCTCTTCGCCATCGTCGCCCATCCGGCTGGCCGCAAAGAAACGAAAGTCGCCCAGGTCGACGAACATGTCCGGGGGGCTCATCACGTCAGTGCCAAAACGAAAATCAAAGCCGCCGCAGGCCAGCGACTCGCAGTCGAGGACCGGTTCGTATCCCATCGCAAGAACCTGATCGCGCAGGGGCACCATCAGGGCCAACGTTGAGGCCCCTTGTGCCTCGACCCACCAAGCCTGCTGCGATACTGCGCCTTCAAGGATCCGCGTCGGCAAACCTGCCTCTCCGAAGGGGCCAACTGGCATCGCGTAACTGCCAGGTTCGGACACAATCTCGGCCTGCAAAGTCGCCTGCCCCTGAAAGGCCAGTTCCTGTCCCCAGCCAATGCAGGGGGCCAAGGCAAACGTGATGCAGAGCCCCGCCTTCATCGGGCCTGCGAATGATAGTCGTCGTTGGGTCGCATATCGGTGGCCGAAGCGATCCGGTTGCTCATGTTGTAGAACGCAGCCACGGACGCGATGTCCCAGATGTCCCGTTCGGTAAATCCAACCTGCCGCAGGGCATCGCGGTGGTGCTCTTCGATCCCGGCGCTGGCGACGGTCATCCGCTCCGCAAAGTCCAGCATGGCGCGCTGCCTGGCATCAAGCGGGGCGACCCTCCAGTTCATCACCAGCATTTCCCCCAGCTTGGGGTCCCCGGACAGCGCCCGCACTGCAGCGCCATGAGCCGTCAGGCAGTAGTAGCACTTGTTGATCGAGGATACCGTGACCGCGATCATCTCGCGCTCAAGCTTGGTCAGGCCGGACGGGGCGAGCATCAGGTCGTTATAAAGTGCGGTAAACGCGTTGAGCTTGTCGATATCAAAGGCATAGGCCCGCAACACATTCGGCACCATGCCAAGCTTTTCGACACACTTGTCAAAGTAGGCCTGCGTCGCGGGCGGCAATGGGTCGACCTGCGGCAGGTCCAGCGCGGTGGGGCTGTCATCTTGGGTCATCGTCCGGTCTCCGTCTTGATCCGGTAGTGATACTCTCCCACAGCTGCCATCCCTAGGGAAGCATAGAGGCCACGGGCCGCCGTATTGGCCGTTGTCACGACCAACGCCAACTCTTCCGCGCCTTGCCGGGCTGCCCATCTGGCGCAGGCGCGCAGCATATGCGCGCCAAGCCCCTTGCGCCAGAATTGGGCACGGGTCTCAAGGGCATGCAGCATCGCACCATCGGGGCCACAAGCCAGATAGACGGTACCGGCAGGCGAATCCTCAAGCCGGCCAAGGATCGTTGTCTTGGGCCCCTTGGCCCGGTCCATGACAGCCAGCCGGTCAGGGCCGATCCCGCCTTCGGCCCAGATCTCGGCCTGAACGGCGAGGGGGGGCCAGACCTCGAACGTGGTAACGGGGGGCGGCAGTGTTTGGGTAAGGAGGCTGACCGGGGCAGAGTACCCGATGACAGGGTCCTTGATGACGTAGCCTGCGCGGTCCAACAGTGCATCCAGCGTCTCGTCCCCATGCCGGATCATGAACAACGGCGTCTGGCCCAGAGCCCGCATGGCCGCCTCTGCCGCAGGCAACCCTTCGGCCAGTCCGTCTATCACTGCGGCGGTCGCAGCACTCACCCGGCTACCGCCGCCTTGCCCTTCCCGGATAACATAGGGACCGACCCGGGTTTGGCCCGCCGGTGGCCATGTCGCCTCGATCAGGGCATAAAGGGCCGAAGGCGTCACTCGGGAAACAGCGAGGCCAGACGCACCATCGCCTCATCCACCATCGCACCGTCCTGCCCCCGGATCACGATGTTAGCCCCATAGACCCCATCCTTCTGATAGGGATAAGAGCCGATCATCAGATCCGGGAAATCTTCGGCCAGCTTGCCCAAAGGCCCGGCAATATCGCCTTCGCCGCGCTGTATGCGCAGGGTCTGCGACAAGAGTGGCGCACCGCCCACCAGCGACGGCAAGACGCTTGCCACCATCGCCTGAAAAACGCTGGGCACCCCGGCCATCACATGGACGTTGTGCAGGATGAACCCGGGGGCAGAGCTGACCGGGTTCTCGATCAGCGTTGCGCCATCGGGGATGCGGGCCATGCGCAGGCGGGCCTCGTTCAGTTCCGTGCCTTGCCGGTCATAATGGGCCTGAAGGATGGCGCGGGCGTCGTCGCGCACATCGATTTGGGTGTCGAAGGCTGCTGCAATGCAATCGGCGGTGATGTCGTCGTGGGTGGGGCCGATGCCACCGCTTGTGAACACCGTTCCATAGCCGGCCGACAGCGCCTTGACCGCGGCGATGATGGCAGGACGGTCATCCGAGACGATGCGAACTTCCTTCAGGTCAATACCGATCCGCGTCAGCTCGCCCGCCAGAAAATGCATGTTGGCATCGCGCGTCCGTCCGGACAGGATCTCATCTCCGATGACAAGCATGGCTGCGGTGGGGTTTGCGATGGTCATGGGCCTGCTTCTCCTTTGGGACAGCGCAAGGTATAGGGGGCTGCCATGCGCTTTGCCACACCCCTCATCCCTGCCCGGCTGATCCGCCGCTACAAACGGTTTCTGGCCGATATCGTGCTGGAGGACGGACGCGAGGTCACCGCCCATTGTGCCAACCCAGGCTCCATGATGGGGCTGGCGGAACCGGGCATGCGCATCTGGGTCGAGGCGAACGACGATCCAAAGAAAAAGCTGAAGTTTGGCTGGCGGCTGGTCGACCATGAGAATGGGCATTTTACGGGCGTCGACACCTCTGTCCCGAACCGCGCCTTGCGGGCGTCGTTGGAGGCGGGACAGGTGCCGGGGCTGACCGGCTATGCCACCGTGCGGCCAGAGGTCCGCTACGGCGAGGCAAGCCGCGTCGATTTCCTGCTGTCCGGTCCGGATCGCCCCGACACCTATGTCGAGGTCAAAAGCGTGACGCTTTGCCGAAAGCCCGGCCTGGCCGAATTCCCCGACTCGGTCACCGCCAGAGGGGCCAGGCACCTTGCCGACCTTGCCGCGATGGTCGCCAAGGGCCACCGTGCCGTGATGCTGTACCTTGTCCAGAGGACCGATTGCACAGCGGTCACCCTCGCGGCCGATCTGGACCCGGGCTATGCCCGCGCCTTTGACGAGGCCGCCCAAGTCGGGGTCGAGGTGATATGCCTCGGCACCGAAATTTCACCGAATGCGATCGAAATCGGCGCCCCCTTGCCATTTCAGATGCCCGGATTTGGCTAAAGGCAGGACCAGACCGGTTCGCCGCCTCTGGTCCTTTCTCGTTGAAGGCCCTACATAGGGTCAAAGCCTTATGGAGCAGATCATTGGATGAGCGCAGAGGCCGCCTGACCAAAGACGGCATCCGGATTTACTACCTTAGTGACTTCGCCGGCATGAACCGCGCGGGGCGCCTTGCTGCGACCATACTCGACGATATCGCAGAGCATGTCTTTGTCGGCCAGACCACCGCCGAACTCGACCGGCTGATCACCCATTGGGTCGAAGACGCAGGGGCCACTTCGGCGACGATCGGGTACAAGGGCTATCAGCACGCGTCCTGCATCAGCGTGAACCATGTCGTCTGCCATGGCATCCCCGGCGACAAGAAGCTTAAGGAAGGCGACATCCTCAACATCGACGTGACCGTGATCGTCGATGGCTGGTACGGTGACACCAGCCGCATGTACGTCGCAGGAAACCTGACCCGCAAGGCCGAGAGGCTGATCCAGGTCACCCACGACGCCCTCATGCTTGGGATCGAGGCGGCGCGACCGGGCAATACCTTTGGCGACATTGGCGCGGCTATACAAACCTATGTAGAAGCGCAGCGGATGTCGGTTGTCCGCGACTTTTGCGGCCACGGTCTGGGCCGAGTGTTCCACGCCCCGCCGAATGTTCTGCACTATGGCCGCCCCGGCACCGGCCCAACCCTCGAGGAAGGCATGTTCTTCACCATCGAACCGATGGTGAACCTCGGCCGCCCCGAAACCAAAGTGCTCGCCGACGACTGGACCGCCGTTACCCGCGACAAGTCCCTCTCTGCCCAGTTTGAGCATTCCGTCGGGATCACCGCGCAGGGATGCGAGGTGTTCACCTTGTCGCCAGCCGGGCATTTCCATCCGACCTACGGATAGGCTGTGACAGCCCCACGCTGGATCGTTTTGGTTCTGGCCTTGGGGCTGGCTGCGTTTGCCGTTTGCCGGCTTGAGGCTGATCGGCGCGGCATTCTGCAAAGCTCCCTCACAGTGGGGACCACACCAGCCACCGTCTATCAACGCAAGCGCGCGGGCCCTGCCCCTGTGGTCGTCATTGCCCATGGCTTTGCCGGATCACGGCCCTTGATGCAAAGCTTTGCCCTGACGCTGGCGCAGGCGGGATACATCGTGGTGAGCTTTGATTTCATGGGTCATGGGCGAAACCCTGTGCCCATGTCGGGCGATGTGACATCGATTGATGGCACCACGACCCTTCTGATGGACGAACTGGCCCGGGTGGCCGACGTTGCCCTTGCCCTGCCCCGAAGTGATGGGCGGCTGGCCCTTTTGGGCCATTCGATGGCCTCGGACATCGTGGTGCGACAGGCGGTCCAGGATGCGCGGGTCGGGGCGGTGGTGGCGATCTCAATGTTCTCGCTCGCCGTCACGGCGGACGAACCGTCGAACCTTCTGGTGGTCACCGGGCAATGGGAGGCCATGCTGGCCGAAGAGGCCGAAAAGGCCCTGCGACTGACCGATCCGTCAGCCGGTCTGGGCGATACGACAGGCGATCCGGCCGATGGCACAGGCCGCCGTGCCGTGCTGGCCCCGAATGTTGAACATGTCGGTGTCCTCTATTCACCTGTAACGCTTGAGGAAAGCCGCGCCTGGTTTGATGCCGCCTTTGGCAGAACAAGCACCGGCCCTGTGACGGAACGGGGCGGCTGGGTCGCCCTTTTGATCGTCTCTGTCGTGGCGCTTGCCTGGCCATTGTCAGGCGTGTTGCGGCCGTTAAGGGCCGATGCCCGTCCGCAGGACATTCCGCCGGGGCAATTCTTATTGGCCAGTCTCGTGCCTGCCATCATCACACCACTTGTCTTGTGGCCCTTGCCCACAAGTTTCCTGCCGGTACTCGTGGCCGACTACCTGGCCCTGCACTTTGCCTTGCAGGGGGCCTTGGCCCTGCTGTTGCTGGCGCGGATCGGGGCGGTCAGGGTCGATCTGGGCGGCCTTTTGCTGGCCATTCCGGTCGCCCTGTTCGGCATTGCGCTTTTTGGTGGCATTCTGGACCGCTACGTGGCCTCGTTTTTTCCAACGCCTGAGCGGTTTGTGATCATCGCGGCCATGGCCTGCGGGGCCGTTCCCTACATGTTGGCCGATGCGACGCTGACACAGGGCGGTCAGGCCTCGTTCTGGCGGGTGCTTATGGTTCGGACGGTGGCCCTTGCCTCTTTAGGGGCGGCGGTGGCGCTCGACTTTGAGGGGCTGTTGTTCCTGATTATCATCCTGCCGGTGATCCTGCTGTTCTTTACCCTGTTCGGCACCGTTGGCGGATGGGTCGGGCGCGCCACATGGCGGCCTGCCGCAGGCGGCATCGGGCTGGGCCTTTTCCTGGCATGGGCGCTAGGGGTGACGTTTCCGCTTTTCGCGGCCTAAAGGCGATCGGACGGGTCCTCGCCTTCGGCGCCGCGTTCCAGCCGCCGCCATAGCAGCGACAAGAGCGTCTCACCGGCAAGCGGCGTCGCGCAATCGCCGATCAGGACAGGGGCAGAAAAGGGTTGTGGGGCGGGCAGAGGCAGGCTTGCCTCGCGCGGCTTGGCCCTTGCCGACTTGGCAAAGCGCGTGAGGGCAAGGCCGGTGGGATAAGAGGCGTCTGTCATAGTGACAGTCTAACACAACCCCGACGACCTGTCGCCTCCTTCCCCTCAGGCCGGGGCCTCAAGGAAGGTCACATGCGTGTCACCGTAGCGGCGCGTATCCAGCAGACGGTATCCCGGCGGGGCGGGCATCGGGGCCGCCTCTTCCCAGACTATCATGGCCTGCGGGGCGATCCAGCCACCGCTATGGGCCGCCGCGAGCGCCTGGGCGCCAAGCCCCCGGTTATACGGCGGATCAAGGAAGATGAGCGTCGCAGACGCCTCGGCCTGAGGCAGTTTCAACGCGCTGACCTGTAGCAGGCGGGTGTCCGACTGACGGCGGCAGCGGGCGATGTTGTCCCGGATCAGGCCCGCCGCGACCCGGCCGTCATCGACAAAGGTGGCATGGGCCGCCCCACGTGATATCGCTTCCAACCCCAAAGCGCCGGTGCCGGCAAAAAGATCCAACACCTCTGCCCCCGTCACCGGATCGCCAAAGCGGCCGCCCATCAGGACGTTGAACAGGCTTTCTCGGACCCGGTCCGAGGTCGGACGCAACTGGGCCCCCGAATCCCCCGCCCCGACGGCGGCAAGGGCAAGGCCCCGATGATGTCCGCCGATGATCCTCACGACCGCAAAAGGGCCTTCATATCCGTCGCCGGGTCCGTGATGACCTCGGGGGCAGGAGATTTGCCTGCCTCGATCAGGCGTTTGCCGATCATGTAGTTGCGGGCATCGTTCATCGCATCCACGGCGACCAGAACACTGTCCCGGTAGTACCAATGCGACCGGGCATCGCCGGTCTGTTTGACGTAGACAGCGTCATAGCCGGTATTCAGCCCGGCAATCTGCAGCTTGCAGTCATATTGATCCGACCAGAACCAGGGTGCCGGAACGTAGTCGACGGATTTGCCCATCATGTTCTGGGCGGCCACCTCGGCCATGTCGATGGCATTGCCAACAGACTCGAGCCGGATGCGGTTGCCCTCAAACAGGCAGGAGGCACAATCACCCGCAGCCCAGATCGCAGGGTCAGACGTCCGGCATTGAGCATCTGTGGCGATCCCGTTGTCGAGGGTCAGACCCGCCCCTTCGGCCAGGGCCGTGGCCGGCATGATCCCCACGCCCACCACGGCGAAATCGACGGCCAACTCTGACCCATCGGTCAGGCGCGCCCCGGTGACTCGGTCGTCGCCCAATAGCCGATCAAGGCCAACGCCCTCCCGAATGTCGACGCCATGCGACTGGTGAAGGGCCCGGAAGTAGTCCGAGGTTTCAGGCGATGCGACCCGTTGCAGAATGCGGGGCACCATCTCGACCAGGGTCACCTCAAGGCCCTTCTTGGCGCAAACCGCCGCCGCCTCCAGACCGATGTAGCCGCCCCCGATGATCAGGACCCTGCGACCTTCAACCAGTTCCGGCGCCATCGTGTCGGCATCGCGAAGGTCCCGCATGGTGAATACGCCACCCAGCGTGCCACCGATCGCGGCGGGCAAGGTGCGGGGGTACGATCCGGTCGCCAGCGCCAGCGCGTCGTAGGACAGGTCCTCACCCGTCGACAGAGCTACTGTGCGCGCGGCAGGGTCGACCGAAACGGCGCGGGTAGACAGGCGCAGGTCAATGTCGTGCTCAGGATAAAAGGCCGCAGGGCGCAGGTAGAGCCGTTCGAGCTCCATCTCACCCAGCAGATAGGCTTTGGACAGGGGTGGACGCTGGTAGGGCGGCACATCTTCTGCCCCGATCAGGGTGATCTTGCCGTCAAACCCTTCGGTCAGAAGCTTGGCCACAAGGGAAGCCCCGGCCTGACCGCCTCCGATGACAACGAAATGGGACATTTTTTGCGCCTTGGCTGTGGGAAGTTGCGCTGGCTACACTATCTTTATGGTCGGCATATACCAGACACAATTGAGCCAAGAGGACCATCCATGACCCTTACGATCGGCGACAGCCTTCCCGACGCGACCCTGTGCTATTGGGGTGAAAACGGCCCTGCAACCGTTCAGCTTTCCGAAAAGCTGGGCGGCCGGAAAGTCGTCCTTTTTGCCCTGCCCGGCGCCTTTACCGGGCCATGTTCGACCTCGCACCTGCCCAGCTTTATGCGCACCGCCGAGGCGTTCAAGGCCAAAGGCGTGGAAGAGATCATCTGCCTGTCGGTCAACGACCCCTTCGTCCTTGGTGCATGGGCGGAACAAACCGGTGCCACGGCAGCCGGGATCACCCTGCTTGGCGATGCCGACGGGTCCTTTACCAAGGCAATCGGCATGGACTTTACCGCCCCCCCCATCGGCCTCATCGGACGGTCCAACCGCTATGCGACGCTGGTTGAGGATGGAAAGATCACTGCCGTCAGCATCGACGAGCCTGGCGTGTGCGACATTTCCACTGGCGAGCGTTTTCTGGACGCGATCTAAGACAGCTCGGCCAGCTGGCCAGGACACCAGACTTGAAGGAAGAGACCGATGACCATCGCTGTTGGCGATACCCTGCCTGATGCCACCTTTGTGCGGATGGGGCCCGATGGACCCGAAGCCATTCAACTGGGCGATATCGTCCGTGGCAAGAAGGTCGTCCTGTTCGGCCTGCCTGGCGCGTTCACCCCGAACTGCGACGCCGCACATGTGCCCAGCTTTATCCGGACCAAGCCGCAGTTCGAGGCAAAAGGCGTCGATGCCATCGTCTGCGTATCGGTCAACGATGCGCATATCATGCGGCTTTGGGGCGTGAACTCGGGTGCGACCGAGGCGGGGATCCTGATGCTTGGCGACGCGGATTCGTCCTTTACCAAGGCTATCGGGATGGAGTTCTCAAACCCCAAGGTTGGCTTTTATGACCGGTCCAAGCGCTATTCGATGCTGGTTGAGGATGGGGTCGTCACCATCCTCAACGAGGAACCTGCAACGGGCCAATGCGAGATTTCGGCAGGGGGCACCCTGCTGGATCAGATGTAGGCTACTGCGTCTGATGAACGGTGCGGGTGGGGAACGGAATTTCGATCCCCGCCGCATCCAGCGCCTCTTTGACCTGCCGCTTCATATCGGCCTGATAGGCAAAATAGTCGGCGCTGTTGCACCAGACGCGGACAAGGAAATCGACCGAGAAATCGCCCAGGTTGTTGACCTGTATAAACGGTTCCGGGTCGGTTTTTGACCGAGGATCGCCCAGGATGGTGTCGCGGATGACCTGTTCGGCCAGCTTCAGATTTGCGCCATAGCTGACGCCGAAGGTCCATTCGGCCCGGCGCGTCGGATAGACCGAATAGTTGGTGATGACATTCCCCCAGACCTGAGCATTGGGGACGATGACCTGAAAGTTGCCGACCGTCGCAAGCTCTGTGAAATTGAGGTTGATCGAACGGACGGTCCCCATCGCTGACCCGATCTCGACAAAATCGCCGACCTTTATGGGGCGAAAGAACACGATCATCACACCAGCCGCCACGTTCGACAGCGTGCCTTGCAAGGCCAGACCAATGGCAAGACCGGCCGCACCAATGACAGCGATGACAGAGGTGGTCTGAACACCAAAGGTATTCAGGACAAACAGCACCGCAAAAGCAATGATCGCGTACCAGGCGACGTTGGCAACAAAGCCGAACAGCGTCGGATCCAGGCGGTCATGCTTTTGCGCCAACCGCTCGATCCGGCGGCGAAAAAAGCCCGCCAGCAGGAAGCCGACAACAAGGATCACCAGCGCTGCCAGCACATCGCCAAGCAGACCGGCGATGAAATCAAGTGTCAAAAGATCGCCAATCGTGCGACCGTTCCAGATCTCAGTGTTCAGAAAGTCTTGCATTCAAAGTCCAGACAGTTGGTCCATTTTTGCGGCCAGCTTGACGTCAAGCGCGCTGAGCCCATCCGCGTCGTGGGTGGTCAGCGTGACATTCACGGTCTTGTAGACATTAGACCATTCCGGATGATGGTTCCACTTTTCGGCCCAGATCGCCGCTTTGGTCATGAAGGCAAAGGCATCGACAAAGTTACCAAACACAAAGATCTTGTGGATTGCGTCGCGTCCATCTGCCATCGCCCAACCCGTCGCCAAGAGCGGGGCCAGTTCCGTTTCGCGCGCCTCGGCGCCCAGTTTCTCGGTCATTCCTGTTCCTCCTGGTGGTGTCGCTTGAATGGGCCGTAACTTGTCAGCACCTCAATCTCTTCGTCGACCGCGGCCCGCTCGGCCACAAGGTAGCGGGCCACCGCATCGCGAAAGCCGCCATCCCCAATCCAGTGCAACGAATGGGTCGGGACCGGCATGTATCCTCGGGCAAGCTTGTGTTCACCCTGCGCCCCAGCCTCGACCCGCGCCAGACCCTGTGCGATGGCAAAGTCGATGGCCTGATAGTAGCACAATTCGAAATGCAGGCAGGCGTGATGTTCGGTGCAGCCCCAATAACGGCCATACAGGGTTTCGCGCCCGATCATGTTCAAGGCACCGGCGACCGCACACCCGTCCCGCATCGCCAGAACCAGCAGGATATCGTCCCGAAGGCTTTCCTGCGCGCGGTTAAAGAAAGCCCGTGTCAGATAGGGCTGGCCCCATTTGCGGGCGCCTGTGTCCTGATAGAACTCCCAAAACGCGTCCCAATGCTCGGGTTGGATCTGGTCACCGGTGAGGGCGACGATCTGCCCGCCAAAGCCCTGTGCGACTTCACGTTCCTTGCGAATGTTCTTGCGCTTGCGCGACGACAGCTGCGCGAGAAAGCCGCCGAAATCGGCATAGTCCTGATTGACCCAGTGAAACTGCTGCCCGGTCCGACGCATTAGACCCATCTGTTCGCCGGCGATCGCCTCTGCCTCGGTGCAGAATGTGACATGGACCGAGGACAGTTGATTGTCCGACGCAATCTGGACTGCCCCCTGGACCAGCGCGGCCATGCCTGCCGCCTCATGCCCTGGCCGCGTCAGGAAACGGCGACCGGTGGCAGGGGTGAAGGGGACAGCCATCTGAAGCTTGGGGTAGTAGCGCCCGCCTGCCTGCTCATAGGCATGGGCCCAGTTGTGATCAAAGATGTATTCGCCCTGGCTGTGCCCCTTTGCATAAAGCGGGGCAACGGCGATGACCTGTCCATCCGAGCGCGCGGTCAGGTAGCGCGGCTGCCAGCCAGTTCCGACACCGACCGACCGCGACTCCTCCAACGCCAAAAGAAAGCGGTAGGTCGTGAACGGATCAAGCGGCCTGCCACCATCAGCGGCCTCGGGACAGGCACAGGCATCCCAATCCTCTGCCGCGATCTCATGAAGACGGGCATGGGCGGTGACTTCGATGACAGGGTTGTCGTTCATGACCGTCTACGTGGGACGCAGCACAGGAGGGTCAAGCGGGATACCCTTCGAAAGTCACATTCACCGCGATCTTGCGGGCCTCGGCCTCGGCCTGAGGGGAGCGGATGGTCCAGCACAGGATGGGCACCCCAGACGCCTTGAGGGAGGCCACCCGCGGCCTGTCCAGGTCGTTGGCCTCATGGCTGATAAAGCTGGCGCCGACCTCGTCAAAATCAGGGATGTCGCGCAGCCGGTCGCAGGTGTCGGCTGACAGCGTTGGCCAATCCGAGGCCTCGTAGGACGAGGTGGTCAGCCCGCGCGGAATGTCGGGCGCAAGCCGGGCCATCGCCTGCATGGAATGCGGGTTGAAGGACATCATGGCCAACGGACCGTTATACCCCTTAAGCGCTTCCGCCGTCGCAGCCTCAAGCAGGCCTATGTTGGGGCCCATGGCACCGTCCTGATCCTTGATCTCGATCAGCAGCGGGACCTGTCCCGCCACGATGTCCAGGACCTCTGCCAGCGTCGGTATCCCTTCGGTGCAATGACGTAGCCGGGTCGTCCCAAGTTCGGCAGCACTGCGCAAGGTGATAGGTCCCTTCGCCTCGGTCAGCCGGTCAAGGGCATAGCCGTGAAAGACCATCGGCACCCCGTCGGCCGACAGTTGCAGGTCAATCTCGATCCCATAGCCCGCAGCCACCGCCGCCCTGATGGCGGCGGGGCTGTTCTCTGGCCGCCCTTGATCCTTGTCGTGATAGGCTCGATGGGCAATCGGACGGGACAGAAAGCTGCCGGGAAGCATCATTTGACCTCGAAGATGCCTTCAATCTCGACCGCAACGTCAAGGGGCAGCGCAGCGACACCGACCGCTGACCGGGCGTGACGGCCAGCGTCGCCCAGCACGCCGACAAGGAAATCCGACGCGCCGTTCGCAACCTTGGGCTGGTCGGTAAAGTTGGGGGCTGAGTTCACGAAAGCCGTCAGTTTGACAATCCGAACCAGCCGATCGAGATCGCCGCCACAGGCTGCCTTTACCTGCGTCAGAAGCGAGATCGCGCAAAGACGGGCGGCAGCGGCCCCCTCTTCGATGCTGACACCGTCCCCGAGACGGCCAGTGACAAGACCATCGGGGCCCTGGCTGATCTGGCCCGAGACATAGAGGGTGTTGCCGCACTGGACAGCCGGCACATAGTTGGCCTGCGGTGGCGATGCTTCGGTCAGGGTTACACCCAGTTCAGCCAGTTTCGCCTCGATGGTTCCGGTCATAGCAATGCTCCCGTGAGATTGAAATTGGGCGGACGCTACCCTTCCTGCTGCACCTGCGCAATCAGCCCTCGCGAAACGCCTTAGCAAAATAATCCGCAAGTGGCTTGATGAGGTAGTCCATTGGGCTGCGCTCCTGCGTTGCTAGAAAGCCTTCGACAGGCATGCCCAGAATCAGGACCATCGCTTCGGGCAATCGATCCTTTTCGCCTTCGTTCAGGACGATCTGGGCACGATAGTAGGACAGGCTCGTGTTCTGATCGGTGAATGAATCGGCGGACACCTGAGTTACGATTCCCAGCAACTCAGGCGTGCGACGTTGATCAAACGCAGAAAAGCGGACAATGCCCCCCTGGCCAACAAAAACCTGGTCGATATCGTTGGGCTGCACCTGCACTGTTATGATCAAGGGGCGGTCCTGCGGAATGATGAACATGACCGGGTCAGCCGACCTGATCACCGATCGGGCGGCAAAGACCTGCAGACCATAAACCACCCCGTCCACTGTGGCCCGAATCTCAAGCCGATCAAGTTGTGCCTGCAGACTGCGACGCCTTTCAGACTGCTCGATCTCGTTGAACTGAAGGTCGCGCAGGCGGCTGATCGCCTCTTCCCGACGCGTGGTGACGAGACCGAGGATCTCGATATCCAGCTCAGTTATCCTGCCCTCGGCCTCTGCCGCCGCGGCGGCCAGTTCGCCGGCCTGCCCGGCAAGGTTGGCAGCCTCACGACGCAGGGCAAGAACACGCGCCGCTTGGGCAAGGCCACGATCCAACAGCGACTGTTGGCTTTCGAGTTCTTCGGAAAGAAGACCCAGCTGCATCTCCAGGGCCACTTGCTGGGCCCGGATTCCATCGATCTGATTGCCGATCTGGTCGCGGCGGCGTTCCAGCTGTTCTCTTTGCTGACCCTCTGTCTCGATCCGAGCCTCGAAAAGGCGCATCTGACCGTCCATCAACTCTTTGGCAACAGGGTTCGTGCTTTCGGTCAATCGGGCCGGAAAGATGATCTGAGGACTTGAATCCCGTTCAGCCTCGAACCGGGCGCGGCGGGCCAGAACTTCGAACAGCTGACCTTCGACAACGGCAAGGTCGCCGGACAGGGTTTCCGAATCCAGGCGGATCAAGACGTCGCCTGCGGCAACGGTGTCGCCTTCCTTCACAAGGATCTCGGCAACCACACCCCCGTCCGGATGTTGGATGACCTGTCGGTTCTGCTCAACCTCGATACGGCCTTGGGTGATGACTGCCCCGGTAATGCGGCTCAGAACGGACCATGATCCGAGGCCTCCCACCAGTACCAGAAGAACAAGCATACCCAGAATGAGGGGGGTGCGAACCGACCAGCGGGTCTTGGACGACGCGGTCATGACACGCCTCCCGACCCTTTGGAGTTCTGTATCTCTTCGTGGTTCTTGACCAATTCGCGCAGAACCTCGTCCTTTGGACCAAAGCTGCGCCGTGTGCCGCTGTCCAGAACCAACAACAGATCGCAATGCTGAATCGCCGCCGGGCGATGGGCCATGATCAGAACGCAGCGCCCTGCGGCCTTGTAGTCGCGAACGGCGTCGTTCAGCGCCATGCTACCGTCGTTATCCAGGTTCGAGTTCGGCTCGTCCAGGACGAGCATGACAGGCTCGCCGTACATGGCGCGGGCCAGGCCGATGCGCTGGATCTGCCCACCCGAAAGCCGGTCCCCATTGCCCCTGAGGTGGGTGTCATAGCCGCTGGGCAGCTTGAGGATCATGTCATGTGCGCCAGCGCGCTTGGCGGCAAGGACGACTGCATCGTCATCCGGTTCGGCGGACAGTCGGGCGATGTTGTCCTTGATCGTCCCATCAAACAGGGCGACGCGCTGAGGCAGATAACCGATGTAGCGTCCCAACATCTCGGGTTCGTATTGGTCAAGCGGCGCACCATCCAACCGGATGCGCCCAGCCATAGGGCTGATGAAGCCGGTCAAGGCCTTGGCCAGCGTCGACTTGCCGGCCCCGGATGGGCCAATCACGCCCACCGCCTGACCTGGTCCGATAGAAAAGCTTATTGCCCGCAGCGTCGGGACCTGTTCGCCGGCCAAAAGCACCGTGGCGTGATCCACCTCCAACTTTGCCTTGGGCGGTGGGAGCGAGGTACGCCGCTCTTGCACAGGGACGTTGCCCAGAAGCCTTGACAGGTTTCGCCAGCCTTCGCGGGCCCGTTGAAACAAGGCCGCTTGACCGACAATCATCTCTATTGGAGCAAGGGCACGACCAAGCAGGATAGACCCCGCAATCATTGCGCCTGGCGACAATTCGTTGCGAAGGACAAGAAGCGCGCCCAGACCCAGCATTGCGGACTGAAGCAGCAACCGGATCGCCCGGGTGACACTGGTAAAAGACCCCGAGACATCACTGGCGCTCATGCTGGCCCCAAGCGCCGCATCCCTAGCTCCTCGCCACCGAGTAAAGGCAGCTTCGCGCATCCCAAGCGAAAGCACCAGCTCGGCCTCTTGCCGTATCTGGGCCCCCATCATCTCGGCACTTTGGGTTGCCGCGTTCGCCTCGGCCAATGGCCGACGGGACATTGTCTGGTTGGCGACCGCCAGGAAAAAAAGAACAAAAGCCCCTGCAAGGGCAAGGTAGCCCATCATCGGATGGAAAATGAAAATGCCTGCAAAAAAGAGCGGGGCGAAAGGCAGATCGAAAACGGCCATGAGGGCGGGCGATACGACAAGCCTTTGCACAGACTCCAGATCACGCGGTCCAGACGCGGCCTCTGCCTGCAAGCCCGCGATCGTGGCCCCCCGAAGCGACGCAGCAAACACGCGGTTATCCAACCGAGATTGCAGTCGCGCACCAACACGGCCCATCACCCGGCCCCGAACGATATCTAGAATCGCCATCATCGCGAAAAGAAACGCGACGAGGACGGACAGCGCCAGCAAGGTTTCAAAGGACCTAGACCCCAACACCCTGTCATAGACGTTCAGCATGTAAAGCGGCCCGGCAAGCATCAACACATTCACGAAGAAGCTGAACAGCCCCACCGCCCAGTAGAGCATTCGGCTTTCCCGCCGCGCAGCACGCAACTCAGCTTTGCCACTGTCCATGGCCTGCACAGTGTTAGAAATGGTCATTCGACTCATCCGGTAGGAATCCTGCCAGTGCCTTCACAGTCATGAGCATTTTTCCGCCTTTTCGGTCATCGGCGGTTGCGCCTATGTTTCAATAGGCAGAAACAATTAACGGACTTGGAATGCCCTTGCGTCAAGTTGGCGTGTATATACCTAAACTTTTTCTAATCGAGGCTTATGTTCACAAAGCTTCTTGAATGACAGGCAGGACTTGACCTTTGCCCAAGAAATCCACCCTTCGCCTGACCATGTTTGGCCTTCTGTTGTTGAGCGTCAGCGCATGCACGGCAACACCTGATGAAAACGGGGTCTTTGACCCTTACGAGGCGGTGAACCGTCAAGTGCACGGTTTCAACAAGTTCGCGGATACGGCCGTTGCCCGTCCGGTTGGCGGTCTGCTGGCACGGCTGCCGCCGGACGCGACCCAGCCAGTGATAAATTTTGCCGACAATGTCGGTCTGCCCGGCGCGGCGCTGAATGGCCTTCTGCAACTCGATATCGAAGGCGCGGTGACCAACACGATGCGTTTCATCATCAATTCGACCGTCGGCATTGGTGGGCTGCTTGATCCGGCTGGCCATATCGGGATCACGGAACAGACCACCGACTTTGGCGAAACGCTCGCTGTCTGGGGCGTGCCAGAGGGGGCATATATCGAACTTCCGCTTTACGGCCCGTCGAACGAACGGGATGCTTTGGGCCGGATCGTAGACTTTGTGATAGATCCGCTTGACCGGGTCGCCCTGCAAGCCCAGATTGATTATGGCATCTACGCTCGCGTGACAGGTGAAATCATAAGTCGTGGCCGTTTGGGCGATACCGTCGACTCTGTGCTATATGACAGCGCCGACAGCTACATTCAGACCCGCCTGATCTACGCCCAGAACCGCCGCTTCGAGCTTGGCCAAAGTGGCGCAGATGCGGGCGATTCCGACTTTGTTGACCCGTTTGAGGATTTCTGATGATCACCCTTCCAAACAGACGCTCTGTCCTGGGCCAAGGCCTCGCATTTGGTGGGGCAGCCCTGATCGGTACACCTGTTTGGGCCGTGAGTGAGGCAGATGCCCTTCGGCACGTTCAGGGACTGGTCGCCGAAGTGAATGCTGTCATTGCCTCGGGCCAGTCAGAAGCGCAGATGCTTTTGCAATTTGAGGGTATCTTTGACCGTTATGCCGATGTGCCCACGATTGCCGGCTACGTCCTTGGCGTCGAGCGGCGCAGCGCCAGCTCCGCCCAGCTGACCGCCTTTACTCGGGCATACAAGACCTACATCGCGCGCAAATACGGCCGTCGTTTCCGGGAGTTCATCGGAGGCGAAGTGCAGGTCACTGGGACCCGGACCCTGCCCCGTGGGGTAGAGGTGACGGCAATCGCTGTCCTGCGCGGACGCGCTCCGTTCCAGGTCGATTTTCATGTCGAAGACAGCCGAGGCCGCCCCCTGTTCTTCAACATCATTATCGAGGGGATCAATATGCTCTTGTCCGAGCGGGCCGAAATCCTTGCCCTCCTTGATTCAAAGGGCGGCGATCTGAACCGCCTGATCGCAGAGCTTCCTCAAACCTGATGGACAGGGCGCTGGCGATACTGTTGATGCTCGCCCTGCCCAGCCTTGCATGTGCAGGTCCCTACGACGGGGTCTACCGCCAGGTCGCCAATGCCGACTGCAATATCATCGGCGTTGATGGAGCATCCCTCAAGATTTCCAACGGGGTGTTCTTCGGTGTCGGGATGCAATGCGAGATGACGCGCCCCGTGGACGTGATCGAGATGGACGCAACGCTCTACACCATGCAGTGCACCAACGATGATGTCATCTGGAGCGAAAGGGCGCTTTTGATGCATTCAGCCGAGGATGACGGTCTCATCATGGTCTGGAACGGCTATGCATTCCGCTATGATCGCTGCCCTGAGGCTGCGCTTGCCGACTAAAGGGTGCAGCACATCGCCAAGTCGTTCAGCTTGCATGATCCCGCTCTTTCAACTTCATGAAAGTGCCAACAGGTACGCTGCGCCTGACCTGCCCCCCGCGCCCACAAGGAATTTAATGTCATTATCGAGATGGTTGCGTAATTTACAATTCGCTAACGCCCAACAACATGCTGCCAACAGCCCGGCAATGCGTTCTATGTGCCCCCTAC
>ERZ887942.422-NODE-422-length-35477-cov-19.993535_pt1 | contig 35477 bp, 20 predicted proteins | sample MGYA00521099_ERZ887942 | MGnify/ENA primary metagenome ERZ887942 (study PRJEB32303, sample SAMEA104408605) | aquatic metagenome | biome: Brackish water; feature: Pelagic; material: water | place: Baltic Sea | collected 2014-06-07T06:48:00 | depth 16,251 m ...
GTTAGAAAACCTCATCCAGCTGCCACTGTTTTAACGATCCCAGGGACATCCCCGGATTCATTGTCATTTGCGTTTGGGCAGCTTTCAGTCGCAGTATTCCCTAGGATGCCAGTGAAAGTAGGCTGAGGGAGAGCGCTGTGCCAAACTGTATGGGCTCCAGCACTACCGCGACTTTGATGCAGTGACTTCATCTCGCTATGCTTCAGCGGATGGATGTTCCGGTAGGGAAATTCTCCGAAAAAAGTAACCGCTCTGAGCGGGCTTGCTTAAGCGGGGGAATCTCCTAAGGTGGAACTGGCGCCATGTCGAATCTAGGAGTTTGTAATGAAGCAGATCGTTTCCATCGCACTCAATATCCCGTTCTTGACGGCTCCGGGAGTTTTTGCGGCTGCTCTTGATGAGAAAGCGAGTGAGATATTGGAATATTATTGTTTCGACTGCCACGATGCAGCTTCACAGAAAGGAAATTTGAATATGGAGGAGCTCCTCAAGAAGGACAGCTTCGACGGGGCCTTGATTTTCGAAAATCTACTTACTGGGAAAATGCCTCCCGCTGACAAAGATCAACCGGAGGCGGAGGAGAAACGGGCGGTGTCGGAATGGTTGATCAAACGGCAGAAGGAGAGACCACCAAAGTCCTCGTCTACGCATACCGCTGACGACGGACTGAAACCTTCCACACGCCCCTAAAGAGACTTCGGCCTCGCCGCGACCCGCGCGAATCTTCGTATAGGCACTCCTGCCTCCGGAGCAGGGATTCGCACGGTAATCGTGGTGATTTCGCCATCACTTTCGGATCCGATGTGCTCGGTTGTCGCATCCGTCCAGGAGCGCAGATCGCTCGACTTCTCGACGATGAACTCGAGATCGAGCGCGGGATTGCGAAAGCGATAAGTGAACTCGAGCGATACTCCGTTGAAAGCGATGCTCGTGAGGGCCTCGGCGACACCGCCGGTTGCACGCGGATCGGTCCCGAACGCGTAATGATAGAAATTCGAATACCCATCGACGTTGGCATCGACATCGGGTCCCGAGATCAGCGGGTCACCAATTTCGGCCTCCGTGAAATGCTGATTCAGCCAGCCTGCATACTGTTGGAGGATCACCGCGCTGTTCTGCGCACCGGGACTGCCATCGGCATCTCCGCCGATTCCCCAACCAAGAGCACCATCCCAATCGTTCCAATGGGCTGTTTCATCATCCACCACCAAGGCATACCCACTGCCGTCGGTGGCGGGAAACCAGCGGTCGTTGTAGGTGAATTTCAAGATGTTCTCCCCAACCGCATCGTAGAGTTGCACCGTCTCTCCGTCGTTGCTGAGGCGCCCGGTATATTGACCGGCGACGAGGGCGGGCGAAACACCGGGGTAGCGCAGCGCGAAGGCCGCGGCATCCGACACCACCAAAAGATGTGCCCCGGAGGCGAGGAAGGTGCTGGCGGGAAAGACAAAGTCGATGCCGTCCACGAAGCGGGCCCCGCTCAGGTCGATGGTGGCTGGGCCGATGTTCTTCAGTTCGACAAACTCAAAGAAGTCGTCGTTGCCAAAGCCGGCGGCGATTTCAGCCGCGCTCGGGTCGGTGGGATGATAGTTGAGTTCGGTGATGCGGAGGGATTGTTGCAAGTCAGTCGGTGAGCCGCCATAGCTGGCTGTGGTCACGATGTTTCCGTTTTTGTTACGGATGGTGATTGCTTCGCCGCGTGCGGAGAGCTGGCCTTGGTAGCGTCCCTGCACGAAGTTCTCCTCGTCGCCGGTCGGGCCTGTGGCGCGGGCGCGGAAGGCATTGACGTCCGGAGACAGGTAGAGCGGCAGCCCTGTCGCCGCAGCAGGGATGACCGTGCCCGGCTTGAAGGTGTGTTCGATGGCTCCCTCGACGGTCCAACCGGACACATCGACCGCAAAGCTGTTCGGGTTGGTGATCTCGACATACTCCTCGTTCTGGTCGCCGGAGGCCGGGTTGAACTCGAGCGAGCCGATCGTGAGCTGCAGGCCGCCCGGTTGGGCGCTCGGGATCCCGACCGAGTCAGCCGACGCTGGTTGTGGCGCCTCGACCAATTCCGGTAAGATCAGCATGTCGGAGTTCAGCGCCGAGGAGTTCAAGGCATGGATCGCCAACACGTTCTCTCCCTGCACGAGAGCCCCCGAGAATGCGCTCACGTCGATGTCTTCGAACACCAGTGCCTGTGCATCCGGGTGGCTCGTTGCCTCGTGGTCGAAACCAACCAAAGTCCCCGCCGTCCCTCCGGCATTGCGCCGCGCGACCTCGGTGCCATTGAGATAGGCGACGAATCCGTCGTCATACTTCATCCGCAGTTGCAGTGCATCGACGGTGGCAAGGTCAACAATGTCGAAGGGAATGCGCAAAAAGATCGAGGTCGATGAGGGATGAGTGTCCGCCGGACGGATTGCCGTTTCGATGAGCGAATCGTAGGTGGATGGGCTCGTTTCGAAACCGAACGCGGTCGCGCCAGAAGGCCAGTCGGCATCCCCGAAATCCTTCGCCGTCCAGCTCAGGCCGAGGCCGTCGTCCGCCGGGACGAAGTAGCGCGCGACCGCTGCGCCGGGCACACCCGAAACCAGCGTCGACGCTATCCCATCGCCGGCGGAGCCCAGCCCGTGTTGTTCGTAGAGATAGGCACGACGCTCATCGAGGTAGTTGGTCTTGAGCAACGTGACGGCGGTGGGAAAGTCGCGGACTCCGCCGTAAATGGCGCCCCACTCCGCGAGATCCAAGGCCGCGTCGGGCGCGATCGCGGCGGCCAGTTCGTCGATCCTCGTTTCAAAAAGGAGCTCTCCGGTCGGCGTGCCCAGTGGCTGGAGTTGTTCGTCCATCAAGGTCCGCAATCGTCGCAGGTACATCTCGCGGGTGCGTGGATTGGTGACGAGAATGTCGATCATCAGGTTGGCCACGCCGCAGCAAGCGTGTGCCGCGGCGCCTTGGAACGGGTGGGCGCGACGGCGCGTTGCGGGAATTCCTGATTCGAATGAAAACCCGTCGCCGCTGATCTCGTCGTCGTAAAAACGGTTTCCAAAAGTGAGATCCTTGTCCCACGGGATCTGCGACCACTCGCCGGAACCGTTGGTGTCGCGATAGACATAGAAATTCTTCGCCCAGCGGTCGAAGTCCTGGGAAATGATCCCGGCAGTGGCGTAGTTGATCATCGCCGGAATGTCGACGTGGTCGAAGAGATACTCGGCGCGGTTGGGATTCGATGGGCTGACGCCGCTGACCAGAGCCTGCAGGTCGGAGTTGTTCTCGTGCTGCCGCGTTTTCTTTTCCACCCCGGAACTCGACGAGGTGACGCCGTTGAACATCTTGTAGAGCGCGCCCTCCGGATCGAGTCCGCGTCGATCCAGCAAATCGTCATCCACCTGTTCCACAAAGCTGGCTACGCTGAAGAACGCGCCGTTTTGCTCGACTCGCCAGGTGTCGGCGTGACTGGCGGCAACACCCGCCGCGGTGTAGGATTCGTAGGAGAGCTGCGGACGAATGTAGGCCTTGTCCTGGAAGGTCGAGTTGACATTGATCTCGCTCACGCGCGGGGCAGCGGGGTCGAAGCGGAAATGATGGCCGCTGTTGAAATCAAATTTGTAGGATTTCTTCGCCACGCCTGCCGAGCTGGCCCCTCGCCTGCGGGTAAAGACGTTGTCGTAGAACTGTCCGTCGAAGGAGACCGACGAGCGGGTTCCGCTGCCCGTGTTCGCCGCTCCTGGCGAGGCGACAAACCAGAACAAGGTCGGCAGCGCCGACACCACCGCAGGGTCGTCGACCATCGTGCCAAAATACTCGGGTGAGTTGGCGGAATCGAGGAAGGCCGGTTCACGGCGAGAGACACTGGCGCTGTCCTCGGCGGTGATATACCAGCGGACCATCTCGCCGGGCAACGAGGCCGCGTGCGGAATGGTGGCGCTGAACTGCCGATTGCCCAGATCGTTCATCGGCACCGCCTGCTCCGCCCCGAACATCACCCGGTAGTGAAGGGTGACCGTGGCGACCGGATTCGCAAGGGCATCGACTTGCGCGAAAATCACAAGGTCATCGCTGTCACCCGGGTTGGGCTGGGGGCTGTCGGTGACCTTGCTGATGAGCGGCCCCAGCGTCGAGGGGGTGGCGGGGTTCGCCGTCCCGGGAGTGGGGGAGGTGAAGAACCCGATCGTCACCAGGTTACGGGCCAGTCCGTAGGAAATATTGGTCACCTGCGGAGGGAATTCCGGGGCGAAGGAACGGACCACCGTCAGGCCATCGGGTTGGACGAGACCAAGAAACTCGCCTCCGGCGGAAAGCGAGAAGTTGGTATGAAGGAAGCCCCCCGCATCGATGTAGTCGTCCTCGTTCTGGTTCGAGGCAAAGACAAGGAGGTATCCGCCCGCCGGAACGACCACGGAGGGAAACTGCCACTTGTCGAGATTGTCGGAGCGGTCGGTGAGATGCCAGCCGCCGAGGTTCACCGCAGCGGCGCCGAAGTTGTGAATCTCGATCCAGTCGGACGAATTCCCGTCGCCGTCGTTGAGAGTCGTGTCATTGCTGGCCATGAACTCCGAGATGATCAGCGTGGATGGCAATTCGACGACCTCGATGTTGAGCAGAAAGATCGAATCCGGTTCGCCGAGAAAGCTGGCCGTGATGGTGTAATCAGCCGCCGCAGTGACGGAACTCGGCATGCCGGTGATGACCCCGGTGAGCGGATCAAGCAGCAGGCCGGTCGGCAAGGGCGGGGAAACCGCATAGCTGTCCGGCGTCCCGCCAAGCCCCTGGGGCGTGTTCGGCGTAATCGACACTCCCGCGAAGTAACTCGCGGGACTGGTCGAGTAGCCGGTCAGAGTTGAACTGGCGAGCACGGTGAGATCGAGCATCACCGCTTGATTCTGACCCACGGGGAATGAAGCGGTGACGGTGTAATCGGTGCCTGGTGAGGCCGCATTCGGCGTGCCGGTGATGATACCGGTTGTGGGGTTCAGTGTGAGGCCTGCGGGCAGCGGTGGCGCGATGGTGAAGCCGTCGGCCACACTGCCGACGTCGTTTAAAGGCTCATTGGCCGCGATCGCATGGCCGGCCACGTAGACCGCGGGGTTGATGGTGTAGCCCTCGAAGATCGGAGTGGCGACCGAGAGCTGCAGATCGTCGATCGCGCCGCCGAAGCGGCCGGAGTTGAACGCCGAGGGGCCGATGCGGAACTTGATGTCGCCGCTGCCGTCGCCAGTGTAGCTGAAGCTGCCGAGGCTGAGACCGAGGTTCCCGGGGGTTCCGACAAAGGCACCCGGCTGGTGGACGAAGTTGTGCAAGACGGTGTTATCCGAAGCGCGCAGGACCTCGATTCTTATGCCGTCCCCGGCACCGGTCTTTTGCGATGGGGCCTCATAAACCGTCGGCGCGGCCAGGAAGTCGACGAGGTAGCCCGTGCCGGAATCGTTCGATCCAGTGATGCCCGCCTGTTGTGTGATGACGTTGTCCTGCCAAAGCATCACCGCGAAGTTGCGCGCGTTGCCCGGGCCGGCTGCGCTCCAGAGGTTGGCACTGTCGACGATGTGAACCGTGCCGGCACCCGACTTACTCCAACCGGTGAGACCACCACTGTGGGCGAGATCCAATCCCGTGCCGACCTGGCCGGAGGGGCCGCCGTTGAAGTTCCCCGCCGGGGCGGTGAAGCTCTCGAAGTCTTCGCTATAGATTTGCGCGCCTACCGAAGCGCAGAGCGCCCAGCATATTCCGGTTATGAGGAAGGAGGGAAGATTCAGTGAATTTGGAAGCATTTGGGTGTGGTGGAAAGTCGCGCGAGTTTGTCGGATTAGAAGTCATCTCATAAAAACTGGATGGCGCTGCTCCAGTGGTTTTCTCATTGTAGCGAGGCACGAGGAAGGAGCTGGTGGACACCAGTGACTGACGAGAAACGCTGCTACAGAGAGAAAAACGCGGAGTATTTGTTCAAGCGGCGAAGCTGCTCTTCAAGTGAACGAGGAGGATTTTTAAAAGAACAGGGCGATGCAGGATTTATGAGATGGCTTCTAGGGTCTTCGCACCTGATAGTAGTATTGGAGATTGGCCGGGGCGAAGACCGAATCGGTGAACTGCGTGCTGTTCCCCGTTCCTACCACACTGTCGTCCAAGTCTTGCCAACTCTGGAGATCGGGCGAACCCCAGACTTCGTAGATGACCCCGTCGACCGAATCGAAGGTGATGGTGGCGGCGAGCGTCTGCGGATCGCGGACGATGTCGGTGATCTGAAACGCGGCGCCGGGTCCGGCGACCGAGAGCGACAGGTCGTCGATGGTTCCCTGGAAGCGCACCTGGTCGGCGTTCCCTGGGCCGATGCGGAACAGGATGTCGCCGCTGCCGTCGCCGGTGTAGGTGAAGTTGACCGGAAGAAGACCGAGGTCACCCTCGCCGACCGGTAGGGCCGGCGTGTGGTTGAAGGTGTGTAGCACCGCGCTATCCGAGGCGCGCAGCACCTCGATGAGCAGATTGTCCGTCGTGCCGTCGTTGACTTGGCCAGCCACCTCATAGACCGCTCCCGCGGCGAGGAAGTCGATGCGGTAGGGTGTGCCGGCGTCGTTCGATCCCGCGATTCCCTCCCACTGAGTAATGGCGTTGTCCTGCCAGATCATGACTGCCCAGTTGGGCGGGTTGGTGGAGACCACCCCGCCTGTCCAGATGTTGTGGGTGTCGACCGCGTGGATCACGCCGCCCCCCGTCCCGCTCCATCCAGTCAGGCTGGCGCCGAAGACAAGATCGTGAGTCGTCGTGACCTGCCCTGTGGGAGCGCCATTGAAGTTCCCCGGCGGGGCGGTGAGAGTCTCGAAGCCCTCGAAGTAGAGGGCGTTCGGATTGGGGGGAGTCTGCACAATGGCGAGCGCGTTCGCAGTGCTGGTGCTGGTACCACGAGTCGCCGTCAGGGTGTAGATTGTACTCTCGGTCGGGTTGACGATGATGCTCCCGGCACCTGTGTCCCCCGACACGTCAATGTCGCCCGGTGTAATCGTCAAGGTGGTCACCGGCAGCTCGACCTGCCACGATAGGGTAACTTCCTCTCCGGGGGTGACTGGCGAGGGCGAAGCGGCGAAAGAGGTGATTTCCGGGGCGGGCAGGGTCACGGTCACTTTTCGCGTGACGGTGTCACCGCCCTTCATCGCAGTGAGGGTGTATTGGGTAGTGCCGTTTGGACCGGGATCGAGGTCGTGGGTTCCGACCCCCGCACCGTCGGTGTCATCCAAGACATTGATATCGCCGGGAGTGATCACCAGCGAGTCCAGCGGCAGGCCAGTGACCAGCCAATCGAATGCCACCGCCTCGCCGGCATCACCGAGCGCGTCGGGAGTTGCCGTGAATGTCGTGACTCCTGGCGCGCCTGGCGCGCCGATCGAGAGCGTCAGATCGTCGATCGTGCCTTGGAACCGTGTCACGGTATCGTTGACCCCAGTAATTCGGAACACGATGTCTCCGGTGCCGTCGCCAGTGTAGTTGAAGCTGTAGGGCGTGAGACCGAGATTCCCTACGCCGACGGGCTGCGCCACGATCTGGTCGAAGGTATGTAGCACGGCGCTGTCCGAGGCGCGCAGCACCTGGATCCGGAGAGCGTCGGTGGTGCCGTCGTTGCCCTGGGCCGCTGCGTGGTAGACGCCGCCGGCACCGAGAAAGTCGATGATGTACGGAGTGCCGCTGGTGTTCGAACCGGCGATGGGGGCCGCCAGAGTGATTTCATTTATGATATTCGTACCTACTCCGTTTCCTCCCCAGATCAGGACCCCCCAGTTTTGCGGGTTGGCCGTAACGGTTGAGGGGTCAGTCCAAACATTTGCGGTATCGACTGCGTGGACCGTGCCAGCTCCCGCCTTGCTCCACCCAGTCAGGTTGCCGCTGTGCCCCATATCGTGGGTCGTAATGTACTGGCCCTGGGCTCCGCCTTGATTTCCGTTCAAGACGCCAGTGAAGCTGTTAAAGTCTTCCGTGAATATCTGCGCTGCCGCCGAGCCGCCGAGCAGCATGCAGATGCCGGAGATTGCCGTAAATCGTGGTTGGGAATTCATTGGATGAGAAGGTTTGGGCGGGCGGTTCAGGCACTCCGCTTCCTGCGCAGCACGAGGCCGATGCCCGCCAAGCCGAACAGAGCCGTGGAGCTGGGCTCCGGGACACTGGTGAGTGACAGATCGTCGATCGTGCCTTGGAACCGGGACACGGTATCGTTGACCCCGGTAATTCGGAACGCGATGTCTCCCGTGCCGTCGCCGGTGTAGTTGAAGCTGTAGGGTGTAAGACCGAGATCCCCTACGCCGGTGGGCTGCGCCACGATCTGGTCGAAGGTATGCAGAACGGCGCTGTCCGAGGCGCGCAGCACCTGGATCCGGAGAGCGTCGGTGGTGCCGTCGTTGCCCTGGGCCGCTGCGTGGTAGACGCCGCCGGCACCGAGAAAGTCGATGATGTACGGAGTGCCGCTGGTGTTCGAACCGGCGATGGGGGCCGCCAGAGTGATTTCATTTATGATATTCGCACCTACTCCGTTTCCTCCCCAGATCATGACCCCCCAGTTGCGCGGATTGCTTGTAACGGTCGAGGGGTCAGTCCAAACATTTGCGGTATCGACTGCGTGGATCGTGCCAGCTCCCGCATTGCTCCACCCAGTCACGTTGCCGCTGTGCGCCAAATCGTGGTTCGTGATGTGCTGGCCATCGTTTCCCCCTGCGTTTCCGTTCAAGACGCCCGTGAAGCTGTTAAAGTCTTCCGTGAAAATGGTCGTCGCACCGGCCGTGCCGCTGAAGCAGGTCAGGATTCCGGAGGCGTAGAGGGCGAGGTGTGTCTTAGTAGTTTGTGTTTTCATTGTGTTTTGTCTTTTGGTGTCGTTGTTTTTGTTCATCTATGAAGCAAACTGATTTATGCGTGATAATCAATTTTCATTTCTAGTGAATACGGGATCTCGGGTAATGCGTCAACGTAAAAAGGCCTCATTGGGGAATTTCGTGTAAGAATAGGGCTTTTTAGGTAGTAATAGATGCCTTGACAGGCCTCCGCTCGCAGACCAAGGTGCTCATTATCTGATTATCAAACATCCGGAGGCGGCATCCGCTTCCGGATTGGAACCAAGCAGAAACCTCACCAAAACATGTCACAATCCACACCTCCAACCGCTACCCGGTCCCAGCAGGGCCTCGTACGCGTCCTGATCCGCCACATCCGATCCGACGGTCTCGCTGTTGGTGAGCGACTGCCACCCATCCGTGAGCTGGCGCAACAGTTTGGGGTCACCGGCAGCGCGGTGCGAGACGCGCAGATCCAGCTCCAAACGATGGGCATGATCAAGATCGTCCCGCGGAGCGGGGCCTTCGTGCAGTCGGCTAACTTTGCGTCTTTGGTCGATGCGATGACCGACACGCTGGACACCTCGTTAGTGCAAGCGGACCCGAGTCTCTTTCACTTGCTGGAAGCCCGGCAGCTGATCGAGGTGGAGTGCGCCACGACGGCCGCCCGACGGAGGCGCCATGAGGATCTCCTGCCGATCCGTGAAGCCTTGGTGGATACGCTCGCTGCGGCAGAGAAGCTTGACGAAGACTCTTCGGGAGAGGCGCGCATGGCGCACTACGATGCGGACATGCGCTTCCACCTGGCCATCGCCGAAGTCGCGGGCAACCCGGTGTTGACCACGATGTTGCGCTCCCTCCTTGGTTTGATCAAACCGCACCTGGTGCAGATCCCATGGAATGCGGAACGGAAGGCACTAACCGTCAATGCCCACCTTGGGATCTTCGAAGCGCTGCAGTCCGGCGATGCCGAAAAGGTACACCAGTGTATGAGCGACCATACCGGCATGGCCCGCGACTCGCTGCTCAAGAAAATGTGGTCTTCCCCAACAGCGACAACGTGAGAGCACACCATTCAGTTCCTACCAGGATGATCGCTGTTGCGGCGATCTTCGCCTGCCTGTCCGGCCCGGTATCCGCAGCGGATGACCCGGCAGCAGCGACGGCATTTTTCGAGGAGAAAATTATCCCCTTGCTTGAGGAACGATGCTTCAAATGCCACAGCCACGAATCCGGCAAGGCGAAGGGCGGGCTCGTCCTGGATTCCCGCAAGGGCTGGGAGAAGGGAGGCGAATCGGGACCCGCCATCGTACCGGGCAAGCCCGATGAAAGTCTCCTTATTCAGGCGGTGCGGTATCACGACGAGGATCTGCAAATGCCGCCGAAGAAGAAGAAACTTCCGGACGACGAAATCCTGCTCCTGGAAAAGTGGGTCGACATGGGCGCGCCCGACCCACGCAAGACGAAGCGGCGAGAATACGATCCGGCGAAACTCTGGGCGCTCCAACCCATCCAGCGGCACACCCCGCCGGCGCCATCGGACCAAAGCTGGGCGCGCGACGAACTCGATAGATTTCTCCTGTCGAAATTGGAAGCGGCGGGATTGGAGCCCGCCACTGACGCGGACCGTTATACCTTGCTGCGGCGCGTGACTTTTGATCTGACCGGGTTGCCGCCGACGCCGGCAGAGATTGAGGCGTTCATCCATGACACTTCCCCCGATGCCTACCAAAAGGTGATCGATCGCCTCTTGGCCTCTCCGGCCTTCGGCGACCACTGGGCGCGGCACTGGTTCGATCTCTCCTGCTACGCCGACCTCGCCGACATCCAGGGCGACGTGCTGATCCGCGACGCCTGGCGCTATCGGGACTACGTCATCGCAGCACTCAACGCCGACAAGCCTCTCGACCGCTTCATCCACGAGCAGATCGCCGGAGACTTGCTGCCCTATCAGAACGACCATCAACGGCGCGAACAGATCATCGCCACCGGCTATCTGGCGATCGGACCATGGACGCTGCAGAACTACATCAAGGGTCAGTTGGACGCGGATGTGGTGGACCACCAGATCGACCGGATCGGGCGCACCTTCCTCGGGCAGACGATCTCCTGTGCACGCTGCCATGACCACAAGTTCGACCCCGTTCCCACCGCCGATTACTACGCGCTGGCAGGTATCTTCCACAGCACCCTCACCACCAGCTACGACGGCCCCGGGGTGTGGAGCGCGATCACCCACGTCACCCTCCCGCCGCTGGGAGTTGATCCGGCTGAACTGGCACAGCGCAAGAAATCGATCGATGAGCTGGGCACCCAGCGGCAGCTGCAGCAGTCCGAGTTGACCTCTCTGATTCACAAGATCCCGGGCGCATCGACCGCCAACGTCCTCACCTTGGCAAAGGGCATCGCCGCCAACGAGAAGGGTCAAGCGTATGAGCTGAGTTTCGGCGCGGCGCCTAGCGTCTGGGTGGGCGGCAGACAAAGGACCACCTCCGCCGACGGCTTGCAGATCGACGTCCTGCGCGCCGACGGCAGCGTGCTCGCCGGATTCCAGCACAAGCCCGGCCCGTGGTCGGGCACCAAGGATGCGCAGAAGATGTCACCCGCCAAGTTCACCTACAAGGGCGACGGTTCGGGTGAGGTGCGGATCCGCCTCACCAGCTCCAGCCCCGGCAGCGGACGGTTTGGTGGCGCGCTCGACGATCTCGTGGTCAGCACCGGCGGCATGCGTGTTTTCGAAGAGAATTTCGACCGCCTCGAGCCGAGCAAGACTCAAGGTTCGCAGACCGACACCGAGCTGCGGGTGCTTGCCGGAGCCAGCGTGCCCGGCTGGGTGGGCGCGGGGATCAATGCCTCGCACGCCGTCGATCTCGGCGAGGGAAACTACGCCGTGCAGTTCTTCGGCGGCAACGCCGGCTCGCTGGCCGCCGCGAAACCTGTCAGCGAAGCTGAGAAACAAGCCCACGCCCGGGCGATGGAACTGCAGAAGCAAGTCGGCGGACTCGATGCCAAGCTCAGGGAGCTCGATAAGAAGAACGCCCCGGAGAAGGCGCTCGCGGTGCGCGAAGTCGACGAGCCAGCCGACAGCCCGATCTATCGCGGCGGTAATTTCCAATCGCTCGGCGACACGGTGCCGCGTGGATTTCTCAGCGCCGTGCCAGTCTCGAAAACGCATACTATCCCAGCGGGCAGCAGCGGGCGCCTCCAACTCGCTGAGTGGCTAACCGATCCCGGCAACACGCTCACCTCGCGGGTGCTAGTCAACCGCGTCTGGCACCACCTCTTCGGCAAGGGGCTAGTCCCCACGGTCGATTACTTCGGCGTGCATGGCGAAACCCCCAGCCACCCGCAACTGCTCGATTTCCTGGCCCTGCGGATGCGGGAGGACGATCGCTGGTCACTCAAGAGCACCGTGCGCCGCATGGTGATGTCGCGCGCCTATCAGATGGCTTCGGCGCCCAATGCCAAGGCTACCGCTGCCGATCCGGGCAACCGCTTGCTTTGGCAGATGCCACGCCGTCGGCTCAACGCCGAGTCGATCCGCGACGCCATGCTGGCCGCCAGCGGCGAACTCGATCCTGCCCGTGGCGGACCGTCGCTGGGGCTCGAGCTGAAAGGAAACATCGCAGGCGCGGGCGGCAATGTGAACCCGCCCACTTGGGGAAAGAAGACTCCGGACTACGTGCAGAACCGACGCGCCATCTACCTCCCCCTGAAGCGCGAGCGCCCCTTGGGTGAACTCGAAATTCTCAGCACCTTCGATTTCCCACATCCCAGCGAAATCACCGGCGCGCGGCCCGAGACCACCGTCGCCACGCAGGCTCTGTTTCTCATGAACGCCCCGTTCGTCAAACATCAAGCAGCCAAGCTGGCCGAACGCCTGCAGAGAGAGGAGGCCGATGACGAACGAGCCCGCATCAAGCGCCTCTTTGACCTCACCGTAAACCGCCCACCCGAGACCGACGAGATCGACAAAGCCTTGGCCTTTATCGATCTCTGCGCCCAAGACCTCAGCCCGAAACCCGCTGATCCCAAAGCACGATCGGGCGCCTGGACACAGCTCTGCCATGCCATGCTGGCTTCCAACAACTTCCTCTTCCGCGAATAATTCCAGAACCGCAAATTTACACGAATAAGAGATTTTTTGGCCATGATTACTCCCGACTCCTCATCCTTCCTATCCCGGCGGAATTTCCTCCGCAGCTCCGCCTGTGGATTCGGCTCGCTCGCGCTGAACGCCCTGCTCCAACAGCAGTCCTTCGCGAAACAGAGCGGCGCCAGCGGCGGGGTAACACCCCTCGCTACCAAGCATCCCCACTTCCCTGCACGGGCGAAGCGCGTCATCTTCCTCTTCATGAAGGGTGGGCCGTCGCAGATGGACCTGTTCGATCACAAGCCTCGCCTCGCGAAGGGGTCGGGCGAGAAACCGCCCTACCAACTGCCGAGCATCGAGGCGACCGTCGGGCTCGAGAACACTCGTCTGCTCGGGCCGGTTTCTGGCTTTAAACATCAGGGCGAATGCGGGCTCTTCATGAGCGACATGCTGCCGCACCTGGGCAGGCATGCCGACGATCTCTGCGTGCTGCGCGCGATGGAGGCCGACAGCCCGAACCACCCGGTGGCGATCCGCCAACTCCACACCGGCAACCTGTTCGACGTCGTTCCCTCGATGGGGTCCTGGCTCTCCTACGGCCTCGGCACCGAGAACCAGCAGCTGCCGTCCTACATCACCATCCTCCCGGGCGAGGGCGAGCGCAATTTCAGCAGCGCCTTCCTCCCCGCGATCCACCAGGGCACCGCCATCCAACACGTCGGTTCCTCCCCGAACACGGCTCCCATCCGCAACCTCACCGATCGCTCGCTTTCCAAAGAGGCGCAACGGCGGCGCATCGACCTGATCCAATCGATGAACCGTAGGCAGCTCGATCGCCTGCAGACGGACCAGCAGATGGAGGGCGTGATCGAGTCGTTCGAACTCGCCTTCAAGATGCAGGCCGAGACGCCGAAAATGGTCGACTTCAACAGCGAGAGCAAAGCCACCCAGGAACTCTACGGAATCGGTGACAAAGCCACCGACCAGTTCGGCCGCCAGTGTCTGCTCGCGCGGCGCTTCGCCGAAGCCGGCGTGCGCTTCGTGCAGGTCACCCTCGACGGCTGGGACCATCACAGCAAGATCGCCAGCGGCCTCAAGAGTCTCTGCGCGAAAGCCGACAAGCCGATCGCCGGTCTGCTCAGCGACCTGAAATCACGCGGACTCCTCGACGAGACCCTCGTCTTGTGGGGTGGTGAGTTCGGCCGCACCCCGCACGCCCAGAACGGCGACGGCCGCGAGCACAACCAGCACGGATTCACGATGTGCATGGCCGGAGGCGGCGTCAAAGGGGGCATCACCCACGGCACCACCGACGACTTCGGCTACTACGGCGTCGACGGCAAGGTCCACATCAACGATCTGCACGCCACCATGCTCCACCTCATGGGGATGGACCACGAGCGCCTAACCTTCGAGCACCACGGCCGCCCATTCCGGTTAACGGATGTTGCGGGGAATGTCGTAAATGAAATCATCGCGTGAGCGACAGCGACTCTTAATCTTAATCCCTGCCTGATGAGAAAGATTAAGATTAAGAGCAAGATTAAGAAATGATGAAGAGCTCTGTATTCGAAGACACCATGACCCCAAGACTCGACAAGCTTTTTTGGGCGCTAACCGTCGCGCTACTCGCCATCCTCTCCACGTCCACCGCAACTGCGGCGCAGCCGCAATCGGATCGAACGTCACATGCCAGTCCTGAGCAAGTCCGTCACGGACCGCGGACTTTGCCCAACATCCTCTACATCGCGCTCGAGGACATTACGCCGATGATGGGATGTTATGGCGACACCTATGCCAGGACGCCAGTGTTCGACAAGCTTGCCGAAGAGGGCATCCGCTACACGCACGCCTATTCGGTTGGTCCGGTCTGTTCGGTATCGCGATCCAGCATCGTGACCGGGATGTATCCGACGACCTTGGGCACGATGCACCATCGTAGCAATGTCGGGCAACCGCCTGCGTTCCTGGAGATGATTCCCAACCAGATGCGCAAGGCCGGTTATTTCACCACGAACAATGCCAAGACCGATTACAACATTGGGGGAGCTCGTTGGAATGAGGGCGGCAAGAAAGCCCACTGGCGCAACCGACCCGATAAAGATCAGCCGTTCTTCGCCAAGTTCGATTTTCACGAGTGCCACTCCAGCATCACCAAGATCCCTGAGAACGTCATCGTCAAGCAGCGCTTGAACCGGCTCAAAGCGGAGGATTTTCACGATCCGGCCAAGGCACCGATCCCGCCTTTCCATCCCGATGTCCCGATGTTCCGCAAAGCCTGGTCGCGCTATTATGATTCCGTGACGCAGGTCGATTACCGCGCCGGTGAAATCATCGATCAGCTCAAGGAAGACGGGCTGTGGGACGACACCATCGTCATCGTCTGGGCTGATCACGGCGTCGGCATGCCGCGCGGCAAACACACCGTCTTTGAACAGGGAACCCACGTGCCACTGATCGTGCGCTACCCGAAGAAATACCAGAACCTCGCCCCGGCGAAGCCCGGCTCGGTGCTGGACGACATGATCTGTCTCATGGACATGGGGCCGTCGGTCATGAAGCTTGCCGGCATCGAGACGCCGGACTACATGCACGGCCGGGCGCTGCTGTGTCAGAGCGACGCGGTGAAACGCGACTACGTGGTTGCCAATCGTGACCGGCTCGACAGCCGCTTTGAAATGGTCCGCGCCATCCGCGACAAGCGCTACCGCTACCAGCGCAATTTCTACCCGAACCTGCCCTACAAACCCTTCGAGGACTACGAATTTGGCGCGCCGGTACTGATCGAATGGGTGAAACTCGCGCGTGCCGGAAAACTCACCGGTGCCATGGAAATGCCGGCCATGCGCTTCAAGCCGGTGGAGGAACTTTACGACGCCGAAAGCGATCCCCACATGATCAAGAACCTGGCCGGTGATCCGAAGTACGCCAAGGTTCTCAAACTGATGCGCCAGCGCCTGGATGAGTGGATGATCGAGACAGTCGATCTGGGGGTCATGGCAGAGGCCGAGGTCCACAGACGGGCAGAGGGAAAAAGCGCGCATTGGGACGTCGGACAGGAGTTAGATAATTACGAGCGGATCCTTGAAACAGCCAACCTGCAGATACAGGGGCAGCAGGCTGGCGCCGAACTCACTGCCCGCAGCAAGGATCCCGACCCGGCGGTTCGCTTTTGGGCTGTGCTGGGGCTGGCGGTCATCATTCAGACTGCGGGGTCCGAAGCGGTTGAGGGCATTGTCCCGAGCCTGAAGGAGGCGCTGCAGGATGAGTCTGTCAGCGTCCGCCTCAGTGCCGCCGAAGGGCTGTGTAATCTGGGGCGTTACGGGGATGCCGTGTCGGTCCTGAGTGAAGCCCTTACGGATCCGATGATATCTGCCCGGATCCGCGCCTCCGGCATCCTGGACACCCAGCCGCCAGAGGCTTCGCAAGCCCTGCAGCCTGCCATTGCCAATCTGCAAAACGCCGCCGCGAAAACCAAGGTCAAGCGGCTGGGAGGCATCCCCTATGGACTCAACGATCCGTTTGGCCGGGCCTACAAGTCCATCACCGAACAGAAGAACTATTACCGCTGGGGCATGGGGGCTTCCGGTTCGCCGAAGAGCCCCCTGATGAAGGTTCAGGAGTCGGTCTTTTTTCCGCGTAAGGCGCCAACTCCGCCAATTGAACCAGTCATCCCACAAAAGAATCAACAATAACTAACAAAAAAATCATGTCACAAAATCCACTACGTAAGAAACTGCAATCCGATCAAACCACCCTCGGCCTCTGGGCCACGATGGAATGCGCCAGTATTACTGAAATCGCCGTCGCCCTGAACATCGATTGGGTGGTCGTCGATATGGAGCACGGGCACCTCGACTACAAAGATGCCATGGATCACATCCGCGTCGTTCGCGAGACTGGGACCAGCATCATCATCCGCGTGCCTGACATCCGGGAAGACTGCGTGAAGAAGGCTCTCGACATGGGAGCGCACGGCGTGATCCTTCCGCTGGCGCGCTCGGCGGAAGATGTCGAGCGCGGCTTCCAATTTGGACGCTACGCTCCTCGCGGTGTCCGCGGAATCGGCGGCGAACGCGCGGTGAAGTGGGGGCTGGGTTTCAAGGACTATCTCGAGATCGCTAACGAGGAAACCATGATCATCCCGATGATCGAAACCAAAGAAGCGGCCGAGGACATCGATAACATCCTCGAAGTAGACGGCCTAGAGGCGATCTTCCTGGGACCGGCCGACATGTCGGCCACCTACGGCTTTCTCGGTGAGTGGGAGGGCGGCGACACCGCTCAGCTCAATATCGACATATGCGACAAGGCGGCTACTAAGGGCATCGCCACGGGCGTAGTCGGTGTCGGCATCGAGGATGCGCAGAAACGTCAGGAACAAGGGTTTCAGATGATCGCCGTCGGCTCCGATGCCGGCTTGCTCATTCGCAGCGTACGCGAGAGCATGGAATCGCTCGGGCGGGAAGTGAAACCGCACTTGTGGTTTTAATAGAGTGGCAGAGGAATCGTATTGATAGACAGAAAATCATTCCTTTACCCCCATTCCTCTGCCGAAATCTTACTTCAATCTAACCATGCAAAAATTCTTCATTCTATCTGCGTTGATCTCGTCGCTGGCCCTGCCGGCTACATCCGCCGAACCGATTCCGCTACGCGCGGGACCGGTCACGATGGTCTTCGACCCTGACAATGTTTTCCTGCGCTACATCCGCGTCGGGCAGCATGAAGTGCTGCGCGGCATCAACGCGCCGATTCGTCCGCACGATTGGTCGACGGTCGCGCCCGACGTTTCTAACCTGAAGGTCGACGATGGCGGTGATCATTTTCGGGTGACCTTCGACGTGCGCTGCGCCCAGGCGGACATCGATTATCGCTGGAAAGGCACCATCACCGGAACGGCGCAGGGCGTGGTCGAGTTCAGCTTCGACGGCGAAGCCCATTCGGCCTTCAAGCGCAACCGGATCGGCTTCTGCGTGCTGCACGGCCCGGGGGCGGCCGGTGCGCCGTGGGAGATCGAAACGGCGGACGGGCAGAGGTCCAAGGGGCAATTCCCGAAGTCGATCTCGCCGCATCAACCGGCCAAAAACTTGCGCGTCGTCACCCACGAAGTTGCCTCGGGAATTCGCGCCCGTGTCGCCTTCGAAGGCGAGGTTTTCGAGATGGAAGACCAGCGCAACTGGACGGACGCTTCCTTCAAGACCTACTGCACGCCTCTAGAAATCCCCTGGCCGGTGCAGCTCGCCAAAGGCGACAAGGTATCACAGAAGATCCGCATCAGCCTGGAGGGCGATGTTCCGGACGCGACGGGATCGGGCATCGGTGGCGCCGTGCTCACCCTGGGCGAAAAAGAATCTCCGCTGCCGCGTCTCGGCGTGCAGGTCTCGGGCGAAGTCGCAGGCCTGACGAAGGTCCAATTGAAGCGGCTCAAGGCCTTGAATCTCGATCACCTGCGCGTCGATCTGGCGCTGTCTGACGCCTCGTTTTCCAAAGAGCTGCGACGCGCGACCCAGCAGGCCAAGGCGCTCGGCGTGTCGCTGCAAGTCGGCCTGAAGCTTGGCGAGTCGCCGGATTTTAAAACCCTGCTTGGCGAACTCAAAAAACTCCAAGCGCCGGTATCCCACTGGCTGGTCAGCGGCGGCGACCCGGCGCATTTCCAGACGGCGCGGGAGCAGCTGAAGCCGGTCGCTGGCGACGCCACGATCGGCGTGACCCGAATCACCAATTTCGTCGACCTGAACCGCGTGCGGCCCGAAGACAAGGCCATCGAAGCGGTCGGCTTTGCCATCAACCCCCAGATCCACGCCTTCGACAATGCCTCGATGGTCGAGACGCTCGCGATCCACGCCGATGCCGTCAAGACCACGCGAGAGTTCATGGGAGGTCGTCCGCTGGTCATCGGACCGATCACATTGGCGCCGCAGTGGATCAACGGCGAAGACCCACCCGGCGGTCCGCCTGCCGGGCCATTCCCGACCTACGTGGACACCCGGCAGGGAACGAAGTTTACCGCGGCCTGGACGCTCGGCAGCATCAAATATCTCGCCGACGCTCGGGCGCACAGCGCGAGCTTTTACGAAACCGTCGGCTGGAATGGCGTCATGGATGCCGACGATGTTAGCGCCCGTCCCGCCGGCTATCCCTCGCAACCCGGCAAACTGTTTCCGGTCTATCATTTGCTCAAAGACATCGGCGAGTTCGCTGGCGGGACGGTTCAGCGCATCGACTCCTCAGCTCCGCTTGCAGCCGAGGCGATCGCTTTGCGCAACGGAGGCAAGCTGCGCGTGCTGGTCGCCAACCTGAGCGGCAAACCTCAGACCGTGACCCTCCGTGGCCTCGGCGCGACACCCGAAACCACAGTTACCTTGAAACCCTACGGCATCGAGCGAATCGACCGGGTAATCGACTGATCGAACGATGGACGCATTTCCTAAACAACTGAATCGATCGCTGCTCGGCCTGAGCACGGCCTTCGCCGGGGCTTTTGTGGCCGTGCTCATCTTGGGCAAGCACGCGATCGCCCCGCAGCTGCTGACCGGCTGCTTCGTCACTCTCGCGCTGGCGGCTTCGACTGGCGCCGGGATACTTCGGCAATTGGCCTTCACCATCTGGATTGCGACCGGAGTGGTCGTCGGCATGGCGTTTCACGAATTCTTTCTCATCTTTCCCTCCTGGTTACCAGGCCTCGGGGATCGGGAGATGACCATCCTCTTCATCCCGGTCTTGCAGGTCATCATGTTCGCGATGGGCACGACCCTGAGCGTGGCGGACTTCACCCGCGTCTTCAAGATGCCCACCGGCGTGCTCATCGGACTCGCCTGCCAGTTCACGATCATGCCGCTGATCGGGTTCGGCCTCGCCCACGCCTTCGGCCTGCCGGCTGCGATCGCCGCCGGGCTCGTATTGGTGGGCTCCTCACCGAGCGGCTTGGCCTCGAACGTGATGGCGTTCATCGCCAAGGCCAACGTCGCGATGTCTGTCACCATGACCGCGTTCTCCACAATGCTCGCGCCGCTGCTGACGCCCTTGCTGATGAAGCTGTTCGCGGGCGAAATGGTGGAGATCAACGTCCCGGCGATGATGTGGAGCATGACCAAAATCGTGCTGCTCCCAGTTCTAGCCGGTCTGGTTTTCCACCACCTCGTCTACCATCGGCTCAAATGGCTCGACCGCGTCATGCCGATGGTTTCGATGATCGGCATCCTCATCATGACCGTGCTGACCGTCGCCGTCGGGCACGACAAACTCATGCAGGTCGGCCTGGTACTGGTGCTCGCCTGCCTCATTCACAGCACCGCTGGATTCACCTTGGGGTACTTTGTGTGCAAGCTGCTGGGCAGGGACCAGCTCACCTGCCGCACGATCGCCCTCGAAGTCGGATTGCAGAACTCCGGAATGGCGGCCGGCCTTGCGAAGTCGCTGGGGAAGGTCGCCACCCTCGGGCTCGTGCCGATCGTCTTCGGCCCCGTCATGAATATCATCGCGTCAATGCTCGCCAACTGGTGGCGGAGCCATCCTCCAGCGACCGCGAACACACCCACATGAATAACCCAACCCCAAACCATCCAGATACATCGGCTTTCCGTGTCGGCCTCACCGGCGACTTTTACAAAGACACCCCCCTTTCTCCCCCTCTCCGATCTCCTCAACAGCGTCCTCAGGGACACCCGTAAAAAGCAAACTTCTAGCAACAAACAACTAAAAATCGCCTCGATGAACCGGATACTCGATCACGGGAAAAACTACTCCCAGTTCAAAACCCTCCCTCCACTCCCCAAAAAAGGCATCTTAAACGATGTGCTCGCCGAGATTGTTCAGCCGCTGCCATTACGCCCGAACAGTCGAATTTTAATCGTGGCTTGTGGTGTGAAAATACATTTCCCATGGGACAAAGCCTGCGCTCGGTATCAATCGGCTTATGAAACACTTCAAGCCGCCACAGCCGAGTTACCTGTGGAGGTTGTGCGTGCGCTAGAGCCGTTTGAAGACCCTGAGGCACTCACACATTTTTTAGATGAGCAGCAACGACTCGGGCTCGCAGGCATCGTCTTCTTTCATGCGGCGTTTACGGCTGGGGAAATTGGCTCTCATATCGGCCGTTGGCTCCTCGACCACCCCATGCCGCTGTTATCATGGGGCTGGCCAGAGCCAGGCACTGGAGGCGCGAATGAGGCCAATAGTCTGACATGCCAAAACTTTATGCTACAAATGTGGCAATCGATGGAAGTGCCCTATGCATGGCTGCATGAAGCCATCGATGCGAAGGCTGCGCCGAGCTTGCAGCGTTTCGCCAGAGCTAGTTATGCGAAGGATCAATTCAAGCATGCCAAATTACTACATGCGGGCGGCTCGCGAGTGACCGCTTTTTACGATGGCGAGGTCGATGAGCTCGCGGTCATGAAGACGCTGGGGTGTCGTTTTGATCGTATTGACTTGGAAGCTGTGTATCAACACGCGCAGAAGCGATTTACCGATGCCGATGTCATGCGAATCAAAGAGGCGCTGGTGGCGCATCCGAACTGCAGCAAGGTGGCATTGCCTGATGAGCAAATACTACAGACCTATCGTTTCGGGCTTGGTATGCTCGATCTTGCCGCCGAGCACGGCTACCTAGGTGCGACTGTGAAGAGCTGGCCTGATCTATTTGATTGTTATGGCTGCGCAATCGATGGATCCGTTTCGATGATGAATGACTTCGGCTTTTGTGTGGCGGAAGAGGGTGAGATGAATGGTCTGCTCTCATCGCTCGCGCTATATCTATTGTCCGATGGTAAGGCCATTCCGACGATGATGGATCTATCGCTCTGGAAGCAGCAGCAAGATCGCCTAGGTATTTGGCACTGCGGCGCATCGCCTACGCGCTTACTGAAGCCCGGCACGCAGTTTGCCGCGACACGTCACTCGATTCTTGAAAATGGCGACCCTGAAACCGCAGTTGGCCTCATGCTAGAGTTTCTACTCGCGAATGGCCCGATCACTGCAATGCGTTACTTAGCTCCCGATGCGAAGCGTTGGTTCGCTTTTGAAGGTGCGTTTGAAGATGTGGCGCTCGACTACCGTGGTTCCTATGGGCAGATGCGCGCGACAGGGGAGGCGTCTCTTAACCAAATCATGGGCACGATACTGGGTGGGGGGCTCGATCATCACTGGAGTATCGGCTACGGACATTGGCACGAAGAGCTGCGCATGCTGAATCATTTTTGTGGACTGGAGGAGATGCCACTGCGGCAGTCTGAAACGAATTTTGGATTAAGCCGTTAGTCGAATGGATCACGTATCAACACAACCACTACACGATCTAGCCAAAACGCTAGAGCGACTGACACCTAATGCGCCGATGCCTACGATTGGTGAGTATGGTGAGTTGGTGCGGCGGATCTTTTCCACCGATCCAGATGAGCGCATGCCGCCGCCGGAGAGCCACAAGCAACTCGACGAGGCTCAGAAGGAATTGCTCAAACGCTGGATCAGCGAGGGCGCCGAGTATCAGCCACACTGGGCATTCATTTTACCAAAGAAGTCGCCTCCGCCAGCCGTGGAGCAGAACCGTTGGGCGCGAAATTCGATCGACGGTTTCATCCTCGCCCGGTTCGAGCGAGAACCAACTCGATCAACGAATGACGTTTGGCTTCTGGCATCAACGGGGAAACAACGAACCACAATCTGTCACAATTTTTTCAGAATGGGAGCCATTTCACACCCATGCGAACCACTAGTATATACCTCATGAAAAACGCGAATCCGAAGCTCATCCTCTGGTCGATCACTGCATCGCTAGCCGGATTCCTCTTTGGTTTCGATACCGTCGTCATCTCCGGTGCCGAACAAAAAATCCAAGACCTCTGGGGACTGAGTTCAGGGCTACACGGCCTTGCGATCAGCATGGCACTCTGGGGCACTGTCATCGGCTCCCTCATCGGATCATGGCCCACCGATCACTTCGGCCGAAAGAAGACGCTGCTCTGGATCGGTATCCTTTATTTCGTTTCCGCCGTCTGGTCCGGATTAGCAACCGATGTTAACTCGTTCATGATCGCGCGATTCATTGGTGGTCTGGGCGTCGGCATCTCCACCGTTGCGGCCCCCCTCTTCATCTCGGAAGTCGCTCCCGCCGAGAAACGGGGTCGGCTCGCCGGGATGTTTCAGTTCAATATCGTCTTCGGCATCCTCATCGCCTTCGTCTCGAACCACTTCCTCAACGGTATCGGCGAACACGCCTGGCGCTGGATGCTCGGGGTCGAGGCCTTCCCCGCCCTGATCTACAGCCTGATGTGTTTCGGCCTCCCCGAGAGCCCAAGGTGGCTCATCGGCCGGAAGGAAGATCGTGAGGCCGGAGTCGAGGTGCTGCGGCAGATCCACCCGGAAGCGACCGGGGAGGAAGTCAACGCGAAGGCCGACGAGATCGCAAACGTCGCCCATGACGCGACGAGCACCGGCGGCTTCTGGAGCAAACGCCTCAGGACACCGATCACGCTCGCGTTTCTCATCGCGTTCTTCAACCAGCTCTCCGGCATCAACGCGATCCTCTACTTCGCTCCGCGAATTTTTGAGCTCACCGGGCTCGGTGAAAAGGCTGCGTTGTTGCAATCGGTTGGCATTGGCGCGACCAGCCTTATCTTCACCTTCATCGGCCTTTGGCTCATCGACCGGCTCGGCCGGCGCACCTTGCTCTATATTGGTTCCTTCGGCTACATCGCCTCCCTCGGACTTTGTGCCTGGGCGTTCTATTCGGAGAATTTCGCCATCGTTCCCACCTGCATCTTCGCGTTCATGGCGGCCCATGCGGTGGGTCAAGGCGCGGTGATCTGGGTGTTCATCTCGGAGATCTTCCCCAACCGCCACCGGGCACAGGGGCAGTCGCTCGGCAGCTTCACCCACTGGATCTTCGCCGCGTTGCTGACCCTGTTCTTCCCCTCGATGATAGAAAAATTTCACCCGGGCACGGTATTCGGATTCTTCTGTTTCATGATGGTGCTCCAACTCTTGTGGGTGAAACTGATGGTGCCGGAAACCAAAGGCCGCTCGCTGGAGGAGATCGAACACGCTTTGGAAATGGCCAAATGATACCCCCTAACATTGTTTCCATCGGTGAGGTTCTCTGGGATCTTTTCCCAGAGGGCGCGCGCTTCGTTTCAGCCGATCAGACGATGAGCCAGCCCGGAGTCGCCACCGAAGTCCGCGACACTGTCGGCGCTGGCGATGCCTTCACCGCGGCGTTCTTGATCGGGCTGCTGCGCGGGGATGCCCATGAAGTCATTCTTGCGAGAGCCAACAAACTCGCCGCAGCGGTATGTTCCCAACCAGGAGCCGTGCCCGACCTGCCCTTACCGATCCACTAGCCTTTCCATGAAAAAGATGAACAACCCCCTTTCTCCCCCTCTCCGATCCCTTCAACGGCGCCCTCAAGCACCCCACGTAAAAAGCAAATTCTAGCAATCACTCTACTTACATGAAAATTTCACCCGTTATCCTGTTTACCACATTAATCACCTTTGCTGCGCAGGCCGAACTACAGGTTCATCCGCAATCCAGCGATGAGATTCGCTCGCCGAAGGGGTTTGTCGTTGAGAAAGTGGTTGATGTTACGTCGGCAGACGCAGGATCATGGGTCGCCATCACCTTTGACAATAAGGGACGCCTGATTGGGTCTGATCAATATGGGGCGCTATACCGCACCGATATCCTTGCGGGGGGAAAGCCGGAGAAACTGAAACTTCCGGTCGAGCTTATTGGTGCTCAAGGTCTGCTCTATGCCTTCGACTCGCTGTATGTCATGCGCAATGAGGATATGCAGCTGGCAAAGGCAAACGGAATTTATCGACTCCAGGATACAACAGGCGATGACAGTTTTGATAAGGTCGACTATATTTTACCCCTCAAAGGCAATGGCGAACACGGCGTTCATGGGCTCACTCTGTCACCTGATGGCAGGTCCATTACCTTTGTCGGTGGAAACAGTTCCCCATTGCCAGAAAAGATAGCAAAATCATACCCTAGCAGCAACTGGGAGGAAGACTACCTGCTGCCCCCACTGCAATACACTGCTCACTGGGCAACACTGAAAGCACCCGGGGGCTGGATCGCGAAAGTATCTCCTGATGGCAAGGACTTCACCTTGCTGGTCATGGGTCTACGCAACCCCTACGACATGGCGTACAATGCCCATGGTGAGCTCTTCACCTTTGATTCCGATATGGAACGCGATGCGGCAACCTCGTGGTATCGCCCTACTCGTATCAATCACCTTACTCCTGGTGGCGATTCGGGTTGGCGCACAGGCTCCAACAAATGGCCACCCTTTTATGCCGACAGTTTACCGGCCACAGTCGACATTGGGTTGGGCTCACCAACCGGTGTTATCTTTGGGCATCACTGCAAGTACCCTCTGGTTCAGCAACAAGCTCTTTTTGCGCTCGACTGGCGACACGGACGAATCCTACAAGTCAATCTCAAGCCATACGGTGGCACTTATACGGCCAGTTTCGAAACCTTTGTAGAAGGGGAGCCCTTGCCTGTTACAGACATCGCCAAAGGACCCGACGACTGCTTGTATTTTGCTGTCGGCGGTCGCAAAACACAGTCCTCCGTCTACCGCATACGCTACACGGGTTCCACACCTGAGTTTTCCTACATTCCCGAAGGAAAGTATTTTGCGAAGCGACGACAACTCGAAAACTTACTGGGCAAACCCTCCAACGGAGCCGTTGAACGAGCATGGCCCGATCTCAAGCATCCCGACCGCTTCGTTCGCGATGCCGCCCGCCGCGTGTTGGAACATCAACCGATTGAAAATTGGGCGCCAAAAGCGATCAGCGAGAGCGATCCCACACAGCAGATTTTTGCCCTCATGGCCCTGGCCCGATCCAAGGCTGGGCACTTCAATGTGCAGGCGCTGGAAGAACTGGCAGCGATCAACTGCAGTGAACTGTCAATTGATGATCAACTCGCGCTGCTGCGCACTTACCAGTTGTGGTTGGCACGCCACGGAAAACCTTCACCAACGACACAGGGCACGATTTTGAAGCAACTCAATCTCTTGTATCCCGCACCTACCTTCCCCGCCAATCACCTGCTCAGCGACCTGTTGGTCTACCTCGAAGCCGATGGTGTTGCCGAACGCACCCTCGAGCTACTGGAGAATGCACCGACACAAGAGGAGGCCATTCATTATTCCAAAGCACTTCGACTATTAGACACAAAGTGGACCGTCGATTCCCGCAAGCGCTATTTCGCCTGGTTGAGCGGTACGCGAATGGAAGGCAATCGTGCTGTAAAAGAAAAAACCGATAGAGTATTAAGGGCATTCTCCGGCTTCATGACCGATCTGAAAGCAGATGCCCTGAGCCGTGTGCCGGATAACGAAAGAGCAGCGATTGACGCACTACTGGCTGCCGGAGAAAATAGCAGCGAGCCAGTGGCCTACACCAATCCCCGTGGCCCGGCCACGATCTGGACTCTCGGCGCCGCCAAACGGGTCATGGCCGAAACGGCTGGCCGGAAAGCAGATCTAAAACACGGGAAAGAGATGTTTCGCGCTACCGGTTGCGCCGGATGCCATATCTCAGGAGATATAGGAGTCAGGGGTGCCCCCGATCTCAGCGAGGTGGCCAACCGTTTTTCCGTAGATGAATTGCTGGAGAGCATTATCCACCCTAATGCCATTGTCTCCGACCAATTCGGCCTCGGACCGGATCGCACGATCTCGCCCATGCCTCCCGGACTGATCAATGTTCTGGGCCCGGATGATTTGCGTGATTTAGTTGCTTACATTCAGAGCAAGAAATGAGGTAGTTAGTTAATGATTAGAAAAAGGATTAAAAATATGTATAAAATTGTACTACTTAGGTCAGTTTTAGTATTGGTAATGGTTTTGATTTCGGGTTCGGCTGTGTTAGCGCAGGTTGCACTTACGGACCTTGAATCGAAAATCAAACTGGATAACGACATTGTCTCAGCGACATTTGAAAAGTCGTCCGCGAGGATGATTTCGCTAAATCATAACGGTGATGAACTTTTGGGCAACGGTGGCTGTGGCTATTTGCAAATTGTTGTTGATGGCAAACTTACGGCCCCTTCAAATGCGGTATACAGTGTCACCGCTAATGACTCCGTCATGGCAGACATTTCCCATAAGTGGAGCGTTGGGGCGCTAAACTTCGATTATCATTATGTCCTGCGAAGCGGCGACAGCGGGATCTATTCGTATATGACCATTGAGTATGACCCCTCGCGGGCTGCGGCTGCCGAGATCGAGCAGATCACCTATGTGTTGCGAACCGATAAGGAAATTTTTAATCGGATGTATATAGAGGATGATCGGATTTTCGATATGCCAACGCCGGAGGAAATTAAAGCCGGCAAGACCCTTAGTCCCCCCGAAGCTACGCTGCTAAAAAACGGCAAGGTCGATCATAAGTACGACTTTTCGAATTTCATGAAAGATACCGATGTTCACGGCTGGACTGGTAGGGGCAAAGGGCATTGGATGATATTTCCAAGCAATGAATATGTAAATGGTGGACCCACCCACCAGGAACTTACCGCTCATCAGACTACGAAAACACCAGCAACCCTTAGGCAATATCATGCTGCGCATTATGGTGCCGGCAAGACCAATCTTGACTCAAGCGATGGAGCGTGGAAAAAGTTTTATGGGCCCTGGATGATCTACTTAAATGAGGGTGACGGCGATGACATGTGGACCGATGCTAAGAAAAAAGTGTCGCAGGAAAAGAGAGCCTGGCCATATAGCTGGGTAAAGAATTCACTTTATCCGCTTGCCGGGCAGCGTTCGAGAGTCACCGGTAAGTTGAATATTACTGACGGAAGCAGTGCTGCAGGTGCGATGATTATTCTTGCCCAGCCTACCGACGGGAGCGCAGAAACGAACTGGCAAAGACAGGGCAAGGATTATTACTTCTGGACAGAGGCGGCAGCGGACGGGTCCTTTACGATCGATAAGGTGCGGCCGGGTGAGTATACGCTCTATTCATTTGTTTCAGGCGTGTTTGGCGAGTATCAGCTTAACGGTGTAAAGGTAAAAGCAGGCAGTAAAAAAGAGCTTGGAGAATTGAGCTGGACGCCGAGAAAACACGGAGAGCAGATTTGGCAGATCGGTGTACCTGACCGGACGGCGGCGGAATATCTGCATGGCGATGATTACCAGAAATGGGGTTTGGGACTTGAGTATCCAAAGGATTTTTCGAATGGCGTTAATTTTACCATTGGAAAGAGCAAGGAAGCAACTGACTGGAACTTTAATCAGTGGTGCATTGAAAATGGCACTGATAAAAGGGGCCGCAAAAAATACCAGCCATCTCCGTGGACGATCAATTTCGATATGGATAAGATCGCAGGCGATCAAGGGGTTCTTACGATAGGGATCGCGTCTGCTCGTTATGGACGGTTAAAAGTTACGATCAATGGCACCGCGGTTTTTGAGGGTGAACTTGAAAATGGCGGTGCGGCACATCGAGGCGGCATACAGGGCTTTTACGAGGAAAAGATAATCAAATTCGACTCATCGATCCTGAAGGCTAATAGCGCTAACAAAATAGTTCTTGAGCAGTTAAGAGGCGGTCACTTTCAAAGCATTATGTATGACTGCATAAGACTCGAAACCAGCTCAAAGAGATTGCACCCCCTCAATCCTGGCCGGACCGACGCCCCGATAAAAATCCTTGAATAAGCAATTTCCTTTCAGTCAGGCAAATAGATCCCGCGAATGCGGGACCAGCCGGGTGGATCGAACGCGACATCAAAAAGTAAATTCCTGCAGCTTCATCAAATAGGCCATGAGCAATTACGACGACCCTTTTCAAGAAACTCGCGCAAAATGCCCGATTCATATCGGCACTTTCCAAGGGGAACGCGTCCCAATGATTCTCCGTCATCAGGATGTCCGCGATGCTGCAAAGGACACCACCACTTTCAGTTCTGACGCCCCGCGGCGAATCCCAATCCCCTCAGAGGAAGCCGTTCGCACCGTTCGACAGTATCCTCTGGAAGTCGATCCTCCACTGCACGCCGCCTATCGCAAAGTCGCAGAACCCTTTTTCCTCCGCCCGAAGCAGCCCGAGGTGCTCGCGAAAATCAACACCTTGATCGATTCCCTCCTCTCGAAGGCTCTCGAAACGAACTCCATCGATGCCGTGAGAGATTTCGCCATTCCCTTACAATCCTATGCTCTCACCTACCTCCTCAACGTCCCGGAGAAGGAGGCCGAACTCTGGGTTAGCTGGGGACTTCACGTCTTCAAGGATGGCGACGGGAAATCCAAAGGCCCCTTCATGGAAGAATACAGCCAGCGTATGTTCGACGCGGCCGCTGAAAACCCCGGAGACGATTTCTTCTCTGCTCTCAATCAAGTGGAATTCGAAGGGCGTCTCCTCACCAAGGAAGAGAAACTCGGATTCGCAAACATCGCCTTCGCGGGAGGCCGGGATACCATCATTCACACGATTACCCGCATCATTGCCCACTTCGCCAAAGAACCCGATGACCTCAAATGGATCCTTGCAGACCCGAAGCGGGTCAATCTTGCCTCGGAGGAATTTTTCCGCCTCTTCATTCCGCTCACACACATCGGACGCGTCTGCCCAATGAAAACAGATGTCCATGGATTCGAAGTCCAGCCTGAAGGACGCGTCTCACTCTGCTGGTCGTCCGCCAACCGCGATCCTGAGGTCTTCGATGAACCAAACAAAACGAAACTCGATCGCAGACCGAATCCACACGTCGCTTTTGGATTCGGCGCGCATCTCTGCCTCGGAAACCATCACGCCCGCGCCATCATGCGAGGCTTGATCCGAGCTCTGGCCAAAAATATTTCCACCATCGAGATCATCCAAGCAGATGAACTCATCGAGCGGGAGACCGACTACACCCGCATGATCGGCTACGAATCACTGCGGGTAAGATTTACAAAAGCAAGCTCCTAGCAATTTTATGGCAGACTGCGAAGATGCAGGTATTGTCTCCACCTCCGAGGAACGGCATTGCGTCGTGACTCACTAACCACAGAACCAATAATACTTCGAACACATGCACATGAATAACACAACACGATATCTTACCTTGATCGTCGTTCTCAACTTTTCCTGCATTGGGGGTGCCCTCTTTGCCCAGGAGGGTGGGGACGGGGTCACCGTTTATTCGCTGGCGGATGATTTTTCCTACACCGACAACGGCACCGCCAGCACCTGGTCTTACCGGCTCGATGGCACGGCCGATCCTTCTCCCAGCTTCCCATTGCTACCTCTGGCAAAACGCGATGCCAATGCGTTGTGGGACTCTGAATTCCCCAAGCCGCCCCTGATGTGGAGCGGGGACACCGGCTACTGGGGCATCGGGAAGAACCTCAGCGGGCGGAAGCAGTTGTCGCCAGTGAACGGCACCACTTGGGCACCCGGCGAAGTGCTCCTGCACCCCTCGCCCTCCGGGCTGGCGGTGGCCTGGACCGCCCCGGCCGACATGGTCATCGATGTCCGGTATGCCTTCGGCCTCGCCTCCCCGCAGAGCAGGGGGATCGGCTACCGCATCCTGAAGCGAAGCGGCGCAGTCGAGACCGAGATCGTCGCCCTCAGCAATATCGGCAGCAAGATCTCCAACGAACTTAGCGGGCTGGCGGTGGCCACGGGTGACCAGTTGTTTTTCCGGTTCGATACCGCCGGGGATCCGGGCGGCGATATCGTGCGGGCCGCCATCACCATCGAGGGCAGTCCGGGATCGCCACCGACGGCGCCGCAACCAGCGGGAGCCACGATCACAGCGAGCAGTGACTTCACCCTTACCGCGCCCGGTGACGGCGACGGACCTTTCCAATGGCTGAAGGATGGTCAGCCGATTGCCGGGGCCACTGCCGCCAGCCTGTTAATTCGTAATGTGAAAAAGGCCAATGCGGGCAGCTACGCCGTCCGGGTCGGATCGCGATCCAGCGGCAACGCCATTCTGAAGGTCACGCCCGGGAGTCCCCGGCCTGAACGATATGCGTCTCCAGTGCCGCGGGCGGTGTTCTCGGAGACCCTCGCCGAACAGGAAAAAGAGCTCATGACGAACGAAATCATGGTTCGTTTCGCGAAATCTCGCAAACGGCTGGCGGCCGACCCGTTTCGCCCGGTCTATCACTTCACCAGTCCGGAAAGCTGCATGAACGATCCCAATGGTCTCTGCTTCTGGCAAGGACGCTGGCATTTCTTCTACATTGCCATGCCGCCCGATGAGTTTCCCAATCCGGCGGACATCATCAAACGCTGGCACCGGACCAGCATCGGACACGCGGTCAGCGATGACCTGATCCACTGGCAGGACCTGCCCTACGCGATCCATCCGGGGATCGAGAAGGCGTGCTATTCCGGAGGCTTTCTGGTTGAGAAGGATCGGGTGGTCTCGTTCTATCCCGGAATCGGTGCGGGCCAGATGGTGGCGATTGCCGACGATCCGTTATTGCTCAATTGGGACAAGATGGGGCCGGTGAACAGCGGCGTGGGTGATTCGTGCATCTGGAAGGAAGGTGACACCTACTACGGTCTGGTTGGCAGATCCCTGTGGACCTCCAAGGATCTCGCGCACTGGCAGGGGCGGGGGGAGTTCCTGACTTCCCTGCCCTTCATCCGCCATGACGACGAAGGGTCCTGCCCGGAGTTCAGGCGGATAGGCGACAAGTACATCCTGAGCTTCTTCAGTCATGCCAACGGCGGGCAGTATTACCTTGGCGACTACGAGAACCAGAAGTTCACACCCTACCATCACGCCCGCTTCAACCATGGCACCGTTGCGCCGGGAGGCGTGCACGCGCCGCGCATGGGGGAAGACGGCAAAGGCGGACTTTTCAATATTCTAAACTTCAACCATGGAAAACACAGTGACGATTGGGATCAGGTAATGTCGCTTCCGCAACGGCTGACCCTCGGCCCGGACAAGCTTCTCCGAATCGAGCCGATCGCCGCCGCGGCTTCCCTTCGCGGAAAACACCAGCACGTTGGAGAAACGGCGATGCCCGCCAACAAGGAGATTGTCCTGAAAGGAATTGAGGGCAATACTATGGAATTGGAGGTGGAGATCGATCCCAAGAACGCCCGTTGGGTGCAGCTCAACGTCCTGCGCTCGCCCGGCGCCGAAGAGCAGACCTCGATCACCTTCTACAACCATGACAAGAGACTGGCATTCTGGTACGACACGCCCGGGAAGGTCGTTCTGGACGGCTCCCGCTCGAGCACCCTGTCCGATGTCTGGCTGCGTCCGCCCGAGCAAGTCGTCATGCAGCGGGGCGATGAACCTTTGCGGCTGCGGGTGTTCATCGATCGCAGCGTGGTCGAAGTGTTTGTCAACGAGCGCCGGTATCTGGCCATGCGGGTCTATCCCGGCCGCGAGGATAGCCTGGGCGTTTCCCTCCGTGCCCAGGGGCAGGACGCCGTGCTGAAGAAACTCGACGCCTGGCAGATGCAGTCGATCTGGCCAAAGACACCTCTGGCTCCATCAGAACCGAACTACCTATTGAATGAATAGCCCAACCCCAAACCATCCAGAAACATCGGCTTTCCGTGTCGGCCTCACCGGCGACTTTTACAAAGACGGCGAACCGGTCTACCCGGACTTCGACCTCGAACCACTGCAACGAGAACCGGGGATCGCACTGGCGAACTTCGACGAGCACCGCGATGAGATCGCGCCGGAGCAACTCGCGGGATTGAACGGCGTCGTCGTGCTGTCGCCGAGCGTGACTCGGCACAGCCTTTCTCAAAGCGGCGAACTACTGGCCATCAGTCGTTTCGGCGTCGGCTACGACAGCGTCGACGTCGCCGCCTGCACTGAGAACGATGTCGCCCTCTGCATCGCCACCGGCGCGGTCGATCGTCCGGTGGCGGAGGCCGCCGTCGGCTGGATGTTCGCCTTGTCCTACCGGATGCAGGCCAAAGACCGGCTTTTCCGCGATGCCCGCTGGGATCAGCGTGGCAGCATCATGGGCAGCGGCTTGCACGGCAAGACCGTCGGCATCATCGGCTTCGGCGGGATCGGCAGGGCGGTTCTTCAGATGTTGAGCGGCTTCGGGATGAACCCGCCGCTGGTCTACGATCTCGTCCTCGATCCCGACACCATCACCAAACTCGGCGGCGAGCCTGTCACCCTGCCCGACCTGATGAAGCGGTCAGACTTCGTCACCGTGCACTGCCCGTTCAACGAACAGACCGCGGACCTGATCTCCGCACCCGAGCTGGAGTTGATGAAGCCGGAGGCATTCGTCCTCAACACCGCCCGCGGTGGCATCATCAACGAAGACGCGCTGTTCGAGGCGCTCTCCGCCGAACGGATCGCCGGAGCGGCGCTGGATTGTTTCGTCGACGAACCCGTCACCGAACCGCACCGTTTTGCGCAGCTGGAAAACGTGATCCTCTCGAGCCACAACATCGCCTGGACCCGCGAACTGTTCCGCGACATCGGCGCGATGGCCTCGCAGAACCTGATCGACCTCGCCAACGGCGAACGACCGAAAAGTGTCATCAACCCCGAGGTCTTCGACCGTCCAACGTTCCAGAAAAAGTGGGAATCGGTGCGGAGCTCCAACTCTTAATCCTAATCTGACCCTGACCCTTACCCTGACTTTTAATCTCAGTCCCACTTCCACCACATGAAAAAACTCCTAAACAACCCTGACGACTACGCTGACCAAACCCTCGACGGTCTCTGCCTCGCCCACCCGGAATTTTACACCCGCGGGGGCGAGAGCGGGCGCGTCATCCATCGCACGGGTGGGGCGGTCGCGGGCAAGGTCGGCATCGTCTCCGGAGGCGGCTCGGGCCACCTGCCCGTCTTCACCGGTTACTGCGGTGAAGGTCTCCTTGACGCCTGCTCCATCGGCAACGTCTTCGCTGGACCGAGCGTTGCGGATTGCATCGACGCGATGAAAATCGCTGACGGCGGCGCCGGCGTGCTCCGGCTCTACGGCAACTACGGTGGTGACTGCATGAACTTCGACATGGCCGGCGAGATGCTGGAAATCGAGGGGCTCGAATCGACCACGGTGTTGGTAGCCGACGACGTGGCCAGCGCTCCACCGGAAGAGGCCGAGAAACGCCGCGGCGTCGCCGGGATGATCTACGCCTTCAAGATCGCGGGCGCCAAGGCGTCCGCCGGTGCCTCCTTGGCAGAAGTCACCGCCACGGCGCAGAAAGCCGCCGATGCCTGCCGCTCTATCGGTGTGGCTCTGACCCCATGCACCGTCCCCGAAGCCGGCAAGCCGACCTTCGAGATCGCCGCCGACGAAATCGAGATGGGCATGGGGATCCACGGTGAACCGGGCATTTGGCGCGGCAAGATGAAGCCAGCCGATGAAGTGGCTGCGGAAATGCTCGATCGCCTCCTCGCCGATCAACCCCTCGAAAATGGCGACCGCATTTCCGTTCTCGTTAACAGCCTCGGCGCGACGCCTCATGAGGAGCTCTATATCCTCTACCGCTACCTTGCGAAACGCTTCGATGATCTCGGTGTCACTGTCGTCATGCCGCTGGTCGGCCGTTATGCCACCTCGATGGAGATGACCGGCGCCTCCCTCACCATTTGCAAACTGGACAGCGAGCTGGAGGAACTCCTACACGCCCCGGCAAACTGCGCATTCTGGAGAATAGGATGAACTGGAACACAAAAGACCTCCAAAACTGGCTCTGCCAATGCGCGGATCGCATGATCGCGTCGGCCCCCGAGCTGAACGAGCTGGACGGACAGCTCGGCGACGGCGATCTCGGCGCAACGCTGGAGAAATGCGGCAAACTCATGCAAGACGGCCTCTCGGAAGAAACCGATACCCCGGCCGATGTCTTCAAGGTCTGCGCCATGGCCTGCTCCCGGGCCTCGGGCTCCAGCTTTGGCACCCTCATGGCCGTGGCCTTCATGACCTTGGCCAAGGAAACCAACGGCAAAAACGCGTTGGCCTGCGGAGATGTCGAGCCGCTCCTCGGCAAGGTGCTCGAGGCTCTGATGGCCCGTGGTAAAGCCAGCCTCGGCGACAAGACCATGCTCGATTCGATCGAGGCGATTCGCCTCGCCGCCGCAAATCTTACCGAGAGCGCAGCGCTTCCGAAAATCGCAGTGGCCGCCGCCAGCTCGGCTCAGGAAGAATACCGGGACAAACCAAACCGAATCGGTCGGGCCCGCATGTTCGCCGAAAAATCCATCGGCCTGAACGACCCGGGAATGGTCGCGGTCGTGCGGATTATCTCAAGTGGCAGAGATCAAAATTGACTCCCCGAAATATGAGACGGGTGGTTGGCGTTTGTTTACGCCGCGTCACGCGCCGCAAGACAGCTTGTAGATTCTCGTCACCTCTCCCGGGGTTGGGACACGAAGGAACGAGCAATCAATTTTGCTTGGACCGACCGATGGATGGAAATCGATTGACTATCTGGAAGGCGCGACACTGAATTAGAGATTCAGTTCACCTCGCGTCCGGCGGAGTCACGCAGGGGGCGGACGGCGGGGGCAGAGGGACGCAAGCGTGTCCAACTCAGACATCAACCGTTGATAGAGCGTGATCGAGATCCGGCAACGATGACTGCTAGATGACATGGGTTGTCAGGTGGGGGTGGAATCCTCCAAACTGACAA
>ERZ887942.427-NODE-427-length-35339-cov-7.782253_pt1 | contig 35339 bp, 26 predicted proteins | sample MGYA00521099_ERZ887942 | MGnify/ENA primary metagenome ERZ887942 (study PRJEB32303, sample SAMEA104408605) | aquatic metagenome | biome: Brackish water; feature: Pelagic; material: water | place: Baltic Sea | collected 2014-06-07T06:48:00 | depth 16,251 m ...
GTCTATGTATGGAGCCGCTCTCCCAAGCCAGTACCCAATTTCCTAAGTTCGCCGGCGGAAATCACCCAGCTGGCGACAGTCATTCAAATTTTTGTCACCAATGGGGAAGCCCTTCTAGACGTGATCGGTCAACTTGATGGCCGATTAACGAAGAAACACGTCATCATCAATAATTCCACGGTTGATCCGGCGGCCGCCATCAAAGCAGGTGAATTGGTGGAGGCTCAGGGCGCTTCCTATTTAGAAGCTCCGTTTACGGGGAGCAAAGAAGCATCGGAGAAGGGGGCACTGGTCTATTACATCGGCGGCAATACAAAAATCCTCGAACGTGTCCGTCCTTTGTTGGAAGTTACGGGGCGTGAGATCATTTACATCGGCAAGGTGGGTGACGCTTCCTTAATCAAAATCGCTACCAACATGATTTCCGCCACGACCGTTCAGATTTTGAGCGAAGCGTATGCGTTGACGGTTTCAGCGGGCCTCAATCCTGACAAACTCATCGAAGCATTGGAGCATAATGGCTGTGCTTCACCACTTACCGGAATGAAACTCCCCGCGATCATCAATCGGGAATACGAACCTCATTTTGCGCTGAAGAATATGTTCAAGGACGCTCAATTCGCTCTGAATTTGGCAAATGAATACAAAGTCGATCTCCCGGCCCTTTCGACCACTGCCAGTGTCATGTTCCGGACGATGCAGAAAGGACATGGCGAAGAAGATTATGCATCGCTCGCATCCAATTATCAGGAGCAACTCGTCGAGGTGGAATACAAGCCGGAATGAGCTGGATTGACCTTTCCGCGCGCACCAAACTGAAGTTGTCCGGCCCTGATCGCGTTCGATTCTTGAACGGACAGGTTTCCAATCAGATCGATCAGGATTTATCGGGGAAAGCCATTCCGGCCTGCGTTTGCAACCTGAAGGGCAAAATCGAAGCCCTGATTTGGATCACGGAAAAGGATGATGCCCTCTTTATCGATTGCGATGCGGAATTGCGCGAAGAGCTCTTCACCCGATTAGATCGCTATTTGATCGCGGATGATTGTGAACTCGAAGACATCACGGACGATTTCAAGCTCTTTCATGTCTTGGAAAAGTCAGCCGATGGCATCGCTTCCGAGCGCCTGGGTGAACCGGGAAAAGATATTTGGATTTCTTCTTCAGATAAGAATTTCAAGCCTAAGGGCGATCAAATTGGGGCTGACGCAGTAGAATCGATGCGGATTCAGCGCGGAATTCCTAAATGGGGCCATGAACTTACCGGAGATGAATTGCCTGCGGAGATGGGCCTTGATAAAACGGCGGTGAACTTTCACAAAGGTTGCTACCTCGGTCAGGAAATCATTTCCCGCATTGAGAGCGTTGGTCAGGTTAAGCGAACCCTCATTTGCCTGAAAGCCTCTGGTGACACGCCACCCATCGAAGTTGAGGAACCGGTAACCCTTGAAGGTAAAAAGATGGGGAAGATCACCTCCGCGATTCCTGAAGGTTCCGCTACCCTCGGCTTGGCGCTGGTAAAACGCTCGTTTACAGAAGCAGCTGATGCGGGTAGATTACCAAATGGTTGGGAGATTCAGGAATCCTGAATCAATCAGCCGCGAAACATGGGACCTGCCACAACCCCTTTTATAAAAAGATGAAGACACGCAGGAATGGAATGCTCTCAGCACGCGGATGGTTCGCAGCCGCATGGATTTGTGGAGCCATGGTTTCAACGCTCGAAGCCGCCCCACTGACCAGTCAGGTTGAGATGGTCGTAACCTTTAAAGGCAAAGACCAGTCCATCGTGGTTGAATTGGACGAGGTGAACGCCCCCCAAACCTCTCAAAATTTCCGCAAACTCTGCAATAACGGCTTTTATAACGGGACGATTTTTCACCGCGTTATTCCGGGTTACATCGTTCAGGCAGGAGACCCCCTTTCTAAAGAGCCACTCAAACGGGGAATGTGGGGAACCGGTGGGCCGGGCTACACCCTTCCGGCTGAATTAGGGAAACCTCACCTAAAAGGGTCTTTGGCAATGGCCCGTCTCAGCGACGCAGTAAATCCAGCCAAAGAATCCAGTGGAAGCCAGTTTTACGTGGCATTGGATAAAATTGAGTCCCTCGATGGCGAATACACGGTTTTTGGCAATGTTGTTTCGGGCCTCGAAACACTTGTCGAAATCGGCAATGCGGCGGCCGACAAAAGCAATGTTCCCGTTGATCGAATTTTAATCAAAAGCGCGCGAGTGCTTGGGGAAGCTCCAGCAGTCGTTCCCGCGCCAGCCCCGGTTCCTAAGCCCTTGCCTGCTCCGATCACAAAAGTGGACACTCCAGCTCCCGCGCCACCGATCCAAAAACCAGCAGCGCCAGCTCCTTCGGAGGGCATTCGCGATATCACACCTCCTTCAAAACCCTCAGAAACTGGTAATCCTGCACAGCCCGTTGCAGAAAATTGGCCCAAAACTGACGCTCCGGCCAACAAACCAGCATCAAAACCGAAGAAAAGAGAGGGACCCTTCACCAAATTCATGAAGCGAATTTGGTAAGCCTCGCCTCGATTACAGCGGCTTACAGTCGTCATCGCGTGACTCAACTCTGAGCGTTTCTGCGAAAAGAACTTGCGCTTAGTGACACATTCGTTATAAAAAGAAAGCGTTTCACCCTCAACTGCTTGCGCACCAAACTGTTCGATCAAAGTTCCGATCGCAATGGAGGTGACTTGTCATACGAGTTCCGTCTTTCTGGCGGATTGGTGAAGGGCTAAAAACCAAGACCACAAAACTCAATACCAAGGGAAAGTTCTACTATGAAACTGAAAGCATTTATTGCAATTACCGGGGCATTCGCGATAACATTCGCCAATGCCGGAGACGCCAAAGCACCAATCGTTATCGAAGACGATCTCGGAGCTACAATCAGCACAGGTTACGATACCAGCTACATTTTCCGGGGTGAAATCCGCGGCGACAACGCTATCTCGACAGGCCTCGACTACACGCTTACTGCACTTCCAGTGGACGTTGACCTCGGCGTTTTCTACGTAAACCCAACTGACAGCCGCAATCAGGGCAACGACGACGAACTCCACATCAGCGCTGCTGTTGCGGGTCCTTCATTCGCTGGATTTGATACAGCTGTTAGCGTAACTGCCTTCCTCTACCCTGAGTCAGGCAGCGATGAGACATACGAAGTTGCACTCGGCGTTAGCCGCAGCCTCGGAATCGTTGACATCTACGCGTCGGTTCACTACGACTTCGAAATCGAAGGCTGGTATGCTGAAGCAGGTGCTGAAAAAGCATTTGGTATCTCTGACAACATGGATCTCGTGATCGCCTCTGGTGTTTCTTACCAGGATGGCTACCACGCTTCGGGTTCTGACTTCAATCACTTTTACGTTAGCGCATCGCTTCCGATCTCACTTCGGAGCAACGTTACTTTGACGCCATATGTTGCCGGCCTCGTCGCTCTTGACGCACTTGAAAATGCACAGGACGACGAAGTTCACGGTGGTGTAAGCATCAGCGTAAATTTCTAATCGGATTTCTTCCGACGTAAGTAACTAATTTACAATACCTTGGTTTTAAAAGTGCCTCTCGGATTCGTCCGAGGGGCATTTTTTTGTTGTTTTTTTCTAAGGATTCGTGAAGCTATGCGTTCCGCGGGGTTGGCATTGTCAGAAAAATTCAACACTTGGCATGGCGTTAACCCAACGGAGAGAACCTGACTTCGGTCGGATTTGACATCAACAAAACTAAAAACCAAGGTATAACTAAATGAAAATTAAAGCACTTGTTGCAGCAATCGGAGCCTTTGCGGTAGTCGCAAACGCTGGAGATCATGTTGACGCAAAAGCACCAATCGTGGCTGAAGAGTCACTCGGTGCTACGATCAGCACAGGATACATGACCAACTACCTTTTCTACGGGGTAGATTTCGGCGAAAACGCGATTTGGACTGGGATTGATTACACAATCACAGAACTTCCAATTCCTGTTAGCGTTGGCGTATGGTACATTAACCCAACTTCTGGTTCACAGAACGACGAGCTTGACCTCTATGCGAGCGTTGCTGGTCCTTCTATCGCTGGATTCGATACCTCAATCACAGCTACTGCCTTCCTCTACCCAGAGCTCGGCAGTGGAGAAACTTATGAAATCGCAGCGGGTGTTACTCGTAGCCTCGGCATCGTAGACATGAGCGCTTCTGCTCACTATGACTTAGAGCTGGAAGCATGGTATTTCGACACTGGTGTTGAGAAGTCATTCGGCATCTCTGACAACACCGATCTCGTAATCAGCGCTGGCGTTGGCTACTCAATTGATTATTTCTCACAGGGTGGTGGCTTAAACCACGCTTACGTTCAGGCTTCGTTGCCAATCGCTCTAAGCAGCAACGTAACGCTCTCTCCTTACATTGGTGGTCTCTTCGCTCTCGACGCGATTGATTCTATCCAAGACGACATCGTTCACGGTGGTGTTTCTCTTAGCGTTGAATTCTAATTCTTCGCTTCGATAGAAGCTTATTACTTTAAAAACGTCCTTCGGTTCGCCGATGGGCGTTTTTTTGTGTTCCGCTTGAAACGGACCGTATTCCATGGGATCAACAGTACATGCCACTTATCCCGGTTGCGGCGGTTCTTATCGATGGAGCATCTGACGATCTCCACTTCAGCTACGCGATTCCAGACAATCTCTTTGGAATGGTCGCGGCGGGATGTCGTGTGTCTATTCCTCTGCGTAATCGAACTGCTTTCGGGACGGTGCTTCACGTCACTGAAGTCGACACTGACGCCACCAAGTATGCGCTGAAGCCCATCACCAGCCTGCTCGATGACAAACCGATTCTCACCGAGCCGTTGATGAAACTGGCTCACTGGATGTCGGATTATTATCTGGCACCGGTTGAATCTGCCTTTCGCGCAATGATACCTCAGGCTGTGCGCTCGCCCGAGTCGGCCGAGAAAACTCGCAAAGTGGTTCGGCTAAAGAGTGAAAACATCGACAGCGAAACCATCGAGAAACTCGGCAAACGCGCTAAGAAACAGGTCAAAGCCCTCGAATTGCTCAAGGATGCGCCTGAAAACACCATCTCACTGCAGGATTTTTCTGCGAAACATCGGATCGCCCGTCCATCGATTACCGCTCTCGAGAAACTCGACCTCGTTGAAGTGATCGATGAAACCGTTCAGCGGGATCCTTTTGCAGGCCAAACGTTTGTCGAGTCCGCTCCCTTAACTCTGAACCCCGAACAAGTCGTCGCGCTGGATGCGGTCGTTCAGGCTTGTGAACTAAACCGGGAAAAACCCGCCAAACCGATTCTGCTCCACGGCGTCACCGGAAGCGGAAAGACCGAAGTCTACCTTCAAGCGATTCAGCACTGCCTAGACCAAGGAAGGGGCGCCATCGTTCTCGTTCCCGAAATTTCTCTCACTCCACAGACCGCCGATCGTTTTAAAACCCGTTTTGCGAAAATACAGGATCAAGTCGCCGTCCTTCACAGCAACCTTTCCGCCGGCGAACGTCATGACGAATGGAAGAAAGTGCTCAACCGGCAGGCCAAGATCGTTATTGGCGCCCGCAGCGCTGTATTTGCTCCAATCGAAAATCTCGGACTGATCGTTGTCGATGAGGAGCACGAAAATTCCTACAAACAGGAAACCGTTCCCCGCTATCAAGCCCGCGACCTCGCCGTCGTGCGCGGCCACCTCGAAAATTGTGCGGTCCTGTTGGGAAGTGCCACGCCATCGCTCGAATCATGGAAAAATTGCGACGTCGGAAAATATGATCTCGTTCAGATGAAAAAACGAGTCGATGACCGGGGATTACCGCTCGTCCGCGTCATCGACATGCGCCTCGAAGCGCTCAAACAAAAGGGCCAAATCCCAATTTTATCCTCCAAACTCCGGCTCGCGGTCGAAAAGCGACTCGAACAAGGCGAGCAAACCATTCTCTTTTTGAATCGTCGTGGTTTTGCCCGCTCCATCATGTGCCCGGAATGCGGCTACGTCGCCGAGTGCAAGCACTGCAGCCTGACGTTGACCGTTCACCGCGAGGAAGATCGCCTCATGTGCCACATGTGTGGCTACTCCCAACTGCCGCCGCGCCAGTGTCCCGAGTGCAAATCAAAAGCCATCGTCAACGCCGGCTATGGCACGGAACGCGCCGAAGAAACCATTCGGAGGGTCTTCTCCACCGCAAGAGTTGCCCGCGTCGATACCGATTCGATGCGTAAGAAAAATCAGCTCCGCGATACCCTGGCTCAATTCAAAGCCAAAAAGATCGACATTCTTCTCGGAACGCAAATGATCGCCAAAGGGCTTCACTTTCCCAACGTGACGCTCGTGGGGATTTTGAATTCCGACGTCGGCCTTCACATTCCCGATTTCCGCGCCGGAGAACGCACCTTTCAGCTGATCACACAAGTTGCTGGTCGAGCTGGGCGAGGCGATATCGCCGGCGAAGTCGTCGTTCAAACCTACACGCCGCATCACTCAGCGATTCAGTTCGGCCGCCATCACGATTTCGAAGGATTTGCCGACGAAGAAATTCAAATGCGAAAGCAGTTTCATCACCCACCCTATTTTCACCTCGCGATCATCACAGTTCGGTCAACCCACCAGCAGCGCGCCGAATTTTCCCTGCAAACGCTTCATACGCGACTGAAACGGAATCTCCCTGATGACATTGGCATGACCGAGCCGCTGCCGTCACCACTGATTCGTTCCCACGACCAATGGCGGTTTCAGATCATGCTGAAATCCGTGAATCCCCGCAGCATCGCTGGCCACATTCGATCGATCATCAAAGACCTCACTTTTCCTGACGATGTGATTGTCACCGTGGACATGGACCCGCATAATTTAAGTTAATTCGAACCATCAGGGCGACAAGCTGGCTTGCCAGCGGTCTGAGGATTCCGCGACAGTGGAACCGAAAGACAGCCCTGATAGGAAAAAACAGTATACGTTCAACGAACGCACCTTGTTGGATCGTAAAAACTTATTCTTAAAATGGACCTAGGACTCAAAGATAAATCTGTTCTCGTAATGGCTTCCAGTGGAGGAATCGGCCGCGGAGTTGCGACTGAATTCGCCCGCGAAGGCGCCAACGTCATGCTGTTCGCAAGATCGGCTGACAAACTTGCTGCCACCGCCGCGGCGATCGGCGAAGAAACTGGAAAGACTCCGCTGTGGACGGCAGGCGACATGAAAAATGCTAAGGACGTTTCTGCCGTGGTTCAAAAAACCGCCTCTGAATTTGGTGGCATCTGGGCGCTTTTCAACAATACGGGCGGGCCGCCTCCGGGGCAATTTGAGTCCTTTGATGACGAAGCCTGGCAATCCGCGTTCGAATTAACGACCCTCGGCTATGTTCGTGCGATTCGCGCGTGCTTTCCCCACATGAAAAACGCCGGCGGTGGCCGAATTGTCAGCAACACCTCGGTTTCAACGAAAGAAGCGATCGATGGGTTACTTCTCTCGAACGTCTTCCGCTCGGGTTTGGTGGGATTGGGCAAAACACTCGCTCGCGAGCTTGGACCGGATGGAATTCTTGTGAACACAGTTGGGCCTGGGCGAATTGATACCGACCGTATCGAACAGCTCGATACGATTTGGGCTGGGCAAAAAGGAATTTCGGTCGAAGAACAGCGCAAGGATTCTCAGGCGTCGATCCCGCTTCGCAGCTACGGGGAACCGGCCGATTTCGGGCGTGTCGTTGCGTTTCTTTCCTCCACCGCCAACGCCTACGTGACCGGCCAAAATATTTTGATCGATGGCGGAATGGTTCCCGCTTACTGATTTTCCATGAACGAAAAAACGCTGGTCATCGCGACCCACAACGCTCATAAAACCGAAGAAATTCGTGAGATTCTCGGGAATTTTTTCGATGAAATTAAGGACCTGTCGGCTTTCCCCGAAATCCCTGAAGCCGACGAAACCGGCACGACGTTTTCCGCAAACGCAGCGATCAAAGCGTTGGGAGCCAGCTCGATTTTACCAACCGCGCTTGTTCTAGCTGACGACTCTGGACTCGAAGTCGATGCGCTGGATGGCGCCCCGGGAGTTTACTCAGCACGATTTTCCGGCGAAAACGCCACAGATAAATCGAATCGCGATAAATTGATGACTGATCTCGGCGACGGCGAAAATCGCACCGCTCGATTTCGTTGCGTGCTGTCACTCGCTCGCGGTGGAGTGGTCATTGAGGAATTCGACGGCGCGGTTGAAGGAACGATCGCGACTAAAGAACTCGGCAGTGGCGGATTCGGTTACGATTCTCTTTTCATTCCAGAAGGGCATTCCGAATCTTTTGGCCAACTTCCGGCGGAAACCAAAAACGGAATGAGCCATCGCGGGAACGCGCTTGAAAAACTCAAAGCCTGGCTCAAAGCCCATTGATTATTTGTGGAAACAAAAAAGCCCCGCCGAATTGAATCCGACAGGGCTTTAAAGATTTTTGAACCAGTTTTTTAAGATTAGCCTTCGACGAGTTCGTTGAGCTTTTTCATGACTTCAGCTTTGTCGTTGCTGATCATGGTGCCGTCGGGCTTCAGCAGCACAACGTTCGGGATGAACCCGGTAGAACCAGTCTTAATAAGCTCTTGGGCCTTATCGCGGCCTTCGAGTTTCAAACCTGGAAAGTTTACTTTTTTGACATACGCATCGTTTCCAGCCTTCTCCCGGTCGTATCCGACCAGAACGAGCTGAAATTTACTTTTGTCACCGAGAGCGAGATTTTTTTCATTGATCGAAGCCAACTGCTTCGTTACTGCGCCACAAGCGCCTCACCACGAGGCAGAGTGATAGAGCACGTAAAATTCCGGAGCGCCTTTGAGCTCGGCATCAACGATTTTATTTTCTTGAGCGACGATCAGCTTGCCCTTGAGCGTTGCTGAAACTTTGTCGTCCGCGGCCTTGTCCTGAGCATTCAGGCTCGCGGCAAGCCCGACGAGGGCGACCGCTGCAAATTTAATTAATTTCATGGGTTTTGTATGGGTGTGGTTCAAAGTCTGAAACGATACAGCGGCATCCAGCATAGAACTTTTCTAAAAATTCTACCTTTTCTTAGTTCGTCGCATCATTGTGAGCTTGTCGAATTGGGTTCGATACGGCTCAATTTTAAAATGAAACACCGACTTGCTGCAGGAGTGGCACTGGCCATCACTACCCTTTTCTTTTCGGGAAAAATTGAGGCAGCTGATCAGCCGAATTTCCTCATCATCGTCGCTGATGATTGCACCCACAATGATCTGTCGATCTATGGCGGGCGAAACGCGAAGACGCCCAATATCGATGCGCTGGCTGCGGGCGGACTCATATTTAACAACGCTTACCTTTCAGAAGCGATGTGTCAGCCGTGTCGCGCTGAACTTTATTCCGGCCAATTCCCAATGCGAAATGGCTGTGCGTGGAATCATTCAGCCAGTCGCGCGACAACCAAAAGCCTTCCGCATTTTCTAGAGCCGGCTGGCTATCGCGTCGGACTTTCTGGAAAAGTTCATGTGAAACCCGCTAAAACATTTCCTTTTGAAGTTGTTCCCGGTTTCGAAAAAAGCTGCGTTCGGGATGTTACCCAGGATCATGATCTCGCACCCATGAATGAATTCATGACCCGCGATGACAAAGCGCCGTTTTGTCTCGTGGTTGCTCTCGTTGATCCGCACGTTCCGTGGACAATGGGCGATGCCTCTCAATATCCGCCAAAGAAAATCAAGCTGCCCGCCAACCTTGCTGATACTCCTCTGACCCGCGATCACTTCGGTGATTACCTCGCTGAAATCACATACATGGATGGCCAGGTCGGCGATATCATGGCTGCGCTCGAAGCTTCCGGCAAAAAGGAAGAGACCATCGTTCTTTTCACGTCCGAGCAAGGGTCTCAGTTCCCCGGTTGCAAATGGACAAACTGGGATACCGGCGTTCACACCGCTTTGGTTGCTTCATGGCCAGATAAAATCGCTGCCGGAAAACGGACCGACGCCATCGTTCAATACGCTGACATCGCCCCAACGTTGCTCGAGCTTGCCTCAGCCAAAAACCCAACCGATCAAACCTTTGACGGCATCAGCTTCGCCGACGTGTTGCTCAGCAAAGCAGACACCCATCGTGAATTTGCTTTCGGAATTCACAACAATCTTCCCGAAGGCCCGTCCTATCCGATCCGCACGGTGACTGATGGCCAATTCCGCTACATTCGAAATTTGATGCCTGACGAGCTTTACATTGAAAAACACCTCATGGGCGGCGGACGTTTTAATAATCCGTATTGGGCGACATGGGTCGGAGCAGATCCACTCAAGCAAAAGCCCGCCTACGATCTCGTAAAACGCTACATGAGCCGTCCCGCCGAGCAGCTTTATTTCACGGCGAGCGATCCCTATGAAATGAAAAATCTCGCGGATGATCCGGCTCACGCTGAATTGAAAAAGAAACTCAGCGCTGAATTGGATGCGTGGATGAAGGCTCAGAATGATCCCGGTGCTGCGGTGGATACGCCCGAGGAACTGAAGAATTCACGGCAGGGGAAGCATCAGTTTGGGAATGCGGATTGAAATGGTTGCGGGGTTTGATTTGGATCACCGATCCGAAAATTCATTCAACAGCCTCCAAGGCAGAAATCTGAAAGTTAGCCATCTCAGATGCAAACTGAAGCGCTGCTGAAATCTGATCATGGCACTTCTCGGGAATCACTGCCTGCAAGTGCTCCTGGAATCTTGGCTACAAATCACTTACTTTCCCTGTGTGGCTTGCCATCTTGAAATAGCGCTAAGCGATCAGAAAATTCCTTTTTTCTTCTTTCGACGTGGCGAGAGAAATAGCCTTTTCCTGAGTTTCAACCGCAGCATCAAAATTTCCGATTTCGGCAAGAGCTACAGCCAGCGTGTCCAAATCTGACGGATTTTTCATATTCTCTTGCCTTGCTTCAATGGTTGCAAACTCGCCCGCTTTTTTCCCATCGCGAAGTGCGCATCTGGATACTCAGGGTTAACCCGCAATGCTTCCCCGTAATCATTCAGTACGCTGCCAAAATCTCCTGATCTTTCTTTGGCGTAGCCACGATTATAAAAAAGGAAAGCCAGCCGAGGGTCATCTCGGTTCCCAGTCATTTCAATTGCAACGGCGATAGATTTGTCAAAGTCGGCGAATGCTTTGTCAAATTGTTCTAAATATGAGTGGCAATTCCCTCGGTTGGCGAAAAAACCGGGGTTATTCGAATCAAGTTCAATGACCTTCGTGTAAAGGGGGATGGCCGCCTCGTATTCACCGCTGTCGTATGCCGCCTATGCATCTGCAGCTAACTGCTCGTCGGATGAGCAAGAGACCATAAATACTGCGATTATCGAGATTGCGACTACTATTTTCATGATTTTGTTATGAGCGAATGTCCAAATTTATTGCGGCACAATCGAGTGCGCGTGACTTGTGAGAGGCATCAAAATCAATCAGTTCTTCATTGTCAAGATTTTCACCTCTATCTGAAAGCCCACATTACCTCCCCCTCAATCGAGCGATTGAATCCCAGCCGGGAACACGTCATTATCCACTCTGATCATGAAATTTCTTTCCGCGTTTTTCCTTATCATCCTTTCGGCGGCGTTATCCTTCTCTGCTGATCGCCCCAACATCGTCCTCATGATGGTTGATGATTTGGGATACTCAGATTTCGGCTGCTATGGCTCAGAAATTGAAACGCCGAATATCGATGCACTGGCTTCGGGTGGATTGCGGTTCTCTAGGTTCTACAACACGGCGAAATGCCATTCATCGCGGGTTTCACTGCTGACGGGGCTGTATTGCAATCAGGCCGGTTCGGCCAAATTGAATCGGGGCGTGACGCTTGCGGAAGTGCTGGGGAAAGCGGGTTACTCGACTGCCATGGTTGGGAAATGGCACCTCGATAAAGAACCGACTGATCGAGGATTCGAGAAATATTTCGGCCACCTCTCGGGAGCGACCAATTTCTTCACGGGAGACGATACGTTTCGCCTGAATGGCAACAAGTGGGATGACTTCGACGACGATTTCTACACGACGGATGCGTTTTACGATTACTCGAAGCTGTTTCTCGATGAGATGAACACGGCTGACAAAGAGAAGCCGTTTTTCCTCTACGTCGCATTCAACGCGCCGCATTACCCGCTGCATGTTCGCGAAGAAGATTATCGGAAATATGAAGGCAAATATGATGCCGGCTGGGATGTCATTCGTGAAGCGCGTCTCAAAAAACAGCGCGAGCTCGGGTTGTATCCGGAAAGCTGGGACCCTGCTCCGCGTCCTGAATTGGTTCCTGCGTGGAATTCGCTTTCGGATAAAGATAAAAAATGGGATTCCCGCCGCATGACAGCTTTTGCAGGAATGGTTGATCGTGTTGATCAAGTCATCGGAAAGCTCGTCGCAGATCTCAAAGCCAAGGGTGAATACGAAAACACGCTGATCATGCTGTGCGCGGACAACGGTGCTTGTCCGTTTGACCGCACCACTGGCGCAGACAAAGAGCCATGGGACGCGGAAAGTTACTGGTGCTACGACACCGGCTGGTCGCACGTCGGCAATGTGCCATTTCGACTTCATAAACAAAATCAGCACGAAGGTGGAATTTCCAGCCCAATGATCGCGCACTGGCCTGCGGGGATGAAGGCTGAAGCAGGTTCGATAACCGCGCAACCCGCACACCTCATCGATTTTATGGCGACCGCGATCGACGTTGCTGACACGGAGTATCCGCAATCATGGCCCGGCATTGAGCTGGAGGCGTTGCAGGGGAAATCGCTCGTCCCGATTTTCAATGACGGAACTCGCGAGCCTCACGACGATTTGTATTTCCAGTTCTCAACCAACCGCGCGATCCGTCAGGGGAAATGGAAGCTCGTGAGTCATCGTCGCGCCAAGTGGGAACTCTACGACATCGAAACGGATGGAACCGAGATGCATGATCTCGCGGACAAAAATCCCGACGTTGTTACGAAGCTCGCTAAACGCTGGCAGGAAATGGCGAAAATGGATCACACAACTGGAAATTCCGCAGCGCCTGTGACTGATAAAAAGCCACCACTTTTGAAAAAAGATGGCCGACCCGAAGGAGGAGACGGCGTTGGTAAAGCGAAGAAAAAAGGACAGGGGAAGAAAAAAGAGAAGTCGAAGTAATACGCTTGGTTCTAAAAATTCACGAATCAACAGGGTGCGTTCGATGACTCGATAGGGTACGTTCGTGAGGATTGTTTTCGTGGGTGAAATCCCTATGATCAGGCCTCCCCATGGCTGACTTTCTCAAACAAAACAAAATCCCAGTGATCCTTGCGATCGTTTGGATGATGTTGTGGGCAGATTGGTCAGCGTGGTACCTGCTCCCAACTTGGTTTCATTGGATCGGCTTCACCGCCTCTTCCGTCGGGATTTGGGTGTGGCATTTCAAATGGGCACGCCGACAAAATTTCAGAGCTGAACAACGTCGCTGGTGTCAGCTTCCCGTTTTCCTGCTCACGTGGCAGTGGTCGGTCTTCGCGGCGCGTGAATTGGGGTGGTCGCCTGTTGCTAAATTTCTCGCGATCACTGGACTTTCGATTCTCTTTCTCGCGGGTCTCGCCGCAGCAATCTGGTATGTTGAATTGGGATCGCGAAGATTTGCTGTCTCTAACTCTGCTGCTGCGATGACTGATGGCACTCGAGTTTGGAACTTGGCGAATTTGGAAGCGTGGTATTTTCGAAAAAAGAATCAAAAGCTCGATCAATCGCTGTGGACTTTTATTTGCTACTTCGTCGTATTTTTTCTGCTGATTTTTCTACTGACTCGTTTGCCGGGCTGTCGGGAAATGTATGAAATGCCAGCAGGCGGTGGAGAGCAGGCTCAGCTGCAAGTGGTCAAAATTCAGAAAGTGATCAAGAAGAAGCTGATCATCAACCCGTTCAGCTCGATTATTTTTAATCCTCCGCCGATCGAAGACATCAAGCTGCAGTTTCAGGAACTGACCAAACACGCTTACCAAGTCGGCTACGGAAAAGGCGAAGGCGCGGGATTTTCTGGCGGGACCAATCGAGGAAAAGTCCGTTTTATAAGAATCCAATATCAGGGCGGAGATTGGGACCAAGATTTCGGCGTAGGCTCCGATTTGAACATGTTGTTGGAATACGGAATCCGCACCGGCCACAAAGTGAATGATCGCACCGAGTCGCGCACGATTTCGCAGCTGAAGAATTTCCCCATCGGTAAAAGCCCACCGTTTCTCTACATGACTGGTCAACGGGGACTTTCGATTTCAAACTCGGAAGTCGAAGTGTTGCGCGAATACATCACCGACAAGCACGGGATGCTCTTCGCCGACAACGGCGGCAGCGGCGGCTGGCACGGGCAATTTTTCGGGCTGATGCAGAAAGTTCTGCCGAAGGTGAAACCTGTGAAAGTTCCACTCGATCATCCGATTCACACGACTCCTTATCAAATTCCGTTTCTGCCCTACGTTGCTCCTCACGGCGGGAAAGATGCCTGGGGCTGGGTCGTCGACGGCCGACTCGTTGCTTATTATCATCCCGGAGATATCGGCGACGCCTGGGCTGACGGCCACGCCGGCGTGAAGCGCGAAATTTGGGAATATTGCTACCAACTCGGTACCAACGTGATTTTTTACTCACACTCTGAATACAACAAATGGCTCGATACTCTTCAACAAAACAACGACTCTGCGCCGTCCTCCTCGGAATAATCAGTCTTTCCGGAACGGGGCTGGCCCAAAAGCTGTCGTGGTCGGAACAGATTCCGATCGAGTCCTTCAAAGGAATGCGCGAGGTGGAGCGCTACCAGATGAAGGTTGCGGAAAAACATTATCTGAAGGGCGAATACAAAATCGCGCTCGATGAATATGAGAAATTTCTCGGGCTCTACGAAACGAGCTCTGGCGCTGCTTATTCGCAACTGATGTGGAGTCATTGCCTTGTGAAATTGCGAAAGGTGAACACGGCGATTCGTGACGGCTTTCAATCGGTCATCGACTACTGGCCACAATCGGAAGAAGCAGTCATGGCTTCGTATTTAATAGCAAAATCTTATCAGGAAATCGGCGAAACTAAGAAAGCAACCGCGGCTTATCGGCAATTGATGGAAGCCTATCCTGATGGACAAACCACCATTTTAGCGAAAATGAATTTGCTGGAGATGGCAAAGACCGCTCAGGAAAACGACACGGTATTGGACCTGCTGGAAGAACTCACGTTCGAAACCAAACGGAATGAAAACTCGAAAGGTCATTGCGAGCAGGCTTCCCGGGAATTGGCGCAGTTTTATTTTCGTAATGGAGATTTCGCCAACGCCATAAAGGCACTCGGAACCACTTACACAAAGGACAACAATTTAGATCACTACATTTCAGAATATGGAAGACCCGCCATTCAGCATTTGAATCGTGCCGACGAGACCAAAGAAAAAGCCTCGAAGCTGGCGGATCAAATGATTGCGCATTTTGAAAAATCAATCCCCACCGACGTCTCGGAAGATCCCGCAAAGAAAATCGCTCGAGACTCCCTGAATCGGATTGCGGCTACCTATGGATCGGCTGGCAAAAAAGAAAGCGTCCTCACGACCTACGAACGAATTGGGAAACTCCTTGGCAGTGATGATTCATTGCTCGGCCAGATCGCCGCTTATCATCGCGGCAACGGTGAGCGCGACAAAGCACGCGACATTTATTTGAAATACGAAAACCAAATCGCAGGCAAAGGAGCCATCGCCAGAATGCTGCGGGAGGAAGGGAAACTCGACGAATCCATTGCGGTTTATCGCGAACTGATTGATGCGGACACGAGCCGCCTGAATGATTACCTCTGGGCGATCGCCGAGTGCTATGAAGGGAAAAAAGAATGGAAAAACGCCATTCAGACCTATCGCCAAATCGATCGTTTCCCGTCGAACTACTTTCGGATGGCCAGTTGCCATCGCCGCTTAAAAGAATGGAAAGAAGCGCTCAGTCTGCTGGCCCAATGCAAATCAGACGAACGGAACGCGCCCGAAGCGATGATTCAAATCGCTCAGACTTATGAACAAGCCGGCCAGCGGGAAAACGCGATCAAAGCCTTTCAACTCACGTGCCGAACTCACCCGAAAAGCAGCCAGGCAAGTCGTGCTCACGCTCATTTGCAGAGCAAATACGACATCACCGTGACGCTGGGTGGCGCGAAGGATGAGTGACCAAGATTGACGAAGGAATGCGGTGAGTTCGCGATTAATTGGCACTGGTGAATTTGTTTTCGCAATTTCCCCATTTTTAGTCACAATTAGCACCCAAAATCGCAATTTGGATACCGCTTTAAACATGAAATACCTTTCGCTCGTCCTGTCGATTTCGCTTCTGGCAACCCGGACTTTTTCTCAAGAAGATCCAGTTGAGTTGGCTGAGGGCTTCCCTGCAGAAGAAGAAATCGGAGAGCTTGAAACGACCGTTGTCAGCTCCACTCCCACACGCCTGAAGCCGAATGTTCGGAAATCCTACACCAGCTCCGTCGTTATTTCTGATGCGGAGCCAATCACAGTCCCGGTGATTTCAACGGCCACTCGCACCCCGAAAACAAATTTCGAAGCGCCTTACATTGTCGATTCGTTATTATCCGACGAATTAGCAAACCGCTCAGTGCGCAGCCTTCCTGAAGCGTTCGAACAAACTCCGGGCGTCCTGGTTCAGAAAACCGCCCACGGTCAGGGCTCCCCGTTTATTCGAGGGTTTACCGCCTATCACAACTTACTGCTGATCGATGGCATTCGGCTGAACAATGCGGTTTTTCGGTCAGGTCCCAATCAATATTGGAACACCGTGGATTCTCAAGGGTTGAGCGGAATCGAGCTCGTGAAATCGCAGGGCTCTGTCATCTATGGTAGCGATGCTGTTGGCGGAACGGTTCAGGCCCTGACTCGACGGCCGGAGTACGCGGAAGAGGGCGTCTATACTGGCGGGCGAAGCTATTCCCGCTATGCCACTGCCGAGAACAGCTACATTCAGCGGAATGAATTTACCGTTTCCGAAGCAGGGAAATACGGCCTGATTTTGGGAGGCACCTACAAAGATTTTGGAAATATCCGCGCAGCGGATTTGGGGACGCTGCCATTCACCGGATACGATGAATGGGATGCCGATGCAAAGCTCGAGCTGTTTCTGAATGATAAAACCCGACTGACTTTATTCCACCAGCAAGTTCACATCGACGATGCCTCACGTGTGCACAAAACGAAATTCGCCGTGCCCTTTGCCGGGACGACTGTTGGCGATGAAAACGCGCGGGTTCTCGATCAAAGCCGGATTTTGAGTTATGCCCAACTTGAAGGCGCAGCCGATTCTCCTTTCTTTGATCACTACGTTGTTAGCCTGTCTCACCAGCAGCAGGAGGAGGAACGATTTCGCGAGCGAGGCGATGGCCGCATCGATATCCAGGGTTTCACGGTTGATAGCTATGGAGCGCAAGTTCAGTTCGACAAGTATTTGGAATTCACCGATTTGTCCTACGGGGTCGATTATTACCAAGACCAAATCAGCTCGTTCCGAAACGATTTTAATGCTGATGGCTCATTCAAGGGGGCAAAAATCCAGGGACCCGTTGGTGACGATGGAACCTATCATTTGCTCGGTGCGTTTGTAAATTCCTCCACTCCAATCGGCGATCGTTTAACCTTCGATGTCGGCGGCCGTTTCACCTATGCCGAAGCCGATATCAATCGTGTCGAAGATCCGGCAAGTGGCGACGAGATCTCAATCCAAAACAGCTGGCAAAACTTCGTCGGCAGTGGGCGATTGTCTTATCAGCTTGATGATGCCGATCAGTTCCGTCTTTTCGGAGGCGTTTCTCAAGCATTCCGTGCGCCGAATGCCTCCGATCTTTCGCGACTGGATTCCAACCGGAGTTCAGAAATCGAAACGCCAGCTCCCAACTTGGATCCAGAGCATTTCATGACCTACGAAATCGGAATCAAAGCCGAAACTGGTAAAGTCTCCGGAAGCCTTTCGTATTTCTACACCCAGGTGAACGATCTCATTCTGCGCACGCCAACTGGTCGTGTCGTCGACGGACTCGATGAAGTCACCAAGCTCAATTCCGGCGACGGATATGTTCAGGGCGTTGAAATTTCAGGAAATTATCAGGTCAACGATCAATGGAATCTCTTCGCTGGATTCGCCTACCAGGACAGTCAGGTCTCCACCTTCCCGACATCCGCTCCCGTGCTTCGCGACGAAGTTCTCAGCCGATTGCTTCCTCTGAACGGCTTTGGCGGGATTCGCTGGGAGAACCACGACAACAGCGTGTGGGTCGAAGGAATCGTAACCGTTTTTGATGACGCCGACCGGCTCAGCACTTCCGACGTCCGCGACACTCAGCGAATTCCAGTTGGCGGAACGCCGGGCTACACGCTTGTGACGCTTCGCTCTGGATGGCAAGCCACAGAAAACCTGCTCCTCACAACGGGCGTCGAAAACATTCTCGACGAAGCTTACCGCACCCACGGCTCCGGCCAGAATGAGCCCGGCGCAAACGTCTTCATCGGAGCAGAAATCAAATTCTGAGAAATTCGTTTTTTACGATCGAACAGGGTCTGTTCGCTGAATAGACCCTGTTGATTCGTTTGATTACCTTTCAGCTCATCGCAAAAAAATGTGGAAGCCGAGTTGGACCTCCAAACGACGAAGTTGAATCGGGATCGAATCGCCAATAAACTGAAATCACTCAGCTCCGATACAAAACAAATGGCCGACGCCACGAACGAGAAGCTTTCCATTGATCGGCACAGGAGCGGCGGCAACGCGCTCGCCCATCTCATTCTCTGAAAGCACTTCCATGCCTGAATCGCTGATTTTCACGGCGGCAAGCATTCCGTCTTCGCGAGCGCAATAGAGCACGTCGCCAGCAAGAATCGGCGAGGAATAATAATTCGATTTTGATCGCGGGATGGCGTCTTCCCAGATGTCTTTCCCAGTTTTTGTGTCGATGCAGTTGATCTGTCCGCGATCCGACAAAATATACGTTTTTCCATCGCGAGCGACTGGCGTGGGGCAATCCGCGCCGAGATTTTTGCGCTCCCAGAGACGAGCCGTTTTTGTAATATCACCGCTTCCACCCATTTTTACGGCGGCGGTAAATTTTGTGCGGCCGTAGGGAATCACTGCGATGTCGCCGTCGAATGCAGGCGAGGCGATGACCCGCCACATGGCTTTGTCTTCTGGGTTAAATCCTTCGCAGGTCCACCAGGTCTCTCCGGTTTTTGGATCGTGCCCCGTCAAGCGATCCGCTCCCCAAATCACGATGGTTTCTTTGCCATCGATTTCGCGAACCAGCGGCGTGGTGTAGGACTGGGCGGTTTCCTTTTGAACTTCGTAAGTGCGGTCCGTTTTCCAAGCGACGCTTCCGTCTTTCTGGCTCAAAGCGACGACGTAGGATTCATCTTCCTGCATCACGGCGATCACGATATTTTCGCCACAGAAAACTGGGCTCGTTCCCAAATCCCACCACAAAGTGTCTTCGCCGTATTTTTCCTGAAGGTTGATTTTCCAATTCACGACGCCATCGAGCGTGAGCGACGCAACCGTTCCGCTTTTGTAATAAACGAACAAATTCTTCCCGTCCGTAATTGGAGACGGATTCGAACCGCTGCCGTTTTTGTGTTTTCCAGCCCGTTCTTCACCCAGTGTTTTTTGCCAAAGCTGGTCGCCTTTCCACGAATAAGCGGTCACTCCGTCCTCGCCGGAAACTCCGCTGGTCACGATGATTTTATCTTCCCAAACCACTGGCGTGCTGCTGCCGACGCCGGGCAGTTTCACTTTCCACGCGACGTTCTTTTCATTCGAGAAAGAAGTCGGGTAATCTCCCGGCTTTGCGATGCTGGTTGCGTCCGGCCCCCGCCACTGCGGCCAATTATCTGCCTGCGCTGAAAGGCTGAGGGAAATTGCGACCCCGGCTGAAAGAAGTTCTTTTGTCATATCTACTACGGTGGAGGTAAATGAGGTGCGAAAACAGTCCGTGTGTGAGGGATATCTCGTGACTTATTCCCTGTGTGGCTCACTCTGAACTCTTCATGAAAACCTCCCCTTTTCTTCCGGTCATTGTCGCTTTGTTTTTCGCGGCAACGGCATTCGCCGACAAAGTTCCAACAGGAAAAGGGAGCTACCGGACGGATCTCCCGCCGAATGCCGATGGTAGTTCGCGCCGGTTTGTTGAGGCTTCGCCCTTGGTTTCGGAGAAGCTCACCGGCATTCCGATTCCGACGAGCGATTGGTGGTCGTCGCTGGTCTGGCCAATGCATTCGCCGCATTCGCTGGCGATGTTTCCTCATCCTATCGCGGTCCAGGCTCATGGCGATGGACTCGGAATCGGTTACACTACTCAGACTCAGATTTCGGATCACCTTCATGAAGGCAAGGTTTTTCAAATGGGCACGAATTATAAGTTTCCGTATCGGGAAAGCCTGCGAGTTGGGCTTAAAGAAATCGAAACCGATGCCACCGTCTTGGACGGATTTTCGGACTGGGCGGTGACCGGATTGTGGAAAAAGGGCGACGATGAATTGCGTGCCACGTTTGCTCACGGAAGTCCGTTTGTGTATTTTGAAAAACGCAGCGCACAACCTTTTCACATTCAGTTCACCGCTGCAAAACTCGATGCCAATCGCGATCCAGTTGCGCCGTATGTAATGGAGTGGAAAGGCATCACCGCAAAACACAATCAGTCAGCCGCTGGAATTGAGCTGTCGATCAACGCAGGGAAAAACATCGGCGTCGGTTCAAAAGCGCGGCTGGTTTATGATTTTGATGGCGATGGCAAAACGGATCGCACCGAGACATTTCAGCTCTTCGCGACCGATCCAGTTGAAGGTTCATGGGAAACGTATTCGTCCGAAAAGCAGGCGCTCGACCTCGGTCTGACTCGTGGCGACATGCAGGATTTTACAAACGGCACGATCCGTTTTGAGTTCTGGAAAGTCTTTGGCGAGGGCAGCGTTGATCTGAAATTGGCCGAAAGCAAAGTCACCCTGCCGGACGGAACAGAACGAAACGTGGGCGAAAAAGAAATCGCGACCGTCGGCGGCGGTGACGCCAAAAATGGAGCCGCAAAGGTTTTCTACGCCAATGGAAGCGTTCTTGGTGTGACGCTGAACGGAAGTCATTTCGGGATCTTTGCACCGACTGGAACCGATTGGGGAATCAAAGCGGGAGATCAAACCGACTCTCTTACCTCCGATATTGCCGAGAAAAATTATCTCTCCGTCGCCGCTCTGCCTGACGACGGCGTGAAGACGCTCGAAGGCTTCGCTAAATTTGCCTACGCCTTTCTCCGCGATACAAAAATCAGCTATCGCTATGACTCGGAATCAGGAACGGTTGCCACCACCTACACCGCGACGACTGAGGCGATGGAAGGCACGAACACCAATACTATTATCGCGCTGTATCGTCACCAGCATCTCCACGTCGTCGAGGCCGATCGCAATCGCTTTGTGAAACTCAGCTACGTCAGTCCTCGTGGCGAAATGAAAGTGCTGACGGGAACAAGTTTCACCACCGCGATTCCCTATCTCGGAGCGTTGCCTGCGTTGCCCGTTGCGCCGGCCGATGTCTCTGTTCTAGAAAAACAGCTCGAGGCTGACACCGCTGGAATTGCTTTTGAAAAAGACGACACCTACTGGAACGGAAAAGAATTCGGCAAGTTTTCTGAGCTGATTCAAATCGCTGACCAGCTTGGGAAAACGGAAATCCGCGACCGCTTGCTTGAGCTGATGAAGACGCGCATCGCCGATTGGTTTGATGGCGACGACAAGTATTTTTTCTACTTCGACAAGCGCTGGGGAACGGTCACCGGTTATCCCGACAGCTATGGTTCCGGCGAGCAACTCAACGATCATCATTTTCACTACAGCTATTTCATCAAAGCTGCCGCGACCATTGCGCAGTTCGATCCCGAGTGGGTGTCGGACGATCAATACGGAGCCATGATCGACGTGCTGATTCGCGACTGCGCCAACTATGACCGCAGCGACACCCGTTTTCCCTGGATGAGAAATCTGGATCCCTACGCGGGTCATTCCTGGGCAGCCGGCCACGCTGGCTTTGGCTCGGGGAACAATCAGGAGTCGTCTTCCGAATCGATGAACTTCGCCACCTCGCTGATTCTCTATGGCCAGGCAACGGGACGCGACGAGATCCGCGACCTCGGGATTTATTGGCACAGCACTGAAGCCGAAACGATTCGCCACTATTGGTTCGACGAAGACCTCGCGGTTTTTCCTGACGGATACGGCCACAGCTGTGTTGGCATGGTGTGGGGAGACGGAGGAAGCTACGGCACCTGGTGGACCGCGAACCCCGAAGAAATTCACGGGATCAATTATCTGCCGATCACGGCTGGTTCACTCTACCTCGGTCGCAGTCCAGACTACGTACTCCGCAATTTAAAGAACCTCGAAAGCTCGAACCGAAATTTTCACAACGGAGGGTTCGAAGGCGATCCAGAAAAATTCGACAAATGGCAGGACATTCTTTTCGAATACCTGGCGTTGGCCGATCCCGCGGCAGCGATTGAACGATACGAAGGGCTCGGCTCAAATCCGCAAAGTGAACTCGGAGAAACCGTAACTCACACCCGCCAGTGGCTCGGGGCATTGCAGATGCTGGGGAATTTTAAATCCGACGTTCAGGCCAATCACCCCACCGCCGTTGCTTTCGAAAAAGGCTACGTGGTTTTCAATCCTGACGAAGAGCCGGTTTCCGTGAAATTCACTGATGGGAAAGAGATTGAAGCTGAGCCTGGAATCAGCGTGACCGGCCCTTGAAAGTCCTTATCTCGGGGCGGCACTATGGTTCGCGCCAAAAAAAGGGGATCTTAGGGTTGGCCCGTTGGACCGAATTGATATGGGGGTTACTTTCCCCGGGGCGTTGCCGCCGGGCTGACATAGGGCCGCACCGTTGGCGCTTACGACAAGGGAACCATGAACTATCAGGTCACTGAAAAGGGAGGAAGCGGCGGCAAAGGGAAAGGTAAAGGCGGACCCCCAAAAGGTGAGAAAGGTAAGCGGCCTCCACCTCGGCCGGAGTGAATCACGTCTGGGAGTGTTCGCTGGGGATGAGATCGAGAAAGGTCGCGTCTCCCGCAGCGATCCCGGCAACGATTTCATCGAGCGAGTAGCGGCGGGTGATCTGTTGAGGGCAATTCCAGTCAATCGCCTGCACAGTGTAGAGCATGAGCCGTTCGACTTTTCCGCGGTATTCAGGCATTACCAACTGTTCAGCGAGTTGTGGATCCGCGTCGACATCCCTAACTTCAGTATCACCTTCGGTGGGTTAGGAATCGAAAAGAACAAACACAGCATCGGCCATGCGCTCTACAACGAGGCTGACCCGACGGGTTGGGAAAATTCTGAGGCGATTCGCGAGTTTCATATTCAACTGATCGCCCGCACGATGAAGACCCTCGACGCCGTGCCCGAAGGTGACGGAACCTTGCTTGATCGCACGGTGATTGTTTATCTCAGCGACGGAGCTGAGACGCATCACAGCAAGTGCTACGAGTGGCCGATGGTGGTGATCGGCAGAGCCGGCGGAAAGTTGAAAGCGGGGCGCTACCTGCAGTATCCTGACTACCAAAAAAAGGGGCATCGAACCATCAACACGGTTTACAATACCTTGCTGCACGCGGCCGAAGTCGCGGGGCGAGACGAGTTTGGTTTTCTCGCCCCTCATCTCGAAGAGGAGGATCACCGCGGTCTTCTCAGCGAGTGGCTGGCTTGAGAACGACCGCATTGCGTTCTTCCCTCAAGCAGATTTCTCCAGTTTAATCAGACTCATGAAAGCCTTCGTCGCGTGCTGCCTGTGTTTATCGATTTCCATTTCTCTATTCGCAGAGGAACCCCTCATCAAATCGATCGAAAAGGTCACCCTGAGAAAAAATCGAAACGGGGCGTCGCTCACGTGGTTTCACCCCCGCGCCTGTCTGGTGCCGCAGGAAAATGGTCCGCCTGTCGCATTGATGAATCTTCAGGAGATCGGCGGTTCGGATTATTTTGGACAAGTGCATTGGAGCGAATCACGGGACGTCGGAAAGACCTGGAGCGATCCTAAACCGATCGACTCATTGGGGCGCGATCCCATGCCGGACCACGAAGGGTTGAAAGCTGGCGTCTGCGATGTCGTGCCGCAGTATCATCCGCAAAGCGGAACGGTGCTGGCGATGGGACACGTTGTATTTTATAAGGGACCGCGTTTTGCAAAAGGCGATCAGCTCGCTCGCTACCCGGTATACAGCGTGCGCCGAAAAGACGGCAGTTGGTCGGAGCGGAAAGTTCTCGAGTGGGATGATCCGCGTGGGGCGCACATCTACACCAACAATTGCGGTCAACGCGTCGTGATGCCAAACGGCGACATCATGATGTCGTTCACCTTTGGTTCAAAATCCGAAAGCCGCATGGTTGCCGGAGTGCGTTGCACCTTTAATGGCGAGACGTTGAAGATCGCCGAAGTCGGACCTCCCCTCACCTTGAATGTTGGTCGCGGCTTGCTCGAACCTTCGCTCGTTGAATTCGGCGGGACATTCTATCTCACCATCCGAGCCGAAGACGGAAGTGGCTATGTCGCCGTGAGCGCAGACGGCTTGAATTACAGCGAGAAAAAGAAGTGGTCGTGGGACAATGGTGATCCGATCGGTATGTCCACCACCCAGCAGCATTGGCTGGCCCATTCCGATGGATTGTTCCTCGTTTATACCCGCAAAGATGAATCGAACGAGAAAGTGATTCGATGGCGTTCACCGTTGTGGGTCGCGCAGGTCGATCCGAAAAAACTTTGCCTGATTCGCAAGACGGAACGGGTCGCGTTGCCGCTTGTGGGCGACGGTGTGAAGGATCCCGACGGTGTCGCGTTGATGGGAAATTTCCATGTCACCAATGCCAGCCCCACTGAGTCGTGGGTGACCGTCGGGGAATGGATGCCAAAACGCGGAGCCAAAGGAGATCTGCTTCTGGGACGAATCACTTGGTCGAAACCGAATAAACTCGTGGTGGGTGGAGAGTAATTATTTAGCTTTCTTCCAGATGGCTCCCCCTTTGTAAACCGTCCCGACTTCATATCGAGGATTGGGAATAACGGCCTCATCCATGAGTTTGGCGATGCGCTGAACAATTTTAGGATGAGCGTCTGCAAGGTTTTTCGCTTCTCCAATATCAGTAGCGAGATCGTAGAGCTCCATGACGTTGCCGGTTTTTCTGGAGCGAATGCCTTTCCAATCGGCGAGGCGGAAAGCCTGAGCGTATTGATTTCCGCGACAGTGGCCATAGTCCCAATAGAGGTGGCGTTGCTGGTTTTTGAGCCTGTCACCTTTCAAGGCAGAAAGAACCGAAATCCCGTCCAGATTTTCCGGAGGTGCGACACCCGCCATTTCCGCAAAAGTCGGTAGCATGTCCTGAAAAGCAAAGACCGCATCGCTGGCCTGCCCGGAGGGAATAGTGCCACGCCAGCTAGCGACAAATGGAACACGGATACCGCCCTCGGTAAGGTCACGCTTGTATCCACGAAGCGGGCCATTGGTGTCAAAACGCTCATGGATGGTTTTGTGCCCACCGTTGTCGCTGGTAAAAACAATGAGCGTGTTCTCACGCAGGCCGAGGTCATCAATGAGATCGATGATTTTTCCCACATCACGATCAAGCATGTGAACCATGGCGGCATATTTCTTAGAAGTCGGATCCCAATCGCGATCCGTGTAGGGCTCGGTTGTGGGAACGGTAAAGCCGTCGGGGTCTTCGGCCCTTGCCGAAAAATGCGGGAGGGCGTAGGCGCCGTAAAAGAAGAACGGTGCATCTTTTGATTCTCGAATGAACTTGAGAGCGTGCTCCGTGAACAAGTCGTGGGAATAGTGTTTGCGAGAGTCGGTGTTGCCTTTGAGTTCAAGCCGCCCTTCGTCATCATCGAGGTACTCCGGATAGTAGTAGTGAGCGTGGTCTTGATTGAGATATCCGAACCAGCTATCGAATCCCTGGGCGGTGGCACGACCTTCGGTGCCGGCGTCTCCGAGGGACCATTTCCCAATGCCTCCGCAACGGTAGCCAGCATCTTTGAGCACTTCAGCAACGGTAACATCCACGTCGCGGAGGTAAGTGCGATAGTGAGGGACGTTGTCGCGAGCGACCGTGTGGCCGTTGTGGAATCCGGTCATCAGGACGCTACGAGCGGAGGTGCAGACCGGACCGCCGGAGTATGCCTGAGTAAAACGAAGCCCTTCGGCAGCAAGTCGGTCGAGGTTGGGCGTGGCGATGGTGGTCCCTCCATACGAGCCGAGGTCGCCATAGCCGAGATCATCGGCCATGATGAAAACAATGTTCGGTTGCTCGGCTCGGGAAGATTCACTCCAGAGAAAAGCGAAAGCACAGGCGATCAGGGCACTGAATTGTGAGGTTCTCATTCGTAAGCTTTGGCGGATGCATCGACGTCCATTTCCCAGGCAGTGAGAAGTTTGGTGAGACGAGCAACCGCATCGGGATTGGAGTCTGCAAGGTTGTTGGATTCGCCAAGATCGGCGTCGAGATCGTAAAGCTCCGGGCCCTTTTTCCCAATGAAGCAGAGCTTATGTCGCCCGTGGCGAATTGCCTTGCTACTTCCCATTCGCCAAAAGAGCGATCGTGAGTCAAGCGGTTTGGAATCGAAGAAAGTGGCGCGCAGATCGGCTCCGTCGCAATGATTCAAGTTAGCGGAATCCACATCAGCGAGCCGGGCAAAGGTGGGAAAAAGATCGAAGGTCATGGCTGTTTCCCGACAGACCGAGGCGGAGATTTTCCCAGGCCACGAGAAGATCGCCGGAACGCGATGACCACCTTCGTAAACCTGACCTTTCTCCCCACGCAAAGGACCCATATCGGAGATGTTTTTGAAGCCGCCCGCGTAATCAAGATAGCCGCCGTTGTCGGAGCTAAAGACAACCAGAGTATTTTCGGTAAGGCCGTATTCTTCAAGAGCTGCGATGATGACTCCCACGCTCTTGTCCAGGCTTTCGATCATCGCCGTGAGATGCGGTCGAACATTCGAGCGATCAGGAATGACGCCCCACTTGTCTTTCATGTAAGAGTTCCCTGCCTTTCGATGAGCGGGATCATCCGGACCCTGCCACGGAAAATGAACAGCAAGATGAGGAACGTGGAGGAAGAAAGGGCGATCGTGATGACGCTCTATAAAGTCAGTCGCATGAGTCGTGAGCAAATCCGTGGTGTAGCCTTCTTCCATCGCGATGGCGTCGTCTTTCCACCAGTCTTGATTGCCGGAGCGATCAACCTGCGTGTGGTAATCCCCGTCCCCCGAAAGCAGGCCGAGGAATTCGTCGAAGCCCTGATTGGTTGGTAAATAAGGAGCTTCGTAACCCAGGTGCCATTTACCGAAACAGCCGGTCACATATCCCGCGGCTCGCATTACTTCTGCGATCGTGACGGCTTCGAGAGGAAGACCGGGGTCATTGCGGGCTCCACTGAGCGCCGATTCGAAGCGACGTCCAAAACGACTTTGATAAAGACCAGTGAGTAATGCTGCCCGGGTGGGAGAACACATCGGGCCATTGCTGTGAAAGTCAGTGAAGCGAACCCCACCAGCCGCTAGCCGATCAATGTGAGGAGTCTTATTTTCGGTGTTTCCATAACAGCCGAGGTCGCCGTAACCGAGATCATCCGCGAGGATGAAAACGATATTTGGCTTGGATCCCTCCGCCGCCGGCAATCGAACACCCACTGCTGACAGCAGGAGAACGGAGAGAAAAATTCTACACACGAAATTCATCATTCCGTTCACAGTTTCCCCGGATCAACCACGGCATGTTTCACGCCTTCACGGTTGTAGGTGTATACAATATTCAGGAGCCCGTCGGATGTCTGGATAATAGCCGGATAACTATATTCACCGAAATGACGTCGCTGGTCGGCATCTTCAGGATGAGGCCCGGTTTCATGTTCGAATGTTAAAACGGGCTTCCAAGTTTCCCCGTCAGATGAGAGCGCGAGATTGAGAATTCGGCGCGGCTTGAGAACTGGGCCGTCTTTCTGTCTTACACCCCCTTCCGAATGATTATAGATCACGATCTGCCGACCGTCTTTTAAGGTCACTGCATCCGTTCCGGAATTAGGATTAGGAAGCTCAGTAGCGCTGAGCGGGCTCCACGTTTTACCCGCATCATTAGACCAGCTCTGAAGAACACTCTTTTCCCGACTGCGACAAAGAATCTGCATTCGATTGTCTGGATAGGTCAGGATGCTCGGTTGAATCGCGTGGAAAATTTCCCCCGTATGGATCGGCCCGATAACTTCCCAAGTCTTGCCAAGATCCCTCGTCACTTCAAAGTGGATTCGCCAAAGCGAAGAGCCATCGGGATTCTCGATCTCCGTACTCGAAGGGCAAAAAATAGTGCCGTCTTCGAGTTGAATCGGCTTGTTTTTTACCGGGCCGAGGAGGTGCCCGATCGTGTGGGCTTCGCCAAGCTTAGTAGGCCATGACCACGTTTTGCCACCGTCTTCAGAAGTCGTGAGCATTCCCCACCACTCGCGCGGATGCGGGCCAACTTTGTAAAAAAGCATCAGGGGCCCCTCAGCGGGTTGAAAAAGAACCGGGTTCCACGTGGGGTAACGAAGATTCGAGGATTGAACGCCGTTGACGATCTCGACAGATTCAGTCCATTTCCCATTTTCCTGTCGGGAAACACGAATACCCACGTCGGGGTTCATCTCCCGGCTACCAGCGAACCAGGCGACAACAAGACCGGTTGGCGTCTCAACGATGGTTGACGCATGACATTCCTTGGTCGGCTTGTTGGCCAGATCAAAGATTTGTTCCGAGGAAACGAGAGCGCCCTGACCAGCTTCAGCAACAGGAGGGAGATCAGCAGCGTGAATCGAAGACGCCACGGTTAAAGCGAAGAAAGTAACGGAGAAGCTTTTCATGTGTTTGTTTTTGCTGGTGCCTTTGTTAGTCAGTCCTTGTCGGTCATTTCAAAAAACATCATTTCCTTTTCACTTCTTCTCCAACTCCAAAAGCTGCTTCGCAAAGCGGCGGCCAATTTCTTCCATCGCGGTGGTGTCGTAGTGCGTCCCGTCGCCGATATGACCTTTGACATCGCGCGCGTCGACGCAGGCAGTGTGGGGTTTTTGATTTGGAAGATCGAGGAGGATTTCGTTGATTTTGCGTTTGTGCCCGGAGTTCGCCTTTTCGACGAGCTCACCAATCGTAGCAGCAATGAACGGCAATGTCGGGTCGGCGAGATCTGCTCGAAGACGATCAACGAGATCGGAAAGTGCATCGGCATAAAGCGGGATTTTTTCTTCATTCGAATCGCCTTCTCCTTGCAACCAAAGCACGCCACGGAGTTTCGTTTTTCCAGCGGGGCCCTGTTCCAATGCCAGCTTCACTTTTCGAATCGCATTGGTATAGAGAGCACTCTTTTCACTCCATTGAGCAATCTTGGTTCCGCCTCTCGCCGCCGGAATCAATCCGATTCTGGAACCCTCCGAAGCCTCCGCAATTTTCTCAGCGAACATCAAACCTGAACCGACTCCGGCATTGTCGTGACCTTTGAACGTCTTCGCATCGCCTGTGAGATGAAGTGGATGACGGGCATTAAACCAACCATCCGAAGGCAGATGCATCATGATGATGCGCGGATCGTTTTTCGCCTTTTCAGGCATAAACCCACGTCCTTTCATATTCGATTGTCCGATGAGAAGAAATAGATCGAGGCGTTCGGTCTTGTCCGGAAAAGCTCCGATATCCGCCTTGATGAGCGGCGCTCCCGTCGGAGCCGGAGTTGAAACTCTTCCGGACTTCTTGGCTGTTTGGGCCGAGGCAAAGCTGGTGGCAAGCACTAACAGGGCTGCGAAAAAAGTGTAGCGTAGAGGAAGCATGATTTTGATTTGGAAAAAAATTCGAAATGGAAATGCGATTCGATTTTTTATCACGAATTCCGCCCGATAGAAATGGTTTTACACGGATTGTTTTCGATCGGTCAAAATAGAATCGAAACCTTCGCTAAGGATTTGAGTTCACTCTTTTAATCCTTTCATGAAAGTTCCAGCTGTAATCGCCACTTTGCTCACCTTGATTTCAATCCACGGAATCGCTCAGGAGCAACCCAACTTCATCTTCCTGCTCTCCGATGATCAGTCATGGACCGGGCTGTCCTGCCAGATGCATCCGGAGATGCCCGAATCCAAAAGCTCGTTCATCGAAACGCCGAACATCGCGCGGCTCGCCAGCGAGGGGATGCGATTTAGCGCCGCGTATTCTCCGGCCTCAGTTTGTTCGCCGACGCGGATCAGTTTGCAGACGGGGAAAAGCCCGGCGCAGTGTCAGTGGACAAAAGCGGCTCCGCCGATGACAGAATCCGACGGCTTCAAATTGATCGCCCCTCAAAATCGCCGCCACATTCAAACGGACGAAACGACCATCGGCGAGCTGCTGCAATCAGCCGGATACACCACCGCTCATTTTGGAAAATGGCATATCGGAGGCGGTGGTCCGGCTGATCATGGCTATGACGAATGCGATGGTGAAACGGGCAACAACGATGCTGCGCCACACCTTCCTCCCAATCCTGTCGATATTTTTGGAATGGGCGAACGGGCCATGGCGGTGATGTCTGAATCGAAAAAGACCAAAAAGCCGTTCTTCATTCAGATGTCCTACCACGCGCTGCATTATCCGCAAAACGCACCGCCGGAGCTGATTAAAAAATACACAGAACTGATTCCCGGAGGGCGCGAAAAAGAGATCGGACGTTCTGCGATGAGCGAGGCTTTGGATCAGGGAGTCGGGCTTTTGCTGGAGAAAATCAAAGCGCTCGGAATCGCCGAGAACACCTATGTGATCTACATGTCCGACAACGGTTCTTCGAACAGAGGCATGCTTCGCGGCGGAAAAGGTGGCGTTTGGGAAGGCGGCGTTCGTGTTCCCCTGATCATTCGTGGCCCGGGAATCGCAGCAAATTCTTGGAGTCATCAACGCGTCGTCGGATACGACTTTTATCCTACATTTTGTGAGTTAGCGGGCGTTCAAAAACCCCTCCCCAAAACAACCGAAGGCGGCTCCATTTCCCATCTCTTTCGCGGAGAAGAAAAACCGGTCACGCGCCCGCGAAAAGAACTCGTTTTTCATTTCCCCCACTACCAAGGCGATACGCCTCATTCGACCCTGTTGCTAGACAATCTCAAAATCGCGCACTTTTACGAAGACCAAAAAACATACCTCTTCGATCTCGATAAAGACATTCAAGAAAGTAACGACCTCGCCAGCGAACAACCTGAAATCGTTAGTGACATGCGCAATCGGCTTTTCGCTTATCTAAAAGAAGTCGACGCACAAATGCCCGTAAAAAATCCAAGTTACGATCCAGCAAACCCGCCATCAGTGGGGAGAACAAAAGGCGGTGGCAAAGGGGCGAAAGGAAAAGGTAAGGGCAAAGGAGGAAAGCAAAAAAGGTGAGACCAACTTTAACCTTCCAATGAAAACTGACTTCAAAATTTCAGCGGATAGGGACGATTTCCCTCAATCGTCCGCATCGTCCCTACCAACTTCCCACGAACCAACAGGGTACGTTCATCGAACCAATAGGGTCTGTTCGTACGCGCTTTGCTTGGCTCTCGTTTTGTTCTGCTCCACATCAGCCTTTGCTCAAAAACAAAAAAAAGGCGGCGGCGGAAAAGGCGGGAACAAGCCGGACAAAAAAAACACCGATACCTGGAGCGCTGAAGAATACAGCGGACTTCGTGGTGAAAAAGAACTGCAAACGGCGATGGCTTCGAAAGGATTTGCCTGGCTATCCGGTTCGCCCGCCGATAACGAAAAGCTTTCAGTCGGGAAAAACGCGCAGTTTTTCGGATTCGTCGCGCTGCGTTATCAAAGCGGTCGTGCGGCGAATCGCGGAACCCTCGGCCGGGCTATGTTCGCCATTGCGGATGGTGCCCAACGCAAGGGAATGGCGGACGCCGTGAAATCAGAGAAACAAGCACTCACGGAATGGTGGGCGGTTCGCGAGGAAATCCTGACGTTGCTGGAAGACCATCTTTACACCGGCCTGCCCATCGATCGGGAAAAATTAATGCCGCTCGGCGAACGATTTACAATTCTCAATTCCACCGTCGCAACACACGAAGCTGTCGCCTACGCCGCTCTCGAAGATTCGCTGACAGATGAGCAGCGCGATCTTTTAAAAAAGTGGCGGGCAGATGCCGAGAGCGCTGGAAAACACGGCAAAGGCATTCGCGTCGAAGCACCGGGATTTGAACGCAACGATGCAAAATTACTCGAAGATCTTTACGCCAAAGCCTTCGCTTGGATCACTGGAAAACCGGAGGACAACGAAATCATCCCAATCGGCCAGCCCGCGCAATTTTTCGGATTCGTATCGATCCGGCATAAAAGTGGGCACGCCGCGAGTCGCGGAACGATCTCCAAAGATTTCTCAGCAATGCTGAACAGCGAGCAGCAAAAACTCATCAATGATGCAGTGAGAATTCAGATTCCAGTCGTGCGCGAATTTCTTGAAAACCGTCACGAATTTCTCAATCAAATGGCGGCATTGAGAACCGATCCGGGTGGCTACAAAAAAAATCACGCTGATCAACTTTCTAAAGAAATGGGGCGGCTCGAAATGGAAGCCGCCATCATCGAAGCCGAAGCCTACCGAAAAATCCGCGCGTCGATGAGCGACGATCAGGTCGCGGCCATGATGAAAATGCGGGGCGAATTTGTCATCGACGAAAACCAAATTGCATCCATGGACATGAAAGAACGTGGCGCAACGCTTTCGGTTTTATGTTCAGGGTGCCACGGAGCACCCGGCCAGCATCGAGCCGGGTTTCCAGCACCAACGCTTGATGGTTTTTGGGACCGAAAAATCGCCTCAGCGTCGAATTTCGAATTTTCCGACGCGCTCACTAAAGTAGCCAAAAGCGGCGACGAAAAATGGACGCCTGAATTGCTCGATCAATATCTTACCAACCCGAAAAAATTCGCCCCCGGAACCAAGATGGAATTTCAGGGCTTCTTAAATCCAGATGATCGCAAGGCGGTGATCGAACATTTGAAAACGTCGCGCTGAACAGACTGTGGGCACTTCTTAAAACTAAGGCGTTCACTCCTCATCGACCGGTCGCTGCTTCCATGGCATCGGCATGGTCGGTGGGACTCGATGACGATCCTTCCGCTGATCTTTCGGGCGCGGATGAAACCAGGTCACCATCCGCACCAGCTGTTTGACGGCCTCATCGTAAGCAGCCTTACCTTTTTCAACGGTCGCCAGCTCTGCTTCCCCGAGAACGCCGGAATCTGAATAGCTGCTGGTCCACGAAACCGCCGTTCCCGGTCCCGCTTGAAACAGATCGACGAAATTGAAGGGGCTCTCCTCCTCGTTGAATGAAATGGTGCCGTTCTTGATTTTGTCTTTCCGAACGTTGTCCTCGTCGAGGTAGAGATACAACGAAGTCTCCAACTCGCAGGCGTGCGCGCAACCACCGGGAAATTTGCTCTCCCGCCAGCCCGGCAGGAAGTCTTTGTCGACGGTCAAGAGTTGCCACCAGCCCGTCAAAATGCATTCGGCGTCGGTTTCAAGATTGGTGCGACGGGCCACCAGATCGAGATTCGGCATGTTGGAACCATGTCCGTTGAGAAGGATGATTTTCTTAAATCCGTGATAGGCCAGCGAACGGGTGATATCGAGCACGTGACGAATGAAGGTCTCGGAGTCGTTATTGATCGTGCCTGGAAAATCCATGACGTGGCCGGTGTATCCGTAACTGACCGTAGGCAGAACCAGAATGTTTTCAGGACTGTTCAACCCTGCCCCGAGGGCGATACTAGTCGGACAAATAAGATCTACATCGAGCGGAAGATGCGGTCCGTGCTGCTCGACGGCTCCGCAGGGAACGATACAAACTTTCCCCAAATCGACCGCATCATTAATCTCCGGCCAGGTCAATTTTTCGTAACGGTGTTCCGTTTTAGCTCGATTGGATTCAGTGCTCATATTGATTTTTGGTGATCGGTTTTACCAGAGAAATAAGGCGGTGATGATCAGAGTGATGGCCAGCAAGACCCCGGCGATCAGGCCGGGACGCAGGTAGATCGGCGGGCCTTCTCCGGGAAACGGGTGCTCAGGAATGGGAGCCAAATCTTCGCTGCTTTCCTTCAGCCACTGATTGGCATTTTCTTGAACGGCAGGTTCATCGCCGTTCCATTTTCCGTAAAGCATCGTCGCTATCAAAGCACCGAGACCAGCGAAAATCATCGCCCATGGCAGAGCAACCCAACGTCCTGTGAACCATTCGGCCAGCCAGGTCGCGCCCGTTTCCGATTCACGATCCCACAGCGCGATCATTCCATACGTTGCTCCTGCAACAATCCCCCACAGTCCCGATCGGCGATGTGCTTTTGTGAAAATACCAACGAGATAAATCGTCAGCAACGGCGTCACAAACACAGGGATCAACGTAAGAAGCGCCTTCAGCATCGTGTCTTTCGATTGAATAAACGGCAGGTAAAGAAAGCCGGAAGCGAGAACCGCAAAGGTCGCGTACCGACTCACTTTTACGTAGTGGGTATCACCAGCATCCTTTTTTGATATGAGCCGGGCGTAGATATCGCGGGTAAAAACAGCGGACAACGATGAGCCTATTGAATCAAACGTGCTGACTGCTGCCGCGACAATTGCCGCAACAACGAGTCCTTTCAGGCCAATCCCAAGATACAGATTAGCGAGGTGCGGATAAAGCTGATCGGGCTGGGCGAAATCGGGAAAGAGAGAGCGACCAAACACGCCGAGACTTGCGGAACAAACCATGATGGGAATACTGATGGTCGCTCCAAAAAGAGCCGCCATTTTCATATCCCAAAGCGAACGGGCTCCGAGCAAACGCATCACCTGACTGTGGTTGACCGTCCAGTACCCCGCCGCAATGATGATCCAACCCAACGCCACAATCCACGGCGATGTGTTCCCGTTGTCCCCGTGGTAACGCCCCATGTGGAGCAGGTCCGAGGCTGGTTTTCCGCTCTCAGCGAGTGTTTGGGCTTCGAGTGCCGTTTCCATTCCGGACCAGCCACCCGCCGCTTTCCAGACCGCGAGGAAAATGACAATCATCCCAGCCATCATGATAATTCCCTGAAGCGCATCCGTGACGACAACCGATCGCAATCCGCCCCATGAGGTGTAGATCGCTGCCGCAATCACCAGCAGGACAATGAACGTCCAGGCCATCGTCGTGCTCATCCCCACCAGCCCGGTCAGCAATAGAAAGATGGACCAGATCATCAGGCCGAGAATGCTACTCCGATATTGAAGCTGGATGAATGCGCTGAGCACCCGGGTCGCAGGTCCAAAGC
>ERZ887942.431-NODE-431-length-34873-cov-7.115601_pt1 | contig 34873 bp, 25 predicted proteins | sample MGYA00521099_ERZ887942 | MGnify/ENA primary metagenome ERZ887942 (study PRJEB32303, sample SAMEA104408605) | aquatic metagenome | biome: Brackish water; feature: Pelagic; material: water | place: Baltic Sea | collected 2014-06-07T06:48:00 | depth 16,251 m ...
GAGAGAAGATCCCGGAGCAATCATCAGATTGAGCCACTGAATATAATGTGAATCCTCGCTGGCATCTTCCCGCTGCAATTTCCAACTCGCCTGTTCCAGCTCTCGCAGCGAAGCCCATGGCGGAGTCGCCATCGTAGCGCCATCACTTAGCCATGAATTACCAGCAGCAGCTTCTTCCTTAAACCGCAATGCTCCGACACGCTGCGCATCATGAACTCCGAGAAGAAAGTCCAGTTCCTGTAATCGACTGATAGTAATTTGCTTTTTCAAGGTTTTTTAACGGCGCGTCGGTCCGGCCGGGTTTGAGGGGGTGCACTTTTTCGTTGGTTGCCGTGACCTCGATATTTCGAACGGTCGGCATGCGCTGTTTCTCCCAGATGTTTGGTTTGGCTAATCCAGGGTCACCGGTTCCTCCATGGGTTCCGATAATCCGAAAGGCGGGACCTTCTCCTGTCATAATAACAGTGGCGGTTTCATTGGATCCGTCGATTCCAAGGCGTCCGGTTTCATCCAGGAGGATTTCAATGGTTTCGCTGATCCGGTAATTGCCGCGGGGGAAGTCCAGTTTCCCGTCTCCTTGAGATAGAGCATGTCGGATTGCCTCTGTATCATCCGCTTCCCCGTCACCAATTGCCCCGAAGTTCTTTACATTGCTCATAAGTAGATAATTAACTCTCAGTTACGCCAAAATCGACTTAAGAAGTCCGTTGCTGTCTGCAAAGCTTTCACGCTCGACCCCCAGAGTTTGCAATTGTGTGAGCCAGAGATTTGCCAGCGGCGTGCCGCGTTCGCAGTGGATGTGCTTCCCGAGTTTTAACTTGCCGCCACCACCGCCAGCGACCACCACAGGGAGATCGTTGTATTGGTGGGTTGAGCCATCGCCGATCCCGGCGCCGAGGGTAAACATCGTGTTATCCAGAAGCGAAGACCCGTCTGACTCCTCGATTTGATCCATCTTCTCTACCAATCTGGCAAATGCGCTCACGTGAAAGCGATCCAGCTTCAAAAGATCTTCGAGATTCTTTGGTTGGCTGTGTGTCATGCTGTGATGATTTCGCGGTCCATCGAGGATTCCCTCATAATTTGTCTGCGTGCCCCAACGCTCTGGCGCGACCATGAGAGAAGCGACATTCGTGAGCCCTGACTGCAATGCGGTCACCAAAAGATCACCCATGAGGTGGATATATTCATTGCGGGGCAAGTGATCAGCAGGGCGTTCAACCCGATATTCCGAGAGTTCGGCCTTCATCGAATCGATACGGTCCATCCGAGTCTCGATCGCACGAATCGCCTCGAAATATTCTTCGAACTTCTGACTGTCCGACGCGCCGAGACGGGATTTGAGACGCTTCGCATTTCCCAGCGCCAAATCGGTGATGTTTCGGTTTCGTTGGTTCGAGCTCGTGCCGAACAGTCGATCATAGACCCGACGAGGGTTGCGCATCGAGGGAGCAACATGGCCGGTCCCATACCAGGACATGTTGTCGAAGTAGATCGATTCGATGTTATCTTTGTGATCATTGCAGCTCAGTTCCAAGGTAGGGAACGGAGTATTCCGGCCAATCGCATCCGCTGCGATATGATCCATCGTCCGCGCTTGCGGGTAAGCCGAGGACTCCACTTCAAACGGTGCCACACTGGTGAGAAAGCACGAAGCTGCCTGAGCATGGGAATCAGTGCCGTGCTGGAAGGTGCGATCCATCCCCGTAATGAGCGCTATCTTCTCCCGCATCTCGTGCAAGGGAGCAAGCGTCGGCGTAAATGTCAGTTGATGTTTTCCTACCGGGGCTGGTTCACCTTCGAACCGCCAGACGTTATTCTGGTTCGCGAAACTCGGCAGTTTTCTATCACTTTCACCGGGAAAGAATCCGCGCCGCACAAGGCCGTTCGGCAGGTAGAAAAAAGCGAGACGCTGCGCGGGTTTGGCTGACTTCTCTTTTGCAGCGAGGCTTTCGAACCAAGGCAGACTCAGAGCAGCGCCCCCGGCTCCTGCTATGAATTTGCGACGTGAAAGCGGACTCGGATTCTGGTTAGTTTTCATGCGGGGTTTTGTGAAGAAACGGGGCGCTCATTGCAACGCGTTTGAGAAGGGTTCGCATTTCGTCCTCGCCTTCCATAGCAAGGTCGGCGATCTCATCGAGGGCGGGTGAATCAGCCGGGCCGAGTTTTCGACCGAGCCCATAGGAAAGTAAATGAGCGGTGAACCCACGGATGAAGCGCCGCTTTTCTTGAAGGAGGAGTTTCTTAAACTCGACCACGGTTGTGAAGTCATACTGATTAAACAGCACGCCGCTGGAATCGACCGGGCGACCATTTTCGTATGTGTCTCGCCAGACTCCGGTCGGGCTGTAGTTTTCGAGCGCAAATCCGAAGGGATCAATCTGGTTGTGGCAACCGGCACAATCTTTACGCTGGCGATGTTCGGCGAGGCGTTCGCGGATGGTTAGGGTTTCCAGCCGTGCTTCGTCGACCTCTGGAAGCACCGGCACATCGGCAGGAGGAGGCTCTGGTGGATCATTGAAAATGACAGCGTTCACCCACGATCCGCGTGTTATCGGCTGGGTGCGAGTCGGCGTCGATGTCATCGTCATGACCGCTGCGTTTGTAATCACTCCGCCCCGGTGAGGATCATCCAATGGCACACGATTGAATTTGAGCACTTGAGGATTTTCTCCGATCGCTTTGCCCTCGTAGTTGGCTCGAAGCATGTCGCTCTGCCAGGTGAAATCCGGGTCTAACAAATCCATCACCGAGCGGTTTTCGAGATAGATGGTTTCGAAGAGCAAAAGAGGCTCCATCATCATGTGCATGCTCACGCGGTAACCATTGTAGTAAAAGTAGTCGTATTTCTTTGGGGCGGGAACTGCGGTAATAAGCCGCTCCAATTGCAGCCACTGCGCAGGGAAACTGTCGCAAAAACGGCTCATGCGAACGTCGTTCAGCATGCGGTCGATCTGCCCGCTAAGCACCTCGGGCTCCTTCAACGTTCCTGTTTCAGCGGCGTCCAGAAGTTCATCATCCGGAATGCTCCCCCAGAGGAATAGCGCAAGACGCGAAGCCAACTCGAAATCGTCAGTTGATTGCGAACCGGACTTCTGATTCTCCCCGGTTTCGTAGAAGTAAAGAAAGTCAGGCGAAGCCAGAACAGCTCCCACGAGCGTTCGCATGGTTTCTTCGAATGAAGCGCCGGTTGCTAAATTGTTTTTCGCGAAAGTTGCGAAGCGATCCAGTTCTTCGGGTTCAATGACCCGGCGAAATGCCCGGCGGGTCAATCTGGTGAGCCGGTTACGAATCGCTTCTTCGTCAGTCATCGTTCCGGATTTTGGTTCTTCCTTGGGAACTCCGGTGATTTTGAAGGTGTCGATCGCAAACAGGTGACTCTTCGATTTCTTGTTGATGCCCAAACACTTGATCTTCAAACGATGGGTTCCGGGTTCAATTCTGACCGGGATCACGATGTCTTCTGCCCGGCTCACCTTCGAATCGTAGAGGTCAACCGGATCGCCAATAACCTTGCCATCAAGAGACAGTTCGAAGGTTCCGTAGTCAGGTGCCCGGGTGAAACCAAAGCGAAGCCCATCGCCGGTCGTAAGTGCTTCGAAAGTAAATTCGATCTCCCATTCCTTCTTGCGACACATCCAGATGAGGTGCTTTCCGTCACTCCAATGAGAGCCGAATCCCTTCATCTCCTGAACCCATATCCTTCCTTGTGAATTTGCCGGGAGTTTCAGCCAACTGTGATTTTCGGCCTCGAACTTGCCGACGGGCAGGGCCCCGGGTTTTGCAAAGAGCCAGTTCCAGCTCCGGCATTCCTGAGCGTTCAAATCGGGGCTCTCGACGATGGTTTGACTGAGGGTCAGGAACGACTCCATCAGCAAGGGCGAAAGCGTCAGGTGATCGGCCCGGTTGTCGAATCCATGCTCGGCCCTCTGGTCCTGTGGAAACGGTGCGACACCTCGAAACCCCTCGGGGCGACGCCCATCAATATCTTTGCTAAGCGGACGGCTCGCCACCTGAACGTGATCCGGTATCTTACCCGTTTCCGGATGAAAGTAATCTTCGTAACGGCGCATGAGGCGCTCGTTAAGCTGAAAAATCTCGCGGTCCAGCTCAAGGAGATCGATCACCGCATTGTTATATTGAAAACGGTTCATCCGCCGGATCGGGGTTGCCTCGAAAGTCCCGTCCGCGAGCGATTCGGTCAGTATCGTCTCGAGGTGCTTGATCGTGTTCCGGCGCAATTCCTCAGTAATGGGTGGCTCGTCTTCCGGCGGCATCTCGCGATCTTCCAGCGCGCCGATCATCGTCTCCAGCAAATCCGGATGCGCCAGCAAATCAGTGACGTTGTTCAGCGCCACAAGATCGACTTTGCCTTTGATCTTCCCGTCCTTGCCATGGCACTTGATGCAATGTTCCTTGAATACAGGCTGTAGACTCGCCGCAAATAATTCGCTCGAGTCATTCGCCGTGAGTAACGGGCTGATCATTGCCGGCATCGCGAGGCCTATGAGAATGCGCACTTTTATCACCCCATCAGTTGAGCATGTCCTGGAAGGGATTCAACGGCGCAATCGCTCGCGAATCAGGAGCACTTTGCTTCTCCCGAAAAGATTTTCACACAGCTGTGAAAGTCCAAACCAAACTGGGTCGGACTTTTGAAGTCAAAGTGGCCTTCCATCGTCGTGGAAGAGGATTTCGAAATCAAAGAGACCGAACCCAAAAATGAATCTTTACAGATTGAGCTGGGAGCGACACTTTGGTGAACATTGCACCCCCCCAATCCCGGCAGGACCGATGCGCCGATAAAACCTTGAAAAAGCAAATTGCTATCAGTAAGTGACTTAGGGCGCTATTTGACCAAAATAAACCTCCACCACCCGACCTGCGAACAACCACAACCACAATCACAATCACAACCTACGCCTATCCCCGAACCCACTCCAACGGATGCGCCGCGATGGACTCCCCAATCCCTGCAGGACCGATGCGCCGATAAAAATCCTTGAAAAAGCAAATTTCTATCAGTAAATTTGAGACTTTAATGGGTGGGACCGAAACTTTAAAGAAAATATAATCTCAGTATGTCCTCATTGTTCCAAAAGTATGGTGGTTTTACAAGAATAAATGTCATTGTAAAAGATTTTTACACAGAAGTATTACAAAGTCCAAATTTGAAAGTTTACTTTGTCAATTCAGACATGGAAAACCTTATTGACCACCAAGTTAAATTCATAAGTCACCTATTGGGTGGTCCAGCCGAATATCTCGGAAAGTCATTGGAAATGTCACACAAACACTTGAATATACCAATGCAAGATTTTCTTGAAATCGCTGGCATCTTACAGGATGTCTTAATCGATAATGGTATGAAGGAGGATGATGTATCCAAAGTAATGACAATCGTTGCTTCCGTTCAAAAAAATATCGTTAGAGATGAAGATTTAGCATGAGCCTTAGCTTAGACTCCTTAAGTGTTCCGGTCTTCCTAATTTCAGGCAAGAATTGGAGTATCTTAGATTTTAACAAACGAGCACAGGCTTTATTCTCTTGCCTCCGAGAAGATAAGAACCATTCATTCTTAACCCTATTTCCTGATCTCAATACTACGCGATTAGTTCGAAGGCTTTCAAGAGGAATGAGCTTCTCATTCAACAAAGATATTGTTGTGGATAAGCGCACAGTACCTTTTAACTTTACCTTTCGGCTAGAAAATGACGACAACATTATCGTTGAAGGGAGTGATTATTCAGCAATCAAAGAATCTGAAGCCATGCTTGCTTCCTATACCGAGATAATCGAAATAAAAAACAATGAACTGGAAAGAGAAAGAAAGCTTGCCGATGAACTGCTGAGTAATATTCTCCCTCAAAAGTGTATTGATCAAATCAAGAAATATGGGCGAACATTCCCTGAAAAATTCGCGAGTGTCTCAGTGATGTTTCTAGACTTTGAAGACTTTACTTCTATGTCATCAAGAATGACACCAGATAAACTGTTTGCAGAGTTGAATGAAATTTTCACACGATTCGATGAGATTATTTCTGAATTCAACTGTGAACGGATTAAAACGATTGGCGATGCCTATTTGGCTGTTTGTGGGATGCTATCTCCCACCGATTCACATGCTGAAAAAATTACTTTAGCCGCTCTAGAAATTAGAGGCTATATCGCCGACAGAAACTTAAAAAGTGACGACATATGGAAATGTCGTATCGGTATACACACAGGACCATTAATGGGTGGGATCGTCGGAAAATTAAAGTATATTTATGATGTTTTTGGAGACGGAGTCAATATAGCAAGCCGTATGGAGTCACACTCACAACCGATGCAAATAAACATTTCTGAATCCACAAAAAAACGTCTCCATTCCGAGTTTAGAACTCGTTCTCGCGGCAAGATTAGTGTCAAGGGACAAGGGGAAATGGATATGTTTTATGTTGAAGGCTTAAGCGAGGAACAGCTCCCTTCTACATAAAGTCCAACCGGTGTCATTGCACCCCCTCAATCCCGGCAGGACCGATGCGCCGATAAAAATCCTATCAGTAGCAAGTTCCTATCAGTAATCTGTTTGAGCCGCTTTTTTGTCAGCATCCGATTTTGCGCTCTTCAACTTTGCCTGAGCACCTGCGATTCCTTTATCAGCTCCGCCCAATCCATTTACCCTTCGCGTGACCCACAAGCGCCTCCGCCTTCACCGTTTCCGTGAGTAATTTTTTCGTCGCTTCGATTTTAGCTTTTGCAGTTTTCTGCGCCTCACCACCCTTAACCTAAGCCGTTTTGTTCGCTTCATTTGCCGCAGGAAGTGCGTTTGAAATTTCGTCCTTCAGCGTCTGAAGTTGCTCAGCATATTGCTTCTCGAGCTTTTGACCGGCATCAGTCAGAGCAGCCTGAGGACGAGGGGCTTCTCATCAATCAAGGAGGCCGTCGTCGTCGTCGACAGATTGAGCTTCCGGAGAATCAATCTCCGCCGGCCCACCGAATTGCCCTGCTGATGTTCAATGCCGAGGAGCAAGGTGAAGACCTCAATATCGAATTGTGACACCTGCTCGAAGAGGCTGGCCACGTTCCCTTTTTCCCCGAAAAAACCTTGCACGATTTGGGGATGAATGCCAACCGCGTTGCCGGCTTGGTTGAAAATACTGAGGCCGATGCGTGGATGGTGAGCGCTGGTTCGCGTGAAATTTTGGAATGGTTTGCCGATCAGAATCAAAATGCGTTTGCGCTTTTCGGACGACGAAAAGGGCTTTCGATAGCGGGCGCCGGGCCCAATAAATCGCCGCTTTTCAGTAGCATTACACGTCGCCTCATCGAACTCGGGCACCGCAGGATTTCGCTTCTCTGTCGCAGTCAACTTCGGCAACCGAGCCCTGCCGAGTCACTCCGAAATTTCCTCAGCGAACTTGAATCGGCCGGAGTCAAAACAGGGAAATGTCACTTGCCGGATTGGGAGGAGAACAAAGCTGGATTTGCCAAAGCCCTCGATTCACTTTTGGAACACACCCCACCGACTGCGCTGATTCTTGACAAGCCGTTTCTTTACAATGCTGCCTACCATCGGCTCGCGCGCCGAGGCCTCCGAGTTCCTGAGGACGTGTCACTCGTCTGCACCGACGGCCTTCCAGCATAGCGTGGTGCGAACCTGTAGTTTCTCACATCAGTTGGGATCACACCCTCGTGATCCGACGGGTCGTCCGCTGGGCAAACAATATTGCCAATGGAAAAGAGGATAAAAGGTAAACCCTAACCGCTGCACAATTCATCGAAACAACCCTGTACGTTCGAAGTTAACATTTTTTCTTTTATGCGAGTGAAGTAATTCCGTCATTGTGCCGGATGAAATTGGTTTGATTTTGACGACGTTCTCCTCGTTTTATTAATGAGAGCAACTGTTGCCGCAATCCTATTTATCCTTCCGAGTCTGTGCCTGAACGCGCAGAATGGGCCTGCTTTTGAAGCGGCAAAAGCGATCGGGCTTGAGCGCTCCAGCTATCGCAAACCGGCGACGGCTGCTCGAATTTCTCCGGATGCAAAACCGGAGGCTGATCTCGAAACTTTTCGAACCAAGATCGAGCCGCTGCTTCGAGAATCCTGTTATCAGTGTCACGGCGAGGAAAAGCAGAAAGGAAAATTTCGAGTCGATACCTTGGATCCCAATTTGCTCTCGGGAGGGGATCAAAGTTGGTGGCTGGAAGTCATTGATGTGATCAGCAATGGAGAAATGCCTCCGGTTGATGACGATGTCGAACTCGCAGATGAGGGGCGCGCTGAAATTATCGACTGGCTTTCTAACGAGATTCACGTGGCCTCCCAAGTTCGCCGAAGTGAAGGTGGGCACTCTTCGTTCCGTCGGATGACGCGTTACGAATACAATTACGCGCTCCAGGATTTGCTGGGGCTCCAGTTCGATTTCGCCCGCGATTTGCCGCCGGAAACTGAGTCGGAAGATGGGTTTCAAAACAGCTCCGAAATGCTGCAAATGTCGGCGTCTCAGTTTTCTCAATACCGTGAAATCGCGCGGCAGGCACTTCGAAAATCAACCGTTCGTGGAGAGCAACCAAAGCCAATTCATTTCGAAATTTCGATGACGGAAATGACCGAGCGAGCGACTCGAAATTTTGAAAGTCAGAAGAAAAAAATAGAAGACAAGTTCAAGGATGATCCTGAAAAGTTGGCAAAGGGTTTGGAGAAATTAAGTAATTCGAATTCGCGCAATGTTAGTCTGAATGACGTTCATTTGATCAATTCGAAAGCAGTAGCCATTTCTCCTCCGCGATCTGGTTACGGAGGAAAAGAAATTCGCTGGGATCCTGTGGAAGAAAAACCGCAGCCGCCAACTGAAACGGAAAATCAATTGATCATTCCAGCGGGGAAGGAGCAGATCTTCGATTTCGGAGATTTTCTGCCTGATTCAGGAACGGTACTGGTTCGGTTTCGAGGGAGCCGTGGTTCTGTGGAAGAGGGGAGTTACCCGAACTTGCGAATTCGATTTGGTTTTCAGCCGAGTAATAATTCAAAGACTTCGTTTCAAGTTGGTGGGAAAACGATCGCGATCAAGGCGGCTCCCAATGACCCGCAGTTTTTTGAATTCCAGGTTCCGTTGGGTGAAGTCTCGCGAAATCCTTACCGTGGGAATGGGGTATTGGGCAGGCGTCCCAATCCATCGGAGTATTTGATTTTTGAAAATATGACGATGGCAAAAGCTTCGCCTTCAAATCAAATCAAGATCGATTATGTGGAAGTGACCGCACCTTATTTTTCTCAATGGCCACCTGAATCACACAAACGGATTTTCATAGAAAGCGAAAAAAGTGATGATGAAAAAGCGACTGCTCGGGAAGTGCTTTCTGCATTTATGGCACGTGCGTGGCGTCGGCCGGTATTGGATTCTGAAATTGATCGCAAGGTGAAGCTTTTCGTGAAACTGCGTCCAAGCTGTGAAGATTTCGAAGACGCGATGATTGAAGTTCTTGCCGGGGTGCTTTCTTCACCACAATTCCTCTACCTGGCTCAATCGGACGAAACGGCTGATAAACTAACTGAACACGAATTGGCGACACGTCTCTCCATGTTTTTATGGTGCAGCGTTCCCGATAGTGAGCTTTTGGATTTGACTGAAAGTGGTGAGTTGAGCGATCCCAAAGTTCTCTCACAACAAACCGAGCGAATGCTGGCTGACCCGAAAGCGAAGCGATTTTCGGAGCAGTTTACCCGTCAGTGGCTTGGAATGCAGTTGCTCGATTTTCTCAATGTGGACAAGAAATTCTTCAATCAGTTTGATGCTGATTTACGAAATTCGATGAAGGGCGAGCCGATCGCATTTTTTCACGAACTGCTTCAGGAAAATGGCAGCGTGCTGAACTTTCTTCACGCTGACTACGCAATGCTGAACGAGCGGATGGCGGTTCATTATGGAATTCCAGATGTTCACGGAAACGAATTTCAAAGGGTGGTTTTGAAGCCAGAATCTCGCCGCGGAGGTCTGCTGACGCAAGCGGGTTTGCTCGCGATGAATTCTGATGGCAAAGATTCGCACCCATTAAAGCGAGGCATTTGGTTGTTGGAAAATATTCTTCACGATCCACCCCCGCCGCCCCCGCCAGCGGTTCCTGAAATCGACCTCACTGATCCGGATATTTTAAAACTCACGCTAAAAGATCGGATGGAAGATCACCGGAATGATCCAGCGTGTATGTCGTGCCATGCGAAGATCGACCCCTGGGGGATTGCCTTTGAAAACTTCGACGCCGTGGGCCGTTGGCGAGATGAAATTGGGAAAGATGCAGTGGATGCCAACAGCGTTTTGTTTAATCAGCAAAAACTGGAAGGCATGGAAGGACTGAAATTATTCCTGTTGGAAAACCGACAAGATCAGTTCGCTCGCTCGATGGTTCACAAACTTGCTTCGTATGCATTGGGCCGGCCGATTAGTTTTGCTGATCGTGCCGATTTGGAGCAAATTACCGCCGACTTGCGTAAGCATGATGATCGCCTCGCTACCCTGATTACGTTGATCGTAACCAGCGAAATTTTTGTTAGTAAATAAGTGACCGTTTTTAAGAAATGAACACCCGTCTCTCGTCATTAGATCGCCGAAAATTCATTCGTGGAGTGGGTGGGTTTGCGCTCGCGTTGCCCGCTTTTGAAACATTCTCTGGAGTTGCTAAGGCAAAAGCTACTTCTGCAGGAAAGAAGCGACTGGCTTGTTTTTACATGCCTGATGGTGTGCCGATGCCTCGCAAAGATGATCCTGCGTTTCAGGACTGGTCATGGTTTCCTCATGGATCAGGCAGAGACTTCAAACTCACAAAATGCCTCGGTCCTCTCGAATCATTGCGAGATGATCTGACGATCGTCGGAGGTCTTTCGAATCCAGCGGTGCGAAATATTCACGGGCATTCGAATGCCGATCAATTTCTCACGTCTGCCAATACTGGCGCAAATGGCGATTACAAAAATGGCGTTTCCATAGATCAGGTTTTCGCGGAGAAATCCGGCGAGCACACGCGATTCGCATCGTTGGTGCTTTCGACCGATGGCGGAACAGGCTCCCCACGCGGAGCCCAAACGCTTTCGTATAATAAAAACGGGCGTCCTATTCCGGCAGAACACCGTCCAAAGAGAATTTTTGATACGCTATTTGTGAAGAGCAATGACGACGCGGCCCGCCAACTTGCGATGAGTGAAAGCGCGCTTGATGATCTCATGGAAGACGCTCGTTCGCTTCAGCGGACCTTGTCGAAATCAGATCAGGAGCGGCTCGATGAATATCTACAATCTGTTCGTGATACCGAGCTGAGAGTCGAAAAAGCGAAGCAGTGGATCGACATCCCTTTTCCGAAAGTTGATGCTGATCGGCTCACGCTCGACGTTACGCCAGAAGATCCGTTGAATTATCTGCGGACAATGTATGAGCTCATTTACCTTGCCTTCAAAACGGATTCGACTCGATCTGTCACTTACCAATTAGGTCGCGAGAATGGAGTTGGCGCGAGCGATTATCTGGCTCGAGCGATTGGGTTTAACCTCACGCATCAGCTGACTCACCAAACCAAACAGCCGGACGGTTGGAAAAATTTGGGGAGCTACTGTCGTTTTCTAAACGAAGAATTTGGACGTTTTGCGAGCCGGTTGAAAGCAACGCCGGAGATCGATGGAACTGGCAACATGTTGGATAACACGCTGCTCTATTTCGGTTCAGCGTCGAGTGCTTTTCATACCTCGCGCAACTACCCGCTCATTCTCACCGGCGGAAAAAACATGGGTTTCAAACACGGGCAGTATCTGAAATACGGCCAAGGGAATGAAGATAACCAAGCTGACGCAGGAGTTAGCACGGACAAAGGCTGGCGCACCGAGGCCGAGCATCAGGAGTTACCTATCGCCGATCTTTACGTGACGATGCTTCAGCGCCTTGGGGTTGAGACCGAGACTTTTGCGGGCAGTTCGAAAACGCTTTCTGAAATCTAATTGGAGCGGAGCGTTTTTGTGAAAAACTCGCGGACTTTAGCCGTCACCTCGTCGGCTTGAAATTCCTTCCCACCGTGGCCTGCGCCGTTGACGATCACCAATTCAGATTCCACGCCCGCCTTTTTTAATGCGTCGTGCAGCTTCTGACTTTGAGCCAGCGGGACCCCCGGATCGAGTTCACCATGCATGATGAGAAACGGCGGGTCATCTTTCGAAACATGATGCAAGCCGCTCGCATCGTTTGCGAGATCAGGCACGTCCATCACCGTTTTACCGAGTAAACGAGCGCCGTTTGATTTTTCTACCATCGCGCGAGTTCGTTTTTCACTGATCGTATTCGGCGGCATTGTTAGGAGCTCACTCGGGCCAAACCAATCGCACACCGCTTGAACTCGGCTCGATACTTCTTCGAGGCCATCATATTTTCGAGTTCCCATCAGCGCAACGAGGTGACCGCCTGCGGAACTTCCAAACGCACCGATTTTTGATCCGTCGATCCCGTATTTCGATCCGTTTTGTCGAAGCCAACGAACCGCCGAATAACAATCGTTGATTTGGTCAGGCCATTTTCCCTTTCCAATCAAACGATATTGAATGCTAGCGACAGCGAAATCACCGCCCTGCGCAAGAAACGCCGCTTTGCAGTTTTCCTTGCTGCCGTTTTTCCAACCTCCACCATGAACCCAAATCACGACTGGAAGTTTGTCTGAAACGGGTTTGTCGGGAAGATAGAGGTCCAGCTTCAACGGGAGTACTCCAGGCTTTGCATATTCGATGTCCCGCTCAACTTTCACACCCGAAGGGACTTTCTGCATTTTTTTCTTCTTTGCGCCACCGGATTTTTCCTGTGCAAGCGTCGACGCTGCAAGCATCGCGATGATTACGAACCAACAGGGTTGAGTCATCGAACGAATAGGGTTGGATCGTTTTCTGTGCATGGCCCAGAAAACACTCGGCACCCGCTCAAATCCATCGGAAAATTGCGTCTACGTTCCCATCGGTTTTTGCTCGGGTGGTTGCCGAACAAGCGACTGCCTACGCCCATTCATTCGCAATGGGAGAGGTGGTGTCTTCAGATGATATCCCTGATACGATTGCCGATGGCGTCGCGCTGCGAGTGCCGACAGTTTTTCGGTCATCAAAAGTTACGTGGACGATGCACCCCCTCAATCCCGGCAGGACCGATGCGCCGATAAAAATCCTATCAGTAAGCAAATTCCTATCAGTAATTCCGATTTCTGGATCAATGGGACCGACTGCGGCGATTTCTGAATTCGGCGGCAACGCATAGGCATGTCGAACAGCCGTTGTTTTTCCGTTTTTCAATTCGATCCGACGGTTTTCCTGAACGCGGTTGCTCCAAGCTGCAGTGATTGCGTCGATCGTCCGCTTTTCGACGTCGAGCGTTACCGTGCCGTGACAATGACTCGCATTCACGACAATTGATTTTGGATCAATCCCCAGCGATTTTTTGACCGCGGCGCGGACGTTTGCGAGATACGGATCTTTAATCGTTCCGATCCCTGCGGTCGCCACGGCGTCGAACGTCACAATCACCGAATGAGAATCGCCGCTGCTCAGAGCGAGCGCTTTTACCCAAAGCCGGTTCCCGCCTTCTGCCGGTGCTCCTTCCCGCGTGATGTCGACTCTCCCAATACCGGCGAGCAAATCTTGCGAAATTCCGCGGGAAGGAATTCCAATGGCAAAAACAAACGCAAACACCCGAAATGACATCATGGTTCAACCATGAAAATCGAGGGGCAATACGTCAAGCTGTGAAATGACGGATTCACGAACCAACCCTGTTCGTTCGTTTTTAGGCTTCGTCAGATCAAACCTGATCCGCTGCCGTTTTGTTCATAATCTCTTCGACTGTCGTCACGCCATTCAACGCATGTTCGATTCCAGTCGTCCAGAGTGGCTTCATTCCGTTCGCTTCAGCGATTTCCACGATCCGGCGGGTCGGCTTTTTCGCCATAACTGCATCTCGAATCTCGTCATCAACTTTTAACAGCTCGCAGATCGAAAATCGTCCCGAAAATCCGGACCCGGAGCACTGATCACAGCCCTCGCTGCGCGCAAATGTCGCTTCCTTCAAACGATCTTCGCTAACACCCGCGATAATCATTTCCGGTTCGTAACTCACGAGACAGTTAGGGCAGTTTTTCCGCACCAGACGCAAGCCCAGAATCCCGAGAATACTCGAGGACAGCAAAAACGGCTCGATATCCATGTTGATCAGACGGGCAAATACTCCCGCCGTCGTGCCGGAGTGAACCGTGCTGATGACCATATGGCCCGTGAGACCTGCCTGAACCGCAATTCCTGCCGTTTCCTGATCACGAATCTCGCCCACCATTATGACTTCAGGATCCTGTCGCATCAGCCCCCGCAGAGCCGAGGCAAAAGTGAATCCGGAATCGGAATTCAAAAAGACCTGACTCACCGTCGGCAGATGGACTTCCACTGGATCCTCCACTGAAGCCACGCTGATTGAAGTTCCCATCTTGTTGATCAAGTGCATCAACGAAGCATAGATCGCCGTGGTTTTGCCGCATCCGGTTGGCCCGTTCAACAGCAGCAACCCATTCGGCTTTTCAAGCATTTTGATCCACTCGTTTAGCGTGTGATCGTCGAAACCGAGCTTTGAAATATCAAAAAGCTGAGAATTCGGATCAAAAATCCGGCACACCACTTTCTCACCTAAAATCGTCGGGATGATCGAAACCCGAAGCTGGATATTGTTGAAATCAGGCCCCATGTTGCATTTTCCATCGAGAGCAACTCCGGTGACGTGACTTTTTAGCTCCGCCATTACCTTAATTCGACCGGAAATTTTCTCCCGCAATTCCAGCGGCAAATGAATCATCTCGACAAGCGCGCCGTTGATCCGAATCCGGACAGCAATCGCGTTTTCCCAAGGCTCGATGTGAATGTCGCTTGCGTTGTGCTCGACCGCATCGCGAATCAAACAATTTACAAGTTCCTCGATCCCAATGGATTGAGGTGCAACAGACTGAAGGAAGAATTCAGAGTGGAGTATCCCCTCGGCACGTTCCAACACAGCTTCCTTCCGCTTCTTCTTGATAAAAGCCATAGTTTTCCCCTTAATTTTAATGTTAAATCCAGATGTTCCCTACATTTAATCTAAGCACCGAACATGAGCTTGAAATTAAGCGTGGAAACCATTCCGATTGTCGAGCTAATTCTTAGAATGGCCTTCCAGGCAAAATTCTGAGTTGCGCTCACAACAGCGATGACGAAATTCGGCCCTCTCATGAAATTCACCTGTTCCCATCTCGCCATCGTTTCAGCAATGAACTACTGATAGGAATTTGCTTTTTCAAGGATTTTTATCGGCGCATCGGTCCTGCCGCGATTGAGGGGGTGCAATCTCAATGCAGAAACCTATTTTCCCTCATAGAATTCGAAATACGATCATTAAATTCCTCTCCCTATTTCCCCACGAATCAATAGGGTTGCTTCAACGAACGTACCCTGTTGCTTCGTGAAGGTTCGTCTAGCTGCACTGAAAAGAAAAAAATGCAGCGTCATCTTCTCGTCGTCGAGCCGGGCCGCTGCTTTGCTGGGATTAAGAGTAAGAATTAACCGAGTTCATGAATTCTACCGGGCTCAAGCTAAAGACGGGCGACTGGAAATCAAAATTTCCGAGTCAATTCTTCACCCGGTGAGAAGACCCTATTTTGGCTCTTCACGAACTTCCCAACTATCGTAGTGTTTCGCACTCTGCCCACTCCACATCGGAGATGAACCCCATAGTGGAATCGTCGGGAGAGAGGATTCCCACTGCCCGAGCTTGCGAAACAGAGCCTCAAAGCCTTCAGGATCGCTACGCGACAAATCATCTGATTCCCCGGGATCCCCCGCAGGTTGAAACATTTGTGCCGGCCGGTGAGACAGACGGATCAACTTATTCTGTCCGTCAAGAACAGCAGCCTGCCCTTGAAGCCTCCAGAAAAGAAGTCGCTCTGCGGGAGGGCTCTCTCCTTTCAATAACGGAATTAGATCAATCCCGTCGTATTCCCCATAATCAGCTCTCGCCTTTTTACGATTTCCCTTATCCTCATAAGGCCGAAGGTCTGCCAGAGGAAGCAATTCCGAGCTGGCCGCAGCCATAAAAGTGGGGAGCAAATCGAGACTGGAGGTTACGCCCTCATAGCGTTCACCTTTCGGCAATTGACCGGGCCAGGACCAAATCATCGGAACCCTGACACCGCCCTCTTTGAGGCAACCTTTCACGCCTGAAAGCGGTCCGTTCCAACTGGCATTCCCTGTTGCTCCCCCGTTATCAGAAAAGAAAACGATAAGCGTGTCTTCGAGTTGGCCGGCCTCTTCCAGGTGATTTCGAAGGCGGCCCACACCGCGATCCAAAGCCCACATCATCGCCGCATAGGTACGGCGCTTTGGGTGTTTGATATTTTCGAAACGAGCGAGGTCTTCTTCAGTCGCCTGCAAAGGCCCATGCGGGGCGTTGTAGGACATAAAAAGGAACCAGGGCTTTTCCTGGTCAGTAATCCAGCCGATGCCCTCGTCAGTAAAAAAATCAGTGAGGTAGGGATTGGAGAATTCTTCAATCGGCTCACCATTTCGCTCCAATTGGTTTTGCTTCGACTTTGGAAAGTAGCCGTGACTCCCTCCCAGCATTCCGGAAAAATGATCAAAGCCGCGTTCAGACGGATGAAACCCCGGCCCCTTTCCGAGATGCCATTTTCCAATCAGGGCCGTTGCATATCCAGCTGAGCCCAAATGATCTCCGAGGGTATGTTCCCCCGGTGCCACTCCCAGAAATTCAGGCCGTGTGTGATAGCTGCTTTCGCTTTTGTTCAAGTTCGCCTGATATCCGAACCGTCGAGGATCCCGCCCCGTCATCAGTCCCGCGCGCGAAGGAGAACAAACCGGACTCGTCACGTAAGCCTGAGGACAAAGAACGCCCGATTCAGCGAGTGCATCAATATTCGGGGTCTTTAGCAATTCGCTGCCCATACAACCGAGGTCTCCATATCCCATATCATCCGCAAGAATCATGAGAATGTTAGGCTTTGATTCGGCAGCAAACGAATGTGCGAATGGCAGGGAAAGGGCGAGAAAAATAGCTAATAGGCGCATAGGGAACTTGGGAAGCTCTTTCAATTCTATCTTTCGAAATGCCACGACGCAACCATTGCCGTGATCCTGCAGAGCAATGAAGCCCTTCTTGCGAAGCATCGTCTCATCCTTGACTGGACCGAAGAAGAGACAAAGTCGTTGATCTTCTGAGTGACCGTATCGCCCACGGCTGAAATCTCGAGCGGGATCGTCGGCTTCCGACTCCTGATTTTCGAAAATTAACGATCCTCCGATCATCTCCAAAGGGACAGGCCCCGGAAATTTCGGGATTTCCATCAGTGCGTCGGTCCGGCCATCACCGCGTCGAGGCTGGCGCGATGCCTTTTGCCGTAAAGCAGGATGTCCGGACCGACGTTGCGCGCAACGTGCTCCTGATCGCGCAACTTCGCCAGCGGCTCCGGTTCCAGCCGCGCCAGCGCCGGTTCGCTCAGGCCGATGAAGATGGCCGGCCGATCCGCTTCCCATTCATCGGGTGAGACGACGGGGAACGCCGCTCCGGTTATTTCCTGTAGGTAAGCCGCCAGCGTTTTCGCTGCGTAAGTCTCAATCCCCTCTGAGTCAGCGTCCAAGGCGGCCACGATCTGGTATCGCGTCTGGTCGTCTTCGGCGAGGGTGAGAAACTGGCCGCCACCCGTCTGCGCGAGTGACAGCGCCGGCGTCACGAGGAACAGCAAGCCCGTTCCAAGCAAAGCGAGAATGAGTATCCGCCAATTTTTCATGAGTTTGTCAGGGCCGGAATTCCGCACTGCGAACGAACGCGGACACACGACCTTCTTCGTCAACCGAGGCGATTTCAAACGCGTAGACGCCTCCCTGCAAGAGCTGGCGCCGGAGATCGATTTTCGGTGTGTCATCTGTCGTCTGGATAATCGCATAGGGAAGGCTCGGCGTTTCTGGAAAAATCGCGCCGGACTCGATCAGGATGGGTTTGATCCGACAGGCAGCCGCATCGGGCGAACTTTTCCAGCTGAGGACACTCTTATTGAATCGAATTTCAGAAGGCGGAGCGAGCGATGGCGCGGTTTTCGCGGGCGGTCCGATCGCGACCTTCCAGGCATCAATGCGCCGCTGAGCCGGCGTGGTGATCATGAGTTGATTCGGACCGACCACGTTGGCGCCGACGTTGCTTCCGGTCATGCTGCTGATGACGTGGGCGTCGTCCCACGAACGCCCGGAACCGTCAGCGGAAACGTAGATCCGGCAGTGATGCTTCGAAAGGGCGGTCACCAAGGTGAGCACACCGTTGTCCAATAAATTCAGGGTCGGAAGTTTGCCCGGGAAAGGCAGGACTTGCGGTGCGCCCCACATCAATCCGCCATCGTTTGAGCGTACCGAAACGATGTGAGACGCAGATGTGCTGCCGCTACGCACCGTCGCCAGCAGAGAGCCGTCGCCGGTTGTCGACACGGACGTTTCCAGCCATGGCGTCGTCACCTTCGCCCCGGCCTGGATCATGTCGACCGCCCTGGTGATCACGGACCGAACCCGCCAACTGCGGCCGCGATCCGCGCTCTCCAGCAGGACAGATTTGTTGCCGCTCTTGCTCCACGTATAGGCGGGCATGAGAAGTTTGCCGTTGTGAGTTTCGATGATCCGCCGAAGCGGACGCGCGATGAAGCCGACCTCAGGTGGACAATCGATGGTGGCTCGCGCCAGCTCCCAGGTTTTGCCGTGATCACTCGAAATCCCGATCTGATACGCGTCGGCCGGAACCTCAGGCGGCGTCGGGTCGCGCCGTTTCGCCGGATCGGGAACCCAACGAATTCCGAACGCCAGGAGATCGCCGTTGTTCAGCCGGTCGATCCAGAGATCCACGGTGTCAGGAATCGGCCAGTTGTCCTCCCCGTCCGTCCACGTTCTGCCGCCATCCGTCGACAAGGCTGACGCCGTTCCCACGCTGCCTCCGAAGTCGTCCGGATGATTCGGAAAGGTCACATAGGCTCGCGTTTTGGTCATCACGCCGTAGCCGCCTCCCGTGATACCTTCGCGCTCGACGACTGTCGCATTTGGCGAAACCACGACTTCCAGCTGCGGCTGATCGCGCCAGAGCGCGGCGCACTCGAGCGGGTAATCCGTGAGCATTCCGTTGATGCCGACTTCCCGCGCGCGAAGCCAGTTGGATTCATTCCTTCGATGTTCGCCTTCCCCCGCGTAATTGAAGTGGATCTGCTTTTCGTGTTCGCGCAACAGGGCGGATTCCTCCGGTGTCGGGACGAATGTCAGGAGAAACGAATCGACCAGCCCTTCGTCCAGACGCGCCTGCAACTCCTCGCGCCTGACATTGCGACCAATCCGGATTCGCGGGTCGAGCGCCTTGAGGCGCTGGCTGCATTCGACGCTCTGGTCGAAAGCGAACGACTCCTCGAACAGCTCGAACTCTGCCAGTAGCCGAACGAGTTCCCGTTCACCGTCCCGGGTGATCCCCTTAATGTTCAGCGCGATCAATGTAGACCGGCGCTTGCGCTTCTGAATCAGGGCAAACGTTTCTTCGAGGCTCGGAACACGCAGGTCGGTGAAACGTGGATCGAACCAGCTTCCCGCGTCGAACTCCCGCAGCTGATTCCACGTGAATTCAGTCACAGGCCGGTCCGGGCCGTCCGTGGTTCGCGCAAGCGTCACGTCGTGCAAAACGACGAGTTTGCCGTCTTTGGTCGTGCGAATATCCAATTCGAATCCCATTCCGAGTTCGAGACAACTGGCGAAAGCGGGCAGGGTGTTTTCCGGTGCGTGCCGGATTAATCCGCGGTGAGCGATAAGGATCGGATCGTCAGCGTTCAGGGCAGCCAGCGGTGCGATTAGGAGTATGGTAAGGATCTTGAGTGTCTGTTTCATACATGTCTTTCGAGAGGCTCGGTTCTTCTTAATCGTGCAAATCCAACTTCTCGAGGAATGCACCGGCACGCTAGTGGCGTATACCTGGGCAACGTCGGTGACGTTGGAGTTTAAGATGACATGGCGATTGCCGGGTGTCAGGTAGGGATGCGCGTGAGTGTATTTCTGCGGCCCATGTTATCTGCGGGCTAGGGTCACCTCCACGGTGGATTCGGCCGGGATGTCCACCCGCACGGTCACCTCGGTCAATCGCTTCTCACGATCGTCGCTGTCGACCTGGGACTCGATCCGGCCACCGGACGCCTTGTATCTCCCCTGCGGTAGGAAGAATCGCACACGGCCGTTGGGAAACGGGTCAAGGTAACGGTTCGTGATGGTCGCGGTCACGGAACTGTCGCTCCCGTCGTTGGGACCGGAGTATGAAACAAAGAGCGGCGGATCCTCGTGCCGGGCGAAGGGAATCGGCTTGGTCTCATGGCCGTTGTAGGTGCATTTCTCGACTCGCCCGTCCTTGAAACGAATCACCCGGAAGCTGATCGCGTTGGTTTTCCCGACCCGTCTCGTCGGCGTCACTCCAAGATTCATCACTCTCCCGCCTGTGCCATGGGCATCGTGAATTAAAGAAACCCGGTGCCGATCGAGGAACTCCAGCGGCGCGTTCTGCTCGAAGGCATTGATGATCTTGAGTGTCGCATTCGGCCGCTGCGAGAACAACGCATCCGCAAGGTCGATCCCGTGATGCCAGGGATGCCCGTAGTTGAGAATCGCGATGTCCTGCCCGAAGTCGACCCTGTTGACGGGATCGCCGTACCACTGTTCGTGTCCGAAAAACTGGTGATTGCCGAAGTTGACGAGGTGGGGGGTTTTGAGCCGGGACAGGGCGCCGGAAATGTAGGCGGGGTTTACCGCGTTGCTGTTCAGCACCATATCGGCGCCGATCAGGTTGGCCATGGTTGCGATCCGTTCGAGATATTCGGCCTGGTATTGGGCGGAAGTGTCGAGATGCCCAAAGGTCACCAGGACCGGATCTTTCGGAAACTCCCGAACTACGTGGACGCTGCGCGGCGACCGGCAAATTCCGGTTCGCCGGCCACCGTCAATCGACACTTCAAGGTCATAGAGGCCCGGGGCCATGTCGTCGGGCAGGTGGGCAACAATTTCACGGTCGTAGTAGTAGGCCTTGGTGAGATCTTCCTCAAAACGAATGGTCCGCGAAATGGACGCCGAGGCCAATCGGCGAATCAACCTGACCTGCGAAATCTCGGTATCGTAACCAAGGAAACGAGCCCGAAACGTGTCGCCGGGTTTCCGGATGGCGGGGCGGTTCAACGCGGGAAAGCGGAACCGGGTGATCACTGTGGACGGACTGCGAACCAGATGGATCGGTGTGATTGTGGTCGGCTTTCCTGCCTCGATTTCGATCCCATCGAGACGCTGCGTCTTCCAGCCGGCCGCCTCGATGATCAAGTGATAGTCTTTTCCGGGAGGCAGGCCCGCGAGGCAGCACTGCCCGGTCATCCAGTTTCTCACCAGCGAGTTGCGATAGGTGATTTTTTCCGAGTGATCGGTCAACCGAACGCGTGCATCCACAAGAAACGCATTGGCCTCTCCGTTGACGGTAAACTGGAGTTCTCCACAAGGTTTTGACCAAGTCCGGAATCCCTCTATTCGGCATCCTGAGTCCTGACCATTGGATCGATGTTCGACTATTAAGCGGTGTGCTCCATCCACCAAGCTATGTGCTAACACCAGTTCTCTGGCCGTTCCCCGCGGACGAATCGTGACTGGATCGCGATCATCCACTTTCACGATCAGCTCGCCCAGGTTCGGTGGTCCGTAAGCCGGCACATTGTGCCCACCAAGTCGGATCGAGATTCCGGTTCCTTCGAAATTCAGTTCCAGGGCCGCGCCATTTTCAGACGATGCCAGACTGCCGGCTTCCGCGTAGCGGAAACGGCTTTCGGTCCAGACACCTTGCTGTCGAATCTCCGTATTCCCGGCTGCCGGAATCCAGGCCGCGTTGTCTTTCGCGGCCAGTCCGGCCGGCGAAAAAACGAAGAAAAGCCAATGGAATAATCGATCGAGACGCGGCATACTCATTTCCCCTCCATTTTGCCGGAAAATGGCACAAATGAAAGGGCACATATCGGGGGATACGATGCAGGAAAGGACGGTCACGTTCATACTGAAATTTCCCATCGCCCCAGATTCGGAATAGGCAGAAGGAAAACACCGCACAGACAATTTGAAAAGTGACGCAAATCAAAATAGAGAGAACATGAAAAGACGAAACTTCACCAAATGCACCGCAGGTACAGCCGCCCTGAGCGCCTTGAGCAAAACCTCTATTGCGCAACAGGCAACTGGAGCAAACGAAAAAATCGTCGTCGCCGCGATGGGGATGGGAGGACGTGGCACCCAGTTGGCGACGGGTTTTGAGAGCCTCGATAATGTCGAAGTGAAAGCCGTCTTTGACGTTGACAAAACCAGAGCGGAAGGCGCCGCGGCCTCAGTGGGGAACGTAAACAATCGCACCATCGAATCCGGTCAGGATTTCCGAAAAATACTCGAAGACAAGGATGTGGATGTGTTAGTGATCGCTTCGAGCAATCATTGGCACGCTCCTGCTGCTGTGATGGCGGCTGCGGCCGGTAAACATGTTTATGTAGAAAAGCCTTGTTCCCACAATCCGCGCGAAGGCGAATTGATGGTCGCCGCAGCCCGTAAATATGACCGGCGGATTCAACATGGCACTCAGCGGCGCAGTCGTCCCTCAGTAGTCGAAGGGCTGGCCCGTTTAAAGGAAGGCGCCATTGGCCGGGTCTACTACGCAAAATGTTACTACCGTGGCAAGCGGCCATCGCTCGGAACAGGCAAAGAAACGCCGCCGCCCGACTATCTCGATTATGAATTGTGGCAGGGGCCTGCTCCGCGGCGTCCATATCTCGACAACCGAATTCACTACAACTGGCATTGGCACTGGCATTGGGGGAACGGCGAACTGGGAAACAATGGCGTGCATCACGTCGACATTGCGCGCGCTGGTCTTGAGGTGGATTATCCGATTCAGGTAGCTTCGTCGGGAGGGCGTTATCGCTACCCGGATGACGATCAGCAAACGCCGGATACCCAGGACGCCATTTTTAAATTTGAAGGCGGAAAATCTATTGCCTGGGAAGCGTTAAGTTGTCACCCCCAATGGCCCGGTAAAAAGAATGACCTGTGGTTTTACGGAACAGAAGGTAGTGCTGCTTTTACCGGCACGAGCTATCAGATTTTTGACTTGGATGGCAAATCTATTGGAGATGGTAAAAAGCATGGCGGCGAAAAGGAGCATCTAGTGAACTTCGTTGATTCGATTCGTAACGACACCCCGCTCAACGCTGAAATCGAAGAAGGACACAAGAGTACCGTGCTGTGTCATCTCGGAAACATTGCCTACCGCACCGGTCGAACTCTGTCCTGCGATCCCACCAACGGAAAAATTATCAATGACCCGGAGGCAGCGAAATTCTGGACCCGCGACTATGAACAAGGCTGGGAGATTGCATTGTAACTGCCAGGAATTCACTTTTCGTCCGTCCTGTGCCGGACTATTGGAACGGCGTTTACACCAAGCGACATGAGAATCAGGCGACTACTAAAGACCCTACTAACAGCAATAGTTATTCTTCCTGCAGCCGTATCAGGTCAGGAAAAGCAATTCGAAAATATCGAAGCAGCCGAACTGCCGCCCTGGCCCAAATTGGTCGTGATGGAAGGGCATCTCCCCGTTGGATACCTCAAGACGAGAACTCATATCGTGGAGCCAGATGGAGACCTTAGAGGCCTCCCTTACAAAACCACAGCAGGGACACTTGTTGACGCCACAGCCGGAAGCATTGCCAGCTCGGTTTTCGAAAGTACGGGGTACATTGGGTCAGTCCACTGTTTGAATGGAAGACAGATCGCATTCCCCGCCTATGCCAAACAGGGATACGCGGTCTTCGAGCTCGACGGGTCGTGGCAACATCGAGGGCTCGGATGGCAGTTACGAGGGGGAGCCGAACATGCATCAGGAAGAGTCTATTCCATTCCCTTTACGCCCAACGCAAGCAAAGTCCACTGGATCGATAGCAAGACCCTGAAATTTGGAAGCTTTTCGAACCTCAGAAAGGGGACGGGAAACAAACACACTTGGGGCGCGGTTGGGGCCAATGGACACGTCTTCTTCCTTCCGTTTGATCTCCCTTACGTCGAGATGATTCATCGAGATGATCTCGATAAGGTCACGAGACTCGATACCATCGTGACGGGTGGGGAAAACTCGCGGTCGAAGTTCACCCACGGCGTTTACCATCGGGCTTCGAAGAAAGTTGTCAGCCTATCAAGGAGGGCGACAACAACGCTCTTAATTGATGCCGATGATTTTGCGATTGAAGAAGTGGCAATGCCAGAGGAGCTACGCGCTCTTTACCCTTCCGGCACCTTTTCTTTTGGATGTGAGACGGGCCCGGATGGGTGGGTTTACTCCAGCCCCTGGGCTCATCCGATCGTCTATCGCTTCAACCCGGCCACCCGGCAATATGATTGGCGGGATTTCTCTGAACAACTCAACCACGAGGATGTTCTCCCCAAGGCCGGCCACCTGGGAAATGGCTACTGCACAGTGATGACTTCGATGCAAAACCCCAAAGGGCATTTCGAAATATTCTATGGCACGGGAGGCATCACCAAAGGCATCAAGCTCGTCTTCCCGAACTGATGACCTCAAAGCTCAGGAAATCGTATGGGACAGGCCCCACGCAAGAAGCCCTGACGCAATAGCGTCTTGCTTCATCTGAGAAGTCCGGGGCGGGAGTTCGTGGAATATTGCAAAAAATTGCGCCAGGTTTCCGGAATTCCCGGAGAAGTGGGTAGATGCCGGACAACCAGGACAAACCAACATTGACCGAAGCAGACTTCATGCGGCTTCTTTCGCAGCATGAGAACGCGCTGCGGGCCTTTGCTCGCAGCCTCCTGCTTCCCCGCTGGGAGGCGGTGGATGATGTGATTCAGGATACCAGTGATTGATAGGAATTCGCTTTTTTAAGGATTTTTATCGAGGCGTCGGTCCTGACGGGATTGAGGGGGTGCACCGACTTAGAGTGTTTTTTTGCGAATTTGAAAGTCGCCCGGCTTTCACGAATCAACAGGGTGCGTTCATCGAACGGACCCTATCTGATCGAAATGGCTTTTCGATCCAACCCTGTTGATTCATCGAGCTTACTCTGTTGCTTCGTGGAGACGTCCTACTCAACCAGTTCAATCCGGCTCCAGTAAAGCAGCTTCGAAGGCCTAGTCACTGGATCGGTTTTCCAGTTCGATTTTGATCGTTTCTCCCGCGTGTTTCGTCAGATCGAATTGAACTCCTGCCAGGAGTGGATCACCAGCGAGGAGAATGGCGTCTCCCGGGTAAGCAGCTACTGCGGTTGCCTGACCCCTATTCTCTATTCTGACCCTGGATGTCGAAGATTTGATTGAACTGCTGACCAACGACGGGCGCCTCCGCAAATACAACTTCCAGTCGCCAACCTATCCTTTCAGCAAGCGATCCAAGGTCCCGGTCGAGTTCGAGTATTGCTCCTGCTCGACACCGAAGTTTTGGATCAGCGTCAGCAGGCAGTTAGCGTATGGAGGTTGTTCCGGGTAGTTCAGCAGACGACCGGTATTCAGGCCGCTTTTGCTCCCTCCAGCCAGAACCAGAGGAAGGTTCGCCGCCAGGTGGCTTCCACCATGAGAGAGTCCGGAGCCGAACATGAGCACGGAGTGATCAAAGACACTGCTGCCATCGTATTCCTTCAAGGATTTCATCCTGGCAATGGCTTGACCAAACTGTTCGATGTACCAGGTATTAGCGGTATTGAATTCCACGGCAAGCTTCTCGTTCTTATTGAAGTGAGATGACCAGTGAAAGTCAGCCTTGAGATCGAGAAAATCGTGAATGCGGCGACTGCTCTCCAAAGCCATAATGCAGGAGGCCACCCGGGTCGCATCCGTCCAGAAGGCCAGCGCCACCAGATCCATCATCGTCTTCATCTTGGAAGGGAAGTCGTCGAGCTGAACAACATCTTTGCCGACCTTGTCCAAATGCGGGCGCGGGGCACCGTTGTTCTCCTGGCGTTCAATAGCCAGCTCTACATCCCGGACGGAATCCAAGTAGTTAGAAATAACATCTTTGTCCAAGTGACTGGCCCGCTTCATCAGCACAGAGGTCGGCTCACGCACCGCATCGAGCACGCTCCCCATTTCCTCGCGAACCGACGCATCGCCCAGACCGCGGAACAGACGATCAAAAGCAAACTGTGCATTCCGCTCAACTGGCTTTGGTCGCCCTTCCTCGTCGTAGGAAAGACTGTTCAATGAAGTCGAACGAACATCAACCGGGTCTGCCGACAGTTGAAACGATTTGAATTGAGTCGTCGTGCCGATCTGATCCGCGATGACCTGATCAAAGGTCTTCTTGGGCTTCCGGTTCTGAATTCCCGTCATGAAGAGAGGCATGGCCCCATAGTGGTCGCCCTTCTTCTGGTTACTGACATTGGACAAGACCGCGATGTCTTTAATGAATGGCTGGAGCGGTTGGAGATTCTTCGAAAGCACAAAGTCGGTCTCCGTACCGGTGGCTTCCCAGCCTGCCGGGTCAATGCCATTCCCCTTGTGGAAGACACCCAGGCGTCGTGGAATCTTCGTCGTGGCGGCTGCTCCTCGTGCACCCAGCGGACTCATGATCTCCAGAGCTGGTAGAGCAATGCAGGCCCCCATGCCTCTGAGAAAACTCTTCCTCGGGATTCGATGTCTATGGCTTGAACTCATTCGGTTTCTTTGTGTCTGAAAGGATAACTGAGAACGACCGATTCGATCAAGGCCGTCATTCGATAATCTTGCGTAGCGATCGACTCTTTGATCTGCTCGAGCGCAGGTCGGTCAATAGGTTGAATCTTTCTTCCCAAAGCATAAGCGAGGACACGCCGGATCGCGTTGTCCGTGACATCTTTCCGGTAGTCCAACACGAGGAGTTGCTTCAGCTCACCGGGCGTGGTGAAGGATTTTCCATTCGGCAGGGTGCGACTGGTCCGGTCTTCAGGAAGCGCCACCGTGATCACTCCATTCGAGTCAGTTCCTCCGCTGCCTTTTACTTCGGCGGTCAGTTGCCAACCTTTCGAAGGAGCTCCCTCCGGTATGGTAAAGTACCAGACATTATTATTACTCCCTGTTCCAGTGTATCCCCCGTGGGCATCGACCAGGGAGGTTTCTCCTGATTCAAGCCGGACGTTCTTGATATCGAGGCGATGACGGCCGTTCGTCCATTTGAAGAGAATGCGCACTTCAACGCCCGCCTTGAATGAACGTGCCACGTCCCAGGATAGATCTGCGTAGGCCAGCGGCGTCACTTCAGGCGTCCAATGGTGCTTCTCACCCGCTGGATTGGCGACCGTGAAGGGACGACTGACACCCACTTGATCGAACCCCTCCAGCCCGAAGCCAATCGGATCGATATACTTGTGGCAGGACGCGCATCCAGGCTGAGAAGAATGCAATTTCAGAATCTCGTTATGGCTGAGGTTCAATTGCTGATCCTTTGCCTTCTTCTCGGACTCCTCCAAATCAGGAATATCAACAGGCGGTTCGAAATGCTCCCCCAGAATTCGTTCCATGACCCAGACTCCCCGTCGAATGGGGCTGGTCCGGTTCTGCGTTGAGGTGGCGCTCAGAGTTGAACCAATGGTGACAAACCCGCCACGATCCGCATCAGTGAGCCCCACCAATGCAAGCGGCAGGTGCTTGTACTCGTAATTTCCCTGCTCAACCTGCCGCTCCGCATTCCGATAGTGGAGGTTGATCGGAGGAAGCGCAGTCTCGGCATCAAACGTCTTCTCAACCGTCTTCAGCCGATAAATTCCCGTCTGGTGGCGATTCGAATAGCCCCAGTCCGCGTCCACGAGACTGAAGATCGGTTCATCGTAGCGGATGATACTGTCGAAAAACAGAAGGGCCTCTTCATACTGGGTCCGGTAGAACCCAGCCATCTTATCACTGCGCTTATTGATCGCGCTTTGCTGCCGGAGCTTTTTGTAGTCGAACCACTCGCCACCGAGATTTTCTGCCAACGAGATTCTCCTGGGATCAGCGAGCATCCGTTGCACTTGCTGTTTCAGGACTTCAGGCTTTTGCAGATCTCCGCTCGCAGCGATTTCCCACAACGTATCGTCAGGAGGCGCGGACCAGAGAAAATAGGAAAGCCGAACCGCAAGTTCATCACTGGTGACGGGCACTTGCCCTCCCGCGGATTCCTCAAAGCGATAGAAGAACGATGGTGACAAGAGAATGGCCAGCATGGAGGACTTGATCGCCTCCGCGGCGGATCTCGTCTTCGCCATCTTCTCATAGACAGCAGCAAACGCATCAGACTCTTCCCCTGTCAGGGATCTCCGGAAAGCGGACTGGCCAAACTTATCGATGATCAGACGTGCGTCGGCCTTCGGCATCTTCTCAGGAACGATCGTCATTCCAAAGAGTCGTTCCATCGCCTTCTCACTCCCTTCGATTCGAGACAAGACCAGCGAAAGACACCGAGCGTAGGTTTGAACATCGGCGGGTTCACTGCCTAGCGTAAGCGCATCGTTGGAGAAGCCGGAATCGCCATACACCCCGGCGACAAAGAATTTCTCAATGATCGTATCCGGAATGATATGGAGACGGCTGTTGGTAACCGGTTCACGAAGATCGATGAGGAGAATGTCCTCGAGCGTATTCTGCAATTCCTCACGCGTCAGGCGGCGCGGATGATTCGGCCCCGCATGCTGGATTCCTCCCGGCAATACATACTCGTTCTCGAACCAGTCCGCGAAAGCCTTCTCCTCTTTCGCTGCGAGCGGCGTTTTTTTAGGCGGCGGCATTTTACCTTTGGCAATGTTCGACTCAACCTTGACCCAGAAATCGTGATCGCCCTTCGGATCAAAGGCATCGATCTTTGATTCCAGATCCACTCCTCCCTTTTTCGCGTCCGAATCGTGGCAATCGAAGCATCGATCACTGAGAATCTGCTGGATCGGGCCCGCCAATTCTTCAGCATTCCCGGGCAACGACAGGGCCATTAAGAGAAGACAAATCTTTGGCAGGATCCAGAAGGTCTGAGGGATTCTCTTTTGAGGTAGCATTAACTGATAGGAATTTGCTTATTTAAGGACAAAATTCAAGACGTCTCTTTCTTTTGTAATTCCGTTGCCGGAGGTGAAGCTCCCTCCGTCCTAATCAACCACTTACTGACTGATAGGAATTTGCTTTTTCAAGGATTTTTATCGGCGCATCGGTCCTGCCGGGATTGAGGGGGGGCAATCGATGGCGTTCGGCTGAATAACTCGGTGTTTCGTGATGGCCCCAATCAATACTGGAATACGATTGATACCCTTTCTATTCAGTCGATTGAATTGGTTCGCGGTCAAGGATCGGCACTCTATGGGAGCGACGCGATCGGCTGCACCTTGAATGTGCTGACAAAACGGCCCGTTTACTCAGATTCTGAAGGGGCAATCCACGGCGGTCGAATTTATGGTCGCTACGCCACAGCGGAGGATTCCTACACCGGACGAGTCGAGGGCTACATCAGCGAAAAAGATCACTATGGATTGCTACTCGGGTTCAGTCGTAAAGACTACGAAGATCTCACAGTTGCCGGACTCGGGCGCCAACTAAACACGGGCTACGATGAGTGGGATGCCGATGCGAAGTTCGAGTATTTCCTCAAGCCTGACACCCGGCTCACCGTGCTTCATCAGCAGGTTCATCAGAACGACGCATGGCGGACTCACAAAACGATCTTCGGCACGAGCTTCCCCGGATCGACCATTGGCGATGAGCAAAGGCGATGAGCAAAGGCGCTCGCTCGATCAAGATCGGTATTTGACCTACATTCAGCTCGATGGCGTGACCGACGGATTTATCAGCCGATACAAAACAGGGATCAGCCATCATCGTCAGGAAGAGAAACGCCTCCGCATTCGGAAAGCTGGCGACGGGCGGCACGATGTTCAGGGATTCACCGTCGACTCCCGGGGTGGCTTTACCGAATTTGAATCCGAGACCACTCTCGGCAAACTCACTTATGGAGCCAGTTATTACTTGGATCAGGTCGATTCATTCCGAAACAATGTCGCACCCAATGGCAGTCTTTCGAGTCGCTCAATTCAGGGACCTGTCGCGGACGATTCCGATTACCACCTCGCAGGAGCCTTCATCCAAAATCATACCGCAATCACTGACCGCCTTGATACCTGGATCGGCGGACGATTCACCTATGCCGAAGCCGCGATTGGGCGAAGCGAAGATCCCGTAACCGGAGCCGAGACCTCATTCGGCGATGATTGGACCAACTTCGTTGGCAGTGGACGCTTCACCTACGATGTCACCACAGATGGCAGCCTTGGCCTATTCGGTGGCGTGTCTCAAGGGTTTCGTGCGCCCAATCTATCTGACCTTTCCCGACTCGATTCAGCCCGTTCAGATGAAATCGAAACGCCCTCACCCGGGCTCGATCCCGAAAAATATCTCTCCTACGAAATTGGCATTCGCGCTCAATCCGACCGTGCCCGCGCCGCTCTCGGCTACTACTGCACCGACATCGACGATTACATTCTCGGAGTTCGGACTGGCCGCATCATCGATGGCGATTTCGAGGTGACAAAAATCAATGCCGGAACCGGCTTCGTTCAAGGAATCGAGCTCGAAACCAGCTACGACCTCACCGACTCGCTCAGCCTTTTCGGTTGGGCATCATGGCAAGATGGCGAGCTTGAAAATGAGCCGATCAGCCGCATGATGCCGTTCTCTGCCCAAGCAGGAATACGTTATCAATTCCCGAATGAAACCGCTTGGCTCGAGTGGCTCGCCATTGGCGCCACTGAACAGGATGAACTATCGTCCCGGGATCAGCGCGACACTCAGCGAATTCCGCTAGGCGGAACTCCCGGGTACGTCATTGGGATGATTCGCGGCGGTTGGGAGATTACTCCCGGCGTCACGCTGACCTGCGCTATCGAAAATCTCACCGCCGAAGCCTATCGAGTTCATGGATCAGGTATCAATGCTCCCGGACGGAACTTTATCTTCGGTGCGGAGGTGAAATCCTAACGCCTTATCTGGCGATCAAAACTGTTTCTCCGCTTCCCAGTAGCCTTGGAGCCAATGACTGGCTTGCGGACGAATCCGATCCTCCGACTTGGTCAAATCGCCCAGCTGGAAAGCTATTCCGAGAGGCGCTTTTCCGGGGCGCGAGCCGCCAGTAAATTCAGAGTGGCCCCAGTGATCACCCACCACAACCATATCAAAACGCGTTGCCCTTTCCTGAGAATCCACTTCGATTTTTCCTGAGACGTCCGCCTCAAAACCTCGCGTATCATCCGAGACAAGAACCTTGCCTGACAACTCGAACGAAGTATCAGCCAAAGGCTTCAACTTGAGATCGATCACTTTCACATCGTCAAGATTCCAGGCAGAAGGTTCGCCCCGAGTAAAATCGAGCAAGTGATACCGAATCAAACGTTTCGCCAAACGATCGGGCATCGAGCCACCATCTTTGCCAACCGCGAGCAGCTGCTCCCATTCGTCTTTCTGTATCCACATCCGATCCACCGCTGCCAAGTGGCCCCACTCGTGATCGTGATCCTCCGCCGTGCAGGCGACCAGATTTCCATCGACTCGTTTCAGGATTCGTTCGGAGGCAACCAGCGCCAGACCACCCTCGGGAACTTCCGCATGATATTTCGGATCCAGTTTGCTCTTATCTAAAACGGGCACTGAAATCGCACCCGGCTTCGTTTCTGATTCCGGAAGCGCCGCCCATTTCTCAAGAGCGTCGTTGATAAACTTCAACCGATTCCAATTGTCCCGGTTGTTGTTGTAACCAAGTAATTTTCCCGACGGAGAAATAATGTAGTGCCCCTGTTTGGTTCCGCTTCCTGCTCGCGGCCCTTGATTTGCCACGGACATAAAGAAAGTCCCCAGCTCATCTTTTCGACGTCGATTGTACCAATCATTATCCGTCGCAGGGACGAACTTGTCTTGAAGCAACTTGATAATTTCCGGTTCTGCAAAGCTCGACAACCTGTCGCGCACTCCATTGTTTCAGGTGCAGCCGAGCGGATGCCCGTCCATTTCCCAAAGATAGATCGGCTTGCCCTTTTCCGCCGCCTCGATCCGAGCACCCCAAAGATTCGAGTGCCACGGAATCGTCTTCCATTTCAGTTCATCAGCACGCGGTTGCATGAGTTGATGAAGCGCTTCAAAATTTTCTGGAGTCACTGCTGGCTCAGTAAGGGAGGAAAAGATCGAGCCACCCGAAATCAGAGAAATGATGAGGAAACGTTTCATAGAGTCATCATGCCAATAAATCAGAAATAGGAAAACTCCGAATCCCACCCAATCGGGCTATTCGACGAACAGACTGATAGGAATTTGCTTTTACAAGGATTTTTACCGGCGCATCGGTTCTGCCGGGATTGAGGGGGTGCAATTCAAGTTCTTGACAGAGTCCAGATATTTAGTCAAACTGCCCCTATGAAAGATCCGGCAGATTTTCTTCGCGAAAACGGTGTCGCCGTTACGGCGCAGCGTATTGCTGTATTGAAAGCCGTATCACGCCGCTCTCACGCAACGGCCGATGCCATCGCTGAAGAAGTTCGTTCCCTGATTGGCACCATTTCGAAGCAGGCGGTTTACGATGTTCTTGGAGTGTTGTCGGGCAAAGGTCTTATCCGGCGGATTCAACCGGCGGGGTCCCCTGCTCTCTATGAAGGACGCGTGGGAGATAATCATCACCATATCATTTGCCGCACCTGCGGAAAAACAGCGGATGTCGATTGTGCCGTCGGCGAGCGGCCCTGCCTCACCGCAGCGGACGACTCCGGTTTCGTAATCGACGAAGCCGAAGTGATCTACTGGGGCACATGTCCCGACTGTCAGACGAAATCGTAACGAAGCCTGACCGAATTTTTAGAGTCATTTTTTACCCAAACCCAAGAATAAAACCATGAGAAATCATACCCTAACCATCCCTAAAAAAGCCGATCTCCCTGCTCTGAACGGAGATAGAAAAACCAGCCCGATGTCCTTCTTTAATCGAACCAGTCCCGTCTGGCTCTTCGCATTGGCAATGCACACCTGGACAATCTCCGGCAGCGCAGTCGCGCAAGATGCTGCCGCTGCTGCAGCGAAAACAGGCGATATCGCAGACTGCCCCGTCATGGGAAACCCTGCAGGGCCCTACCGTCACACCGCAGCGAGTTCCATGGGGAACGGCGATTGGTGGCCGAATATGTTGAAGCTCGACATCCTTCACCAAAACTCCGTGAAGGGGAATCCACTGGGCAAAGACTTTGATTACGCCGAGGAATTCAAGAGGCTCGATCTGGAAGCTTTGAAAAAAGAACTCACCGATCTGATGACCGATTCACAGGACTGGTGGCCCGCTGACTACGGCAACTACGGTCCGCTCTTTGTCCGGATGGCCTGGCACAGTGCCGGCACCTATCGAATTACTGATGGTCGCGGTGGTGCTTCTGATGGAACGCAGCGATTTGCACCGCTCAACAGCTGGCCTGATAACGGGAACCTCGACAAGGCCCGCAGACTGCTCTGGCCGATCAAGCAGAAGTATGGTCAGAAAATCTCCTGGGCCGACCTCATGGTTCTGACCGGAAACGTCGCCCTTGAATCCATGGGATTCAAAACCTTCGGCTTTGCCGGTGGTCGCGAAGACGTTTGGGAGCCGCAGGAAGACATCTACTGGGGCCCCGAAACCGAATGGCTTGGTGACAAGCGCTACACCGGTGACCGCAATCTCGAAAAACCGCTCGGTGCTGTTCAGATGGGATTGATCTACGTCAATCCGGAAGGCCCCAACGCAAATCACGATCCTCTTTCTGCAGCCGCAGACATTCGTGAAACTTTCGCCCGCATGGCGATGAACGATGAAGAAACAGTCGCGCTGATTGCCGGCGGACACACCTTCGGCAAAGGGCATGGAGCTGTGACTCCCGATAATCTTGGACCTGAGCCCGAAGGCGCACCGATCGAAGCGCAGGGCTTCGGCTGGATCAATTCAGTCGGTAGTGGCAACGCGGAAAACACCACTACCAGTGGACTCGAAGGAGCCTGGACCAGCACTCCTGCTCAGTGGTCGCATCAGTATCTCGTGAATCTCTATGCCTACGACTGGGAACTGAAAGCCACCCCGGCCGGTGCTAAAGTGTGGATTCCAAAAGACGGCGCAGCCGCCGGAACAGTCCCCGATGCTCACATCGAAGGCAAAACCCACGCGCCCATCATGTACACCACGGATTTGGCTCTCAAAGAAGATCCTGCCTACGCCAAAGTCACCAAGCGGTTTCTCGAGAACCCCGACCAGTTTGCCGACGCTTTCGCCAAGGCCTGGTATAAGTTGACTCATCGCGACATGGGCCCCCTTTCCCGATACCTCGGGGCGGACGTTCCCAAAGAAGAGCTTCTCTGGCAGGACCCCGTTCCTGCGGTTGATCACGCATTGGTCAATGACAGCGACGTTAAGGCCCTCAAAGCCACTCTGCTTGAATCCGGGCTGACGACATCTCAGCTGGTTTCGACCGCCTGGGCATCCGCATCGACCTTCCGTGGAAGCGACAACCGCGGCGGAGCCAATGGAGCCCGTATCCGTCTCGCACCTCAGAAAAACTGGGCTGTGAACGAGCCCGAGAAACTCGCTAAAATTCTGCCCGTTCTTGAAAAAGTGCAGGCCGATTTCAACAGCGCTCAGTCCGATGGTAAAAAAATCTCTATGGCCGATCTCATCGTCCTTGGTGGATGTGCCGCCGTCGAAGCAGCCACGAAGAAAGCAGGCCACGACGTGACGGTTCCCTTCACCCCCGGTCGCACGGACGCAACTCAGGAGATG